>Ga0182030_10003963_pt1 | contig 31570 bp, 20 predicted proteins | sample 812S3MmetaG_FD_121299 | JGI IMG/M metagenome (GOLD analysis project Ga0182030, IMG submission 121299) | Permafrost microbial communities from Stordalen Mire, Sweden - 812S3M metaG (Illumina Assembly) | ecosystem: Environmental > Terrestrial > Soil > Wetlands > Permafrost | place: Sweden... | reverse complement strand
TTAACGCCGCCCCTGCCTTTTCCGTTTGTGGGGCGGGGGCGGCTTCCCCCCTTGTTTTTTTGAACCCCCCCCCGGTTTGTGGGAAATTTGTAAAAAAAAAAAAATGCGGCCCCCCCCCCCCCCCCCCGTTTACCAAAACAACACAATCATGTAATAACACACTTATATATATACCATACTTGTGCTCTAATTTGCAGGAGAGGCACCATGCATTTCTTTTTCGTGGATCCCAAAGACTGGCGAACCTATCCCAACGCGCAGCGTTTTGAGGCGGGACTCGACGCTGTTTGCGCCGTGGACCGTGAGATGACGGTGGGCACGCTTTCGACTTTCGTCCGGGTCGCCCGCCGGATTCCGGCCCTGACCGTGGGGGCTCTCTCGCTGCGATCCATCGCGGAGGAAATGAACCTGGGCTATTCCAGCTTTCTCCGCCAGACGGACTGCCTTGCCGCTGGGGGCCCGTCCGTGCGCTCCCTCGACCTGCTGGAAAAGGTCATTCGGCCGGATGACCGCCGCGCCCGAGACGTGCTGCTGACTGAACGCGGCGAAGCACTGATGAAATCTATCACCGCCTGCATGGAGGCGCAGCTGAGCCAGCCGAAAATGGCTCAGATCGCTCCGCAGCCCTCCTCGGACGGGGACGGCCCCTCCAACCCCAAACCGAGACGGTCGAAGAAACCGAAAACGTAGAAATCCAGGAATCTCGGAATTTGGGATTCCTATAACGCGTAAAGGAGTGTGACGATGAGAAAAAAGCGAACTCTGGAAGGAGCTAGCCTGGAGTACCAGGATCTGCCGGACGACGAAAAGAAACTCTACGAAGACATCAAGGCGTTCTGCGCCGAGTGCCGATTAAACAATATCGAGATCACGCGGCAAAGCGTCAGGTCGAAATTCAAGTGTGGAATCGACCTGATCTGCACATTGATGGGGATCATGGAAGCCCTGGAGGGAGCGAACAGCACGGCCAATGATCCCAGCGCAGAGCCGCCGGTGCCGCCGGAAGTGGCGGTGTTTTCGGCGGAGCAGAGGATCGGCGCCGACCGATTTGAGCAGACGATGGCTCACTCCTTCCGGAACGCCCTGGCAGACCAGGAAGTGAGCATCCGGAATGAATACCTGTCGGAGATTGATGGCGGTAAGGCCGCGCTCCGCGCACTTTCTAAACGCCTTGCGGATTTCGAGACGACGACAGAGGAGCTCACCGAGAAGGTGCGGGACCACAAGAACGTCGACGCTGAACGGGACGGGATCTTAGAGCGGACCCGCGTGGAACGCGATGACGCCAACGAACAGAACAAGCGTCTGACAGCAGCGAATGCGGCCGCAAACGAAAGTTTGAGCCACCTTAATCGGGAGGTCTCTGATCTACGCCAGTTGAATTCTGTCCTCTCCGAAGTCAAGCAGGAGCGTGACATGTACCGCCGCGATCGCGACGAGCTCACCAACACCGTAGGAGACCTTAAGACCCGTCTTGCCGTTTTGGCGAAGGGCGAAACTCACCTGCTCTCGATGCTGGTTGAGAACCGTTTGGACATGGAGATGCTCCGAAAGGATCACGCAAGCGTGCTTGCTACCATCCAAGAACAGCACGCTTTCGACATCGGCACAGCGCACCGGTGGATTGCTGATCTGCAAAAACAGTTGGTGGAGATCACCAGCCAGGCGGTGGGCTAGTAGCAAAGCTGCAAGAACGCTTTTAATCGGCGGCCCACCGGTCTACAAATTGATCCGCTGGAATTACAAGCGCTTCCCGTAATTGTGCGCCGTTCGGCATGTTGTGAATGAAGTTCATATGCATCTGCACCGACGCCTTCAGTTTGGACAAACTGTCCTTTGATTTCAGCCAATTTTGCGGGCTGAATATCTTTTGCCTGTCAGCGTATTCATTCATGCCAGCCTCAAACGCTGAATTGTAACAGCTAGCCGCGAAGTTAATCAGAGAGTTTTTTTCTGGGTATTTAATTGTTGCAGACGGAAGAGGCACCTTATCAATCCTGCTTGCAGTCGAAAAGAAAAGCTCGATAGCATAAAGCAAGTGGAATCTTGACCAACTATAGGCTAGCAGCGTTTCGTTCAACTGCAGATCCTCAGCGCTCCAGCGCTCATTGATTGCCCGCCCCCAAAAATTAAGCGCAGCAATATCGGCGGGAAGATAGTTAGTCCTGAACAGGACCTCAAAATGCTTATCGAACAATTGATTATCATTGTGTGAGATGTTGGGGCGCTGACAGTGCCAGGCCATCAAATATTTCGCCAGTTGTGCGATATCAATCGTTTGCGATTCGTCACGATCCGCGGGTCGTTCCTCGCCCCGCTTCGTAATAAAGTAGCCAGCTGGAAATGCATTTTCGTAACTTTTCTTCAGTGCGAGAATGCGCTTGTCGTTGCTTCGAAGATCCCTGGGCTTCACAGCACTCTGCGAATTCGTATAAATGCTTATTTTATCCGCCAGTTCCCGTTGCGGTATTTCATAGAATCGCACGAGTACCCGCGCCTCGGGATTGGCTCTTACGCGCTGAGAACAAGACAGGATTGTCGTAAGGGACTGACAACCATTGACCACACCGAGCCCATGCAGCGTCAATTTGCGGGTCGATGGTTCGAAAGACAGAGTTTCGCAAAGCGCCGTGATTCCATTATGATAGAAAAAGAAATGCTCCGGGTTCTCACCATTCAGCGTCTGCTTCATGCCCTTGTTGATTTTGTTAGTGAGACCGAGCGACTGGCGCACATTGGGCCGAAACAATTTTCCATCGACGATCCCAGGAAAGTTCAAACACTCTGTTAGCGGAACTGTCGCAAGAAAGGTTTTGAAATTTCCGATGTCAACGGCAAGATATTTTCCTTCCTCAAGCACTACCTCATGACGTAACTTTGGCAGTTCCCTTCCTGCAGCCTCTGCCCATCTAGTCTGAATTGCAGCTGAGTCGACCAGAGTGAGACTAGCGTCAGGATGTTCGAATTCACTTATCTTCGATTGGAAAGCCTGAAGGTCATTCCTAGCGTCGACCGTAAGCGTTCCGGTGGTGACTAATTCAAAAACAACTTCGTAATCTTCCGATAACGCCTCAGCTACTGTCTCCAATTTAATTTTTAGTTGATTATTACAGTTCTCCTGGAGAGTTGCCACGTCCTGGATGCGAAACCATGCCGACAACACTTCGTGCAGTGGCGCATGGTCTACTGATCCAGCAAAGAATTTGCTTTGAACAATAATAATTTGACGCTTTTCTTCGTCGACAATGACTGCGTCAATCTCCTTGTCGTTCGCCCCGTCCGTAATGTCGTCACGAGCTTGTACGCGGGTGCGGAGATAGCAATTGCGCAAGTACCAGGCGAGAAACCGCTGACCATCATTGGAAAAATTCTGTGCGTAGTATGTATCGTTTCTGATTTCGCTGCGGATACGATCGATCAGACCACTAGCAGACGGCCCCGTACTTTCATTATTAATGGTCGAGTTGTCGATCATGAAAATATTCCCCTCGAATGAAGCATGCTGCAGGATGGACGTTTCTGACGGCGGCTGCGGCATTGTTATCCAGAACCGCCTTCGATCGCCATCACCCTCCCAATGAGGGAAACCCCCACAACGTTTGGCGAGGCGCTTTGTATCGTTGACATAGCTCCATGCTCCGTGACCGACCGCTAGATTAATTTCATCGAGCGTTGCCCCGCTAGGTCGTCTGAGCAGATCGAATTTTATTCTGTCTTTGGTCCCAACCTTCGGTATACTCATGGTCGATTTCCGAATTTAGACCTCAAAGTCATTTCTTTGACCGCTCCGCAATCGTGATTCAATTATTGAGTTGCCACAGTGCATGACCGCGTGCCGGATTTTGGGTGAACCCGACTGCGCCCACTAGCTGATTATCAGTCATGAGACGCAGCAAAAGAAAGTAAAGCCGTGAAGGTTTTTGTTCAAAGAAAAAAGAGGATTGCCGGCAGGAGGCCTTTGATACGTCGCTATAGCTTGGCTAGAACAAGTCTCTCACTCTAACGAATGCGGCTCCTGTTTCTGCAGCGCGCCGTACTTTACGATTGAGTACGTCCGGCAATCCTAAAGCCCTCGTAAACGCTTCCGCAAGGTCCGCGCCATCCAGGCAGATGACTCGCTTGCCTCGTCCGAACGCTTGCAGTCCCTGATCCGAAAATCCCGAGTAACTTACGAAGAGCCCGCGCGCCCATGCCGCTTTTTGATCGAGCTTGCCGTGAAAGGCGTGTAGGTCACCGATACCGGTTTGCTCGTTTTGCCATTTAGCTTCCAGTAGATACGTTTCGTCGCCGAGAAGAAAGCTGCCGTCTATTTGCTCTCCCACAATACGAAAAGCAGACCTTGCCTCAAGGTCGAAAGCATCGAAGAGCTGTTTAAGGTACTTCTCGAACGCAAAGCCACGAGCCTGCGCCGCCATAGTGCCGAGGAAAAGAAGGCTGGCTTGGAGTTCTGCATAATTCGCCTTAGCAAAGTTGGGCTCCACTGTAGGCGATGGCTTAGCAGGAGCGGGAGTATCGCCTATCCGTGCCAAGAGCTCTAAAAAGCGACCGTGTGCGTTCGGTAGTTTTTCTTCTTCGCCGGAGCGCTCGCGTAGCATCTCGCGATAGTCCCAAAGCGCTTTGAGGGTTTTGACGGCCAGCGCATCGTCGACGGATCGGAGGAAGTAGCGTAGGCGTTTGCCCTTGGAGCCGCCCTCAGCGGAATATTTCGGATCGTCGATTTTGACGTTTAGCTCTTCGGCGAAAAACGTCGCATAGGTCGCGTCGGAAAATTTGAGAACGTAGCCATCTTTGATAAAAAGATCGTCGACTATCATCATGTCGCGACTGCGCAAGTTAGCCATAGCCCATGCCCTTACCGCCTCGAAGCCTAACTTAAAATGCCGCCGTCTTCCGGTTGCCGATCTGATCCGATCTGACTTTCGAAACAAAAGAACGCCGAGCGCTGCGGTGACATGGTCGGGATTAGCAGGTTGCGATCGAGAAACATGTTACGCATTTCGCAGCTGGTCTCGGAAATTAACAGGCAACCATGACACGCCGCACCGTGGGTGGCGCGGTCGCCACCGTGATTGTCCGGCTCATGGTCGGCGCAGATCGGATCATTCGAGCAAACAGTCGCCCGGTCCAGTGCATTATACAAGATTCGAGAGAATCGTGGCGCGGTCCCAACGAGACCACCGAGCGTTCCCTGCGCTCCGGCCGTCGCCGTATAAATCAGAATTCCACAACGCCCGGGTGCACCGTCGGCGCCGGGCAGCGCATAGACACGCTCTTTAAGCGAGCTGGCCGGATAACCGCAATCCAAAGCGATCTCGGTCATCAATGCGTGAGCGAGGCTATGCAGAAGCACGTACGCCGTTCCGGGATACTTTGGTGGCTTCGCAAACTTCTTCCGCCACTGCAGATAGCCTTTGTGTAACAGTTCATGACGCGCTTGTGTCGGAGCTTGCGAGAGCCACAGCGCGATTTTAGACTCGTCAAAATGGATGAAGATGCCTTCACCAAATTGCTCGATTGCTGGTAGCCAATCGGCGTCACGCGAAATCGACGCACCGTGGACAGCGAGACCGACGTCCTCCAGCTCGCCGTCGGCCGAAGTGGGCGCAGCCTCGAACCGAGTGAAGCCGTAGAGGCAAGACACCGCTCTAAGACGATGAACCGCGACGATGCTCTTGATCACTGAGAGGTCAAGATCGGCGGCCGGATCAATCCATGCGTCACGGGACAGAGTTTGCGCGAAAAGCTTGGCCGAAGGAGAATTCTGTCCAATTTCCGGTCGTCCGCTCGCGAAGATATCAAACTCTGCAATTTTGGGGGAGCCGGCACTATCCACGATCGCCCCTTCGCGAATCCTGGCCAGCCGTGCAAAAATCTCCTCATTCGGGTATGATTCTAGCGCCGCCCGGACTTTCGAATTGAACCGCTTTGCTGGCCCTACGTCCTCGACGGACTGGACGTTCGCCAGCTCGCTCGACAAGCTGTCGACCAGGCGCGTCAATTCATCTTCGGCTGAAGGGAGAGAAATGACGGTGTCAACCTGTGGAAAGTAGGTATTAGTCGCAGTGCGCGTGAGTAATTTCAGCATTTGGTCGCAGCCGTTCGGGTCGCGATCAAGCAACCACGGCCTCTCGCCACGACAGTCGCCGAGCAGACCTGGCAGAAACAACGTCTGAAGTGAAAGCTGCTTGCCGCAGCCGCATACAACGGTGAGATCGGCAGGATCGGCGCTGGTACCCCTTTCTTCCATCCACATCGGGTTCTCGCACGCCTGTCCCCGATGGACGATCCATTTCCAGTCGATGTCTTGCATGTGCCCATTCTTACAGGCACAGACGAAACGGATTGGCGTTACATCCGATTTTTTCCCGTCGTCGAATACAAATTTACGGCGTCCGCCGCGCGTATCGAGGTCTTGCCAACGGACTAGGCGGCGGCGACGGGCCGTGCCGCTGCCGGCAGCGCCAATTTCGACGTGTTCGCAAACAAAATACGCTGGGAAGACTGGCGCAATGATGTAATTCGGCAGTTGGCCAGGCCGGCCATGATCGATCGGCGGCGTACGAAGAGAGAGGTTGGTCGTTGGCGTGAGCCTATTCTGGGCCTTCAGGAAGGTTTCCAGCCTGGCGGTCAGACGCGGTTCAGGAATCGGCGTGAATGAGCCGGTTCGCATCTCCCAAAGCTCTAGGCCGCCAATGATGACCGAACGCGTGGGGAGGTCGACCATTGCGCCCGGCCCGAAACTCGACACAACTTGACTCAATCGCTGCGCGTTTTTGGTCATTTGAGGTCATCCGCGTTGGCGATGGCATTGCCCCATGGATCCCGTGGGTTGACGGTAACGTTAGCCTCGACATCACGCATCGAGCGTCCAGCAACAAATCTCTGATGGTTCGCAGACAAGTTCTCAATCTCGGGCGCCAAGGGCATATGGAGCAGACGATGTGGGCTTTGATTTCGGGCATAAGCGAATGTATTGCCGCCCTTGGTTTGCTCATCGGCAGTCGCTATCCATGCGTCGAACAGATCGTCGACCAGAGTAGCAAGCGCTGCTTTGCCGCCCGGAATAGCCGTCTGGGGTGCGCGATCGACAATTGCGTCGCGCACTAATGCTCTTGTCGTGGGCTGGTTAATCAATTCTTTCACCGCAATGTCCTCGGTGAGCCCAGGATTGATATGCCGCGCTGCCGCCACAACGATCGCCGCGAGTGCACGGTCAAGCGCGCGTGACGCCCATGGCGTTACGCTAGTCGCCTCGACTGCGCGGTAGAAACTACGATGAAAGTGACCGAACTGTTCGAAGTGCGCACGATCGCGTGGTTTATGCATATTTAAAATAACGACGACAAGGCCCGGCCGCCGATGGTCGCGGCCGATGCGACTAGTTGCCTGAATATATTCTGCGGCCGTTTTCGGTTGGCTTTGGACGACCATCAATCCGAGTCTCAGGATATCGAGACCAACAGAAATCATATTGGTCGCAAGCGCAACGTCGACCGGCTGGCCATCGGATCCAAAGACAGCGTCAAGTCGCTGCTTTGCATGGGCTACTTCGTCCGTCGAAACGCGCGAGGTGATCTCCAGTGGCTCGCGGATTGCACGATCTGCGAAGGGCACATCTTTCGGATCGACTCGGCGACGATCCGCCCCGTATCGAGCGGTGTTCGCGCGTACCTCGTCCTCGACGATACGCCGCGCGCCGCCAAGCTCGCGCAAGGCGTTAAAATAGCAAAGCGCCGTCATGTAAGGATCGGCTGGGTTGCTTGGCGTAATAGTTGCATAGGCGTCATACTCCGCCTGCGCAGCGGTCAGCAACGTCGTCAGCGCACGAAGAAAGACCAGCTTGGGTCCCTTACCCTGGGCCGCGATCCCTAAATACATGCGCGCCGGATCCTGCGACGAAGTCACAGTCCGTGCAAAAAAACTGTCGGTTCGATCGATGCCCGGTGGAGGGAAGATGTTAGTTTCGTGACGATCGAAAAGCGCTGCGATCTGCTGACTTGCGCGTCTAACCGTGGCAGTTGAAGCCACGATTTTAGATCGCACGCGCTTGCCGCCGACGCGGCGCGAGGACAGTTGATCGATAGCGACTTCGTATAGACCCGCGACAGTGCCGAGCGGGCCTGAGATCAGATGCAACTCGTCCTGAATAATAAGATCGGGCGGGTCAAGTAGCCAGCCATTGTCGAGCTTGCGCCCTTGCCGAGGTTCGGCAGCTCCAAAGAACCCGACGCCTTCTTGATATCGATCCACCTGGCCGAAAAATGCTCCGGCTCGCCCTTCCCATGGAAGGCTAGCAAATTTATCAACGGTCGCGATCAAGAACGCGGGTAGCCGTCGGTAGATTGGATCATCGACGGTGAGGATTGGTAACGGCCGATCTCGCGTAAAGTCGCAAGCGGTATTGACGCAGCGGATCACCATATTATTTGGCGCGTTGTCGTTCGGCACACAAGCAAACGACTGCGCCGTGAAGGCGGTCGCGCACCATGGACACGCTTTCAGCGGCGCCGGGGCTCGCTTATCCTGACCAAGTTTGTAACGGCGTACGCGTCCCACTGCAGTAGTCTGATCAGCATCGCCCTTTTTGCCTAACCGATTTGGCGACGCGTCCGATCCGACCCACAATCCGATCTCGATCGGCCAATCACCAAGCAAGAGGTGCCCTTTTTCGTCTACATTGACTGCATCGGTTCGCATCAATTCGAGTGCACACACAACGCCAGCGGCTCGCGACAGCTGGTCAAGGGTGAGAAGTCGTAAAGTATAGCGCATGATGACGGCAACGCCGGCGCCCAGGACACCGGATCCCTTGAGCCGCCGATGCGCGATAACGAATGCCGCAAGCCCAAGATAGGCTTCGGTCTTGCCGCCGCCTGTCGGGAAGAACAGGAGGTCGGCGACCTCGCGGTCCTTGTGCGTTCGATCGGACAGTCCTGCGAGGTTGACAAGGATAAAAGCCAGCTGGAACGGCCGCCACGTCGGGTTTGACTGCGATGCATCACGCCGCCGCGCGGCAGCAGAAACAGCGAGATTCATGAACCGAAACGCGGAACGTGCAAGTTTATCGTGTGAGAGGATTCCGATTCCTTCAACAATACGATTTTGAGCCTTTTGCATGTCGGCAAGCAACTGCTCGGCGGTTTTGCGGCGACGGGCCGCAAGGCCTGTCAGCTTTCGTCGCTCAGCATCGATCCAGTTCGCATAAAGCTGGGGCAAGGCTGACAAAGCTTTGACCAAATTGGCGCCATCACCAACGGCTGCCTCCGCAAGCTGTGCCATGTCGAAGGCCACCTGCGACTTCAGCGCAACATCCTCATTCGGTGCGACACGCTCGACTTCGGCTTGCGGCAATGGATCGGTCCAGACGCGAGCGACGCGACCGGCCTTTTCTTCATCAATATTCCAGGCTGCAGCAACGTTGCGGCCTACGCCGTACTCGCATACGTCACGATAGTGCAAGTCGGCTACCCTCAGATCGGGATCATCAGCATTGAATCCTGAGAGATCGCGGCGCGGCCGGAATCCGTGTTCGCTGACGAGTTCGAGCTTGGCCTGGAAGACAAAGCTGACGTCCGCATAGCGGCGGTGGACCGATGCGCGACGATTAACCAGAAACACCGTCACCGCGCGCACTTGCTCGCTACCGTCGGGTGTTTCATAGCTAAATAGACGTGCGTGAGCTTCGAGTACAAGGCCACCCCCCTTGCGTTGCGTGGCAGCACTTTCCGGAACGACGATTTGCTTGCCTCGCCCATCTGGGACAGGGACACGAACGATCTGCTGTTGCGGTGCCCGCAACCAATCGACTTTGGGACGTTGCGGCGACTTCGCATCAGATGCTGCGAAGTCGTCATCAGGCAGCAGCACAGATTCCGGCAAAGGCGGTTCGGTGCGGTAATCACCCCATGAAACGACTGCCTGGATTTCGGTCACCTCTTGCGGCAACAGAACAGTCAGGCCGATCGATGAAGGCAGAAACCGCCGTTTGGCATTAGGGACTTCGGGCGGATCAGCATCGCCAGATGCGCCGCCCGCACCTTCGGTATCGGACTCTCCAACGTCGATCTCCAGCTCTTCCTGCGTAGATGGATCGTCGTCAGCGCTTTGCCCTCCGTCCTGCGTCAACGGATCATCTACTGGCGCGAGAAAACCGGTGAGGTACCAACGCGACGGATTTTCATTTAGCCGCTCGTGCGTAAGGTCAGCGTCCCGCGAATCTGGACCGACCAAGTCGCGTCGGAACTTCTCGACAATGGATGCTCGAACGGTGAGAGGTGTGGCGGAGCTGGTCATTTGCGTCTCGGTCCCTCTGCAATCACCATCTCGCCGAGCGTTTTATTTAGCCATTTCGACGTATAGTTTTCCTTCAGCGGGGCGCCCGCCTTTTGTCCCGCGTCCTGAAACAAGCCTTCGAGCGCAACGAGCCGGTCGCGCAGCCCGACCCTCACGCCGAAGCGCAGGCTAGCTTTGTCGGGCCCGCACAGCACCCATGCGTCGGTGCGGCTAAGTGCGTGCGCCCACAGCGATCGCTCGCCGAGATCGAGATTAGCTGCCAGGGGATCGCGTAACAAAACAGCTGCAGTATCGGCATCGCTGACCTTGTTTACGGCCTTGAGTGTCGCCGTAAGCAAAGTCTGATCGATACGCTGTTCCTCGCGCCGGCGCTGAAAGCCGGTCTGCGTTTCAATGAGGCAGTCCTCAACCGTTTCCACTGAATAGCCTCCCGCGAACGCCGTCCACGCATTGATGCGCCAGCATTCGAAGATGATCATGGTATCGACTAGAACCGGCCCTCGGTGACGCGCCATCGCCCCTCACAAATCAAATGCCGCTTTGACGTCGTGAGCAGCGCAAAGCTCCGCAAGATCTTCGAGGGTCATATCGAGCAGATCCGCGGCCTTGCGGACCGATACCTGTCCCTCATCGATCGCAAGCGCAATCACTTCCATGAAAGCCTTCGAATAAAGCGGCGGTGCCGCACGGCCTGAAACATTGCGACCGTTGTTGCGCAAGTCGGCATCCAGGATCTTGTTCGCCTGAGCATTGTCCATCCGCTCCAGCGCGACCAGACGCCATTTCAGAGCAGTGGCGGTCACCTGAAGCGCTTCTGCCGTGTCGTTCAGCCATTTGACATTATCGACCTTCGCTGGCTCGAACCGGTCGAGAGCAGAGGTCGGCATCAACAAGGCCGAAGCGAAGCTGTTAGCGAGCTGCTCGACACGGCTCTTGCTGCGCTCAGAAGCCTCCTCGACATGATCGGGAGGCATCGCGTCCCACGTGAGAATATGGAATAGCTCGTGAGCAAGATCGAAATGGCGACGGCCGACGACCTCATGGCGGTTGATCAGCACTGCATCGAGATCGGGGAGCCTGCATGCGGCGCCGGAAACACCATCGATCGCATCGACCATCAGCACGAGAACACCGAGCTTGCGCTCCATGAGCTCGGCGAGCCGTTGCGCCGGAACCTTCCCCAACTCGAAATCCGCCGCAAAGCGCTCCCCGGCGGCCATGGCCTCCGCGAAAGTGCTTTTCGACGTCAGCTTGAGTGACTGCCGCAGGTTGGGCGGGAGTTTGCCCACTGACAGTGCAAGCGTGCGATTTGCCGCGATCCAGCGACCGGCGACACGTTCGAATGCGTTGAGCCGTTCATTCGATACCTTTGACTGGCGCCAGGAGAACTTTCCCTCGCCGACGAGGAGAAACGGATTAGTAAAATAATCAAGCGATGCGCCAAGCTTCTGGACGGCAAGTAAAAGCTCGTCTGCCGACAGCCGGCGTTCGCCGGTCTCGATGGCAGATACGGTCTGCCGATCCTTGAAGCCAAATAGGCGCGCAAGGTCATCTTGGGAAAGTCCCTTCTCTTCACGCAGGGCTTTAATGCGGGTGCTGATTAGATTTGACATGCCGAAACCATATTCTTGCGGAATCGAAAATGCAAGATTTTATTGCAAGTAGGTAAAGGCAAATAAATTAGAAAACCTTTAGCAAACGCAATGCCTTACGTCCGGCAACCTCGCTTGCGATCATTTATCGAAATCCTTTAACCCTCTTCCTTACCCCGTCGCTTCCACGGTGGCGCCAGCATGGGCGGCGAATTCGCCGCCCGCGGTGATTTAAACCGCAGCGGGCATTTGCTCGTAATCGCCGGTCGCGAGCTGACGCGGATAATATGGGATCGGCCGGACCGGCACTCGGATCAGCACCAAGGAAAGCATACTCTAGTGTGACCGATTTTCGCTATCTGCAGCGGGGGGACGTGGGTCGCAAACTTAATCACCTCAATTGGTACATTGAGAACCTGTGCGACCACTGTCTTTTCGCTGATGTCCGTGTGAAGTACATTCTTAAAAAACTTGCGGATTTCGTTATTCTTTCCAAAGCAGCGATCATCCCCAAATTTGTGACCAGCACAGCTCTTGAATTCGTTTAGCGCTAGGTAACCGCCAGTACATATCGCGTAAGACGCAACCCCAGCCGCCACAGCCGCACATTGAATAGCAATTTGCTGTGATCGATTTAAGTGATCGCCGGCCATGCAAGCCGCCGTGCCGATGGCGCTCGCTCCTGTTGCGGCTGCGCAAGTTGCCAATTTGCCCAGGTCACCTGGCAACTGAGGCAGATTTTTTGTGCCTGCACACACAGCAAAGGATGACATCGTGGCGCCTGCCTTCGTCGCGCATTCCAATCCAGCGCGCACTTCTTTCGGGATTCCTTTCGTTCCTGCTATTATGCAGGCTGCTGATCCTGTCCACTCTGAGTGGTTGTCTTGCAAACATCTTATGGCAGCTTGCTGCTCCGCACTATTTCCCCCAAACTTACAGCTCAGAACAATGTCAGCGTAGGTAGAACGAGGCATTTGTGATAGACAGTCGATTTTCGAGCGGATATCAGCGGGTAGTGAGTTTCGACCCGCACAAATGAACGCCGATTTCGGATTGCTTTTTTCCTCCAACAGGCACCGCGCCATTTGCTGACTTGTCGGATCCTTAATGGCTCCAATTAAACAAGTAGCTAAGTCCCCTTTCCGATCGACCGCTTCGGAACATTTTTCAATTGTATCTCGGTCTTGCGGCGACGCACTCGCTTTCGCTGTGCAAAGTGCCGCAAGCTCTGGACGTGTTCGATTGCTGTCTAAGCATGTTGACGCGGCAGCAAGGTAATCGCCGTAAGTGTTTGGAAGCGCTATTCTGGCGCCAGGAATCTCCGTAATCAAATTTTCTCCGACATCTTTGTCGACTATGTTCTGTATCGCTCGGTAAACTTGGCTCCCTGCTCCAGGAAGACACTGCGAGCCAGTCAAACAAAGAATTAGGTGCTTCTCATCGAATTGATATCCGGAGCACGCCGCTATCTGAACCACACCGACGATACCTTGGAAATTCGCACATTCTTTTATTCTCGTCCGGGCGACGTCATCGGACCAATTTGAGAAATCAGCCTTTGGCCACGAAGCGGTGATGACGGCTTGACCAGTCAGCGGCTGTCCTGGTTGCGCATTGAATTTAATGTGTTCAAACGCGGATGTTGACGGCGCCATCTGCGAAAGCACCATGCCGGGAGCGTTGGTGACGGAACTGGCTTGCCGCCCTTTGATAAGATCTAATTGCATCAACGCCGGCACAACGAAACTCATAGTCTTCCCGGCGTTTTTTCTATCGAAGGCAAATTGCTCGAACTGCTCGACCAATACTGACGCCTCCGGCTCTTCAGGCGGGTGTTCCTTGATAGTAAAGACCTCGACAGGCGGGGCAGCGAGAAAGTTGGCTCTACCATCTGCCGTAACGTCAACCCATTTATTTGTGACGACCGGTCCTTTCGTGGTGAGCCATCCTATAAATTTTTCGAAAAGAGCCCTGTTTTGTTCAAGTCGGCAATCTGGGTTGTGACTCTTGCTGCAAATTCGAATCACAACGCCAAGGTGAAACTGCTCGGCAAATTTTATATTCTCATTCAGACACGAGTCTAACGCCCGAACAAAATCCTGGTTTGCCACGCTCAAGGTTTTATTGAAGCTTGCTCGATGGGCCGCAACACGGGCCTCCACGTTTGATGGAGTGACATCCATATTGTCCAGTTCAATCTGTGATTCAATATCTGTGTCGCCAGGAATTTTATCCAATTGTGGACGCAATTTCGCGAGCTCGTCCTGGGCCGAATTAGTGGTACATCGTTTAGCGCTCTCGAAGCCGCTGGGTGCAGTGTTATCAGGTCCGAGGACGCCGATAGCCAAGATTCTAAAAATTGGAGTTTTATCCTGTTCAACGCCCACTTGGATGCGAGCGATATTCTCTTCGTGCCAGATGTCTGCTGCACAGGCGGGTCCGCTGATAAACAGATAAACGCAAATCCCTGCAAAAAATTTTAACATATCGCTCACCTATCTCATGCCTGTCTTGTTTCGATTTTTCGCTTCCGCGCCATAGCTGCCCACCAAAGCCTAATTCAATCGATCAGGGACCGTTCTTGATTTCAACGACCGATTGTCGAGAGTTTACTTCGCCCTTCACCTGACGATCAATGTGAGCTACCCAGTTCTGGGAAGAGTAGGCTTGGCAGTGGGTTCGTAACGAAGTCGATATGATCGACTTCGTGGGGAGAGATGGCCTTGTTCACTGCACTACGAAAACGAGTGAAACTGCGTCGCGCGGCCTCGTGCGACGATCGATAAGTCCAACCTCCCCACGGCGGGGTGACCGTACCCTCAACTTGGACCAGCAATCGCCGCGCTTTCTTGCCGGTCAACGCGATGGGACGTGTGATTGTTGACAGGTCAGATCCTGCGATATCGGTCCAAAGAGCCGACAGATATTCGAAATGTTTCGCCAATTCTTCCTCGGAAGGTCGCACCTTCGTTTCGAAATCCCAAGGCCGATAACATGGACCGGCCATCGGACCGATTAAGTAGCTGGTCGCCTTATCGACCCGGTAGAACTCTCGATCTGGAATTCCTTCGATGATGTCCACGCAGCCATTGGCGGAAGCCCAGTCGACCGTCTCTCTCCACCTGCGCATTTTCTCGATGTTGTTGCTGTATGTCCATCCCGCAAGAATGAGAGGTGCCGGCGGCCGGCTCGGATTGCAGGGATGCCCGTCCGCATATTCAATCAATTGCTTGAATACGTCGTTCCACCGCGGTGGGTTAGGGCAAACCAACTGGGACGTGGCAGCCTTTACCTTCGTGCCGCGGTCGACGCCGCGATTGCGCGTCACCGATGGGGATTGATCGGGCAGTCTTTTCAAGTCGATTTTCTGGGGAAACCAGTGCTGCCGCTTAAGGTGTTCTGATATGTCCTCCACCCTAATTTTATTGAGGCACTCCGGACATTCGATGTGCCGCGCAAGCGACTCCGGCTGAACAAATCGGGGCTTGAGGCGAGTGATTACGCGGAATGTGTAGCTTTCGTTTTCGACCCAGGAGACGCTTTTGCCGCGCTGGTCATAGAGTACAAGGTGTCCGACCAGGAAGCCCGCATTGTTTTTCACCAACAGGACGATGTTCTTGTCCCTTCCGTGTTCAATATTGATCAGTGAGCAGAGCTTCGAGGCGGACGCCTCGGCTTCCTTCACGATCCCGATGATGAGGCTGTCGCGGTGTCCGAACTTCGCAAGGGCGGATTCGGAAACGACCTGCGAGCGAACGCCTTTTGCCACCACGTCGGTGTTGTCCATGCAAGGATGTTTGTACCAAGGCGGTCCCAACGGAGGATCGATCCAGACGCTACCGCCGTTGTGCCGTATGAAGTAAACTCCATCGCCGCAAGCGGGGCATTTAGTAAGAAAGCAGCTGCTTTCCCCGCTGCGGCTGTAGCCGGCATAATCGTAAACATCCGAACGCGCGGACCCACCGCACCCCCCGCCATAGAGGTGAAGCGGTATACAGCGCCCCTTTATATAGCGGAACTCAATTTCGCTGCCGCATCGGCTACAGATTGGCATCGGCTACTCTGCGCTGGCACTATCAATCAATCTGCTTCGGCCTTTTCGTCGCTTTCATCCTCGGCCTCCCCCTTCATCCCCGGCGCGATACCACGGCGGACCTCCTCAGCGTGGCGCTCGGCGTTAAGCGCAAGCAAGCGCGCGAGAACTTCGTCTCGGAAGTCCGAGGGCCAGAACAGGCGACCCTGGTAGGTGTGGTCATCCTCGTTGGTCTCGTCGAGGACGATCGGCGCAGCACGTCCTGCTAGATCGTGCCAGCCGTATGCTTCGAGGACAGCGCGATCCATAGCACCATGCAGCTCTCGCAAGCGCAGGACGTCGTCGGAGGTCTCCATCGCATCGTGAAAGCGATTGTTTGTAGCGGTCATGCCCTCGTTGCGCCGAACCATTAGCCCGTTCCGATGGTCAAGGTAGATACGACCGGCATCTCCGAGGGTAGGATCGGCCTCGAAGCCAAGTGGGAATGGGAAAGTCTCAAAGCAGTCGGAGGGAGCATAGCGGAGATCATCCTTCATCGAGGACGAGAAAAACCGAGCCCAGAGTTCGTGGGGTCTGGCTTGGAGCATGCACAAAGTGGCTAAATTCGAAAGCGCGAAAATATCGCAACTGTCTGCGTAGACTATCCCTGTGGGGAGCCTGGCGACTCCAAACTGGGGGGACACGCGACATACGCCCAACACGTTGGGCAGCACGCGAACCTTCTCATATAATCCTGGTTGTCGGTCTCCGAAGCGCCACCATCTTTTCCTTCGAGCTTCACGCTTAACTTTGTCGCGTTCCGGCTTCACCCGCTTTTCAACGATTGCCAGCAGATCCGGCCAATCAGCCGCAACAGGACCATTGTAGTCCGCAGGAACGATCCCGTCTCTGAGCCAAGCAGTTCGTTGGGTTCCGGATGCCTCTGCCCACGAGTCAAGTGACCGGTCGCGTTTGAGCGGGAAATCTTCGAAGTCGATTACGAAGCGATTATGAACGTGCCGCGGATTGTTGTTGATTTCATCGCCACCCAGATAAGGGAAAATGCGATCGCTGTTTCTCGGATCTTTTTCGATTAATTCACGCATCCGCGCGAGGGACTCTGTTTCGCCCTTCGCATGCCCTTCATCATCGAAGGTAAAGCCGCCACCATAAATCTTACTTCCCTCAAATGAACGGTCTGCGTTGCTTGCAAGAATGCTGGGCGAAGCATCGAAGCTGCCGTGCACGAGGAATGCCGAAATTCTAGGAACAATGCGATTGTCAAGGACGGCTGATTGAATTTCGCCCTTAGCAACGTGCACAACAGCAACCACCACCGCCGCTTCACCGGGCCATTTCAGACGCCTCCTTGCTCGAGCTATCGAGGCCCCCTCCGAGATAATGGCATACAGCCCAGTTTCGCGAGTGTCCCCCTGTGCGATGGTGTTAGTTGCGATCAAGCCGAAGGTGCCTCCGCTCCTTAAAAGGGAGTAAGCGCGTCGAAAGAAATGGGCCACCAAATCCGCGTTACCATGCGCCTTGTCTTTATTGAGCAACCAAGCGAGGTATGATTTCCCGTGCGAGCCGGAAATGTGAGAGCCACCCAAAAAAGGAGGATTGCCCACGATTGAATCAAATCCAGGATTTTCGCGCGAGAATACCTCCGGAAACTCAATTTCCCAATGGAATGGCGTGAGGGGATACTCGCCACGTCGCAAGCTTGATCGGAAAGGTTCGACAGACTGAAACCAAGTATTGCGGCCCAAGTGGCTTTGCACTTCCTTTTGGAACGCAACGAGCTTTTCAATTCTTTTCTTCAATTTCTCCTCGGCGAAGAACGCCGCGACGACTGAATCGCCGATTATACGTGCCACCTCAGTCTTTGCTTCGACTCCGCGCAGGTGCCCGCGTAACGCTTTTTCGTCCTCGAACTCGGCGTGCTCGCGAATCACCTGGCGGCCCTCTTCAGCCTCTCGGAGATGATCAGAGACAACCTTGCCGATAAAAGTGGGGGGCTTGGATGCATCCCAATGAGTGGCAGTGATTTGTGCGCGTGTCAGCCCTACCAAGCTGTCCCCCGATTTCAACGCATGATCAAGGAACGTGAACTCGTGGTCGCGCGCGAGCGTCGCTAGCCAAAGCGACAGCTTGGCAAGATCGGTGGCGAGGGGATTCTTGTCGACACCGTAAAGGCATCGCTGCGCCACAAGTCGTTTCGAATACAACTCCTCGTTCTCGTCCGGCGGAATGTTCTTCGGCTTTTTCTCTGGATGGCGCACCCACGCCTGCACAAGTCTTGCGGCGAGCGCGCGACAGGCCTCGACAAGGAACGCGCCGGAGCCCATGGCCGGATCGCAGACCTTCAGGTCGAGAATCTGGTCGGGCGTCGCGTCCGGGCCGAGCCGCACGAATGCCGGCGCGAGCGCGTACTCGACGATCGGCGCGGTGAGCGTGCGTGGCGTGTAGTGGCTGCCGGTGCGGCGGCGCTCGTCGGTTGGCTGCAGGATCGGTGTTCCTGCGGGTATGGGATGTTTCTTGGGCGAGCCGCGCTCGTCGACGATTGCGTCGAGCGCGGCGGCTAGTTCGGCGACCGTTCTGGCGGCCTGAACTCCATTCGCCACTCCTGCCGACAGCTGTCCGCGGTCCGCCTCCTCTTTCAGACGTTTGATACGGTCCTTACCCTTCGCCGCTAGCAACGCAGTGAGACTGACGAAAACAGGCGTACGATTGTTTTTGCCGGCCTTGATCGCGAGGCTCGGGCCCTCGGCTTGCTCGGCACGAAACCCCATCACGGTCTCATAGACTGAGCCGATCTGCTCGACGTCAAGCGCGCGATACGAGATCCGCTCGCGCCCGCCACCCTTGACGGCGAGCGTCATCAGGCCTTCGAGGATGCGCAGGATGCAGCCATCGGAAACCGGCGGCACGCTTGGTGGTTCGCCGGTCGCCGCACGACCCTCCAGAAAAGGAAACTGCTCGGGATAGAACAGCTTGCCTCCGCGCGCTTGGATAAAGTGACTCGGATGCCCTTTGTGGATGAGCCGAAACAGCGCGAGGAGCTGTCCCCATGCGCCACGCCGCTCATCCATGGTGTCGGGATTGAGCGCTGCGTCGTTAGTCAGCCTGTCGTAGAGACCGCGTACGGAATAGCCTATTTCATAAATGTTCTGCGCGCGACCGTCGGGACGAGAGGGCAGAAGATCACGGTCCTCGGCGTAGAGCACGAAGACGAGCCGCATCAGGACGGTGAGCAGACCCTCATAGAGATGCGCTGCGCTCTTGCGTGCGAGTTCGCGAATGAGATCGGGCACCGCGGCGTCGAGTCCGCGCAACAATTCGTGCAAGGCGCCGAGCACCTGTTCGGCGAGCGCGGTCGATACGGCTGCCTGCGCCTCCCGGCTCTTTTCGAGCAACGCGGGAAGGCGTCGGTCGCTGGCATCGGCGAACAGCCGAAATGCATCCAGAAGCAGTTTGAGGCCGCCAAGCATCGATCGGCCTGCAACGGCGCGAAGATCGCGGAGCGGAAAGCTCAGGTAACCCGAGGTTTCGCTCTTCGGTGCATAGACCAGGCGCAATTCAGGCCGGAAGCGATCCTCGCCGTCCTTACGTTCGTTCTTCTCCGACATCAACACGCCGACATGGATGCCGGTCTCACGCAGCAGCCGCTCAAAGCGCTGGTGCGCAGTCGCCTCCCACCCGCCGAGTGTGTCGCGCGTATCCGGATCAACGCCTGCGGGCTCGATGCGCACCAGCAGCTGCCAAGGACGCGTAGATTGGCCGAGTTCCTTTACCGCCCAGGTGGGACTGAGTGTCGTTGCCTGTTGGGGCAGGCTGACATGAAGATCGTCGGGCAGCGGCGGACCACCGGGACTGCCGGCCACAAATCCCGTCTCCCAGCCGAGCACATCATGCACGAAGCTCCACGGGTCGTTCAGTGTCGGCCGGCTATCATCTTCGGCGATGTGCGTGGCAACCTGCGCGCTATCGACCTGGGTCGGCCGCGTCGGGGCGAGGCCGAGCTCCTTCAGCAAGACCGGTGCGACGACAAGCCCGACTGGCCGGACGTGATACAACCATTCGAGATCGGGATCGCGCTTGATTTCAGCAGCCATGGCGATCAGCCCGTCGCCGGCCAGAGATAGACGAGAGCGACAGGTTCAAGCCTGTGGGCGGTGACGTCGTAAGACGCCCGGATGCGTCCAGGCTCCTCGCGGATCTCCTTCTCAAGGCGAACCAGCCGGCCTTGCCAGTGGCGGCGGTCGGCCGTGCGCTCGCGACGCTCGTCATCGCCGATACCCGGCAACAGGAACTGATTGGGATCGAACTCGTCGTTGGCCTTGGCGATACGCTTGCGCTGCAGCTCGAGGAGTTCGGCGAGCGACTTCGCTTCGGCTTCGCCGCGCTTAGCAAGGTCGATTTTCACCTTGGCCAGCCGCTCGTTGGCGATCTTCTCAAGGGCTGGTACTAGATCGGCGATATCGCACTCGACCAACGCCTGGATTCGGGCGGCGGCCATCGGCGGTGCGGCGCGAGCCTCGCGCAGGGCCGCTTCAAGCTGGTTGAGCGTCCGTTCCTCGCCACTGTCGCCGAGCGCCTTGAGCGGCTTACGGTCGCGTTCTGCCTCGGTCCAGATCGCCGTCACGGGAATGACTTCTTCATGCAGGCGCGCGGCGCCCGCACCGTAGACGGCCAATCGCCCCATGAGGACGAGGCGCGGCTGCGCGCCCGGGCCTTCAATAACGGTGACGCGCGACAGGCCGGACTGGAAGCCCTGTGAAATGAAGCGGGACAGGAGCCGGCGCACCAGGCGGTGCTCAAGATGAACCTGCACGACTTCCGATGCGTCACGTCCATCCGGCAGGCGCGGCGATTCAAACGAGATAGCCCGGACCGGCACTTTTTTGCGCCACTCGTTAATGCGCTCGCCGCGCTTGCGCGGACGCAGGCGAAGATTATCGAAGGTGTCCTGCCAGCCTGCTTCGCGCGAGAAGGCTGCATGGTCTGGATCGAACTTGAAGGTGGCGGCCTTGCCGACCGCCCCTCCGCGTGTTGACTCAAGGGAGAGCCCTGCGCGTGCCAACGCGGCGCCGATCACCCGCTGCAGGTCGTCCGCATTGACGCCGACACGCTCGCGGGACGTTTCGAGCGCACTTTGTAGATCGCGCTGCTCCTTCACGACGCGTTCGTAGCGAACTTTCTCTTCGTCATCCATCTCCGCGCGGGCGCGCTCGAGTCGCTCGGCGTCCGTCTCATCCTCGATTGCCTTGGCGAGGGTTTTTGCCTCGCCCCGATCGATGCCGGCGGCTTCCATTCTGTCCTTGATCCGCTTCTCGATTACCTGTCCGGCGGAGCCAAGTTGCGTTTGTATCACTTCCGTCTTGCGGACCAGTGCTTCGAGCACGATATCCGCCTCGCGCTGCTCGTATCTAAAGTAACGACAAAAAACCTGCTTCGCCGGCTGCATCTTTCGATCAATGCGGCCGTTACGTTGCTCAAGACGCGAGGGGTTCCAGGGCAAATCGAAATGGATCAGATCGGAGCAATGAGTTTGCAGATTGATGCCTTCTCGTGCCGCATCCGTGCAAATAAGGATGCGCAACGGCTCCTTCGCCGGATCGGCATTGAATGCGGCCTTTACTTCCTCACGCTGGTCCTGCCCGGTCGCGCCCGTGAAAACGGCGATCCGCTCATCCGCCCGGTCGGTTTCACTGAGCGCTTCCTTCAAGCGCCGTTCGAGCCAGCGCCGGGTGTCTTCCCACTCGGTGAAGATGATCAGACGGCGGACGTTCCAGTGTTTGCCGGAGAGGAAATTGTCCTTGATCCATTTCACGAGCCATTTGACACGCTCGTCGGGGTTCAATGCTGCGGGCTCGGCGATAGCCAACATCTCATCGACGGCGGCGAGCTCTTTCTGCAAATCCAAAACTGATGCTTCGGCGGCACCGGCGACTGATGCAGCTTCAGCGGCAACTTCCTCGTCGGCTACGAGCCCGGCCTCGGTAGAGTCATCATCAAGCTCAAGGCCTTCAACTTTGCCGGTCATGCTGCCGTCGACAAAGGTCTGTGCAACAGCCTCCACAATCGGTTCCTGTTCACCATCGAGAAGGCGCTGCAAGGTTCTCCTATGCGCTTTCAGGGTGCGGGCAAAGGCCGGGATGGAAGACAGCAACCGCTGCTGCAGACCAACGAACGCAAGTTTCGCAAGCGCACCCTTTTGTGGCGGCAGCTTTGAAATGCGGACCCTGCGCAGCTCTCCATACGCGGCAAGCCGGCGCCAAAGATCCAATTCCGGCGCACTCGGCGGCAATCCCGCAATCGGAATCGCTTCAACCTTTCGCTCAGGAAACGCTTCCCCAAGCCGTCTCAGGTCCGACTTCAGCCGGCGCACCATTACTGGTTCCAGGTCGCGCGGTCGTATTTTTAGCGCGGGCGCATCTCCCCTTGTGAACCTTTGCGGATCGAGCATTTCGAGTAGCGCCGCGAAACTGTTCGAGTGCCCGTTGTGAGGTGTAGCGGTCAAAAAGAGACGATGTTCGAAGCGCTCCGACAACTCGCGAACCGCGCGCGTAAGCTGACTCGAGATTGCATAACGGCCGCCGCCAGACGGCGCCGCGTGGTGGGCTTCATCGAGGATCAGCAACGCGCGCGAGCGGAATTCACCAAGAAGATCCCGCAAGCCGGCGACATAGTGTTCCTCCGTCAGCAGGCTATGGGAAATGATGAAGCGCGAGCCGGTGCTCCATGGATTGACCGAAAAGCCGCGAAGACGCCGAAGTTCACCGATGCGCTCGCGATCGATGATATCAAACGACAGGCCGAACTTGCTTTCGAGTTCATCCCTCCACTGAATCGTCATGGCCGGCGGCGCAGCAATGACGATGAAGTCAATGCGGCGCCGCAGCAAGAGCTCCCTCACCACAAGGCCCGCTTCGATTGTCTTGCCGAGGCCGACATCGTCTGCGATCAGGAGATTCACACGAGGTAGTCGAAGCGCTTTTCGCAGCGGCAATAACTGATAGGCGTCCAGCCTGATGCCGGCCCGAAACGGAGCTTGCAGAAGGTCGCGATCGGCAGCCGTCGCCGAACGCCAACGGATCGCTCTCAGGTGCGCTGCCAGGACTTTGGGATCGTCGGGTGCGCCATGGCCAACGCGAGACCAGGAGTCAGCCTCAAGTATCGAAGCGCCAACTTCAGCATCCCAAAGGACTTCGATTTGTTCGCCCTGAGCGTCGTCTGATATCGATGACAGGCGTACAGTGGCCAGGCCCGGTTCTTGATCGTCGACAGCCTCGACAAGCCATGACCGTCCTCGCGCCTCGACGAAATTGCCCTGTTGGATATTCATCCCGCTGCGCACCCCTGCCTACTCAACTATGCGATCAGATACCGCCAAAGCAACCCCAGATTGTCCAGCTTAAGAGCCGCTGGGCCCGAGGCGGCTGCGAGATTGTGATTCAGTTGCGGATCCCGTGATCCTTCTAGGCTGTAAGCCCAATCCCTCTGTACGACCCTCTGGGGGCTGCCAGGTCGCTATTTTTCGCTCCATCAAAGCGGAACCACAACTTTTTGAACGATTCGAAGCAATAAATGACGAAAAGTCCTAGTTTTCGCCACTCAATATGGTACAAAACAAGAACGTAAATACGCCATTAAAGCTTTGGCAAGCATGATCGCGCCGTCCGAAACAAGCATCGGTAATGACGAATGGCGACCAGATCAAAAATCGAGTGGACTGAGCAAACCTGGAACCCGGTTACGGGCTGCACCAAAATCTCGCCAGGATGTAAGCATTGCTACGCCGAGACTCTGTCCAAGCGTCTGCGAGCCATGGGGACGGCCGGATATGAGGGCGGCTTCAGACTTGCTCTCCATCCCTTGCGCCTCAACCTGCCACGCCGGCGCAGTAAGCCGTCCGTATACTTCGTCAACAGCATGTCGGATCTTTTCCACGAAAAAATTCCATTCGCCTATATCGACAAAGTGTTTGAGGTTATTCGAGAGACCGGACAGCATCGATACCAGATATTGACGAAGCGCCCTGAGGTGATGGCGGTTTACTTTTCAACCCGAACAGTTCCGAGCAACGCTTGGTTGGGGACGTCCGTCGAGGATAAGAGGTATGGACTGCCGCGGATTCCAATTTTACGAACGGTCGCGGCTAGAACGCGCTTCCTGTCGATCGAACCACTCCTTGAAGACCTGGGCGCTTTCGATCTATCACAAATAAGTTGGGTCATCGTCGGTGGGGAATCTGGACCCAAAGCGCGACCGATGAAAGCCGAATGGGCTCGTTCCATTCAACAGCAGTGCGATGCGATGAAGGTGCCGTTCTTTTTCAAGCAATGGGGCACGTACGGCGCCGATGGCGTTCGCCGTACAAAGGCTAACAACGGGCGTATCCTCGACGGCCAAACTTGGGACGCGCTGCCCGTTTGAAACATAACCGAGGGCTCAATGCCGAGGAAACACTATGGTTGGCGCATAGGCCAACCCCTTCCCAAGATCGGGCTGCACAGCCTCGCAAAGCACAATGTCTTTGCAAGCTACGTTGATCGCTACATTCGAATCCTGTCGCCCCAACCGGCAAAGCGCGAACTCAATCTTTCGATCATTGACGGCTTTTGTGGCGGTGGCAAATACTCACTCGATAATACAATCGTTGACGGGTCGCCGCTTATTCTCTTGAAGTCCGTCCGGGCCACCGAGGCAGAATTGGCTCTCTCGCGAAAAAACGGCTTCGAGGTCAAATGTGATTTTGTTTTCATCGACAAACAAAAAGATCACATTGCATTCCTCAACGACGAGCTCTTGAAATCCGAATTTAAGTCCGAGATAGGCGCAACTATCCGTCTGGCCACAGCAAAATTCGAAACCCAGGTACCCTCGATAGTTCAATCCATCAAACAAAAGGGCCCGAGTAATCGGGCTCTTTTCTTTTTGGATCAATACGGCTGGAGCGATGTCTCATTTGCCGCGATCCGAGCAATATTTGACGAGCTTAAAAATCCCGAGGTGTTGTTGACATTTTCGGTTGACAGCCTAATCGACTACTTCCGTACCGAAACAGCCAAAACCAGAAGCGGGAGAGCGATTGAGATCGAACATCAATTTGCAGAAAGCTTATCTGCTCTAAAGACCGAGCAAGGGGCACGGTATCTCATACAGAATTTTCTGTATCGTCACGTACAGGCTCACACGGGAGCCGATTATTATACGCCGTTCTTTATTCGGTCGGCCGACAACCATCGGTCTTATTGGCTTTTGCACCTCTCCAAGCACGCCCGGGCACGAGACGAGATGGCGCGACTTCACTGGGATATGACCAATACATTTGTACATCATGGCGGAGCAGGTTTTAATGCATTGGGATTTGATCCCAACATAGATCCCGATCAGAGCGGATTTGAGTTCGACTTCGGATCAAGCGCGCGGGTCGATTCCGTGGAAGCAGCAATGCAACAGCTTCCAAAGCTCATCAGGGATGACGGTGCGGATCGCTCCAGTCCCGTAACGATTGGAGAGCTATTTCGGGCACGCTGCAATGAAACACCGCTTACAATGGGGTTGGTAAGCGAAGCCGTGGTACGACTGCGGGACGAATTCAAAGAGGTTGACGTATTTACTTCTGATGGGAGATTGCGACCAACGGCTATTAATCTCGATTGGAAAGACCAAGTGCGAACGCGCCGCCAAATTGCGTTTTTACGGGATCTAAGCCACCACTAAATGTGGCGCCAGCTTTGCTTGACCGGCAAGGTTGGAAGAAGACTGAGGCCGATTATTCTACCTTACGCAACTGACTCAACTTGCTGCGCAACTCATCAGCGACATTAGATCCCAACAGGCCGTCCTGCATCCGGCTTTCGTTTAGATCCCAAACAAGTGAGCCGACCGTGCCCCATTTGAGCCGGCGACCGCTTCCACCTCGAATAAGGCCTTTTCCGTCGACAAGCTCGCCAAGCTTTTCTTGCGCGTCTGAAGAGAGCCCCAAAGCATCTGCCGTATAAAGGAATTGGGGGCCGGTGAGCGACAACGGACTCGCGCCTTGCACGTCCGGATCAAGTTCGGAAAGTACGTTTGGTGTCCCCTGGATCATATCTGTATCCAAAACCTCAAATTTGTTCCAATGATCCATCGTAATCGTGTCGCTAACGGCTTGCAGCCATTTGCTCGCCGGGCCATGAAAAGATAAGATCAGCTCGCGCTTCGCGCGTGTCATCGCGACATATAGCTTGCAGATGTCTCGAAAGCCCTCCTCCGGTGGTGCATCTTGCGCGGGAAGTACTTTTTCGCAGCAATTGACGACAATCAACGCATCGAATTCGTATCCCTTGGTCTGTTCAAGATCCGAAAACACTAGATGGTCGGTCTTGGGATCATAAGCGCCATTCAAGGCGGTTACGCCGCATTGATCGGCATATTCTTTGACATCTCGCGACGAAAAACCGGCAAATGCGATGCACAGGTTACGAGTACCCATTTGTCGGTGAGTTGCAACGTAGGTCCTCGCATAAGCTATTTCCTCCTCTAACGACGTAGCCGAGAGCGCTACCGGCGCCGCGCCATTGAAGTTAGCGAATTTTGGATCCAGTACCTCAAGGTCACCACTATCGAATAGTTCTTCGTGCAGATTTGCCTTCAACAACTCGTAAGCCGCCGCTAATATCTCGCGAGTGTTACGATAATTTCTGCGGATTTGGGTACGCGTGATGTTGACGAGCCCTGCCTCAACGACAGAACGATGTTTCGGCAAAACCGTCTGTGCTACATCCCCACACAAGAAAATGTCATTTGCACCCGGAGCGACCAACTTGCGCACGATAGCGAGCTCGGTCGTACCGAAATCCTGGGCTTCGTCGACTAAAATATTCGTGAATCTAGGGAGGATTTTTGTGCTGTGAGATGCCAACGCGGAGGTGAGCCCGAGATAGTCGATCACTCCAACCGCATGCATTTTGACCTCCCACTTTAAGAGGCCCGCGAGCAGGTCGGCTCGACGATCTGCCGCAATCGGAAACTTTCGTCCCTTGCGATCGAGAGCGAGATACTGATCTCTTGTTGTGGGCTGAACGGCGGACCGAATCCAGTCAAACTCCTGGCGGATATATGTCTCACCGTTTACACCACGCGAATTCAACGATTTATGAAGAGGAAAAAGCAGCGCGGCGTCATGATTGTTTGCCCAGCATCGATAGTACTCACGAAAGATTTCGTCTACATGTTCGACCAGCTTCCAGGTCACGTCCTCATAGTGACGAAGATTTTTGGGCTCGAATGAAATAAGCATGTTCCGAGCTAGCTCGAAAAACGAGGTAACCTCGATGCGACCTCGTACTATTTCGTCCGAGCAGGCGGCATCTACTAGCTGCTGCAGCATACCGGCTAAGCTTCTATTTAGCGTTAGCAGTAGGACCTTTGCGCCGTCGTTCTTCGCCAGATTCATTGCACGCCTTACGGCAACACAGGTTTTTCCTGATCCGGAAACACCAGATAATTGGCTCACTCCAGCATAATCGGCGTTGACGATCGTTTCCTGTTCCGGGTGCAAGAAAAGGAACCAGTCGTACCAGGTAGTGCGGCGTTCGAATGCTCGCATCCATTCCGCGTATTCGGTCGAACCAACGCGAAGGCGACGGACATCCTCGCCGTCGGAAACCTCCAATATATTCCCAGGATCGTATGCTTCTACGGGCTCTATTCGTCCCAGACTAAGGTCGATATGCGCTTCAGCACCGTCGACGTTACCTTCCATCAATAGACAAAAAACTTTCCGAAGAAGCTCCATCTTTGACGGATCAGGCACAAGAGCGAGCAGCTCGTTTAGTTCTTTCGGGCCACATCCTCCGTCAAGATTCCAAACTTTGCGGGCCAAGCTCGGCGAAATCGAAGTGAGCAAATCATCTGCGGCCTCGATACTGAGCATTTCGAGGAGCGCCTTGTTGTGCTGTCCTACTAGTACCGTACGCGAGGCGTATTCACTACCAACGCCAGGCAGTCTGATTAGCCGGCATTCCTTAACTCCGATGCTTTCGCCTTTGTGGCCCGCAATCCAACTTTCGGTGCTATCGTGATCACCAATAAACAAGAACGTGCAGGTGTTGTCTGTCTGGCGCGTTACGAGGCGCCAAGCGCCTCCAAGGTCATATTTCACGCAGTGTTTGATCCGCGTTTCGCCGTGATTTGTAACCTTGATACTCGCGAAGGGGTTCAAGTCGTGAAGGCTACCCAGAACAATCCTCGCTCTGTCGCTACGCTTTTGAGCCTCGCCGCCGGCAAGAAACGCTAGCTGGAGGGCTTTATCAAAAGCCTTTGTCGTGAAATATGCGACCACTGGACTTGCCAATTGCGCTGCCGAATTTGCTCCCGGAAGAGGCACGATCCTACCCTCACAGATTATGTGCCGGTGACATTATGACGGGTGGACGAAATTGCAACCGGCAGTGGAGTGAAACCTCACTTAATTGGCGCGGCGGCTGAGCGTGCGAACGCCGCACGTACGTCGAAACAGCGGAGCGGATGCTCTCATGTTTCGCTCGCTTTTAGCGACGTTATTGGCTGCCGTAAGGTGGCGCCGGCGCCAGCACCTAAGGCCTGGAATCTCGGATTAAAGTTCGTAAATAGATCGTTATGGATGCCTAGGAAGTCTCGCCCCATACTAACACCTCGCGTCATCTGCGATGCGAGATTTGGTTGCTACCGGAGCATGCGGACATTCGTCAAGACCGCACGATCAATCTCGATTTATGTAATAGGCGTCCTAGCAAGCGCCTAACTTGATTAGTTACGGGCGGCAATATTGCAGAGTAGCTATGGAGATCGAAATTTGGGGGGTTCTATCGGAATGCCCCAAATACTCTTAAGATCCCAGATAATCGGCAGTCGTGCAAAAACCTCGGTTGGAGACGAATTTCGCAGATGACCGGATTGGTACAATCCAATTCCAACTCGACGGAGTATCGTCAAAGCTCCTCGATATTGAAAGTTGCGAGCAACGGATCGAGCTTGGAATTGATCATCTCCAATTGCCCGATCTGGTGTTGACCTTGAGCTAGCAAATTTTGCAGGTACTGTAAGATGAACTGGATGGGGTCCTGATCCGCTTCGACCTCCGGAATCTGCAAAAGGGCTAGTAATGGCTGTAGTTGATCGATCTGCTTGCTGAGAGAATTCAATTTCGCGTAGATTTTCTTTCCCTGACCGACCGTCATCGGCCGAAGATCGGAAAGTTCTGGTTCGCCTTGATTCATCGGTCTGCTCCATCATATTTTGTACAAAGTGACGCTTGAGCTTCAGTAACCGGTCGAGCGCTCCGATCGATCTTCCGGCGGCGTCGACGACAATCCACACATTGTTTTTCTTGCCGGGCTGAATGCGATAGCCAAGTTTATCGAGCGCGTTTTGAAACGCACCGATCTCTTGGGTTGAGTTCCATGCCGTGACGATGGCACCCTTACTGGCAGGCAGCTTCAACCCCACCCGCTCGGCCGCTTGCCGCGACCTACTTCCGTAAGATGATTTGGGCGGTTGGGGGTCAACGCCATGAGCCGCAACGATCCAATCGGCGACAGCGCCAAGATTTCTTTCGCGCAGCATTTTGCAAACCGTTTTGTGGTGGCGCGAGGGAACCGGGAGCTCGCCTTCATTAAATTCCAGCGTCCTCGCGACAATTTCGGTCCTGATCTTGCAACGCCCGTCCTTCAACGCGCGGCCCTGACCGTCGACGTGGCCAAGCAGGAGATGACCGTGTAGATCTCCCTCTTGAGAATTCACGCGTGTTTTGCGATGCAAAATCACGATCCAAGGGCGCACTCCTGGGGGATCCAACTCGGCTCTTAAGGCGTGAGCGGCGGACAGCAACTTCTCATCTGTGTAGTTTATCGAAGGACTTATCGAGAGGTGATGAAACGCGGCTTTAGCACCGCTACCGTCCCTGAGAATCTCCATATCCTTGACGACACCCGGCAGATCGGATGCCACCGAGTTTCCGATAGCCAAAATTTTGATTATGGCGTTTTCGGGTTTCCAAAGGTGAGTGATTAGATTCGCGCTGTCGCTGGGTGTCCGGCCATGCTTCGAATATGAAATGATCATTCGGCCGCCGAATCAAACGCCAGGACGGTTTCGCGCAGCGCCTGCAACTCCGCGCGGATGGTGGCCAAAACGGACAGCTCGGGGGAGTGACCCTTGTTAAGCGCCCGCGCGGCCTGGTTGAGATTATTGCCGACCCGTGCGAGCTCCGCTGTCCATTGCGCCAGCGCACGTTGGTGCTCATCGGGCTTTCTGCGCGGCGGTTTTGCAGGTTTCCTTCCCGATGCTTTCACGACCGCCATTCGAGCAAAGGAAGACAAACCCAACCCAAGCGCGGCGCCAGCCGCGACGACTGCGGCGCGCTCGTCGGGGGTCAGGCGGATCCTGACATTCTCCGTACGTTTCGACATTTCTTGGGGTTCCACAGGGGCGTCAGTCCCTTGGCCGGAGGAAGTCGGGTGGGCCAAACAGCCCACCCGACCCCGCTGGCTATCTCTTTGCTATCGAATTTCTCCGCTGGCTTTAGAGCTTTAACATCGGCGCCGGCGTGTTCTCATCCGCGCCGGCATTAGGTGGCTGCCCCCGTCCTCCGAATGCGCCCGGTTCGGTGGCGATCCAACCATCGTAAATTGTCCAACCGGAACGAACTACCGTTTCACGAGACAACCAGCCGCCACCCTGCTCAAGAATGCGCAGACGTCCTCCCTTTCCAAATTCGTACAGCCGGGCGACGATGGGGCGACCTTTGGGATGTTCAGCCGACCTCACGCTGTCGCGGACGTGTGCTTCCCGTTTGGCCTCGGGGCCGCCCGAACGGATCACCATCGGCGGCCCCTTAAGGCGAGAAGCGACGTCACGCGCGAGCACGTCGTCCAGGCCGGGCCAAGATTTTAAGGCTGTGTGCCGCCAGATCGCCGTGATGACGTCTTCAACCGACTGGTCGGCTACGCAACGGGTGTCGGTAAACCATTCGTTCACGTCATGGCCACGCTGGCAGACAGGTAGCGAGATCGCGAGGGCGATACAGGACCTGATAAAACCTGTAAGCGCGAGATCGATCCTTTCAAGAGTTTCCCAGGCGCGTGCTACCTCTTCTTTTGAAGGCGGAGCCGTCCCGTACATATAACCGTGCTCAGCACGGTCGAGAAGGTCGATGGCCTCGCGGGCCAACTGGGCGATGGATTTCCAGAGAGCGGTGGGCCGGCCGGACGGCGGCGGCGTCTGCGGGACCTTTCCGGTCTCTTTGGGCCTCCATCCGAAAAACGCGAGAATGAGCGAGAGAAAGTTAACCATTTTGGCAGTCTCCAATTCGGACCGCTCAATTGGTTGACTTGAGTCCCCCAAAGCGGTCCACTTAGCCCGCATCCCTGCAGGCGTGGGGTGAAAACCGCTATTTTTACTGGGCCAGGAACTGTGGCCAAACTTGGCTGGGAATCCTAGTTCCCCAGCCAGCAATTAAACATCTGAAATTGCTGAAGGGCTCTTGCTCCGGGCGTCATGCGACCTTCAGAGAAATCGAGGAGTCTTTGCCCTGACTGACACTCCTGCCCCAATACGGCGCGGTTCGACGCATCAGCATGGCCCGAAACTGCCGCGTGGTGTTCGGCAGCAGTTCGCCCGAGCCCCAATTCACGATGACGCCATA
>Ga0182030_10003962_pt1 | contig 31575 bp, 20 predicted proteins | sample 812S3MmetaG_FD_121299 | JGI IMG/M metagenome (GOLD analysis project Ga0182030, IMG submission 121299) | Permafrost microbial communities from Stordalen Mire, Sweden - 812S3M metaG (Illumina Assembly) | ecosystem: Environmental > Terrestrial > Soil > Wetlands > Permafrost | place: Sweden... | reverse complement strand
TGGCGAACCGCGCCCGTTAAAGCCGCGGGCGGGTATCCCATCAACACCGTTGCCGAAGACGCCGACCTTACCATGAACCTGCTCGAGCAAGGCTATCGCGTCGATTACGAAGACCGGTCGCTGGCATTTACCGAGGCGCCGATCAATGCAAAACAACTCATGCGGCAGCGATTCCGCTGGTCCTTCGGCACGCTCCAGGCGGTATGGAAACATCGCGCCGCATTCGTGCGCAACAAGGCGATGGGCCTGTTTGCGCTGCCCAACATTATCGTGTTTCAAATGTTTCTGCCGCTGGTGTCGCCATTCATCGATGTCATGTTTCTCTACGGCATCATCAACTACGCGATCGACCGCCATTATCACCCCGAGGCAGCATCGGCAGCGAGCTTTGAGAAGCTGCTGGTGTTCTTCCTCGGCTTCCTGATCATCGACTTCGTTACCTCCGCGATCGCATTTTCTTTAGAACGAAAACACCCCGCCAACAAGGGCGATGGATGGCTGCTGTTCCACATCTGGTTGCAGCGTTTCGCCTATCGACAGGTCTTCTCGATCGTGCTCTTCAAGACCATCAAGCGCGCCATCGATGGAAAACCGTTCAACTGGGACAAGATTCAGCGCACAGCGAAGATGAGCAAGCGAACCGAAGCGCTGACAGAAACCTCGTGAACCAACCAGCAAGGCCGCATTCGCTCCGCTTCCTTGTTCCAACTCGCGCACAGGCCAACATTTCCAGCAGCGCCGCAGGCAACAGGTGCGCGAACTGAGCCATCTCAATCTGCTGGAGGATGAACATGGCAGCGGCAACCCATCGTAAAAGTTCCTCGGCAACTACATCAGGGCATAGGAAGACCACGCGCAAATACTCTCCGTCGGCGCAGAAAGACGTGGCGACAGAAATGAAGGCGATGAAGAGCGGCAAGCTGAAGAGCGGCCGCAGCGGCAAGAAAGTGACCAATCCCAAACAGGCCATCGCCATCGGGCTCTCAAAGGCACGCAAGGAAGGGAAGAAAGTTCCGTCGCGGAGTTCGTAACGAGCTCGCTCGACACACAAAAGGCCGGTTCGCCCGCGACTGCGGCGAGCCGGCTTATTTCTTGGCCGAAGGCTCCGGATTCGGAGGCGTCACCGGAGAAATATTCAACTTTGGCCACACAGTCGGAATGTTTTCAATGCGAAGGTTCGGCCAGACCGTTGGGATTGGCCCACCGCTCGTGTGGGATTCTCCAATGCGCTTGAACTCAAGCCCGGGATAGAGGTTCTGCGCGACCAGCGTACCAGACGCAAGCTCGCCGAGCGCGGCCTGCGGCGGATGGATCAGAATTTTCGGAGCGATTTCTGTGGCGGCCTGCGCGCCCGGCGACGGAATCCCAGGCAAAATTCAATGCGGCGCAGTCAGGGATTGCCGAAACTCCCGGGCTTGCCAAAGCCTTGAAAAATCCCTTAGAGGCGGAGCAAAAGCGGAGAAAGCTTGTGGCTGCCCAACGGTAATTGGCGGCACAGGCGTGTTCGATTGAGCGAAGGAAACAGTTGTCGCAAAGGCAATTCCAACCAGAAGTGTGAGGCGCATGTTTCACCACCTTGGTAAGCAAATTCTGACTCCCACGAACCACCAAGCCTAGTTCGATCGCAGCGCGTCGAGCGGATCGGCCGATGCGGTGCGCGTTGCCGGTAACGCCGATGCGGCCAGCGTCATCACGATCATGATGAGCGCGGAAGCCAGATAAATCAATGGATCGGTGGCGCTGACGCCGAAGAGGAACGATGCGATGAGGCGCGCCACGGCGACGGACCCAAGAATGCCGAGAATGCACCCGACAAAGGCCAATTTCGTTCCCGAAGTGAGAACCAGGCGCGCAATGCCGGCGCGCTGTGCCCCAAGCGCCATGCGGATGGCGATCTCCTGCGTGCGCAAAGAAACAGAAAAAGCCACCACCGCGTAAATGCCTGTAATGGCGAGAAGCAGCGCGCCAAGCGCGAAAGCCGTGATCAGCCCGGTGTTGAAGCGGCGCGGCGCTTCAACCTCTGAGACAACGGCTGCCATCGGCTGCACAGGGTCGAGTGCGAGAACCGGATCAACCTCGGCAACAGCCTGCCGCAGGGCCTGGGTCGTCTGTGCCGAGTCAAGGGCAGCGCGTACGATAATAAAGCCTCCGGTGGGGCGCGTAACCGTATCCGCATTCGCCAGGCCGTTCAACGTAGCCGGTTGGCGCGCGGGAATATACCACTGGTCGGCATTAGGCTGATCGGGCGCGCCGGTCTTGGTGTCCGCGATGATGCCGACCACTGTGGCCCACGGGTAACCCTTCTTCGGATTGCCGGCGTGTATGCGCTTGCCGATGGGATTCTGGCCAGGCCAGCAATGTTTGGCCATGGTCTCGTTTACCAGAACAACCAGCGGCGAATCGGCGCGGTCATTCACAGTGAACAGGCGGCCATCGATGAGGCGAATATCCATGGCGCGGAAATAGTCGCCGTCGACAAGCGCGAAGCTGGCGAACTGCAGCTTCCACCGGCTCACTGGGACGCTTTCAATCGTGTAGCCCGCGGCCCCTCCGCCATTCGACGCGGGTAGGCTGTTGGTCATGCCGACGACGACAATGCCGGGTTTCGCTGACAATCGATCCAATACATCCCGGTCAAATGCTGCCGCGGAACTGTTCGTGGGGTACTGCTGAATCGGAAGCTGATAACCGGCGACGACGACCTGGTCGGCGCGAAAGCCGGGGTCGACAGCGCGCATCTTTTGGAAGCTCCGGATAAAGGCTCCAGAGACGGTGAGCAAAACCATGGCGATTGCAATTTCAGCCACCACGAGGGCAGAGCGAAGCCACGCGTGCGATTGAGCGCCCGTCCCTGCTCGACCCCCCTCCTTGAGACATTCGGTGAGGTTGGCGCCCAGTGCGGCGACGGCAGGCGCGAGACTGCAGAGTGCCCCTGTGATCAGCGAGATGAGCAACGCAAAGCCCACAACCCCGGCGTCCATTGAGACCGATCCGACACGCGGCATCGATTCTGGAAGCCAGTGAAGCGCAAAACGAAGGGCTGCGGCCGCTAAGCCGAGACCAAGCAGACCGCCCGCCAAACTGAGGAGCAGTCCCTCAAAAAACGATTCGCGGATCAGCGCGGCGGAGCCCGCGCCGAGTGCCAGGCGGACAGCATATTCACGCCGTCGGCGGATGGCGCGCACCAGCAGAAGGCTGGCAACATTGATGCAGGCGATCAGAAGCACGACGGCAACGGCCGCAAACAGCGTGCGTAAAAGTGGTCTGACGTTGCCAACGGCGCGTTCCTTCAACAGCGCTGCGTCACCGGTGATGCGAATGGCCGCCATATTTGCAGGAAAATTGCGGCTGGCCTGCTCCGCAGCGCGATCCGCATCCTGCGCGGCTTGCGTCACGGTCACGCCATCATTGAGGCGGCCTATGAGGTTGAATCCCCACATGCCGGCATTGTCGTCGCTGAGTTCAACGGGCGTCAGGCTCATCGGGATCCAAAGTTGAGTCTGATTCAATTGGCCGGCGAGCAGCGGAAACGTGAAGCTGCGCGGCATGACGCCGATGATCGAATACGACTTTCGGTCAAGGGCCATGGGCTTGCCGAGGATGTTGGGATCGCGGTGAAAGCGGTTGAGCCAGAGCGCGTAGCTGATGACGGCAAGCGGCGTATGGGCGCTGTCTTCCTGCTCGGTAAACACCCGTCCCAGCAGCGGCTGCACCCCGAGGGTGGGAAAAACACCGGCGGTAAGGCGCGCGGCATCGATTTCTTCAGGACGGGCGCCGCCGGAGAGTTCAAATCCGGTCGTCGTATAGCCGCCCATGGACGCGAAAGCCTTGGTCGTGTCGCGGTAGGTGGCGATCTCTCGCGCGGTAACGCCCAGGCCCGCGTTGCCGCCGATGTGGTCCCCCATCAAAACCAGGCGGTCCGGATCGCGGAACGGGAGTGGCCGCAAAAGGATGCCCTCAACCAGCGAGAAAATGGCCGTGGTCGCCCCAATGCCAAGCGCCAGCGTAAGCACAATTGTCACTGTGAATGCAGGCGCTTTCACCAACTGTCGCATGGCGAAGCGGAGATCCTGGGCCAGAGCATCCATAAGGGCCTCGTGGAGGGTAGAGTTCGGCGTCCAAGAACGATTGCTGGGTTAGACGGAGCGGGCGCGTGGGAGTCGTCGCCCATCGCAAGTGTTTTTTGCTCTCCGCAAGCCGGCACGAGGATTCCCCCGCCAACCAGCCCGGATTTAATGGCATTCTACCGCCGTTGCGCCCGGGGGGGGCGAGAAATCCAGTTCGCTTGCCCCGCGCTTTGCGGCTACACTAAAGGCGCTATGGCTACCGCAACCCTCAGCACCCAAATTCAGCCGCATATCCCGCAAGGCGGCTTTGCGAATGAACCGTTTTTCAACTTCAAGACCCCAGAAAATGCTCGGGCGATGAAAGCCGCGCTCGATCAGGTAGCGAGCCAGCTTGGCCGCGAATACGACTTGATCATCGGCGGACGCAGCCTGAAGACCGACGGAAAGATTCGGTCATTCAATCCCGCTCGGCCCGAGCAGGTCGTTGGCGTGCACCAGAAGGCCGGCGCCGAACACGCGGAGCAGGCCATGACGGCGGCCTTGACGGCGTTCGAATCCTGGAGCCGCACCTCGACAGACGAGCGCGTTTCGCTCCTGCTCAACGCGGCGCACATCATCCGTGAACGCAAGCTCGAGTTTTGTGCGTGGCTCACCTACGAAGTCGGCAAGAATTGGGCCGAAGCCGATGCCGACGTAGCCGAGACCATCGACTTCCTCGAGTTCTACGCGCGCGAAGCCCTGCGCCTCGCCGCGGCTACCACGCCCATCCAGTACCCGGGCGAACGCAACAGGCTGCTCTATATCCCGCTCGGCGTGGGTGCGGTCATTCCGCCGTGGAATTTCCCGTTCGCGATTATGGCCGGCATGACTGCGGCCTCCATCGTCACCGGCAATACAGTCATCCTGAAGCCCTCCAGCGACTCGCCAACCATCGCGGCCAGGTTTGTTGAGGTTCTCGAAGAAGCGGGAATTCCCGGCGGCGTGGTCAACTTTTGCCCCGGCTCGGGCGCTACTTTTGGCAACGCAATCGTCCAGCATCCCAAGACTCGGTTCATCGCATTCACCGGCTCAAAAGCGGTAGGACTCGACATTCATGAGCTCGCCGCAAAAACCCAGCCTGGGCAAATCTGGATCAAGCGCACCATCCTCGAAATGGGTGGCAAAGACTCCATCCTCGTCTGCGCCGATGCCGACCTCGATGCAGCCGTGGATGGAGTGGTCGCCGCGGCATTTGGGTTCAGCGGACAAAAATGCTCTGCGTGTTCCCGCGCCATCGTCGAAGCTCCTCTCTACGACGTTTTCGTTGAGCGGGTCCGCGAGAAGGTTGCGGCGTTGACCGTGGGCGACCCAGCCACGAATCCAAACCTCGGCCCCGTTATCAACAAGAGCGCTCTTGACTCGATGCTGGGCTATATCGAAACCGGCAAGAAAGAAGGCCGGCTGGTGGCCGGTGGCAGTGCGCCACAGACCCCGGAGGGCGGCTATCTGCTCCAACCCACGGTTTTCGCGGATATCGCTCCCGATGCCGTTCTCGCGCAGGAAGAAATCTTCGGACCCGTGCTCGCGATCATCAAGGTCAACAGTTACGAAGAGGGCCTGGCCGTAGCGAATAACACGGAATACGGCCTCACCGGCGCAATCTACACCGAGGATCGCGCCCGCCTCGAACATGCCAGTCGCGAGTTTCACGTGGGCAATCTCTATTTGAACCGCAAGTGCACGGGTGCGATGGTAGGCGCACATCCGTTTGGCGGATTCAACATGAGCGGCACAGACTCGAAGGCCGGCGGACCGGACTACCTCTACCTGTTCACCCAGGCCAAGAGCGTTGCCGAAGCTCTGCGTGGTGCGGACCCACGCTGATCGCGCGCAGTAAGATGACTTTTGCGTGAAGACTGAATCGATCGGCGAGCGCGAGACAAGAGGGCTGGCAGTGCGGACGATCTCCACCCTGCTGCTCGCGACGGGTTTGGTTCTGCCGGTATACGCAGACGGTCCCGCCGGGCCGAGGAACGCGACCGTCGCGCAACTTCGGGAGGTGGTGGCGAACCTCGAAGGCAAACCGGACAGGGATGCCGCACAAGCTCTCGCCGGCTTGGAATTGACTGAGCGTTTGAGCGATGCTCAACGCCTGCCCCTCGAAAAAGGCCTGGTTGGTCCAGCGGCGCGCGAGGCGTTGAAGATGCTGGCCGAGGCGTCGGCTTTCAACGACCTTCCCCAGGCAGAGATTCTGGGCACGCCTGCGCCCAGTCGCGGTGAGCAGGCTGCTCTGCTCGCGAAAACGCGGGAATACGTGGTGCAGACCCTGCAAAAGCTGCCCAACTTTTTTGCTACGCGCGAGACCGAGAATTTTCAGGGCACGCCCAAAGAAGCTGAGCACGCTGAGGTCCGCGCAAAGTACGAGCCGTTGCATGCCGTGAGCCATTCAAGCGTCACCGTGCTTTACCGCAACCATCGCGAGACGATTGTGAAGGGGAAGAAGCAGGCGCCTTCAAACCAACAGATGCGTACGTTGGGGGAGTTCGGCCCGATTCTCGATACCGTCTTTGGCGATGCTGCCAAAGGACGTATCTACTGGAGCCATTGGGAACAAGGCGCGGCGGGGCAGGTCGCCGTGTTTCGCTACGAGGTTCCGGAACAGCAGTCGCACTACCAGGTCTCCCGCACCAACATAGAGCAAGGCGACGAGAACGATCCGGGTTATCACGGGGAAATCGCGGTTGATCCTTCTGACGGATCCATCCTCAGGGTCACCGTCATTGCCGAACTGAAGCTGGACAATCCCATCACAAGCGCCAACCTGGCAGTGGATTATGGGCCGGTTGAAATCGGTGGACGAACTTACATTTGCCCGGTGAAGAGTGTGGCTGTTTCCGACGTGCGGATGGTTGTGCAGAAACTGAATTTCAGCACCGGCGCGTTGGAAAGCACATCGCTGGGAGCCCCTAAAAACTATCTCAACAAAGTGGAGTTCAAGGACTACCACCTCTTCCGCGCGGAGATGCGGGTGTTGGACCTGGACAGCCACTAATCCACTGTGCCCTATCCATGCGTCTTTCGAGCATGGGTGGGAAACCACGAACATTTCCCGGCCACGCGGGGTATTTCAGCGGAGGGAGCAGTGGCATTCATGCCACTGAAAACGGTCTTCAACCACGAGGCCTTTAGGCGGGCCTTTCAATCCCTCTCCATGAATCCGCAATTTGCATAGAATTACCATTCCGCGCCCCATAATGGCTCCATGAACAACCCCTACCATCGTTGTGGCGTCAGGAATGTGCCCGGTCTAATCTGTAGGGCATCCGCCCGGTCTATACCGCGGCGCATCCATCGCCCTTTCTTAGCACCTGATCGCTGCAAGATCGAGGAACTCCTGGAAGACGGTGTTGGAGAGCATGCGGCCTTGAGAGGTGAGTCGGACGAAGTTGCCATCTGACTGTAGAAGGCCCTCGGCCTGAAGGCGCTCGACAACGCTCATGGCGAGACTGACGCGCTCGTTGCCAAACTCGAGTTCCAGGGCCGAGACATCCACGCCGCCATTCATGCGCAAGCCAAGAAACCACGCTTCTTCGTGCTGCCGATCAGGCGAGAACCAGTCGGCTTCGACAGCTCCGGCGCCTTCAAGATACGCGCGCAGGTCGCTGGTGGTGGTAGAGCGAAGAACGGAGCGCGCCGCCGCGGAAGCTTCGTGGAGCATGGAGGATGCGTCGAGGCCAAGTCCAAGATAGGGCCGCCGCTGCCAGTACCGAAGGTTGTGGCGCGAGGCATAGCCGGAACGCGAAAAATTGGAGATCTCATACTGGGCCAGCCCGGCCTGCGCCAGGGTCTCGATTCCCTGGGAATACATGGCCGCAATCGCGTCGTCGTGTGGCACGAGTTCCGCGTGATAACGGATGCCGCCCGCGAGCATCTCCCGGCCCAGTCGCGAGTCTTCGTCCACTTCGAGCATGTAAATGCTCGCGTGCGGAGCTGCCGTCGCGACCAGTGCAGCGAGCGACTCGTTCCACGATGCGAATGTCTGGCCGGCCAGTCCCGCGATGAGATCGATGCTCAGGTTCGCGATCCCTGCTTCATGCAGGCGGCGTACGTCGTCCTCGACAATGGCGCGGCCATGCAAACGGCCGCTTGTGTGCGCTTCGCGATCGATGAACGATTGCACGCCCAGGCTGACCCGATTGACGCCGATGGATTGAAAGGCGGTCAGAGTCTCGTCCGCGATCTGCCCCGGCGCGCATTCGACGGTGACTTCGGCATCGGGCTCGATGGCGAAGGTGCCGCGCAGTGCAACAAAAAGCCCTTCGAGCAATTGGGGAGCTAAAAGGCTCGGAGTTCCACCACCGAGATAGACGGTGTCGACGCCGCGAGGGAGTTCGACGCCCTTGCGCCCCGCCCAGTCCGCGGCGTCGGTGAGGTCCTGGATGAGGCGGTCGACATAGCGCGCGTGCTCGCTGACCGGATAAACTCCCGAGGCAAAGTTGCAATAGGTGCACTTCGAGCGGCAGAAAGGGATGGAGATATAGACGCCGAGTGAATCCTGATTGCCCGAGCCGTTCTCCATGATCGTATTGTTTCATCCCGGCGCGCCGAAGCCGGGGATGAGACTCCAGGCTTCATGCAAGAATTGAACCAAGGCTGAAAAGCGAGGGGAGATAGATCTTTTGAAGGCGTGGCCTGTTCTGGGCATTTTATTCATACAGACTTTTTTACTTTCTGCCCATTGGTTCATTTATCGCACCGTGATCGTGTTCTGGGGCGGTTTGAGCCCGCACGCAACCCTGGCGTTGCACGTGGCAGTGTTTGTGCTGGCGTTCAGCTTTGTGGCAGCGTCGTTGCTGAGTTACTACTCCAGAAATGGGTTGGTGACAGCCCTTTATCGAGTTGCCGCTGTCTGGATGGGAATCCTGAATTTCCTCTTCTTCGCGGCCCTCTTCTGTTGGGTAGTATGGCTCGGTGTGCTTTTGCTTCCACCCCATGCGATTCCCAAGCAAACTCGGCCACTGATCGTCGGCGTCCTGCTGATTGCGGCAGCCGTGACGGCTGCATACGGTTTGATCAATGCGCGGATCGTGCGTGTCGTTAGCACCACGGTTCGTCTTGCCAATCTGCCGCCTCAATGGCGCGGACGCACGGCACTCGTGATGAGTGATCTGCACTTGGGACATGTGAACGGCATTGGCTTCAGCCGCCGCATTGCGGCGCTCGCTGCGCGGTTGAACCCCGACATTCTCTTCATTCCCGGCGACGTCTTCGACGGAACCAAGGTTGACGCGTACGGCGTTATCGCCGCGTTCAAAGACCTGGCGCCGCCTTTCGGGATTTATTTCGCTACCGGGAATCACGATGAGTTCGGCGATGCGGCAGGGTTTCTAGCGGCACTCGGGCTCGCAGGAATTCGGGTTCTGTCGAATGAGAAGGTCGTGGTGGACGGCCTGCAGATTTTGGGCGTGCCGTATCACGACACCACCTATCCAATGCGCCTGCGCACGAATTTGCACGGGCTTGGCATCGACAAGAGCACAGCAAGCATTCTGCTGAACCATGTGCCCAACCGGTTGCCCATCGTAGAAGAAGCGGGCGTGAGTCTGCAACTCTCCGGACACACGCACGGAGGCCAATTTGTGCCCTTCACGTGGCTGACGCAAAGGGTCTTTGGGAAGTTCACCCATGGACTGCACGCGTTTGGATCGTTACAGGTGTTGACATCCTATGGCGCCGGCACATGGGGCCCGCCGATGCGCGTAGGGACAAAGCCCGAAGTGGTGCTATTGCGTTTTGATTAAGCCGATCGTTTCGATGTCCATCGGTGCAGTTCGACTGGGACGAGCCTGGATGGATTACGATAGCCGTTCCCCTGGTTTAGACTTACCCTTCCAGCGAAATGGAGATTCGAATGTGGCTGTTAGGCAAATGCTTTCCGGTTGTTTCCGTGCTCATCCTTCAATGTGCTGTTCTTGTTGCGAAAGCGCAAAATCAACCTTCAGCAGGGGCAGGGCCGGACCTCAGCTTTCCGACCGTCCTCTATGGCGCGGCGTACTACAACGAATACATGCCGGGCGACGATGCCGACCACGCGGCGCGGCTGGAAAAAGACGTCGCGCTGATGAAGGCCGCCGGCCTGAACGTGGTGCGCATGGGCGAGTCGACATGGAGCTTGTGGGAGCCGGCGGACGGCCAGTTTGAATACGCGTGGATGGATCGCGTCGTGGACGCGATGGCCAAGGCAGGCATCAAGGTGATCCTGGGTACGCCAACCTACGCGATTCCGGCGTGGATGGCGCATCAGCATCCGGAAATATTTGCAGAGCGTATTCCCGCGGGCATGTTCGGCGGCAAACCGATTGCAAGCACCTATGGCCTGCGGCAGAACATGGACACGGATTCGCCGGCCTACCGCTTCTACGCGGAGCGCCTCATCCGCCACATCGTCGCGCACTATAAAGACAATCCAACAGTGATCGGTTGGCAGCTCGACAACGAGACCGGCAGCTACGATGCCGCGAACACCGATGTGTTCATCGGCTTCCAGCACTATCTTGAGAAGAAGTTCAAAACGCCGGAAGCGCTGTCGCAAGCATGGTTCCTGAATTACTGGGGCGAGAACCTGCACACGTGGGAAGATCTGCCCCGCCGCGATGGAACCATTTCAACGGGATACAAGCTGGAGTGGACGCGCTGGAGCCAAATGCGCGTGACGGATTTTCTGCACTGGCAGGCTCAACTTGTACGCGAGTGCGCTGGACCGCGGCAGTTCATCACGACGGATTACGGTGGAATGATGAAGCGCGACGTGAATGAAGAGGCGGTGGCCGGGTCGCTGGACATTGTGGCTGACAATATTTATCACGGCACACAGGATCAATATGATGGGTCGTTTCAGGCGTTGCAGAGCGACTTTTCGCGATCGCTGAAGCACGGCAATTTTCTGGTGACTGAAACAAATGCGCAGACGATCGGCTGGACCTCGCAGGGCCAGTTTCCGCCTTATGACGGGCAGTTACGCGAAGACGTGTACACCTACCTCGCCGACGGCGCCAACATGGTGGAGTACTGGCACTGGGCGTCGATTGCAGCCAACCAGGAGACGTATTGGAAAGGGATTCTGTCGCACGACCTGGAACCGAACCGTGAATACGCGGAGATGAGCAAGACCGCGCACGAACTGGAAAAGATTGGTCCGCATCTTGTCGGATTGAAGATTCACAACGATGTGGCAATTTTGTGGAGCCGCGACTCGGCCAACGCGATCAGCTTTATGCCCTACGGTGGCGGTGTGCCCTCGCGAAGCTGGACAGGCGAGCCGGACGGCTACGCCTCGGTGGTGCAGCAGATACACAAGGCCCTCTACGATCTGAATGTCGGCGCGGATTTTGTGTTTCCGGATACGCAGGATTTTTCGCAATACAAGTTGCTGATCGTGCCGGTTCTCTACATCTCCGACGATGCGCTGCTGAATCGCATTTCCGCATACGTCAAAAACGGCGGACACGTCGTAATGACGTTCAAGAGCGGATTCGCGAATGAGAACTCGGCCGTGAGATGGGTCCGCGCGCCGGGACCTTTGCGCGAAGCCGCGGGACTCAGCTACCAGGAGTTCTCAAATCTTGATGGGCCCCTCGCGCTTAAGGATGATCCATTTCACGTTGGCTCAGACAATCAAGTTCGCTACTGGGCCGAATTCCTGATGCCGGAACACGCAAAGACGATTGCCACCTATGACCATTCCTTCTTCGGAAAGTGGCCGGCAATTACGGAAAACGATTACGGTACTGGCACTCTGCTTTACGAAGGCACGTATCTATCGGACACGTTGCAGAAAGCAGTGTTGAAGGGTGAACTCGCCAGGGCAGGGCTCGCAGTCGCTAACGATGATTTGCCGTCGGCGGTGCACTTGCAGCATGGCGTGAATCGATTGGGCAAGCATCTTCACTACTACTTCAATTATTCGGGCGCAGACGTCAAACTCACGTACGCCTACGGCGGGGGAACGGATCTTCTGGAGGGCAAGGCGATAGCGCACGCTGGTGAATTCACACTGGCGCCATGGGATTTGGCTATCATCGAAGAACGCTAGAATCCGGAACGTGTGGATCCTCCGCGTCATCGTTTTAGACCTGGTTGCGCGTGGCCGCAGTTGGGGTTTTCGGATTGAGTGCATGTGAGGTTGTGTGAGCAAAGAAACCAAGCCAGCTCAGACACAAGTCGACAATGTTGTGCGGGCGCGCCTGCACGGCACTGATCTGTTGCTGAATCCGCGGCTGAACAAGGGCACTGCTTTCAGTGAAGAAGAACGCGACGCATTCGGCCTTCATGGCCTGTTGCCGCCGCACATTGGCACGCTTGAAGATCAGCGCGCGCGAAGAATGCGCGTTCTTGCCAGTCGCGAGACGGCATTCGGAAAGTACAGCAACATGCGCGATCTTCAAGACACGAACGAGACGCTGTTCTATTCGCTTATCGCGCACCATACTGAAGAGCTGCTTCCCTTTGTTTACACGCCGGCAGTGGGCGAAGGTTGTCAGCGCTTCAGTGAAATCTGGCGCAAGCCGCGAGGGTTGTTTCTAAGCTATGCGAACCGTGACCGCATGGATCAAATCCTTGCTTCACCGCGCTACGACGATGTGCGCTGCATCGTGGTTTCTGACGGAGAGCGGATTCTTGGTCTTGGCGACCAGGGCGCGGGCGGCATGGGGATTCCCATCGGAAAGATGGCGCTTTACACGGCTCTGGCCGGAATTCCACCGCAACACTGTTTGCCGGTTCTGCTCGACGTGGGCACGGACAACGAAACCCTGCTGCACGATCCAATTTATATCGGCTGGCAGCATCCCCGCGTGCGCGGAAAGGACTACGAAGACTTCATAGAGGACTTCGTTGCCGCGGTGATGAGGCGCTGGCCGCACATTCTCCTGCAATGGGAAGATTTCGCGGGAACCAACGCCGCAATGCTCCTCGAGCGCTATCGCCACCGCCTCTGCACGTTCAACGACGACATTCAGGGAACGGCCGCGGTTACAACGGCCACACTGCTCGCAGCTGTGCACGCGACAGGCGTGCCGTTGCACGGCCAGACGATCGCTCTATTCGGCTCCGGCGGCGCAGGCCTCGGCATTGCGAGCCTACTGCTTTCGGCGATGCGGGAACAGGGGTTGAGTGAGGACCAGGCACGCCAGCGGATTTATGCGTTCAACCGCTATGGCCTGCTCGTGGAAGGTGGCCGCGGCATACGCGAGAGCCAGGAACCGTGGGTGCGGCCGCGCAGAGATGTGGAGGGCTGGCAGCTTTCGGGAGAGACAGATATTTCGCTTCTCGATGTAGTGAGGAATGCAGGGATCACAGCGCTCGTCGGAACATCCGCACAGGCCGGCGCATTTACTGAGGACATTGTGCGCGCCATGGCGAGCCATACGCCGCGACCGATTATTTTTCCCCTGTCGAACCCAACTTCGTGCGCTGAAGCCACTCCCGCCGATCTGCTTCATTGGACCGAAGGTCGCGCGATCGTCGGCACGGGCAGCCCATTTCCTCCGGTGGAAGTGAATGGAAAACTGATTCCAATTGCGCAGACGAACAACTCCTATATTTTTCCGGGACTGGCGCTGGGCATCCTCGTTTCTCGCGCCCGGCGCGTTACCGATGGAATGGTCATGGCAGCGGCGAAGGCGCTGGCGCAGCTCTCACCGGCGCTCGAAGACAAAGACGGAAGATTGCTACCGCCCATTGCGGAATCGCGCAAGGTGGGCTTGATCGTTGCCGAGGCCGTTGGACGCCAAGCCATAGCCGAGGGCGTAGCCGGGATCAGCTCAGATTTGACCGCCGCGCTGAAGGCCTATGTTTGGGAACCGGTTTATGTTCGCTACGACAAACTGCTGTGAGCAGGCCTCCAAGGCCTGCCGATCGCCGATGAGACAGTCCGCTTCAAAAAACAATCGATGGCAACCACGCTCCGGACGGATCGCTGTAGAGACCCGTGCTCATCAGGGTCATGGGCTGCACCACGCGCAGACCATTCGCCAGGCACCAGCGCAGCAGCGCGGTGTTGCGTGAAGGCAAAAGAAATCCCGGGCCCGCAATCGACTCCGCCGACGCAATCAGTGCCTGCAAATCCACGTTCGTCTCCGCCGTAGCGTGGCCGAAGAATCCAAGATTCGTCGTATAAGCAGTGATGCTGCCTCCGCGCTCGACCACGCGCGCTGTGCCTTGCTGAATCGCTTGTGCCAATTCAACATCGCGATCGAACCCATGCACGTGCCGCGACAAATCGTTACACGCGGCCTGATCTGAAAGTTGAGCCGGCCGCACCGCGCATCCGGCAACGATCTGTTCGCGAATTTTTCCCTGCACGCACGAAAGAGGCTCGCGTATGTCGAAGCCAAGCGATGTGTAGAGAGAAAGCGAGCGATTATGAAATGCAGCCTGCACCAGCCGCGTTCCCGCCGCGCCATTCTCTCTGGCGCGGTCCATCACCGCCTGCATCAATTTCCTTCCCAGTCCGCGATTCTGCGTTTTCGGGTCGATGGTAATAGGACCGACCCCTTGAATCACTCCCTGCTCAACCAGGACGTTGCTACCCAGAATCCGCCCTTCGCTTTCCGCCACTACGCCATAGAAGCCCGGGACCGAGAACATCACCGAAAGCAGGTGGATTGCGGCTTGAGCGGAGGGAAGGTCGCAGGGAAATCCATGCGCCGCGTTGATAGTGGAGAAAGCATCGAAGCAGATCTGCCCGCACGCGGCAGCGTCCTCAGGAACAGCACCTCGAATCACTACATCATCTTGCACAACTGACGACATCAACAACCCCCTGTCAATTCTTGTGCCGCACCGGCGGCTGCATTGCCGTTCTGGCAAGTTAGCCACTCATTAGCAATTGAGTCGGTCAAACTTTTGAGGCAGCGGCAGGTGAAAGTGCGGAAGAGCCGTCCGCGAGACTATGTTCTCCAGCGAGTTTTTTCGGATCGAAGGGCAGGAACACGGAGAAAGTCGTCCCCGAGCGGCCGTCACGCTGAGTGCTCCAGGTGCTGACACTGCCGTGATGGCGATCGACCAACTGCGCGACAACCCACATGCCCAGGCCAGTACCGGTATCGGTCTTCGTCGTGAAGAAAGGCTCAAAAACGCGGCGCCGCGTGGCGCGATCCATGCCCAGCCCGGTATCGCTTACGGTGATGCGCATTCCTTCTGTCTTACGGTCCTTCCAACCGTGAGACGGGTAAAGGCGAATCACCAGGCGGCCACCCTTGGGCATCGCGTCAATTGCATTGGAGATGAGATTGGCAAAAATCTGCTGAGCCTCATTCGGCATGCAGGTCACCTGCACTTCGTGTTCAACAGTGAATTCCATCGCGATGCCGGCTGATTTCAGCTTGCCGCGGAATAATGCGAGCACCGAGTTCAGAACCTCGGAAAGGCTGGTCAGTTTCGGTGCGCCCGCCTGCCGGTGGAATTTGAGCGTCTGTTGCGTAATCATCGAAACACGCAAGAGCTGTTCGAGAGCGTCGCGCCCATACTCCCGCGCGGCTTCAACGCTGTCGGCCAGGGTTATGAGGAAGAGCATGTTCGACATGGCCTCGAGCGGGTTGTTGATTTCATGCGCTACTGAAGCGGCCAGGCGCCCGGCGATCGCCAGCTTTTCGGCGCGCAGCATGGCTTCCTCGGCCAGTTTGCGGTGGGTCACATCGGCTAAGACACCGACCACCCGGATCATGCGGCCGTCAGCATCGCAGTAGCCTTTCCCCTGCGATTCGAGCCAGCGAATCGTTTCATCGGGCCACAAGATGCGGTACTCCATTCGTTGTTCAAGACGGCCTTCGCTTACCATCTTCAATGCCTCATCAATAACGCCGGCATCCTCCGGATGAAGGATCGTTCTCCACGCATCAAAGCCTGGCTCTACCGACCCTTTCTCACGGCCAATGATGCGATACGCAGCGTCGGACCAGTAGATCGTCCCCTCAACCAGGTCCCAGGCCCAGAGCGCCATGCCGTTGCCTTCCACGGCAATCTGAAGAAGCGTATCGCGATCGCGCAGGGCCTCGACGGCGCGGGCGCGCTCTTCGGCAAGTTCGCGCTCCGCATTCGCCAGGCTCAGCCTCTGCTGCAATTCGCGCATTGCCAGTTGAGCGCGGTTTCGGGCTAAACGACGAATTGCCCAGCCAAGGAGAATCGAGACGATCAGGAATACCGCCATCCGCACGCCCTCTTCCGCATTCCCAAGCGCGAAATGGAACTGGTGCTTGGTCAGAAAGGCGTCCACCAGAAAGGCTTCAGCAAAAGCGCAGCAGATGCCCCCCAACATGCCAAGGAACCAGGCCGCAAGGATAACGGCGGGCAATGCCAGCAGAAGCGGAAACGCGCGCAGCGGCGCAATGGCGTAGGTAAGCGAAACAGCGAAACCGGCAGAGCAAAAACCGAGCAGGCAGCTGGCAGGCCACGGAAGAGCTTCCATTACCGTTGCACCGAACCACTTCTTGAACTTGTCTGAGGTCATTCGCGTTCAATTCGCGATGCAACGGCACGGTTCAAGCCGGGGGAACCGATTCGCCGCGCCTCGCAATGAACTTAGCTTACGAGATCAATGCCTCAAGATTCTATCGGGGTTTGCCAAAGAGTTAATAGTTTGCGATGGTTTCCGGCTCAAACGGTCGGCGTGCGCATCGCGTTGAGTCCAGAAGTCAAGTCGGCTGCCAGGGTGCTTTGCACCTGCTCCGACAGCTTTTTCTCACGCCGTGTGAGATAGAAGACGTCGATTGCGGTTTCGCCTTCGGTATCGATGAGCGCCACCTTGATGTCGCATTGGTGCGCGGCGAGCGAGAGAGCGATCTGGCGCAGCAGTCCTGGTACGTCCTGCGAGATAACCTGCAGGAGCGTGGAGTGAGTGGAGGATTCAGAGTCGAACTGCAAACGCGTTGCAACTTCCACGCGCAGGTTCGAAGGGTTGTTCAGGTGGCGCCGCGCCTTCAGCAACTGATCGACTGACGTCTTCTGGGCCACCACATCGTGCAGGTTGCTGAGGAACCGGTCTTTTTCGCTGGGGTTGAGTTCGAGCGTGTGAAAGACATCGGTGAAGTGGAAACTATCGACAATGACACCAGCTTCGTTCGAGAACGCGCCGGCTTTCACAATGTTCATCCCCCATGCAGCGAGAGCGCCCGCCACATCGGCAAAAAGGCGCGTACGATCGCGCGTGATGACGGTGAGGTCAAAGAGCTGGCGGTTGGGTCGCAGGTCAAGCTGAACGGGATCCTTGTCGAGATTCAGAGCCATTTGAAAGTGATGGCGAATCTGTTCGGGAAGGCGGGTCTGCAGGTAACGCTGTGGAAGGCCTTCGAGAAAGTGACCTAGGGATTCATACTGCGCGGCATTCACCATGGAACGGATGCGATTAAGCAGCGTGGGATCGATGGCAGCGTGGTAGCGCACCTCATCCACTGAGCGGTCCATGAAGTTGGCGGTCGACATATAGAACTGCCACAGGTTCTCGGCCTTCCACGGAGTCAGTGCGTCGGGGTTCACGGCCTTGATGTCGGCGAAGGTCATGAGGGTGAGCATTTTCAGCAGCTGTGGACTGCCGATTTTCTCCGCAAAGGCGCGCACGTTTTCCGGATCGAAGATATCCCGGCGCAGTGCCAGCGACATTTCGAGATGAAGCCGAATCAGTTTCAGGATCGACTCGCGCTCTTCCGCATCGAAATCAAGGCGGGCAAGAAAAGCGTCCGCCAGTTCCACGCTTTGACCCGCGTGCTCCCCGGTGCGGCGGGCCTTGCCGGTATCGTGTAGCAGCAATGCCAGAAGAAACAGATCGAGCCGGTCAATTTCCGGAAGGAGCTGCGCCAGGCGCTGTTCGTAGTCGTGAGCGGGCGTGCGCAGGCTGTGTACGTTGTCGATGGTCAGAAAGGTGTGCTCATCCACCGTGTAGCGATGGTAGCTGTCGCGAATCACCAGCGCGTCGATTCCATGAAATTCGGGAATGAGCATTTCCAGAACGCCTAGCGCATGCATCGTGCGCAGCGCGTGGGCGGCATGTGGCCCAAGAAGCACTTCGCGAAGCGCGTTCCAGAGATACGGCCCTTCCGGAATATGAATGGCCAGCGCGGGAAGGGCATCGGTGATCCGGTCTTCCGCGGCCTGCGAGAGCGTATAGCCGTGCGTGGCCATCAGCGAGAAGATCCGCAGAATGGCGCTTGTGTCGTTGAACTGCGCGCCCGGAACTATGTCGATGCGGCCTTGGTCGAGCAAAAAATCGGTGCCGGCAATCGGCGTTCGGCGCCTCCGGAATTGCCGGTAGAAGCTGACCGGCGCGGGCAGATGCTCCATCAGCAGCGCCGCTCGACGATAAATAATGCGCGCGTGGCGATAGTAGGTTCGCATCCAGTAACTCGGATCCGCCGTCCCGCGGGTCTCAAGGCCGATGCTGCTTGCAGCGGCTTCGTCCTGCGATTGCCAGTCGAGCGTGTTGTCGTCGCGGCCATGGCGAAAATGCAGAAAGCAGCGAGCAGCAGCCAGAAAATCGAAAGCAGCCTCTGCGTCGCCCCGCGCCGACTGGAAAACGCCGCCGCGCTGGCGTGGCCACTCCCGGGTTTCTTTCAGGTGAAAGAGTAGGGCAAACCAGACAGCGAGGTGATAGTCGCGCAGGCCGCCGGGACACTCCTTGAGATTGGGCTCCAGATGAAAAATGGTGTTGCCGTACTTGGCGTGGCGGGCGCGGGCGATTTCCCCCAGTTTTTGTGTGATGGTGTTCCACTCGCTCAGCACCAGGCCTGGAAGAATGGTCTGGTGAAGTTGCTGGTAAAGCGGAAATTGGCCGGCAAGGAAGCGGCGATCGAGCGTCGCCAGCGTGAACTCGAGATTATCGGGGTCGAATCGCCCCGCTTCCTTCACTGTTCGGGAACTCGGACTGGCGCGCAGACCAATATCCCACATACCCTGAATCATGGCGCGCACCGCATCTTTCGACTGCTCCTCGGTCTTCTCGTCGGCGAAGGCGAACAGAACATCGATGTCGGAATAAGGGAAAAGGTCCTTGCGCCCGTAGCCGCCCAGTGCGAGCAGCGAAACATTCAGCGCGGGCTGCGTCGCAAACGATCGTCGCCACATTTCAATGAGGATACGGTCGACAACGGCAGAGCGGCGGTGAATGGCCGCAGTGCCATCCCCGGTGCGCTCGCAGGTTTGGCGAACCAGCGCCATCTCCCGCGTATACTGCTCCCGAAGATCGTCAACCGCCAAAGCGACTGGATGCATAAGGTTTTGTGCGAGACCTGCCGAAGTGAGAGAGATTCTTCACAGGATAAGCGATTTTCCTGGAGCGCTGGAACTGTTACAGATATCCCAATAGTAAACGGTCCCGTAAATAATCCCGGTGATTTCCCCATCCCCCGCCATGAGCGCAAGCGCGGATGCGGCCTCGCACAATAAAAGAGACCCGCCGGTTGAACTCACGGCGGGGAGCTAATTTCCCTTAGTCTGAACGTTCGCTCTAGCGGCGAATTGCCTCCATCGTCCCACCTGCATAGTTAAAGCGCTAGTCTCAGTGCGGATACCCCCGCGATACCCCTCGATTCTCGCCGCAGGTATATGCTCCGAACCACGAAAGCGGAAACGCTCCGGTAGGTATTGGAGCAAAGACAGAGCACCGAGGGCTTACCGCCGATAGCGTCCCGCGGCCGGCTGCCTGCAGCCCGTTAAATCCCCGCGCCGGGTTAAAGTGCGGTTTCTCCGCGTTCGTCGTTGCGGATGCGGATCGCCTCATCAATCCGCGTGACGAAGATTTTTCCGTCGCCAATCCGCCCCGTCCGCGCGGCGCCGATAATGGCCTGGATGGCCCGCTCCTTCAAATCGTCGGCAATGACAATTTCGATTTTTACCTTCGGGAGAAGATCGACGGTATATTCGCGGCCGCGATAGAACTCCGTGTGCCCTTTCTGGCGGCCGTGGCCGCGGGCCTCGAGAATGGTCATGCCTTCAATGCCTGCCTCGAGCAGGGCATCTTTCACGGCGTCGAGCTTGGAGGGTTGCAGTACGGCTTCAATCTTGAGCATGGTAAAACGCCTCGCTTGACAGCCTAACAGCCGGAACAGAGGGTTGGATTCCGGCTCCGGCTTGTTTTCCTAATGAATGGTTCAATGTGAGTCAACACAAGCCGGCTCACAACACCCGGGTTCGTATCCCAACTCCAGCATCAGGAGTTCAGGTCGTAGCCCTCTTCGTTGTGCTGCGACAGGTCGAGACCGATAGTCTCGTCTTCCGCTGAGACGCGCAGACCCATCGTCTTGTCCACAAGAAACAGCAGAATCAGTGTGCCGATGATTGAAAGTACCCAGGCAATTGCAACCCCGGCGAACTGGTTGAATAACTGGCCCCAGTGGCCGTCGAAAGCGCCAGTCGGCGCGTCCTTGCCGAAGGCAGGGTTAATCAGCCGTGTCGCGAAAAGGCCGGTAAGCAGCGCTCCCAGCGTTCCGCCTGCTCCGTGAACCCCAAAGGCGTCGAGCGAGTCGTCGTACCCGAAGATGCCTTTCACAACGAAGACCATGAAGAAGCAGAAAAGGCCTGCCAGCAAACCGATGGCGAGCGCGGACATCGGTTGAACGAAGCCCGACGCCGGCGTGATGGCGACAAGCCCGGCGACGGAGCCGGAGATGGCCCCCAGGGCCGTCGGCTTGCCATTGTGAATCCATTCGGCGATCGACCACCCGATGGCAGCCGCGGCGGCGGCAAAGTGGGTATTGATGAACGCGCTGGTGGCCAGGGAACTCGCGGCCAATGCGCTGCCGGCGTTGAAGCCGAACCAGCCCACCCAAAGCAGACAAGCCCCAATGAAGCTGAGCACCATGGAGTGTGGCGCCATCTTGATGTGCGGATAGCCCAGGCGCTTGCCGAGATAGAGGCATGTCACCAGCGCCGAAACACCCGAAGTGATATGGACCACGGTTCCACCCGCGAAGTCGAGTGAAGGGAATCGGCCGCCGTTGGAATTGAGGAAGCCGCCGACACCCCAGACCATGTGCGCCATGGGGCTGTAAACAATGAGCGACCACAGAGAAAGAAACACAGCCATGGAACTGAACTTCATGCGCTCGGCAAACGCGCCCGTGATCAGTGCCGGCGTGATGATGGCGAACATGAGCTGATAGACCATGTATGTCTGCTCGGGAATGGTCGCGGCATAGTCGGTGTTGGGCGCGAGACCCACTCCGCGCAGGAAAACATGTTCAAAGCCGCCGATAAATGCAGACCCATGTCCGAACGCGAGCGAATAGCCCGCGACCGCCCACAGCACCGTGACGAGGCACATCATGGCAAAGCTTTGCATCATCGTGCCAAGTATGTTCTTCTTGCGAACCAGGCCGCCGTAGAACAGGGCCAGGCCCGGACCGGTCATCAAAAGCACCAGCGCCGCCGACACCAGCATCCAGCCGTTGTCGCCGGCGGATTGGGCATTTTGGACGGCCTGCTGGAGTTGTGCAATCTGCGCTTGGGTGGCGGGACCTGACGGAGCCGGTGCGGCTGTGGTCTGGGCCAAGGCAATTGTTGAAAATCCCAGGGTGATCGGGGCGACGAACAAAGAAAGACTGCGACAGCGCATAGGTATTTCTGCTCCGGACAAAATGCCCGCAGGTCGAGCACGGGCAAGAGAGGATAACGAAGGCTGGAAACGCTGGCTTCGGGCTTCTCCCGATTCTCGTCAACTCGGGCAGATAACGCAAGCCGCCTGCGGAGGCTCACACGCTCGCTGGAAGTTCGGTCTGGGAGTACCGCGACATCCCTTAAGTTTTAGACCGGAGAAAGCGCAATGCCCGTAATTCTCGGGAGAACTGCGAGCAGTGTGAGAGGGTGGAAATATGAATGGGATGAAAAATGGACTGCATTTTCGCAGTTTGATCGCACTATGCCTGATGAGCCTTGCGGCGCGCGGAGCAAGCGGCGCGCCCACGCAGGCTGTGTGCGAAAAGCTTGAACTGCTGGGCGAGGTGCATGCGGCCCAGGAATGGAAAGCGGCGTTCGGCGAAGGATGGGTCTTCCGCCTCGTTCCCATTCAGCCCGGCAAAGCCGGATACAGCGGGTGGGATCTTGTGGTCGATCGGGAGTCCGGAGCTGGGTTCCCTGACGCGCTTCTGCTGGCCACTCCACCGTATCGCTCCATCAACGAACGTGAAGTGGGTACAACGTTCGGTGTGCGCGCCCAGGATGCAATCGGGTGGAATCCGCGCAGCTTTCATTTCCTGACAGATTCCTCGGCATTTACCAAAGCTCAGGAAGTATTTCGTGCCATGGACCAGGCGAGCGGCCCATCCGGCTCAGCGGTGCCCCAACCGCAAGCCGCGCGCAAGCTGATGCAAGCGGCAGAGCACTCGTCGGCGGGCCAGTTTCGCATTCTCAATGCGCGCTTGACACCCGGAGTGGCCGACGTCGCGCCGTTTGCTGAAAGCTGGGCAGCCCAGTCGGCCAGGACTCCCCACGACCTCGAGCCGGCGCCGGCCAACCAGGCCACGGCGATGGGAGCACTTGTCGGGATGCGATTTTCCGTTACGCTTTGGCTGCCGGCCGGCTGGAAAACCCCGCGGGGGCTCGGGGTGGTTCGCGGTTTCTGTTCCCAGTGACATGCCTCTGCGGACTCGAATTCAGACGAAAGCGGGCGTATATTTAAGCTATGGCGGCATCGACACCAGAGCGCGACCACTATCTGTTTGGAGCACTGGAGAGCAGTGCGAAGAACCGCGAAAAACTGAACGAAGTGACGTATGGCTTCGAGGAACCCGAAGGCGTGTTTCTCACCACGCTGGACTTCGCCGTGAACTGGATTCGCAAGAGCTCCGTTTGGCCAATGACGTTCGGCCTTGCCTGTTGCGCCATCGAGATGATGTCGATGGGTGCTTCGCGATTCGACGTGGCCCGCTTCGGCGCCGAGGTTTTCCGGCCTTCCCCCCGGCAGTCGGATCTGATGGTCATCGCAGGCCGCGTTTCGAATAAAATGGCGCCTGTCATTCGGCGCCTCTACGACCAGATGCCGGAACCAAAATGGGTGATTTCCATGGGAGCGTGCGCCACGTCAGGCGGGGTGTTCAATAATTACGCCCTCGTCCAGGGAGTGAATCAAATCATCCCCGTCGACGTGTATGTGCCGGGGTGCCCGCCGCGTCCCGAGCAACTTTTGTATGCAATTACGCTTCTACAAGAGAAGATCCAACGGGAGCCACGCAGCCTTTTGAAGACCCTGAATGTTGGATGAAGCCGTCGAGCGGAGAAGTCGAACTAGAAAGCCGAGACGGAATAACCTTGTCCTTTGCCCCAGTCGGCGGGCTGTGAAACACCTCGAATAAGTACTTCCTGTATCGTTTTATACAAAGCACTCGAGCATTGCCGATGAGTGCAACCCACTGAAAAAATTGTGCCGAGGTAACCTCGCTATGTTACTTTGAATAGTGCTGTAAGGACAGGCGCTATCCGTGTTTCTGGTGTGGGTTCTGTGAGTCCGAGCCAAAATTCTTGAGCTCCAAACAGCATAGATTTCGTTGTTGCGGAGGAAAAAACGCATGTATTCTCGTGGTACAAAATCTCTCGTCTGGGCGCTTGCCGTCGGTCTCGTGGCAACGTTGCCCGGTGCTTTATTTGCCCAGGACGCTGCTAAACCGGCCCCCAAAGCCAATCCAACCGACTCCCCGTCGAAGTGGGACATTTTTGCAGGCTACAGCTATCTGGCCCCCCATGGGACAACATCGAATGGCGTCACCGCACAAAGCGTAAATTACGGCTCCATTTTGAGCGTGGCCCGTTACTTCAACAACTACGTGGGCGTTCAGCTCGAAGCCGACGAACACATCCTCAACCAGAGCGGCATCATCGGCAACTGCCCTAGCTGCGGTTCAACCTGGTCAAGAAACGACTTTTCCGGCGGCGGCGGCGGTTTGATTTTCCGCTTCCCCTCGGCCGACATCACTCCCTTCGTTCACGCTTTGGTCGGCGTCGAACAAGGCGGAATGATCGGCGACGGATATAACGATGCGTTCGGTGCTGTCGTGACTGTCGGTGGCGGCATGGATTACAACACGCCATTCTTCGATCATCACCTCGCTATTCGCATCTTCCAGGCCGACTACCAGTACACGCATGACAACTATCCGATGCAGCCTCCGGAGCGTGGCAACTTCAACATGGCCCGCCTCAGCGCCGGCTTCGTTTATCACATCGGAACCATCGCTCCGCCTCCGCCGGTGACCCTGGCCTGCTCCGCAAGCCCCACCTCGGTCTTCGAAGGTGAGCCTGTCACCGTCACTGCGACTGCCGGCGAACTGAATCCCAAGTTCAACGTGATTTATTCCTGGTCAGGACAGGGCGTTACGGGCAATAGCACCACCGCGACGGTTGCAACCAGCGCGCTGGCTCCCGGCTCCTACACGGTCAAGGGCACAGTGAAGGAAGGCAAACCGGGCAAGGAAGGCCTCAAGCCCGGCGAGACAGCGGATTGCTCGGCCAGCTTCACCGTCAAGGAGTTTGAGCCCCCAACCATCAGCTGCTCCGCAAGTCCGACTACCATCAAGCCCGGCGAGTCGGCTACCATCACTGCCACGGCAATGAGCCCGCAGAACCGCCCGCTCACCTACAGCTATACTGCGACAGCTGGCTCGGTGAACGGCAGCGGCAACTCCGCAACGTTCTCTTCAACGGGTGCGCCCACCGGAACGACGCAGATCACCTGCAACGTCTCCGATGACAAGGGACACACAGCAAACGCGAACACGAGCGTGACCATTACGGCTCCCTATGTACCGCCGGCGCCGCATACCCAGGCTCTCTGCTCCATCACGTTCGACAAGGACAAGAAGCGTCCGACGCGTGTCGACAACGAAGCCAAGGCCTGCCTCGACGAAGTGGCTCTTGACCTCCAGAAGCAAGCCGACGCCAAGGCTGTCGTAGTGGGCGAGTCGGATGCCAAGGAGAAGGCCAAGACCGCCAAGGAACAGGCGATCCAGGCCAAGCACAAGCATCCCAAGCCGGTGATCGACGACGCAGCACAGCGTGGCGTCAACGCCAAGGAATACCTGGTTACGGAGAAGGGCATTGATGCATCGCGCATCACTGTCGCAACCGGCACCACAGACGGCCAGACGGTGGAAGATTACCTTGTGCCCTCGGGTGCGACCTTCACGGGCGACGTGAACGGAACCACACCGGTGGATGAAACCGCAGTGAAGGCCGAGGTCCGCAAGCCGCTGGGCCAGAAGCCCGTCCATCACCATAAGGCAGCCGCGGCAGCGAAGCAGTAAGGCTGCCGGTGCAACCATACGCTCCATCCATTCTTTCCGCTCAAGCGGGAAGAATGGATGAGCAAAGCACGGAACCCTCCTTCCGCACTTCTTTGAGGCTGACCGGCAACTCGGTCGGCCTCATTGATTTTTGCGGCCTATCGACACACCATTCTGAAAAGATACCGTTGGAGCTTATTGCCTGCATGAGCCGTATGCAGATTTGTGTTGAGTCGGCAAAACAGCGCACAGCTTGGATGCGCCGTCTCGCCGTTGTTCTCCTTGCCGTTGCCCTTAAAGGATTGCCGGCTCAGACCGCTTGGACGTCGGTGGGGCCGGACGGTGGCGATGCACGCTCCTTCGCCGCCGATCCGTCTCATCCCAGCCACCTGTACCTGGGCACCGTGAACAGTTGGATATATGGTTCAACCGACCAGGGAGCATCGTGGCAAAGGTTGGCAAAGCTCGGGCACGGCGATGACCTGGTTCTGGACAGCATCGTCGTCGATGCTGCGAGTTCATCCACCATCTTTGTCGGCGCTTGGAAGCTCGGTCAACCTGGCGGCGGACTTTGGGTCAGCCACGATGGCGGAAAAAGCTGGAATGAAACGCCAGGCCTCCTGGGCCAGTCGATTCGCTCCTTTGCGCAGGCGCCTTCAGACGCCAAAATCCTGTTTGCGGGCACGCTCGAAGGTGTTTTTCGTTCGTCCGACTCCGGCGCATCGTGGGCGTTGATCAGCCCGCCGGGGAGTCGCGAGATTCACGAGATCGAGTCGCTTGCCGTCGATCCGGAAAACCCTGACATCGTGTACGCGGGAACGTGGCATCTGCCCTGGAAGACCAGCGACGGCGGCCAGAACTGGAAGAGCATCAAGGAAGGTGTAATTGAGGACTCGGATGTGTTCTCGATTATTGTCGACGCCGGCAATCCGAAGACGATTTATCTCAGCGCATGCAGCGGCATCTACAAAAGCGCGAATGCCGGGGCACTTTTCAAGAAAATCGAAGGCATCCCCTCCACGGCGCGACGCACGCGCGTGCTCATGCAGGACCCCCAGAATCACGACACGGTCTATGCGGGCACAACCGAGGGCCTCTACAAAACTGTGGATGGCGGCCGGCACTTTGCGCGCATGACGGCGCCGGACGTGATCGTCAACGACGTCTATGTCGACCCTCGAGATTCCAGCCATGTTCTGCTGGCAACCGACCGCGGCGGCGTATTGGCCAGTACAGATGCCGGCTCAACCTTCCAAAGCTCAAACTCAGGTTTCTCCGAGCGCAAGCTCGGTGCTTTGTTGGTCGATCCCCAAAATCCCCAACAGATCTTCGCCGGCATTCTGAACGATAAAACCCGCGGCGGTGTCTTCCGGTCAATCAATGGCGGGGCTGCGTGGCAGCAGATGAGCGAAGGGCTCGATGGCCGCGATGTCTTCGCGCTGGCCCAGTCGCAAGATGGAGAACTGGTAGCCGGCACAAGCCACGGCATCTTCTCGTGGACCGAGAATGTTGATAACGGAATCGCGCATTGGGAGCCGCGCAATGTTCTGGCCAACACGGTCACGAAGATTGCCCAGGAGACGCACTCCGGCAAAAAAATCAACGTAGAGAAAAAAGAAAAAGCTCCGATCATCTCCATCGAGAGCGCCGTAAATGCGCTCGACCTGAGCGGCGATGTCTGGCTGGCTTCCACGCACATGGGCCTCGTTACAAGCAAAGACAAGGGCGCCGCCTGGCAAGGGGGTCCAGTCGCCGGTTCCATCGATTACCTGTCGGTTGCCGTCCATGGCGCAACGATGGTCGCTGCCCGAGCCGATGGCGCCGTGATCTCCAACGACGCCGGTGCAACCTGGGGCACGTTCCCCGTTCCTTCCATGCTCACCCGGATTCATCGTGTAGCTTTCAGTGCCGATGGAACCCTCTGGCTGGGGGCCCGCGAAGGCGTCTACTTTACCAGCGACAAAGGCAAAACCTGGCGCTGGATCGAGCGGCTGCCCTTCAGGGACATAGATGATTTGTCCTACGATCCAGGCGCGGGTAAGGTCCTCGTGAGTTCGCAGGCCAGCGACAACATTTACGCCATTGACCCCAAAACGCTCAGCTGGAAGTGGTGGCAAACGGGCTATCGCATCGGCCTCGTGCGCGCGGCTGGCTCCCGGTTGATCGCCGCGTCCCTCTTTCAAGGCGTGTTGCTCGAGCCAAAGGCGGCCGAGCCGGTTACAGCCAACAAATGAACCCTGCGCCTCCTTTTCTGTATCATCTTTATATGCAGACTGAGATTGCGGAATCCCGCGGACCTCATGCCTTTCGGAGCTACGACCCGCGGCTGCAACCCATTGCGGCCAAGGTCCTGGCTGGCGAGCGTCTCGGCTTCAGCGAGGGCGTCGCGCTCTATCGCACATCCGATTTTCTGGCTGTGGGCTGGCTCGCAAACCATGTGCGTGAGCGCATGCATGGCGACGTCACTTACTTCAATGTCAACCGGCATATCAACCCGACAAATGTGTGTGTTGCGGCGTGCAAGCTGTGTGCATTTGGCCGCAAAAAGGGTGATCCGGCAGGCTACACCATGGCCCTTGAAGAGGCCTACGAAACGGCGGCTTCAGGCTATTCCGAGGCGGTTACCGAGTTTCACATCGTCGGCGGACTGCACCCCGATCTCCCCTTGGAATACTTCCTCGACCTCGTCAAAGGGCTGAAACAGCGCTTTCCGCAGGTCCACATCAAGGCCTTCACCATGGTTGAGGTGGCCTACCTTGCGCGGCGCGCCAAACTCACCATCGAGCAGACTCTGCAAAAGTTGAAAGAAGCCGGCGTCGACTCCATGCCAGGCGGCGGCGCCGAAATCTTTGCTGCGCGGGTTCGGTCCATCATCTGCGACCACAAAATCGACGGCGAAGAGTGGCTTGAGACGGCGCGCCTTGCCCACAAAATGGGCTTCCGCTCCAATGCGACAATGCTCTACGGGCACGTTGAAAACGATGAAGACCGCGTAGACCATCTGCTGAAGCTGCGCGCGGTGCAAGACGAGACGGGCGGATTCCAGACCTTTATTCCGCTGGCCTTCCATCCCGAAAACACGCCGCTCGACCACCTGCCCGTCACCACCGGACTGACCGACCTGCGCCAGATCGCCGTAAGCCGTTTGCTGCTCGATAACTTTGCCCATATCAAGGCCTACTGGCAAATGATGACGCCGAAGATCGCACAGATCGCGCTGCGCTTTGGCGCCGACGACCTCGACGGCACCGTCATCGAAGAGAAGATTTACCACGACGCAGGCGCGACCACCCCTCAGGGCATGACGCGAAAAGACCTGTGCCGCCTCATCACCGAGGCCGGTCGCGTTCCCGTGGAGCGGGACACGCTTTATCATGCAGTCACGCGGACCGAGGACAGCTTCACTGTAGCCGTGTAAGCATTGCGCAGAAAGGACAAGCGCCATGACGGAATTTGGACCCGCGGCAATTACGGGGCTCTGCGTCGGTTTTCTGTGGGGCATCGGCTGCTCTCTCGCCATTCTCTACTCGATTTATCTGGGCGGCTATCGCAAGGCCGTTGAAGACTCGCTCTCTCTGCAAAAGTCGAAGCGGTGGTTTGAAACGCTGAAGCGGGTTGAAGATAAGCGGGCGAAAGCCGAGAGCCCTTCGACGCGTCCGTGAGTCGCTCCGGATGTGCACTGAAAACACTGCAAAATCGGGCAATTTCCGCTGAAACCCCTTTCCCTTTCATGGGCTTGTAGCAAAACAGGGGGAGGGGTGGGGGCTATGTAGTGGTGGGCCCGGGGTCTGCGGCGGTTTTTTGAGCTGCTGCGGGTGTGATTTTGATAGAACGGCTTGGGTCATGGCGGGTCTCCCGTGGCGGATTTTGGATTTACGTATTGATTGTGCGCTGGGAGAAGGTAATTCTCTGCAAAGTATCTGCCGCCTGCGGTGGGGCAGGAGCTCGCAGGAGTCAGTGGTTTCCCACCCATGCTCGAAAGACGCATGGATTGCGCACAGTGGATGAGTGGCTGTCTACCCGCCAGAGATTTGTTGCTTCAGTCTTGCTGGTGGCGAGGTATGATGCTCTGGCCTCCGGACATGCATATCTTCCCTCCCGCTGTTGAGCCATGCCGACGTGTCTCGCGAGGCTGAGGAGATCGACCATGCACGTTACGATGAGGCTACGCCTCTGGCTGTTCGTTGCGATTGCCACCCTGGCTTTCGCTCTGCCGTCTCAAGCACAAGGCAATATCCGCACCGTTTACCTGGTGAAGGTGAAGTCGGGCCAGGAAGAAAATTGGAAATCGATTGTGAAAGACGTCGCGGCGCTGCGCAAGAAGACGGGATCAAAGGAGTCTTTCACGGTTTGGGATTCGCTGACCGGCCCCACGCAGCACGCCGTGGTCTGGTACAACGCGAAATGGAAAGAGATGGATGAGATGGATCCTGCGGGGAAGGGTTCCGAAGCAGAGTATACGGGGCTGTTTGCCCGGCTCACCGACGCTACGGAAAGCCTGGAGGTTTGGATCGACGAGTTGCAGCCCGATATGACGATGATGTCTTCGGATGTGCCGCCGGTGATTCGCGTGGGCCGGACAAAGGTGATCTCGGGAAAGATGCCGGAGGTGCGGGCACTGTTCCACGATGAGGTGTTTCCGGCGGTGCAGAAGTCGGGCGCCACATCGTTTGGAGTGGCTGTGGCGCGGTTCGGCACGCCCTCGAACGAAATTCACACCTTCCTGGGCCTGAAGGGCTGGGGCGATCTGGATGAGCCCGTTGGCGCAGCGAAGGGGATGGGCGCCGATGGGTATAAGGCGTTCGAGGCGAAGATCACACCGTTGATCGAGAGCACCGAATTCAGCATCTACAAGTTCGCTCCGGAGCTGAGCTATTTGGCTCCTGCGAAGTAGAACTATAGCGAAAGACCCGCCCCGTCCTTGCGATTTTTTGGCCGCGAGGATGGGGCATTGTTTTGGTCCAGAGGTCAAATGTTAGTCCTTCGAATACGCCGCCCTCCGTTCAGCATGAAGAGTATTTTCTCGTTCCTCGCGATGGAGTGAGCGAGGCTATTGGCGGACGATGACGCCGTTTTTCATCACAAAACTCACACGTTCCACGGCGGTAATGTCGTTAAGCGGATTTCCCGGCACAGCCACGATATCCGCGTAAAACCCGGCCTTCAACTGGCCAATTTCGTTTTCCCATCGCAGAATGCGGGCGCCGTTGAGCATGTCGGCTTGCAACAGGGCGAGCGGCGTCATCCCATACTTGACCATAAGTTCGAATTCGCGGGCCTGCGTGCCGTGCGGAAACGGTCCAACATCCGAGCCAACCGCAAAGGGAACGCCCGCCGCGATCTGTTTCTTGAATTCAGCGATCTTGTACTCCAGCATCTCCGCTTCGGCCGCCGCCTGATCCTGCGAGTCGCGATGCGTCGCGAAGTACTCGAAGATGGTGAAGGTCGGCACCGCGGGAATTTTCTTCTCGATCATCAGCTTCATCGTCTCGTCGCTGAGGTGCGTCGCGTGATCGATCGAGGCCACGCCGGCCTCGGCGGCGTAGAGCGTTCCCGGCTCGCCCATCGCGTGTACGCCAACGTTTGTACCCAGTCGATGCGCTTCTTCCACGGCGGCAGTGAGCTGGGCAGCCGTGTACTGGTAGGGCGTCTGCAGCGTCAGGCCGCCGTGCCCGTCGGGAACCATGCGGTCTTTCCCCGTCTCGTAGATCTTGGCGAAATCGGATCCTTCTTTGTGCTGCGCGCGCATCACTTCTACGATCTGGTCTGCAGTATTGGCGTAGTCGGCGTTGGAGAGCACGTGCTGGGCGGGGTTATAGCCGATCGCGTCTTCGTGACCGCCCAATAGATCAATCGCATTGCCGCTGATGCGTAGGCGCGGGCCAGGGATGAGTCCCTTGTTAATGGCATAGCGGATGTCGGTGTCGGCGGAGCCCGCGCCCTCCGTGCCCGTATCGCGCTCGGCAGTGAAGCCGGCGAGCAAATCGGCCTTGGCGGCCTGCTCAGCCAGAATCACGCGCCAGGGCACCGATTCCTGCACGGTCTGCAGGTCTTCCGCGCCCGGATGCAGGAACAGATGCACGTGCACGTCGATGAGGCCCGGCAACAGCGTCGAATCGCCAAGATCGAGAACCCGCGCGTTCGCAGGATGGGCGACAGAGGTGCCTACAGCCTTGATACGGTCGCCCTCGACGAGGATTTCGCCGGGCTGAAGGATCGTGCCGTTGTCTACCTGAAGCAGGCGCGCGGCATGCAGGACGATGGGCTGC
>Ga0182030_10003959_pt1 | contig 31584 bp, 38 predicted proteins | sample 812S3MmetaG_FD_121299 | JGI IMG/M metagenome (GOLD analysis project Ga0182030, IMG submission 121299) | Permafrost microbial communities from Stordalen Mire, Sweden - 812S3M metaG (Illumina Assembly) | ecosystem: Environmental > Terrestrial > Soil > Wetlands > Permafrost | place: Sweden... | reverse complement strand
TTATTTTTAACTGTAAAAATGCCAAAAAACTCTTAATTAGGCGCCTAAGTTAAAAATTAAACAATGGGAAGCAAAAGGTTTGTTGGGGTGGAGCTACTCAAAATTAAAAGAAAAAAAAAAAAAATTTTTTTTTTTTTTTTTTCAAGGAGAATACTTAATCAAAATGAGTGTGTGAGCACTGCCGCTCTCTCTTTTCAGGCGCCTTGATAGAAGTCTTGACTGGAAATAGAAAAAGACTTTTCAAGTTTGTAATGAAAGCTCTTGCAAATTTACCGTTCTTAATGATTAATACGTTTTATTTTATTTTATTTTCTGATTAATTTTGTTATATTTTAGTGCCTAGGGTACATTTGTGCTCTCCGAGGTTAACAAAAGGGAGAAGTCTGGCCCATTCTTGCCTGTATGAGATCAAAGTCCCTCCAAATCGCTTGTGTTTGTCTCTGTAACACGGCCAGTGTTGACACTCTGCCAGCATCTAAATCCCTTCATAATCCCAGCGCAACCATTCATTCTTGTCACTCCAGTATCATCTCTTGACCTTCCCTCCACGCATCTGAACCTTCACACCTTGGACCTCAATGATCAAATGCTCCACATCCAAAGCCTCGATTGGGCACTGAAACTGGACCAGCAGCGCCTGTAAGCCAAGAAAGCCGAACTGATGCAAATGCTCTCGACCTGGTCCAGGAACAACATTTAAAACCGTCAATTCTTCCAGAGTATCGAAATATGAATACTTGCCCTTAGGTTTAGGGGTACTGCGCGGTTGACTAGCGTGGAATGCAGATGTCTCAAGGAGCCAAAACATAGTCTCCAAGTATGTCATTCTCTTGAGAAGTAGCTTCTTGATTGCCTTGCGCTCCTCAAATTTATTCTCAGAGCTGGCGTGATGCCACTCTAGGAAGCCGTAAGCATCGTTTCGTTTGCCATGGAGGAAGATAGTGTCGATATCCGGCTGGAAATATATTGGCTGGCGTTTCTTATTTTCTATAAGGACGCTGAACATCTTGAGGCATTCGCAGCGGCTCTCTTGGCAAATTTGTAGGACCGCAGGAGCTGGGGTATGAGAGCCCTTGAATGAACCGCTTTTGTTAACCTCGATTTGGACAGTGCGACTGTGAGGGACGCATAACTTCCAGATAATTGTTCGGACTTCGATAGGGAGTCTGGGAAAAGGAGTAAAGCTGTCAAGCTTCTCGATGCGCGGAAAGAGCTCACTGTCGGGGTCGGGAAGTGTGTTGGCGAGGAGGCTGAGAGTCTCGAATGGGCTGGTCATTTTGACGTCTGTGCAGGGCTTCGCAACTGAGATTGACGTCCAGGATTGCTGGAGGTGATCTACCAGCGAATGTCTTTGGAAATAAGTCAGCTTCTTGCTAGGATTCTTGATGTTGCGCGTGGTATAAAAGGATGCCGTGGAAGGTTCGCGCCGGGTGAAGATGTTTGTAGCGAATCGCGCAATTAAAATAAGCGAGCCCCCTTTTATTAATTCACTCGCACAGTCATATTCACCTTGATGGAGGGATGACAAACAGTTGTGAAATTAAACAGACCAAGGCTATATTCTCATCTCTGTCACTTTCCCTCATACAAAAGTTACAAGATTCAACTGACCCTACAAATCTTAGACAATAGCTCCAATCCAAAACCAAGGTCTTCCTCTGCCAATTACTCATACCCCGACAACTTCATATCTTCTTCAAGCGTTGCAACAAGCCTCAGCTAAACATAGGCCTCCAGCTCCTTCCCCGTCCACTCCCACAACTTCCTTCCCAACTCCTCATCCCCCGACAACTTTGTCGACTGCACCGCTTTCCCAACTGGTTCATAAACTTCACCTGACACTAACCCCTTACCCCTCGAGGTCGCCGCCCACAACAAATTATACGCCATCTCATGCTCATCTAACTTCAACAACCCCGACGTTGTCGTGTACACCTTAATGAAAAGCCGATCTAGCTTCCCCATATGCCTTGTCAGCTGCGAGCCGCTGGCTGAGACACCTGGATGAATAGAGGCTGTTGTGATGCTTGGATAATTTTTGGTAAGTTGAGAGGCGTAGAGCACGTTTGCGAGTTTGGATTGGCCGTAGAGGGCGTATTTTGCTAGCATTCCTGGTCACCATTAGCTAAAATCCCGTATCTCAGTCTAATAAATATCTGGCGGGGCCACATGCCAAGATTTTTTTGATCACCTTTCAAATCCTTAAAGACAATCCCAACTGCTGGAGGACTCTTAAAAGCAAGACTCGTTGTGGCAATCATCCTCGCGTCACCATTCTCTTCTGCCGCTTTCAAGAGCGCCGGCAAACAAAGCTTGATAAACAACGCATGCGCTAGATGATTTATCGCGAACCGGATTTCATATCCATCTTTCGAGACGCCAGTCGGGATGGCCATGACGCCTGCGTTGCATATGAGTACATCAAGCTTGTTGTTGGATTTTTCGAGGAAGGTTTGGGCGGCGGTGGAGACGGAGGCGAGAGATGTCTGGTCGCAAGGGATAAAAGTTAGGTTTGGGGGGGAGGGTTCGGCGGCGGCGATGATGGAGGTAGCGGCGGAGTCACTTCGGCCGGTGAAGTAAATATGTGCAGGATTGTGTTTGGTGAGTTGGAGGATAGTTTCTTTGCCTACTCCAGAGGTACCTAGTCGGAAATATTGGTAAGAGTCAGGGTGTTGTTAGGGTTGAATGCCTACCGCCTGTAACCAAGAAGACTTTTCCTGTCAAATCAGGGATATCTGTATCTGGATTGTAACCGAGAGTCATTTTAAATGCAGTTTTATGCCGCGGAAGAGATGCTAATAACTATGGGTGAGATATTTGGCGTTAAATAGAAAAAGAAGATTGAGTGCCAAGAGAAGTAGGAAAGTGCGAGATATCTATGTAATGAAAGAAAGAGCCGTGTAGCCATACAAGTATTAGTCCATCTGTGATGGTACATCTTAGAACCCTGACGAAATCTGGATGAACGGTGCAATTCATCCCCGATATGTATTGGTTGCGTTGCTATTATGTCCGATTTTCGGATATAAAGACCGTGGTGTTGACATCTCCGATTCGAGTCGGAGGAATTCCACCACCTCATGCAAGCGACATTACGAGCGACATGGGTATCAAACATAACCACGCCAATTATTAGCTGGAAGCATCATCATGGAACAGAATACTATTCTGGGTCATTTTCTAGTACTTAAATCACGGAGGGGATATAAATTGTGACTACATGAACGAGCTGGCATTTATTATGTGAACGTATTATCCAAAAGATTGTGCCTTCTGCTAAAACGCTCTGTGGAAATACCATACAAAATATTTTTAATTCTTACTTACCCTCTTCAGCATTAAAATCAAATATTATTTCAAGGATTAACTGATCAGAATTTCTCGCAGTTCATGCTTTCCCCTCGCCCCTTTCCACTCTCGCTTAAAAACCCCTTCACTAAGTCGCGTATATAGTTAAATAAGCAAATTCTGTTCAACAACCAAACAAACTGGCCTGGCTAGCCCAACGGTCTGAATCTGTTTGTTTACCGAAAGCTCAAACTGTAAATTGATCCACACGTGATTCTGCTCTCCCTTCTGGGGGACTCTTCGGAGAAGATGATACAACTGGTCGCATTGAGTTAGTAGATCCCTAGAGGCCTCACTCGTAGAGGTACTTGATCATGGAACACGGGAGAAGACTCTTTAAATGAAGAGTAAAGCCCGAGGAGAAGATAAGGAATTATCTTTTTGCATTCTGGGGGGATTTTTTTAAGTGCGAAGTTGGGTGCTCCTTTTTTTTTGGTTCAAGGGAATTAACTTCCTTACCGGCTGGCAACTAGGAGATCGATAAACTTCTAATACCTTTCGTTCAAATTACTTTTTAACTTTGCCGCCCCCATTATCGCTTTTAATCAAAGTAAATATAACCCAGAAACCACGAGGAACAGATTGGTATACTTGAATTTCCCCCGCTCCCACCCCTCCTCGCTTACCAAAACGCCCCTTACTTAAATCGGGACATATTACTTTCCGTAGGCATTATGACCCTTTCGTTCTTTTTGCTAAACATAAGAATTCGACGTGTTTACCTTTTGGAGAGCGATTACGGGCTTGTTGTGGAACACAAGAAAAGGTAGGCAAACATACAAAGCCCAAGGAGAAGATAAAACCTATATTTTGGCTTTTTAATTTTTAGTTTTTTGCTATTTTGGGTTTTGGCGAGGTGGAAGCGGGCCGGGTTTGAGGAGTTAAGAGGGGTGAATCGGGTCTTTGTTTCGAATAAGTTTGATGTACTCACATGTCATTTTTTATATTTCGTCCGCGAGGAGGGACAGGGTTTAGGCTTCGAAACTCATACTATATGGGAACAGGCGGTGGATAGAGGAGCATTTAAAATGATTTTATTAACCCTGTAATTGCTCAGAGTCCCTGTTCTACTTCTCAAAGGTGGTCTATGCATGATAAGTAAGCCTCACTGCCCACTAAGTATCAGAAAGATAAAAATTATTATGACTAAAGTAATAGAGGACGGCAATCCTTATAAATGATAAATCCTTACACTTTTTCATTTTGCTCCTTTATCTTCTTTCTGGCCTCCAACCTCCTAATCAGCTCCAAAAATCCAACCAAAAACTCCTCCGGCTCAACCTCATGCGCCAAATGATGTCCTTTACCCACCATCCTCTCGCACCTCAGAATCCTTGCCTGCTCTATCGTGCCCTTCACATAGTAAGCGTCTTCACTCTTCTCCCCCGCCAAGACCCCTACAGTGACTCCATTTCTAATTAATTTTCTCCACTAAAAATCTTGAAGTCAGTGATTTGTTCTTTAGAAATACACTTGAAAACAGAGATGTGCTTCAAGACAAAGAAGAAATACTTACATCTGGATTCCAGGTATTCGCAATCAAAAACTCCTTTTCCCAGAAACGGACTGGGTTGTCCGGGTGCGGCGATGAAGGATATAATGCCGGGTCTCCAAAGCCCACAAACTGATTGACCTCGCAAAACTTGATGACGGCGCGCGCAACCCCCTCCCGTTTAAAAACCTCGTAACATTTTAACGCGTGCTCGAACCTCTCATTCGCGTCATCGAGAATCATCATCGTTGTCGCCTCGTAAGCAATCAACATGTCCACAACCTCCGGGTGATCGATGGCTACTTGGAAAGCTAGAATTCCACCCATACTGCTCCCGTAGATGATGGCTTTTTCAAAGCCTAGGGCTTTGATGATGGTGACGACATCGCGCGCTTGTTGGGGTGGGGAGAGGATGTCTGAGGATACATGAGTGGAGGGGTCGGTGGTGGTGGGAGGGTGGAGGGGCGAGCCATGCATGCCGCGCCGGTCGAAGGTCGCGCATGTGTAGGTGGTGGAGAGGAGTGATATTAGGGGGTTGAATTGGGAACCATGGCCGTTGGCGCCGCAGATAAAAATGATGAGTTGGGGACCGGTGCCATGGGACCTGTAGTTAAAGTTAATAAAGCAATACAAGCATATATAGGTTAAGGTGAAGGGGAAACTAAACGAAACGGACCAGTAGCGGAGTGTACAGGACTCGTTGACAGTGAATTGGTACTTGGGCGTGAAGTTGGGGGCGGGTACCATGATGAGCGTTTGGGGAGAATACGTATTGGGGAATTGAAAAAGGAGTAAGTCGATGATTGTTGATTTGAGATTAGTGGATTTTGGTTAGGGTTTTATATAGAGCTATAGATTCTATCAAGGAATAATATTGTTAATTGAACTCCGCATTTGCGACGTTAACACATTCAAAGTTCCTTGTACCGGAGTCCGATTTACCGGATCTCTTGTAATACCCTTTGGTGACGAGCAGAGCGTCAAGCCGTCAGCTTGCTAATAATTGAACACAATACGAATGTGGGGCTTGGAACGGACATCTCATTTAACAGTTCACAAAGGAGGCATCTGAATTATCTCGTTAAAAATATATGAGAAAGGGATTACTTTAAATCTTCAATGATTCACAAACGTTTTACTAAAATTTCAATATCAATGAGATGATAAATTAGTCTTCTCTTGATCATTGCAAGCTGAAAGCTAATGTAGATGTGAAGTGGAAGCGAAAGCGGGTGGCGGACTTGCTAGGATGTGCGGATACGGAATGAAAATTGGTGTGTCGGACGATGATGGCTTTCAGCCGAGTACACAAGACAGTATGATTCAGCAGTCCATTGGACAGACATGGCTTGGCAATATAGAATTAACGAAATGACATACAAGAAGGTCTGTGTTTATACTGTTCCAATACCCTACTTCCTCTTCGTAGCCCCTCCCTTCTTCTCATTCCCTGACGCCTTTGCCAGAACCGCGTTAGCCTTGTCCGCAGCCTTAGCTGAACCCTCTTTCCCCACCTCCACACTTGCATCAGCACCTGGAATACTCTTTAATGGCGCATTCGCGATTTTCTCCTCCGCCTGCTCATCATCTCCACCTTGACCAAATTCGTTAACTCGGGTGTAGTCAACCTTGTACTTATAGCTTTGATACAAATATACAAAGAAGATAACGTCGTCTCTCAGAGTTGCTAATCTGTGGAGAGTCGGCATCTTGATCGTGAATGCAAATAAATCGTCGATAAATGTATTGAGAAATTTGTAGGTCATGGCCCTGGCAGGCATATGTGCTACGCTCTTCAAGCGATAATTGATGTACAGGGAAGGAACCATCATCAGGAACCCATAAGCATAGACCGAGCCAACGAGTGTGGTGATTATGAATGAGTACCATGATTTATGGGTGTCATACATAACAGAATAGGCGGCATAAGCAAGGAGGAGAGGTACGGCGATCATGTACAGGTATTTGAATGCGACGGCATCGTACTCTTTGGTCTTCTCTTCCGTCTCGGACAGCACATGCTTGTCTTCGAAAACAATCCGGTAAGGGATAAATGAATCAGGAGCGGGGCGAATTCTAACATTGACCACTGTCGTGATCTTCCAGAACTCGAGAAGAATACCCATGCCCTGAGAAAAGAGAATCATCCAGCCTGTAGACATTAGTAGGTTACAGGAGGGGGTAAAGGGAAGACGTACTCGTATTCTCGTTGTTATCCAGTAAATATAAGAATATAACACCTTGCATGAAGACATTTGCAAGGATTGAGCGCACAGAGATACCGACATTATTCTTCTTATTCCTGTAATGGCTGATATCGGACTTGAAAGCAAGCATCTCGAAGATCATGTGGAAGATACTGACAATTACTGTCGTACCGAGGAGGTAGATGTTTGTATCAAGTAAGACTTCCTTGATCATTTCAAACTCGCTACCATCTCCACCTCCTGGAAGGGATTGACCCGAAGCGGCTGCTCTAGCACTTTGCTTAGCTCCTTCATCCATGCTTGCAAGTAAACTGAATTTCCAATTGGCCAAATTGTTGAGGTCGATATGAAGTGGCAAGCGAGTGACCGTAGAGTTCAAAGTCGTCATGTGAGATTTGAGTTGCCAGAACGTGTTGATGAACAGAACAGGATAGTACCATCCGTTCTGCCCTGTAGCATCTCTGGCTCCACTTGCTTCCATGTGAACATATTGCCGAACAGCAGGATGAAGGGTTGGGTAAACCATAACTCCAGTGTCTGGAATAAACGACATGGTGAAATTAGGGTGATAGTGCGAGGTTATGATAGGGCCAGTAGGTATTTCTTCCTCAGGCTGTCATTGTCAGCACCAGTCAACATCCCAGAACTATGAACATACCTCATCATCGTCACTAGCAGCCAACAAATTCTTCGTCTTCTTAACCTTCTTCTGCACAATGTATTGTGTCAAAGGATGAACGAAATGGAATGCTCTCTCCGGATCATAGCCTGGAATCGAGGGGTCCAATTTGCTGCCCGTCAACGCAACATAGAGATGCGCCCACAGGGTCCCATTGTTCTGCACTTCCTTTGGCACGTTAAACTCGGTATCAATTACTCTCTTCTCCTTGTAGTCCCCAAAAAGAAATCCCATTTCATCCACCACTCTCCTCTCTTCCGGGACCTTCGCAAGCGGTTCCGATACAAAAGATGGAGAAATAACAATCGTGATGTCTAGAGGCGAATCAAGAGGCCACATTGGAGCTATTCTCTGTGGAATAGGATTATATACAGCGCCTTCTGCGAGGGTATTTGGGCGTGCGAGGAAAGGTGGGATGTCCCCAGTATTCGCAGGGACGTTGACCACAGCTCCGGACGAATCGGTAACCGTTGTAGTTGTAGATTTCTTTCCCGTGAACTGCCCTACAATGAATTGCATGCCGACGAAGATGGCGATGCCTTGAATGGCAGACTTGATCATCGGCTAGGTTTGTCAGTATTTTGGGGACATTGAAAGGGGGAAAGAACATACACTCATGCCGCCTTCTTGTGCTTGAGCTGCCGCAGCAGCAGGAGCTGTCGGAGGAGGCATTTCGAGGATAAATGACCTCTTCTTGAGGTTGAAATTAGGTGGAAGGACAACGTTGTAGACTCGTCGGAAGCTTCGATAGATAAAGTTCAATGGACCAATCATCACTCGCGGTGAACGGTGTGTTCGGCCTCGTGCGGCCGCATCAGATGAAGTTTGATCGAGCTCTCCTTCCTTGACAACGAAAAACAAACGAAACTATATTTCCCTCGTATTTGTTTACTTTGAGGAAAGAAGGACTGTCATTACTTGGCCAATAATTATGTAAACTTGTCTTCTTCTTCTTCCAACTTCAAATTTAACGGCTTCACATTTTCATCTTGTGACTCCTCCACCCTTCACTAAGCCGAGCCTTCAATCCCGACGTTGATATCTGAACTTTTCTCCAACTTTCTTTCAAGCTTCCCCTCCAGGTCTCCTATTAATCGCACTTGATCTTGATACAGCTTGGGGTCTGCAAAAGGGCAACCTTGGTCTCCAAAAGTAAACCACATAATCAAGACACAATGGCATCTGGTGGAGCTTCCCCCGCACCCTCCATACTCGGAGACAATTCCCTCTCTGAGCCTCTCCCACTCTCCAAGCTCAACCCCAACTCTCAGTCAATCCCCAAAGCAGTAAAGATATGTGTCTTCTGCGGTGCCTCTCCTGGAAAATCTCCTGGTAAGCACCAGTCCCCTTCCACGCGAAGACTAAACTGATAATTTGACTACCATAGCTCACATGGAAGCCGCTCGTGCCCTTGCCAAAACCATGCACGAAGCCGACATTTCTCTCGTGTACGGCGGCGGTATAGTTGGTCTCATGGGTGAAGTGGCACGTACTCTCGTCTCTCTCTCCGGTCCGGAGTCCGTCCACGGCATCATACCCGCCCCATTGGTACGGCCCCCTCGGCTCCTCCGCGCACTTTTACTGATCATATGCACAGGTCAAATATGAACGTGGTCCCGACTCCGAATCCGCATCCGCACACTCCGTTCTCGCAGAGAACGCCGTAGGCCAAAAAGTAGCCGAAACCCTTGGTGTCCCACAATACGAAATCTACGGTAAAACCACTATCGTTAAAGACATGCACACTCGCAAACAAATGATGGCTAAAGAGGTACTTCAAGGCGGAGAAGGATCCGGCTTCATTGCTTTGAGTGGTGGTTATGGTACGCTAGAGGAATTGATGGAGGTAGTTACCTGGAATCAATTGGGAATTCATAATCGTGGGGTTGTGGTATTGAATGTGGAGGGGTATTGGGATGGGTTGTTGGATTGGATAAATGGGGCTGTAGGGGCCGGGTTTGTGGGCGAGGGCAATAGAAATATTATTGCGGAGGCGAAGACGGGAGAAGAAGCTGTTAAGGCGTTGAAGGAGTATAGGGTTGCGAAGGGACGCTTCAAGTTGGAGTGGGGGAATGAGTAGATTGGGGGTATGGTACTGGTTGCTTTTGCTGGAGTGCGTTGTTCTGGGTGGCTTACGATGCGTTGAGACTGCGAGTTATGGCGTTTGGGATGCGAAAATGGCGAATATTACGATGATACATACCCCTAGCTAAGATTTGCATGGTTATGATAGAGCATAGCTTTGCATATATAGAGCTAGAGCAGCAATGAACTATGAGCAATAAGACCCCATTTTATACCAGACCTTCACACTGAACGCTCAGCAGATTCGTGAGACCCAGAGCAAAAGCAACAGGCCATGATCATTCTATCACCATTTTGCACTATAATACAAGCCATGCATTCATCATCCCAGATCTCTATTCTCCGCTCTACGAATCAACTTCCATCCCCTCACCTCCCTCCGCACCCTCCGTCCCCTCAGCCACCAAATCAACCCACTGCTTCACCTCCTGCCCATCATACAACTTAAATCCCTCAATACCCTTTCCACCCTCAGGCCTAACCCCCACAACACCCACACTACAATTCTCAACCGTCAACTCCTTATCCTGCGCCAAACTCTCCTTCAACGCCCTCAACCCATGCTTAACCAACTCCTCTCTCCCACAGTTCTCGAACTCCTCTAAATTCCTCTCCAAATACGTCCTCGCCATCTGACTCCTAGCCCCGATCGCACAAGCATTCATCTCCTGCGTCATGCCAGACGGTTGGAACTCAAAAAGATGCGTGCCCAAATCGTCGACACCAACGACGAGGAGACCTACACCATAAGGTCGCTTGCCGTAGTGTTGGGTATTAGTCTGCGCGCGGTCGCCGATAGAGGATACGAGGCGTTCGAGAGGAATGGCGCGGCCGTAGGTAAGGCGACTAGATAAAGACTGCTGTTTCATGAAGTTTGAGAGGACGCGTGCGTCAGAGGCGAGGCCGGCGAGGGAGAGGCCGATATGTTCATCGATTGCGATGATCTTTTTTTGGTAGGAGGAGAGTTCTTCGGCGTTGCGCTGGAGGAGGTTAGTTTAGTATGTGTTGGGTTGGCAAGGGAGGGGGAAGGGTACCTTGAGAGCGACAAGGACGGCGTGCGTTTTGGATACGATGCCCACGACTACTGATCCTTGCTTTACGGCTTCGGAGGCGTATTCGACTTGGAAAATGCGGCCTTGGGGAGAGCTAGAGGATGTTAGCTTGTGGTTGAGGAAGGTGGTTAGAGGACGCACAAAGTGACAGAGTCATTGTCGTAGTTATTTCTGAACATTTTGACGGTTGTGTAGCTTCTGCCGTTGGAAGATGTATGGTTCTAGGGGAGAATCGTGGTTGAGAGAAGATGTTGCGGTTCGAGGGTGTTTGTATTTCGAGGATGAATGAAAGTGACTTTGATCTCGGCGCTAGTCTGTGGATTATCAAGACCTCAGATATAAATCTCGAGATTCAACTCTATTTTGAGTTGACTTGCAGAGATTGACGTTCGAAAGAAAGTGATTTAGAGATAGTAAGAACTTGAGGTGAGGCAGACACGCTGATGAAGCTCCATTCGTTCACTTTGGCTCCCGTAGCTAAGAAATGACAGGGGTAGCACTGCGGCTCAAGTGAACGTCGTCAGCCCTCAGCTCCGCCAACCTCAATCCTTTTGACTTGCGACCACATCATCACATTGACGACTGCTCTCCGAACGCTCCAATTTTCATACCAAATATTTGAGCCCCGTGGCGACACGCACACTATTTTGCGCACGATTAAAGCCCTCCAGACCAAAAGCGCAACACCCTCAACCACAGCCTCGAATCCGAACACGACACCTACAAATCAGTCAAACTGCCTCTCACATTCCCCAAGATGGCCGCTGGCCTCAAAACCATCATTTCGCTGTCCTTCGTACGTCCCCTCTCCCACCATTCTCAGTCCATATACCCCCTCTTATTTCTCCTCCCCATCCTACTTCCCCCTCCAGCTTCATCTGATAGCCGCTGACAATCCTAGGTCCTAGCAATCGGTTTCCTCCTCGTAATCCTCTCCTGCGCCCTCTTCAAACAATATTTGCCGCTTCTCGTCGTCGCAACCTACGTCCTCGCCCCGCTCCCAAACTGGATCTGTGGACGCTGTGCCAATCCTGATGATTTTGTGGAGTCGGGAAGTAATGCTGTTGTAGACTTTGGTCGCTTTTGCACCGGATTCCTGGTAGTAATGGGCATTGGTATGTCAAATTTCCTATCTCTTTAATGAAATTCCGTGGTGGTGTGGTTTGGTGGGGAAGGAAAATTGGGCTAATGAGATGATGCAGCACTTCCGGCGGTTCTGGCACATTCAGAGATTATTAGAATCCCAGCGATGATTATGTCGATTGTGGGGGGAGTGTTGATTTATGGGACGATTATTAGTTTTGGGATGTTCTTTCAGGAGGAGCAAGAGTTTTAGCCATGATAGTGGCACCACTTCTATTAGAAGATGGTGAAAAGCGGGGACACATAGGAGGGGACATGAATGAGGGTGTGGGATGCCATGAGGGTGGTAGGGACGGAAAGTCGGAGTTCAGCGATTGTATAATGTAGCATATCAGCGGGTCAGTTTCAAGGTCGTGACTTTTGGGATCAGAGTTCAAGGTTCAGCGATGCAAGTAAGAAGCGACTTTATTACAATACATCTATCTACCAATGGGTATCGTTGAGTTGGGTTCCGCCAGCGCCTTGCTATCCAAATACGTTGAGTATTCCTCCCAAACACCAGATGTAAGTCTTACCCTCCGAACAAAAACCATTTGAAAACGCCAAGAGTCCCATTCAACTTAGTCAACATCTCTTCCCTCTCCCCAACCGGTGTACTGAGGGCCGTAACTGCGCCACCAGCACCAATATGCCAAGTCTCGATTCTCTTCTCTCCTTCAGAAGAAATAACATCCTCATCATCCCATCGAAACATACACCTAATATTCACACTCCAGTCCCCTCGTCCACCAACATCCATATACCCGACAACCCCACTATACAAACCCCTCTCTTTTCCCTCTATCTCTTGCAAAATCTCACAACTCCTTTTCTTCGGCGCACCCGTCATGCTCCCAGGCGGTAAACTCGCTACCAGAACATCAAGTCCCGAATACCCTTTCCCTTGGGGAATCTGTCCTTCGACCACGGAAATCATTTGAAATACACTTTTATACTCTTCTACAACCATAAGGCGTGGTACTTGTACGTTTCCTGCTCCACATATAGAGTGTAGGTCATGCCGGACTAAGTCGACGATCATGAGATTCTCGGCTTTTTCTTTAGGGATGTCAAGGAGCGCGGTGGCGGCTGCGAGAGTAGAGACAGTAGGTGTTTTGCGGACGGTGCCTTTCATAGGGCGGAGAGAGCATTTGCCGGTGCGGGAGTAGGCAAGGAAGCGTTCAGGTGAGGCGGAGATGAAGGTTGCTGTTCCGAGGCGCAGGTATGATGCGAATGGAGCGGGTTGGCGGGCGCGGAGGGTGCGGTAGAGGTGCCAGGTTTCGAAGTGGTCGGAGCGCGGGCGTTGGACGGTGGTTTGGTCAGTCAGGCAGAGCTCGTACGAATCGCCGCATTTGATGAAGGCTTGACATAAGTCTACCTTTTTCTCATACGAGGTATAGGAAGGAGGGGTGATGATTGTGAGGTCATCGTTCTGAGATTTTGGGGAGTCGTGCGAGTAGATTGAATTTCGAGATGAGATTGCTTGGCTATTAGCTGATAGGTTTGTGGAGAGCGATGTGGTTGATGAGCTTGCGGATGTTGGGCTCATCAGTGGATGGCTAGAGCTGAACAGTGGAGCGAACATGTGGGCTTTGGGCAAAGCAAGCTCGTCGATCTTGTTCGCCACTTTATCCATCCATCGTGGATCACGTTCCAGACTTAGATCTTGAAGATATATCAACTTCTTCAAATGGTCGATCACAAGACTTCGAGTGATCCAAGCAAAGGATAGATCAGGTCGAGAGTGAGCGGTCTCCTTTCTGGCTCGTGACTCAACACTGATGCCTTCCAGTCCTAGCTCATAGGTCGTGTATCCCATGAAGCCTCCCCAAAATGGGGAGTCAACGTTCTCGTTTTTTATCTTCCGCATATCCAAAAATCGGCCCAGAAATTTCCACACGCCGCCAAAAGATCTGAGATCGACCTGGTATGTTTTCCCAGAGTACATAGCATCCACCGAGTTTGACCCAGCCTTGTATTCAAATCTCAACGTCTCATCTATGTCCAATCCAATGATGCTGTATCTTCCTCTAACATCCGCGGATCCCAGAGATGTTCCATGAGCATTAGAAGATTCCAAAACTATCTGGTCTTGCCGTAAATTTTGAATCGTTTCCAGAATATCTGGTACTGATACATACTCTGGTAATTTTATTGTTCGAGAGCGGTAAATTGACTCCAACCCAAAATCTTCGATAAAGGGCTGTAGTTTGTCGGATCTCGCGGTATTTGATTGCAACTGTGGTAACTTCGATTTGTCAAGTAAACTTTCTCGAACAACGGCACCTCCAACAATTAATCCAGCAATGCAAATTGGATTTTGACGAGAGGATCGATTCCATGTTTTTGCAGCTTCGAACCAATTCTGAATGACTTTCTTACTCTCTTCATTTGTACATATCGATTCAGGGTGATATTGTAAAGCCCAAAACGGTTTCGTCCGGTGCCTTACTCCAACTAAAATTCTGTCGTCTAGCACACCTGCATCCATATCCGCATCATCGCTTGTAACCCAAGCCAGCGGTACCAAGTCCGGACACTTTATCATTGGTTGCCATATATTGGTTGACTCCAAATCCTGGCCAAGATCCACGCACAAGCTTTGATAAAGCGTTGCCTTGACTTCTCCCACTGCCTCAAAAATGGACTCCTTGCCTTCATTTGTCTCCCCAACATGTGTGACTCTCCTTATCATCCCATGCTGCGGACCTCTCAATGTCTTAACCTCCGCACCAAACTCCAAGCACAAGCTCTGAAACCCCAAGCAAATCCCCAACACCGGTAACATTTCTTTCTCGCCCAGCCTCCAAATTCTGCTCATAATTCCGACATCCTCTTCCTTCCCCGGATGACCTGGTCCAGGGCCACATACTACCGCCGCATAGTGGCTCAATTCCTCATATAACGCAGAGTCCGAGGATAAAAGGATCGGATTATCGATTTTCACCCTGCGGGCCGAGCAGTCAAGAGTGGTTTCAAAGAGCGAGATTATATTGTTCGAGAAACTGTCGTAGGCATCGATGAATAGGATTAAAGGCTTATCAATTGGCATTGTAACATGCGGATCTGAGAGCGTTGCATGGAACAATCTGTCGTCGGTGACTTAAGGAATTTTTCTTGGAGAAGTATTTTGATCTCCCGGCGGTGAGAGTGGCAATTTCGCTGGGTTTGGATTAGTGAGGGGCGGCTTGCATAGTCACTCAGGGGCCCTTTTCATGGTTCTAGGACAACCTTGCTCTATACAATTGGCAAGTGCCTCAAGCAATCTATTTCTTGACATTCACAAGTCCGTGAAAAAAAGAAGTCTGATGGAACTTCTATTTGGACCTTCTGTAAGCTTCAGTTTTTCCACCTACACAAGCTAATGTGATTGAGCAATCGGTCAGAAACCAAAACAGTGGGTGTGGGCTCATCACTCTGTATGAATCTTTCTATCCCGACATCAGTCCCCTTTTTTGACTACCTTCAGTCTCTTTGAGTTTGAGCATATTCCGTGCGAGGTAGGTAAAATGAAGTTCTCGAAAAACGGGATTAATATTCTGTTCCTCACAGTGGCAAGTGCTGAATCCTCCGACTCCTCTATATTGCATTTAGCTTTGATTGTATCTAGAATATCTATATTGAACTACCGCAGATTTTTTTCTAGGGATTTGGCTGTTATTACCATCTCAAATATTAAAACCTCGGCCTCGGAGCAATTCGCCGCTAAATTTTAAGGTTCGAAAATTTGTACGACAGTCGAAGAATTATTGGCACTCTTGCTTCTCATATTTCTCCTAATTCTATGCCTATTCTTTGTTGAGCGAAAAATCGATGAAAGGAACTTTTTGTTTTTAATCATGGCCTGGTCTGCGGCCGCCCAATGCTTAGCCGCATGCGGCAGCATAGGGCCTTTGTCATTTCCTGAATTTCGTCTCTTTGTCTCAGCGAATCAATACTTGATTGTCAAAGACTCAAGCTCCTCAAGCTCCTCAATCTCTTCTTATTTTTGTCTATCAACGGAATTAAAGATGTCACAACAAAATGTTCAAGCTCTACAAGGTACTCTCGCTCCACAAATTACCCCACGGAATAATACAATATCTCCGGTCTATTTGGGTCTCTTCGTGATCGCGTCTGCCATTAGCTTGGTTGCAGTCTTCGGTTTCCCGACCAACTTCACGTGGTGGGCATTCTCCTTGACTCTGTCGACATTAATTGCAACTTCCCTTCCTATTATAACCATTTACCAAGAATCGGCGGTCAACCAAGATTTTCTGCAAGATGAGAATTTTCCAAATATTTTGGGCCCTGAACCTGTTGGCGCATTTACAGTGCAAGAATTTCGGCATGCTTCTGCTGCTTATTTGAATATTATAAATAGAGGACGTCGACACTACGTTGGGCGTGCTGACGCCTTCTCGACCTTTTCATGGACCGCTTTGATTGGCACAAACAACAGCAATGAAGCTTGGGTGTTAGGCTCGTCATTCACGAACTTCGTATTGTTTGTGAAGTATGCTCTGTTTCTTTTCTTGTGGCAAGTACTCAAATGGGATGGCTTGGTGTTCAGTTGGTTCTGGTATTGCGCCTACCTCTTTGTGCTTCACATTTGTCTATGGTTGGTTCGGCCACTTCTTTGGATTGTTCGGAACACTCTTAATATAATCGCAAATATTTTCAGTTTCATCTGGAGATGGCTAGTGGGACCAATTATTAGGCCGATCGCTCGATTATTCTGGTATATTGCAAGATTCGTTTTGAGACTGATCTTTTCGAATATCTTATCAGCGCCTTTGAGGTTCCTGGGCCGACACCCATATTATTCCTCCCTCCTTGTTTTGGTCTTGACATGGGTCATGTTCTACAAGCTTTTCGACCAAAGCATGAGCTTTCTCTACTGCGATCCCTGCCAAGATACCGGAGTTGGCCTCTTCTCCTGGCCCCCGCTCTCTTATCTATCGACCGCGATGAGCTTCTTTTACTGCTGGAGAAGATCCGAGTTCCGGCGCAGTGCCCGCGAAAATGTAATCATGTACGGAAATCTAACAGAAATCACCAGCGATATCGCGAATCCGTTGTTAGACTATGGCCTCTTGCGCTCGGTATCTGAGGAAGCGGATGACGGGGCACGGATCCTCGAAGCTTTCACAAAGAACAAACCAGCTAGATCAGTCACAAAATTACAAACAAATCTAGACGATTTCAATACGTTCCTCCGCGCTTTCATCATTCTCAGAAAGGAGTCTCTTGATGAAACCAGCAAGACCCTGCCTGCTTTGAGAGAGAAGATAGAGGCAGTCCAGGATACGAGAGTCAATGGTTGGCATGCTGAGTATGGGCTCGAAAAGGGTTGGCAACGTATTTGGGGCGTTGATAAAGGATGGCGAGCAATGGCGGTCCCGCACTCAGAACTATCTATCCAATACGAACAAAGGCTCGCAAAAAGTTACAACATTACAGCCAATTTCCTAGAGAAAATGCAAGATGGCAAGACTCGCATCAATAAGTTACGTGAGCTTCTAGCCCTGTCCTTGCTCCTACCCCAGGCTTCCTCTTCTCCCAAATATAACTCAGGTCGGACATGCGAAACGTTTGCCAGCGTCACGGAATCAAATTGCAAGGAGATGCGGACGTTTCAGATGGCGCTCAAAAAGTGGAAGTATCAAAGCTTTCAGCAAAATTTACTGTGGTTTCAGGATCGGGTTAATTCTATTGAGGAGGTTTTGCAGAGGAGTCTTGATAGACAGGATCTTCTCAGGGAGGGTATGGTGGAGAGGGGTGGGAAGAAGGTTAATCAGAGTATGGAATGTGAAACAGATTTGAGGGGGAAATCGCTTAGAATTCAGGAGCTGGAGAAGAAGGTAAGGAGACAGAGTGATCATATGGTTAGTGTTATTGCAGGTCTATAAGAGTCAATTTTCCAACGCTAGTAATATTGATAGGTTCTATTGTAATCTATATCTAAAAATGAAAGATTCATAGCAATGCACTTTGATATAGATATTTTCATACCATCAAATCTCTTAAAGCAGAGCTTTTCTCTATTCCACCTATTCAATTAAACCAACAACCAACCATAATCGATGCCAGAATTGTGCTTGAAGCGACCCCGAGCATCCTCTAATTTCCATCTACAATATCCAAAATCCAAACAGTTGGGCAATCGTTCAAAGTCAAAGTATTAATGAAAATTTCGTTATACTACACCAGAATCATGTTCACTGCCATAAATTTAACTCAATTGGATCATTGCGTTTTACACAATCTTATACGACGACTACCATGCAAATTTCTGACGGCATGGCGTCTTAAGCCTTCACCCATGGATATCTGTTATAAAATAGAATCTATAGGAGCCAACCTCAGTCACTGAAACTTTTAACGATTGTAATTTATAGTGTATGGACATTGCTGCCGTTGTCAAGGTATATGACATGTGCTGTCCGCACTCCATCAATGAACTATCCTCTTTGCGCAGGGAGATTTGTATGCTTTGTACTCTTATGTTTTCTACAGGTCCTTGTCTGTATTTAATGAAATTCATTATCTCATTGAAGAGTCTGGATTACGACTAGAGACAGGATACGAGAAGATTCTCTGAGAGAGACGTCCTATTTCGATTTCGGTTTCAGTTTCGGTTCAGACTACCTTCTCTAGCAGAATCCATATGACAAAGGTGTTACAGGCTCGATGCAGCGTACAGAGTATTGCATGGGCTCTTACATCTATATCATGGGTTGAATTATAATTGAAATACAAGATACAGAGGCCTGGGCACCAGATTAGGGAAACATGACGCTTAAGGTTCATCATCTCACTATACAAAGACCAGAAAGACCATAGAAGATGAACGAGAGACAGCCTCCATCAGTCGGATCATCAAATTGCCCTTGGGACTCTCAGATAATGAAGAAACTCTCCCCTACTTCCCCGCCTGTTGGCACCAGTTCGAAAATCGAGTGGGAAAGATCTCGAGCTTCAACTGTCCTCTTCATGAGCACTGACCCCTCATAGCATAATCTCTAGCCTTCTCTAGAGCCAATAAAAACTCGGAAATGGGGCTCCCAGCAAAAGGCGCTAAGAAACTTTGAATGCGAGGAGGTTCTTGCTTCTCGCCTCGGTCTTCCTCAACACCTGCACCAATTCATCAACAAGAACACCAGAATCATCGTCAAAACCCTCACAATCAACTGGTTCTATTCAACCCACCAATAGTAAGTCCCTCTTGCACTTTTTATTGCTTCCAAGAGAGATTGAGCTCGCGCAGAAGCCGTGCGGTGAAGAAGGGGTTGGCCTTTAGGTCAACCTCCTCCGCTATCCTACATCCTGAGGTAGATAGGTCTGCTTCCAGGTCATCATTACTAACTTGGATAGAACTATATGATCTTCTTCATCACAATCGCAATCTCATCCCTTAATTTCAGAGATCCAGATCTGCCAGCAGGCGGGACAGTCACTTAACGTCGCTACCGGTTCCGTCTCAACTGGATTCTATTAACTTCGCATTCTCGCTGTAATGTACTACAACCACTCTGAACCTTGCAAACAAGCTGCGGTAAAGTAAGTACTGCGATCATGTAGTGCTTCTAACCGCTAACTGAGAGCCAGATCGCCTAGAAGACTACAACGGAATGATCCCTCTTTGAGTCACCATCGCATCGAGCAAGGCCACAATCAGACGAAAACCTCACAGACTATAGCCATCAAATCTAGTCAAGATTTCCGCTCTAAAAGATCTCACAACAGATCAACGACGAAAACCAGTGTCAAATTAATCTCCCCAGGCAAGTGCAACTCCTTCTACGCTCCAAACAGAAAATACTTTGATCATCCTCGACACCATTTCTCAGGCCTTTTGCTCAACTATTGATAAGCAGACCTTGCTGACGAGCTTTAAAAACCAGGTCGTCGAGCCGGATGTCAGTTATGCGACGCCGTACAGAAGTCAAAACCTCTCCCTGTCTCGCCTGTCTCCTAGGACCGACCTAACCTTTCCATTCGAAAGTAGTACGCCTAATTCCACGATACTGGGATCTAAAATGAGCTCTCGGCATTTTTTGGAGTCCATTAGCAACTTCCCTCCTTGTAACTCACAAACCCGAGTAAGCATAGCCTTTGATCAATTACTCCAGCCGTTTTAAAAATGTGCGGTATCTGACATTGAATAGCTCGCCCAAACCTCGACATATCTATGTCCTCTTTATCAATCAAGCCAGATGGTGTTGAAATAGAGATTCTTAATATACGTGGGTAAGATTGTTTTCCAACCCTGCTTCCCATGTGGGTACTCACTAACGCGATTCAAGGCCTATACTACACTCTCGGGAGCCTCTGTGTTATTGGAGCTGCAATATGTTAATATCTAGACCCCAGCTTCAACTCTGAAGGTAGATTTATTGATTTTCCACGCTCTCCTTCATAACCTCTGCAGGGATTAGCATTGTCAAAATAGCTCTGGTCACACTTGAGATTTCCATACTAGTGCTGACTTGTGCCACCGACAGGAGAACGGCTCTGACCCCGAGAAATTTACAGTCCGTTTCTACACCGAGTATCGAGACCATTAGAACACCGAAAACGCAACTTCAATGAATTTCCAGATGATGCTGGAGGGTAATGTTGGTTTACAAAAAGGCAGAATCGCACAAGACCTCAATCCTCTACAGCCGGGAGAGGATCCACCTTTGACGGTTTTCGCGGCAGCATCTGCTAGCAACGATATGTGCTTGATCTCACTGGTACGTGCTCGACGGTTTTGCTACTTCTTTATACAACTTTCTTCTCGAGAATCCAAGTGGACGCGATGCTCGCTACCGAAAATAGCGAGAGTCGACCTTTAGTTTCGGTCATCGCCGGCGCTACTAAACGAGCCCCTTTTCTCTCCTCAGTTTCCTTTGTTTGCCATCTATTTTAGTCAAGGCTTGGACAGACTATGTTCTCATGGTCAAGGACCTCTATCAGCAATGAAAAGAGACACTTTAGTAATGCAAGGGTAGATGAGGATTGAAGACTATCAATTCGACCAGACAAGTAGAGTTACTTCATAGTAGCGGATATACCGGATGCTGATGATCGGTTTTCTGGCATAAAGCCTCACGGAAGAATATGAGACGGGGAATTTATTCTTTGAGCATCTTTTGGTACCTCATCAAATAGCTTTAGGACCTGTAGTCAGGGAATTACGCAGTACCATACCTTAATAGGTATTCATACGATGAGATCATATCCACTAAAGAAAAGCCATTCTAACTTGCCATGTATATTTAGCAGCCGGAAAATTTATTTGACTCGCATGGTGTAAGCCACCAGGGCCCGTCGTTGATTGCTCTTAATGGTCACGCATTAAGTACGTACAATCAAGATTTTTCTATGATTCGTCCTAAACTAACGGGATATACAGGCCTATAGACGGCGGAGACTTATGACGTTGCTAGGTGTTTTTCAAAGGCCCATTGCCAGGCAGAGAGTCCATCACCTGCAAGAAACTCGAGTAGTTTGTCACGTATGTCTCCGGAGATATCTTGGGAACATGGCCACCCTCTTTTAGCGTATCCATTTGCAGAAGCAAGACTGCGGAATCGAGGAATTGTTGTTCGCCGGCACATCCTAAAGTACGACTATCCAGTTGACGCCTCATACTATCCGTTGTTTGGTATCGTTAAATTCAACAATTAGATCTTTCGCTACGATAGACCCAGCTATTCCAGACGACGACCATACGCAATCTAAATCAACAGAGGGCACTATTTATAAAGCAAATTCAGCTCTCGCTGGAAGCCTCCATGCCAACAAATTGTGGCGTGGGTGCTACATTCGTTGGCACTCAACTCGTCTCAAGATATGCCATTTTCGATGGACTCCGACGATTCCTCTGTCGCAACCCCGATCATAGCAAACGGTGGCTCCCCAAAGATCGATGACACCCAAATTCGACATCCCTTTCCGCTCATTCCAGCTGGAGTTCCAAACAAGCCTTCAAGTTGTGCTGCATCCTCATTCTTTGTAACGCCATGAATCTGCCCAAGGCAGATACCGAGTTCTGGTATCTCCCAAAAGGAGCAAACAATAAGATAGAAGATAAGGAACCCCTTAAGGACAAGCTTCGTAGATTGCCTTAAGGGGTTCCTTATCTTCTACCTTATTGGGTTTGCTGCGGCAAAAAATATTGTATATGTGCAAAACGAAGAGTATGTCATACAGCTGCCTTTTCACAAACTCGGACTTTCACGTTGGGGTTGACGTTCCATGCTATTGGCAACCAACCAAATCCCGGTCCGACCAGCGAAACCTCTTTCGCAAATCGCAAGCCCAAGCGTCTCTATCCCCGCAAGGAAGACCCACCAGTTATCCATGCTGAGCACTCCATCAAGGAAATTCCTGCCAAGGTTGGGTCAGCTTCTGCAAAGCGTTATAAGTCTGATACTTCCTAGAAGCTTATTCGTTGCCTGGCTATCGGGAACCCAATTTCCCAGTGGCCTACCAATTGTTCGGAAAAGGTAAAACTCAGAAGGGACCAGATTTCGGGAAGAGCCCAATGCAGGGCGAGTAGTTTGAACGAAGTCCTTGGTAGGTTACAGGCTGCTACCTTTGGCGTTTAGGACAAGGAGGCATATCACGAGCGTCATTGTTATTGTCATATGTGAGACCTAGTGAGACCGGCGAAGCCTTCACTGAATCTCGCAAGCCTAGACGTCTCTATCTTCGGAAGAAATATAGCGAAGGAGTTGTTAAATAGTTATAGTTTCAGATATCAGAAATAAACCCCCAGTTTCCTATGGCCGCTGCGGCGTGCAAACAATGTGAGATCAGCCTAGGGTAAGAGAAGTTCACACTTGCGCCCCCTTCCCTCTCCCAAATGCTTCGACTAACCACCGGTGAAGTGGTTCGAATTCTCCATATGCTTTACTCAGAATGACAATGTTCTCAGCAACAGATTCGTAGTTGTGGTCTGGCACCACCAGGAAACCGTAGAAACCTCGGAGTACTATGTCTTCAATAGACTAATGTTCTGACCAAAAAGGCCTTCCTTGGTCTTAACAGAAGGCTTTCTATTGTGGATATGAAAAACGAAGCGCAGAAATGGAGGCATTGCCTTTGTGATGGCTGTCATCAAAGTTCTGAGGAAGGCCGATGCCTTCGTTGGGATGATACTATACCAGAAGGACCAGAACCAAGATCAAGCAACTCGAGCTAGCCCGGTGAAGGACGATCTTTTCTTCCCTTGTAATTTATGCAATCCTATCACTGACCCCCCGAAGTGTCACCAACTACAAGGGCAACGGTATGAAGAAACTGGTTGACTAGGATTGGAAGCTCAGAGTTGAGTGTGTGGGTTATAGAACTTAGCAGGCCGATTTTGCGATCAATGGCTGGGGGTTTTACTATGTCGATCACGCTTTAAATTTCACTGGGTCCTCATGAGTTAGTTGTTATTGGAAGCTTGTCTGGCTTTGACCGACACGCTGGTGATGGAACCATACATTGCTTTGTCTAAAGTTTAGCGTTGAATGTAGGTAGGAAGAAGGCAGCGCGGATGTGCAAGAATATTATCAAAAGACCGGAATGACGATAGGTGGCACAAGGCACGGTCTTTGACAATCGTCTTTTGAGACTTTCTCCGTTGCCATAGGGGTAGTTGGGATATGCAATGAGTCGAGATCATACCGAACCGAAATGACTGGCCCAAAATACTCGATTCAGCATTCTTGAGATCATCCACAGGCCCGATTATGAACACTTTAGGCGAGCAGAGGCCTCACACGCCATGCTGCTTAGAACCCTGTCTTCTCAGTCTGCAAGTATCCTGCGGAACGCCCAATCATTACCAATAAACAACGTCATCCGTGCCCCAGAGTAGTTTATAATGACAAGGTTGTGAGGCAGGCGAAGATATTGGATGCCGGTCTAGAATAGAGTGTGGCGGATATTCTCAATCAGGCGGTGATTCTGACGGCTGCTTAGATAGAGGCGTTTCCATTTCTGAAAATGACCCGAGGACAAGAGAAACAGGTCACCGGGAGCTCAGCGATAGTATATTGGCGGAGCAGAATACTCCACAGATGGAAAAGGCCGGAATCAACATTTTCCGGATGATAGAGATCTTCTGCTGGCTCCCAAAGCCTTGCAAGCCTTTCTCATATCTTCACAATATCAAACATCATGCCTAGGCACAGAGCTCCCTATTTTGTTTCACCCTCAGTCACATATACAGAAGAAGAAGGAAAAGACGGCGACGACGAAATTGGAATGAACTCTCTAACAAAGTGCAATAGCTGGAAAGAGCTCAGACTAAAACCTCCTGTACCTAAAGCACAGGTCTTTTCACATCCCCGTGGCCAGATTTGCGCTGCGGAACTGCCAAGCAGCCGTTTATGACGAGCAGTGGCAAGACTAAGGAAAATTTTGAGAAGTTCAAGGCCAAGGGAAAGGGATTCTGGAATACAAAGGATCTTGGAAGTCCCAGTACGCCGATGATTAATACTCTGGTCAGGCCTTTTGGTAACAGCGTACCAAGGGCGACGCGGCTGATGGATTACATTGTCCAAATAAGCTTTTTAAATCATGTCCAAGCCATCATATCGAATTGTACTACAGAAAATGCGGAGGAGATCATTGACGAGATCCAATTCTGCTGTGTTACAGGAATGCCCTTAGGAAATGCTGCTTGCATGCAGCACCGGGATCACATCATACGAACTACTTTACGAGCCATGGTCACCTGGGCTTCTCAGTTGGTGCCTCCTTGAACCCCAAGTTGACACATTGGATGCTTCTCCGGCTTCTCTCACTCCAGAACACGGTCAAATGATGTTTCCTCCTTACCAAATGTAAGGGAAGGAAGCAGTTGTGGCTCACATAATGTCTCCAACAAAGTTGGCCATTTGACGAGAGCTAATAATTCCCATTCTTTTTTTTTTTTGGATGTCGTGGCAGAAGGATTTCTCCAGGATTGATGCTCAAGCCATCTTCTCAAATGCCGACCACTCAAACAAGCTTTTGATACAATAATTGCTCCGGATTCGTACCAAGTTCGTGAAGGTCGAAATTTAAGAAATGGAGATGATCAAGTGAAGGATTTGGCCAAGACTTTCTTTCTCAGACTTCAGCAGATAAGCTTCCTCATCTGGTAGCGTGTTCCTCAATTCAATCCCCCGTGTCGACACAGTGGATGCCACTCCTGACCTTACTTCTGGAGTCATTTTTTTCAGCACGAACTATTGGGACAATTTTGATGCCCCGAGCAATATACGAACCAATATCCTTTGTTTGTACAGTTTCCCTGCACTAAGCAGCCCTCGAATATAAATAGAGCATTCGTATGTGCATGCAATAATCAGGAGTTCTAATTAGAACTCCCGCCTCGGCTTCCATGGATCCAGGACTCGTTGCCCATCTCTTTTGTTGGTAGAATACATAGAAGCTTTCCCCCAGCTACTCCAACGCACGGCTCCCACAGACACAAAAAGACCAGTTTCGTGGGTCGAATCCGCCCGACTACCCAGAGACACTTCAGACAGCAGCTACGTGAGCCTGCACTTACTCTACGAACAGTGATCACATCCAGAGCGATTTATTCAGCATTATCCCAAAGATTATGCCAACATTATGGCAAGATCCTAGGCAGAGATTCCCCGATCAAGGGACATCACGAATCCGACAAGCAAGTCATCACATCCCATTACTTTGACACTTAACCCTGAATATTCGCTTGGCCAAAGCAAGTTCATGTTCGGAAATGTGGTTCGATCTGGCCTCATGCTTTTGAGCTTCGCTCTCAGCTGCCATGAGAGCAACAGCACTGTGGACTTTCTTCAAGGCATTTCTTCAGAGGAGATTTGAGGCTTAGACAAAATGCTAGAACTACAGCAACGCAAAGAAGAAAAAGAGGATGAAGAGTACAGTTAATTTGTTTTCCCTTCGTCAATATTTCGTTGATCCACTCGTCCTTGGGATGAACAATTGGCCATTGCTAGAGTATGCCCCCAGCTCTCGTTCGCATACCCCTTCAATAATTAGGTTGTCCTCAACTTGCACGAGCGCTTGAAAGTTCTGAAACCAGGGCTCTCGGGTCACCTAGGAGGATTTTCAGCAACAGTCTAGCAAGATCTGAGGGAGTTCTGCATCGGCTGAGAGGGATTCGGAAAGTTGTAAGCCAGCTTTTCGATGGCAGATTTCCCCTAGTAGAGGACCCATGATAGAAGTTGGGATACAATGCTTCATTCCTCAGCACTTTATGAATTTATTCCACAACGAAACCCTAATGTAATTTTATCACTGCAATGTCGTTTAGCAGCCTCTGTTGATGCACCAAACTTGATATACAGAGAGAATGTTGCATACTACCTCAGCGCCAAGAATAATAGAGTATCCGCTTGGTCAGAGGAAGATGGAATCATCCCCGAAGAAGACGACTCATCAAAGAGACACACCCAAAATTATTGCTGGGTTGGTCCCGTGTCACGAGACTATTTACACCTCTAGGCACCATCACCCTTAATATATTCATGAACCACACTATAGAGCTTTACGCTCCCCTGACAGCGCTGTTTCCACGATCAACACAACGCTAAGGGATTCGATCTCAATGGCAAACCGTGTGTGGAGATGGAGGCCCATAAGACTTGGAAATTTGCATCTTTCTCCAGCGCTCGAAGCACCTTCGTCACCGAGTTATAGCACAATGAAACCCATATCATCGGGACATCCACGCATCTATGAAGTGTTTGTGGGAGGCAACACAGATCCCACTCGAAGGAGATCGTCAAGAACAGAATCGATGTTACCTCCGAAAAGGTAAACCCCAAAATGCTGCGTATCGCTTCTTTGGCTAAATGCTGGAATGATGATAGAGGTTCTTATGAGCCTAGCCTTATATGGAGCACTCGAACGAGCGAGCAAGGGGGCATTGCTGTACCAGATGGCCGTAATTGCGGCGATTTCTGAGCAGCTCGGTTCTCGAGGCCTGGATTTCGCTGCGGTTGGTCGTTGTGTAGCTCTCTTCTAGTACGAAATCCACTTCTACCATCACCAACTGTATTATAGATTGGGTTAAGGAGGAAGAGGTTAAGAAGATACCGCGGGCGGCCCAGCCATCATCAAGGATGCCAAGAGTCATCGTCTGTTCTTAGCGAACCCCTATGTCTTCTTTCTCGTCATTCCGAAGAAGTTCACAGGCCTTCCGACTCTGGTGGCTAAACCTCGACGAAAGATCTTAGGGTTCAGCACGAGCTCTTCCAGGGCCTGCTCACGACCCCGCAATGAAAATCACTCGGTAACCATCTGAACAAGATCAGAATGCCTCCCCCTTCGTCCATTCCCTCAAAAACGCCCCCTCGTTGGTACCAAAACTCCATTCATCAATGAATTATGCAATCTCAGGCCGATATCTTCGGGTGGCATGGATGGAGGAGTTCTTTGCACTCTGTTCCCGCAGTCGGTAGCTACTCCCTAGGTCTCCCAACGGGCCTCAATCTCCGACCACGTCATCACTCTCCTCCAAAAGTCCCAGCTGAACCTACTCCTCGTTATCAAATTCTTCCTACCAACCCCTGAGCACCACGCCAAAGAACACCGCTTCAGAGCCTCCACCTACAACAACCCGCCTGGTGGAACTAGAAGAGTGAAGGCTATCGAGAGAATGTTAGTTAGAAAGGCTATGAACGTGAACATGAGTGGATGTTCCAGGGTGATGTTCATACTGATCTTAATCGTGACCAGTGGAAAATATTGTGGAGCGAATGGTGTGTTTTTGCGCTGGGGATTGGATGATTATGTCGAGGTTGTGGTTCGTTGGGCTATAGATGTTAGTTTGGCTCTTCGCGTATATTCACCATTGCCTACCCAAGGATCAGAGGATCAGAGGAAAACCATCCTTGCCTTAAGTTGAGCCGAAAAGAGAAAATTAATGAATCGTTTCAATCTCTAGCCCATATCTTTGGGTAAAGGGAGCAGACGGAAGAATATCTTGGATATTACCTTTCCGGGCCCGCCATCAAGGCTCACCAAGAGAAGGGTGGCTGGTTGGTAGAGGTTACAACAGATTCCGGTTCAGACTCCGCTAGATAGTGATGAGGATTGGCTTTGAGATAGTTTAAGCCAGAGTAGCTCTGATTGAAACCTGGGTTTGAGCGGATATATGAGGTGCCCAGGGTTCTTTGATAGTGATGGTTGAGGTTTTCAGAGATATGGTGTTGATGATTGATTGCGACTTGGACAGACGGCAAGGCTAACACCTAGTTCTACTCGTGGCTGCCGATTACTTCTGTTAAGTAGTTTTATCTGATCGACGTATTGAACAAACATCTTTCGTTGAACGTTCTCGGAGTTATGATTTGTGTAACCTAACGATAAACGACTCAACGAGGGTGGAGGCGTTTTGAAAGGACTAGGCGGAGACTTGGTGAAGGTTTCTCGGTGGCTTCCTATAGACTCTCAGCCGCTTGCTAATTGGAGGTGAAGAAATAATCAAGGAAAGCAATAGCCGTCTGGGATTTCTTATATTCACTTAGACCTGGAGTACTTGTAATAACTAGGGGCAAAATCGCGACATTTTATAGTAACTTGTCGCACCACAATACACAATAATAAAATAATCTACCCAAAACTTCATTCCGTTGAACATCTCTAATTACCCCTTCATATAAATAATAGGAATAAACCAGAATCCCAAACAACTTCGCAAACCCCAGCGCATCACGTGTCACCCCTACCTCGGTTGCCCTTGCACTCGCGCAAAAATGTTCGTAGCCTTCCTGCCCCGAGCTCTCCAAATCGCAAACCAAAAGCTTCCCACTAACAACCACAGTTCCAACCTTAGGTTCCCTGGGATATCTGCGCGTCTCTTGAATCTCCATCTTTCAATTCCACAACCACCGCCATCAGCAGCTCCATCTCCCGATCTCGAAGACTTGTTTTCCAATCTTTATATCGAGTCAGAAAACACTGCAGAGAAGGAAGAAGCTGCAACAATGGCAGAACCACCATACAAACGCGCCCGCAGACCAGATAGTAAACAGATGTGGGAGGAATCGGACCGGAGGGCGCCGGTGCAGAGTAGGGAACGCGATGATAGGTGGGATGGATATGAGAGAGGTGGGAGGGATGACAGGAGGGAGAGGGAGAGGGATCGCAGGTATAGGAGTCGGTCACCAAGGGGTAAGAGGGATGATAGGGGTGGACGGAGAGATGAAAGAGGTGGTCGACGGGAGGTCAGAGGTGGAAGGGGTAGGGATGATAGAGAAGAGAGAGATGGGAGGAGGCGAGATGATGGTGGGCGAGGTGGAAGAGATAGGGATAGGGAGCGGGAAAGAGGTGAGTTCAATGTTGGTGGCGGGGATTTGAGTTATAGGATTAAGTCTAATGCTCTGCAAGATGGTGGACGAGATTCCAAGCACGAAAGATCAAGATCTAGAGATCGCAGACGCAGTCGAAGTCCACGGCGTGAACGAGAGAGGGATGCAGGTATCAAGAAGGATACGGAGCAAGATAAGACAAAGGTGTTGAAGCCAGCAGAGGAAGAGTTCACGAAAAGCAGGACTGCGACACCGCCGGTTAGTTTCAGGGTTGGACGAGCCACGAGTTATGAAGCGCAGGATCATGAGAAAATGGATACAGATGATGATGCGAAACCACTAAAGATTAAGGGCGCGAAGAGCAAGAAAGTTGTGGAGGAACCAGAAGAGGATGAGGAGATTGTGGTCGAGGATGATGGTATGGCTGCGATGCAGGCGATGATGGGATTTGGCGGTTTTGGTACTACGCATCAGAAGAAGGTGGCAGGCAATGAGGTGTATGCTGTTAGGAAAGAGAAGAAGACTGAGTATAGGCAGTATATGAATCGGGTTGGGGGATTCAATAGGCCTTTGAGTCCTAGTCATGAATGAGGAGGCTGTCGGGGTTTTCGACTCAGGACTCTACCGTAGATAACTCGTGGCTTCTTTACCAATTCGACACCTAACCTACACCTAACACAGAGTCATGTAGAATAATTAAGGCAATTAGATATTCCACGCAACAAAGGATAATACCCTTCAATACTCCCCGACATTTTCCCCATAAAATCTTGAACACATTGCCTCAACTATGATCCGTGACCACTGACCAGCCTTCCCTGCAGCCTCGCGGTACAGGCTGATTGAACCGCAATTTATCGCCAAACACGCAACGGTGTTCACAAGGCCACGACCTCCCCACATTCTCTCCTCAAAACCTCCTTCTTTTTCCCCTTCCGATAGCTCTGGGACACCTCCTTCATTCCAATTGATGGTTTTCCAGAATGAAGTTCTTTGATTCTCTTTTGTTGGCTGGCCTAGCAGCCACAGCTTCCGCACAAGCAGACGACACCTCAATCCTCTACAACGAGATCGCACGCGCGAATAACCAGTCCTTATTATGGGGTCCCTATAGACCGAATCTGTATTTTGGGGTCAGACCAAGGATTCCGAAGAGTTTTATGGGCGGATTAATGTGGGCAAAGGTCGATGAGTTTCAGGAGGTGCAGCATAGTACTACTCCCCTCAACCCTTCTCATTTTGAATTACATGGTTTTGGATTATGGGGATTTTGGGATAGGGTTGACATAAAGGGTAGAATTTAGACATACATGCGAACAAGGCGACAACATGGCCGGCTACGGCTGGGACGAATACGACGCCCGCACCGGAGGCCAACAAACTATCTACGACGCTGGCAATTACATTGACATCAAAACGCTCTTCGTCAAAATCCCCGGTGGATCACACGGCGGCAGCTGGGCAACCCGTGTCCGCGGCACAGTCCGCAAGGACGGTCCCCCAGATTTGAAAAGTACGATTGTGTTCTATGCTTCGTTGGAAGGATTAGGGAGTTTAGAGGTGGAGAACGAGAAGGAAGAGTTAGGATATGATGGTGATGTGGTGTTGAAAGGGGATAGTGAGGGGTTGGGAGAGTATCGGGTTGTAGTTACCCAGGGAAGAGGATTTCATCCCAAGAAGAGTCATGAGGCGTATGATGAGAAGCCGTTGGATAGGACGTTGGTGCATTCGTTTACTGTACCGCCAGAGATTCTATGGCAGACAAAACCGATTCTTTTTAAGAATTTAAAGGAGGGAATCGATGGTTATCTGGAGAAATATGGGGAGGAGAATGCACCGCCTCCTTGGCAGGTTTATACGATCTCCAATAATCCTGGGACCGGGAACATGCATATGATTCAGAAGGTTTTTGAGGGAGATTTCGAGTTTGATATTATTTTCAATAGTGGGAGTGGAGGGAAGGAATATTTTAGCTCGGATGTCTCTAAGTTGATTTCGAAGACTACGCAGGATTATTGGGGGAAGTTTGTTGCTATTTTCGATCCGAAGCCGCCGTTTGATATTGAGTCTTTGCAGAGGTTTACGAGCAATCTGTTTGGGAATCTTTTTGGTGGGTTAGGATACTTCTATGGGGATGAAGTGGTTGATAGGTCGTATGCTCCGGAGTACGATGAGGAGAATGAGGGGTTCTGGGAAGAGACTGCTGCTGCGAGAGCAAAGAGAGCAGAGAAGCTGGAAGGACCTTTTGAGCTTTTCAGCACCGTACCGTCGAGACCTTTCTTTCCAAGAGGCTTCCTTTGGGACGAGGGCTTCCATCTTATGCCTA
>Ga0182030_10003958_pt1 | contig 31587 bp, 35 predicted proteins | sample 812S3MmetaG_FD_121299 | JGI IMG/M metagenome (GOLD analysis project Ga0182030, IMG submission 121299) | Permafrost microbial communities from Stordalen Mire, Sweden - 812S3M metaG (Illumina Assembly) | ecosystem: Environmental > Terrestrial > Soil > Wetlands > Permafrost | place: Sweden... | reverse complement strand
GGCGGAGAGGGTGGGATTCGAACCCACGAACACCTTTTGGGATGTTACTCACTTTCCAGGCGAGCGCCTTCGACCACTCGGCCACCTCTCCGCTGGGAACGTCAATGCCGAACCTACGCGGGCCCGCAAGGGTACCGGAGGCGGCCGGGGCGAGCAAATCCGATCACGGCCTCGTTGGGGTACCCGCGGGTCGGACCCGGCCGATGGTGTCCGCAAGGGGGGCCTTGCAGGAACTCGCAAGGGGGCATACCTCTGGGCCAGCTCCATGTTTCAGCTAACTGCTGGGAGTACCGGCCTTGTTGGCCGGCGCAGGCTTGTAGCGCGGCGGCATATCCAAACATGCCTCATGAGGCCCTGGCGGCGGCGCCACGAGATCCACCGTCGGAATGACCAGCGCCCCCTGGGTATTCGGCGAGTCCAGCCCCTCCGGCACCTTGAGCGGTGCTCGCTGCACCGCGCGCTGATATTCCTGCGGTTTATGGCAATCCGACTGCAGACCGTGAAACAAACGGCAGCCGTTCAGCAGCACTGCCACGGCGATCATCATTACCGGTCGAACGGGTATTACCCGAATGGGTCTCACGCTGCCTGATCCTCGAGTCTGATGCCCGCTGCTCGCATGGCCCCAAGCACGGCGTCGTGCTGGGCAGGCTGCAGTTCGACCAAGGGCAGCCTCAAGGTGCTGCCGATGAGTCCCATACGGGCGACCGCCCATTTTACAGGGATTGGATTGGCTTCGACGAACAAATTCTTGTGCAACGGTTGCAATTGCGCGTCGATCGAGCGCGCGCCGGCCATGTCTCCGCCGAGCGCGGCCGCGCAGGCCTCCCGCATGCGCCTCGGCGCGACGTTCGCGGTGACCGAAATCACTCCATGAGCGCCCGCCCCGATCCAATCGATGGCCGTGGCATCGTCCCCCGACAACAGCGAGAATTCCGCCGGGCAGGCGCTCTGCAGGTCGCGCAGGCGGACGAGGCTCGCGGTCGCGTCCTTGAGCGCGACGATCCGAGGATGCCGTGCGAGGCGACCAACCGTCGCGGGCTGCAGGTCGACCGCGGTTCGATTGGGAACGTTATAGAGCACGACGGGTACATCGGCGGCGTCCGCAGCCGCGCTGAAATGCCGAAACAGGCCCTCCTGCGGTGGCTTATTGTAATAAGGGGTCACCAGCATCACCCCGTCGACCCCGAGGCGCGACAGGACGCGGGTCCTGGCCACGGTGGTTGCGGTCGCATTGGTCGCGGCGCCGACGATCAATTTGACTTTGCCAGCGCAGCGCTCCACGGCGCGGCGCGTCAAAGCTTCGGTTTCCTCGAGCGACAAGGCCGGCGACTCCCCGGTCGTGCCGGCGATCACGATGCCGTCGGTACCTTCGTGCAGGTGAAAATCGAGCAGCCGATCCCACGCCGGGAAGTCCAGGCTTCCTTCGGCGGTCATCGGCGTGACGATGGCAACCAGGCTTCCGCGCAACATTCTGACGGCTCCTCGGCGAAATGTGAGGCTACCTTAATTGGCCGACATGCACCGTGGCAAGCGCCCATCCGGTAGAATTTGCTCCGATGAAACAACATATCGTGATAAGCGCGGTCGGCGGCGACCGCGTCGGCATGGTGCATGACCTATCCAAGGCGGTGGCCGATTGCGGGGGTAGCATCAGCGAAAGCCGTATGACCTCCCTTGGCAACGAGTTCGCCATGCTGCTGCTGGTGAACGGCAATTGGCACACGCTCGCGAAGCTCGAAGGTGAGTTCAAGAAGCTCGCGGACGCCACCGGCATGAACATCCAGCTGCGGCGCACCGAGGAGCGCGCGGCGCGCAACGACATGCTGCCCTACTCCATCGACGTCGTGTGCCTGGATCAAACCGGCATCGTTGCAGGACTCTCCGGTTTCTTTTCGCAGCGCGGCGTGGACATCGCAGAACTGTCGACACGTTCCTACGCCGCCGCCCATACCGGCGCGCCCATGTTTTCCGTGCAGATGATCGTCAACGTGCCGAGCCGTCTGCACATCGGAGTGTTGCGCGAGGAGTTCATGGATTTCTGCGATCACCTGAATCTCGACGCCATTCTCGAACCGGTCAAGAACTGATATCCCATTCCCTGAGAGCAAGCATCATGAGCAAGATTGAGATCGGCAAGAAGGCCCCGGTCTTCACCCTCGACGGCACGGCCGGCAAATGGCGCCTCACCGACGCTGGCGGCGGCCCTTTGGTCATTTATTTCTATCCGCGCGACAACACGCCGGGCTGTACCCAGGAGGGAGAAGCTTTTGCCGCCGGTCATGCGCAATTCAAGAAGGCGAAGGCGACGATCGTCGGCATTTCTCCCGACACCGTCGCCTCGCACATCAAGTTCAGGGAAAAGATGGGCTTCCCGTTCGAACTGTTGAGCGATCCGGATCAGGCCGTGTGCAAGCTCTACGATGTGATCCAGGAAAAAAGCATGTACGGTAAGAAGTACCTGGGAGTGGAACGCAGCACCTTTTTGGTGGACGCCAAGGGAGTGCTGCGGCACGAGTGGCGCAAGGTCAAGGTGAACGGTCATGCCGAGGCGGTTCTCGAGGCGGTGAAGGCGCTGTGACATCTCCCTTGCGGCCGGTGACGGCCGGGGCCGCGAAAATGTCCAAGTCGAAGCCGCAGCGGCGGGTGTTCGTACTGGACACCAATGTGCTGATGCACGACCCGACCTCGATATTCCGTTTCGAGGAGCACGACGTATACATCCCGATGACCGTCCTCGAGGAACTCGATGCCGGCAAGAAAGGCGTCTCAGAGGCGGCCCGCAACGTCCGTCAGGTCAGCCGCTTCCTCGATGAGTTGATGCGCGACGCCACCAAGAAGGAGATCGACCGCGGGCTCGCGCTGCCGGCCGGGGTTCAGGTCAACCACGGCAAACGCCCTCCGGCGGGGCGGCTGTTTTTTCAAACCCAAATTCTCGATTCATCGCTCCCGGCCGGCCTGCCGGGCCACGGCGCCGACAACGCCATCCTGGCCGACACGCTGGCGTTGCAGAGAAAATTCCCGGATGCCCGGGTCATGCTGGTATCCAAGGACATCAACCTCAGGATCAAGGCCGCCATCGTCGGGGTGCAGGCCGAGGATTATTCCAGCGACAAGACCATCGAAGACGCGGATCTGCTCGAGAGCGGCGTGCAGAGGCTGCCGGCCAATTTCTGGGAAAAGCATGGCAAAGGCATGGAATCCTGGCAACAGCAGAGCCGCACCTTCTACCGCGTCCGCGGCCCGCTGGTGCGCGAATGGCAGGCGAATCAATTCGTCTACGATCCGGGCGAGAATGGCGTCGAGGCCATCGTACGCAAGCTCGAGGGCGACTCCGCCGTTTTGGAACTGACCGTGGACTATCGCACGGAACGCAACAACGTCTGGGGAGTGAGCTCACGCAACCGCGAGCAGAACTTTGCGCTCAATTTATTGATGGATCCGGAGATCGACTTCGTGACCGTGCTCGGACCGGCGGGCACCGGCAAGACACTGCTCACGCTCGCCGCAGGACTCGCGCAGACGTTGGACCACAATCGCTACAGCGAGATCATCATGACCCGGGTCACGATTCCGCTCGGCGAGGACATCGGATTTCTCCCCGGTACCGAAGAGGAAAAAATGGAGCCCTGGATGGGCGCGCTCATGGACAATCTGGAAGTGCTCACCCAAAGTCAGGCGGGGGGAACCTGGGGGCGAGGCGCCACCACCGATCTGCTGCGGCATCGAATCAAGATCAGATCGTTGAATTTCATGCGGGGACGCACCTTCCTGAACCGGTTTATCATCATCGACGAAGCACAAAACTTGACGCCCAAGCAGATGAAGGCCTTGGTGACTCGCGCCGGTCCGGGTACCAAGATGGTGTGTCTTGGCAACATTGCGCAGATTGACACGCCCTATCTCACCGAAACCACCACCGGCTTGACATATGTCGTCAACCGCTTCCGCGGATGGACGTATTCTGGACATATCACCCTGGTGCGCGGCGAACGCTCGCGGCTGGCCGATTATGCATCCGAAGTCCTCTGAAGGGTCCGCGCAGGGTTCCTGCGCGCTGCCCCCAGAACTTTGTAGCGCCCCCGGCACTCCAAGCTTGTTTCCGGGGGCACGATGAGGCTTTTACGATCACTGAGGGTTTTGGCCGCGGCCGTTGCCGTGGGGGCCAGCGTCAGTGTGGCCTGGTCGGCCGGCCTGCCGGCGGGACAGACTCTGTCACCGGCCGAACAGGAGCAGGAGCTGCCCGACCTCGGCAGTCCGGCCACGGCGGCGGTTTCGCTCGAGGAGGAATATCAGGTGGGACAAGCCTGGGCTCGGCAGATGCGCGCCCAGGGCATGGTGCTCGAGGATCCTGAGGTGAGCGACTACATCCAGACCATCGGCCACTCCCTTTCGAGCCACGCCGAGGAGGGGCAACACCAATTCAACTACTTCGTGGTGCGCGACCCGGTGATCAACGCGTTCGCCATGCCCGGCGGTTTCATCGCCATCAACTCGGGCTTGTTTCTCGCCACCCGCAACGAGAACGAGCTCGCCGGCGTCATGGCGCACGAAACCGCGCACGTCACGCAGCGCCATCTGGTGCGCGGGATGATCGATCAGACGCATGCCGGCCTCGTCTCGACAGCTGCCATGCTCGCCGCCATCCTGCTCGGCGCAACCGCGGGTCGCGGCGATCCCAACGTCATGGAAGGTGCCATTCTCGGGGCGCAGAGCGCCGCCATTCAGCACCAGATCAACTACACGCGCACGCAGGAATTCGAGGCTGATCGGATCGGCATCGGCACCATGGCCTCGGCCGGCTACGATCCTCTCGGCATGGCTACCATGTTCGAGGAATTGAACCGCAACTCTCCGAGCCCGGATCGCGTCAAGGCGATCGAGTTCCTGATCGATCACCCGTTGTCGGCCGAACGCGTGGCGGAGGCGCGCAATCGCGCCGAGCAGATCGGGCGCATTCATCACGAGGATTCCTTGGGCTACCTCTTGATGCGGGAGCGGCTGCGCTCGCTCGCCGGCAATCCTCAAGCCGCGCGCGAGTACTATGCCAATCTGGTCAAGAACGGTGCAGGCCTCTCGGTCGAGCAGCGTTACGGCAGAGCCATCGCCGAAATCAATGCCAAGGCGCCAGGGGCCGCGATACCGGAGCTGAAGGCCTTGATCAGCGAATACCCGCTCGTCACCCAGTTCTACGGCGCGCTTGGCCAAGCGTACCTCGCGAACGGCCAGACCCGGGAGTCGCAGCTGATTCTGGAGAAGGGTTTGGGGCTTTTTCCGCGCAACGTGCCGGTGACGATCCGGCTTGCGGAGACTTTGATGCGCGCCGGCGACAATCAGCGCGCCCAGCTGATCCTCGATGACTTGTTCAACCAGGTTGAACCCACGCCCAATCAAGCGCGTCTGATCGCCAAGGCCGCGGGGGCCGCGGGCAATGTGGCCGACTCCTACTATTACATGGCGGATTATTACTTGATGAACGGCGACCTGCTCACCGCCTCGAATCAGCTGGCTCTGGCGCTCAGTCTTCCGAATCTGAACGCGATCCAGCGGGCCCGCATCAGCGCTTTACTCGAGGAAGTGCGTGCGGCGATGCCAAAAAACCGTAAGAATACCGTCGCAGACGACAGCGGCTCCGGCAACGGTCGCCACTGACCGTCGGGCCGGCGGTCGTTTATGGGCCGGGGACCTCTCGCGACGGGCGAACCGCGGGTGCGAACTCAAATTGGGAGACGGATTAAGGCACATGACGAAAGCACGATTTTTGCGCGCGACGCTCCTTCTCGCCGCCGCCTGCGCCTCGAGCGCCTGCGTAACACTGCCGCCGAACAGGCCCCGCTCTCCTCAGGATCCGTGGGAATCGTGGAATCGGGGCGTGTACAAGTTCAACACCGTCCTGGACAACGCGATCGCCCGTCCGGTCGCCAAGACCTATGTGAAGGTCGTGCCTCAACCGATTCGCACGGGCGTGAGCAATTTCTTCGCGAACGTCAACACGCCCACGGTGATGATCAACGACGCGCTACAGGGCAAATTCCTGGCTGCGGCCAACGACCTCGGACGCTTCGTGCTCAATACGACCGTGGGCATTGGCGGTGTGCTCGATCCGGCCACCTCGGCAGGATTGGATCATAACGAGGAAGATTTCGGTCTCACCTTGGGCCATTGGGGCGTACATCCAGGGCCGTTTCTCGAGCTGCCGATCCTCGGCCCTTCAGATCTGCGGGACGGGCCGGCCAAGGTGGTCGACGCCTATACCAAGCCGACTCAATACATTCGTAATACCTACGTCAAATACGGCCTCTATCTGCCGTATCTGGTCGACTTGCGGACTGCGCTTTTGCCGCTCGACGATACGCTCGAGCATACGTTCGATCCGTACGCCTTCGTGCGCGATGCGTATCTGGCGCGGCGCGCGTATCTGGTCTCCGATGGGAAAGTTCTGGACGATCAGCTGGTCGATCCAGGCGCAGACGACAGCCCGGCGCCGGGCGGATCGTCGATAGCGCCTCCCGACAAGCAACCCGCTCGGGCCCCTGGCGGCGCCGCGGCCCCGCCTGGCGCCGCTCCGCCGCCCGGATCCGCGGCCCCGCCTGGCGCCGCCCCCCCATCTGGCACGGCTACGCCGCCCCCCATCGATCCGTATCGCGACGATCCCCTTGCGGACGAGCCGCCAGTCGCACCGCAACAGCCCGCACCCAAGCAGTAACAAGGGGCACCGGCCGTGGAGGCGCCGGATGCCCCTCTAGCGCACGACGGCTAGCGCCAATAGCGGCCGCGATACCATCCATGGTGATAGTACCCGTAACCGTAGCGCATGCCCGGGTAGGGGTAATAGAAGCGGTGCGGGTAATAGCGGCCGTAGTAAGCGGGGTAGATTCCGACGGCAGGATAGCCCGCGAACGGCGCCATCGACGGCGCCACGACCACCGTGGGCACGTTGACCCCGATCACCACCCCTGCCTTGGCGGGGGCCGACAGCGCCACCGTGGACACACCCATAGCGGCGATCAAAGCGACTGTAGCTAGTTTACGCATGTGCAACTCCTCGGTGACACAGGCAGATCAACGCAGCGCCTGGCACCCCGTTGACTCGGGCCGGCCCGGTGCCGCTCGCGGTCAGAGTGCTCCGATGAGATCGTCGACGTCGCTCAGCGCGCCGAGTTGACGGAGCTGCAGGGGGATATTTTCAAAGCGCAAGCTCCGGCCCGCAGCCTGCGCGACGCTGAGCCATTCGATCAGCAGCGCCAGGCCCGCGCTATCGCTCGCTGTGACGCCGGACAAATCGATCGTCGGCGCCCGTCCGTGCTCGATGGCGTCGGACCCCAATGGCAGCAGCGCCGCCACGGTGTCGAATTCGAGCGCACCTGCGACGCGCGCGCGGCCCTCCGACACGAGCTCGAACGAGGCCGCCGGGTGACTGGGAGTGTTCAGCGCCGGACCCTCAACCGCCCGGAGCGACGCCATTCGGCCGAACGGTGCCCTCCTTCTCCAACCGCGAGATCACTTCGTCCAGCCCCTTCTGTTGGATCTCCGAGGCGAAGTCGGTTCGGAAACTCTTGACGTAGGAAATGCCCTCGATCACGACGTCCCACGCCTTCCAGCCCGCGTCGGTCTTGTGCAGCGTGAAATTCACCGGCACCTTCTCGCCGCTCGCTTTCTTCACCTCGGTGCGAACCGTGGCCTGAGTGTCCGACGGATCGCCTTTGTACGGCAGAATCACGAAGCGGTCGGCAGTGAAGTTGACCAGCGCGTTGCCGTAGTTTCGCAGCAAGGAGTGGTAAAACGCATCGACGAAGCGCTTGCGCTGGTCAGCAGTAGCCGTACGCCAGTACTGCCCGAGCACCAACCTCGCCGCGTACTCGCTGTCGAAGTTCGGCAGCAGGACATTGGCCACCAGGGAATCGAGCTTGGCGGGATCCTTGGTATACATGGCACGGTTCGCATCGAGCTCCGTGAGCATGCGCTTGGCGGAGTCCTGCACGAGCTGTTCAGGGCCGAGCGTGTTGGGAGCGGCGGCCGGGGTGCCCGGGGGCGCGGCGGCCGGCGTAGCTTGCGGCTCCGCCAGCGCTTGCCGGCCGATCAACCCGGCGGTACCTACAATGACGCAAAGACCAAACGCGCCGGCCGCCTTTATTCGCAGGAATCGCAATGACTTCATTTGTGTTTCTCCGTGGTCGCAGGCGCGTCGGTCGTGGACGAGCCCGAGGAGCCCGATGAATTCGAGCCCTTGGCAAAATTTGCCAGTAATTGACCGATCAGGTTCTCGAGAACGAATGCTGATTGCGTGAAATCGATCTCGCCCTTGTCCTTCAGATACGTATCGGCGCCGCCCGCGGTCAAGCCGATGAATTTGCCCCCGAGCAGACCCTGAGTATAGATGCTCGCGTCGCTGTCGGTGGGGATCTGGCTGTATTTCGAATTGATGCGCAGGAGCACGACCGCCTTGTATTCTTTGAGATCGAGGTCGATACGCGACACCCGCCCGACCTCGACCCCGGCCATCGAGACCGGTGCACCGACCTTCAGGTCGCCGATGTTGTCGAACTTCGCCGTCACATCGTAATGCGGAGCACTGCCGAAATGCAGCCCGCGGCTCGTGATCTGCGTCGTCAGGAAAGCCAGCGCCGCAAAGCCCAGGAGCACGAAGGCACCCGTCCCCAAATTCAAAGTATTCGACTTGCGCATTGCCCTATTCCTCTACAAAAATGCCGACGTCAACAGATAATCCAGGAACAATACCATCACCGCCGAGGACACCACCGTGCGCGTGGTGGCGCGACCAACGCCCTCCGCGGTGGGAACCGCGTAATACCCTTGATAGACGGCGATGAGACTGCATGCCACGCCGAAGATGGCGCTCTTGACCAGGCCTTCGGTGACATCCCTGAAATCGACGCCCGCACGCATCTGCGACCAGAAGCTGCCGGAATCGACGTGCATGATCTGCACTCCGACGAGCTGGGCGCCGTAGACTCCGATCACGCTGAAAATCGCGGCCAACAGCGGCATGGCGATCACGCCGCCCAGAAAACGCGGCACGACCACGCGTTCGATCGGATCCACCGCCATCATCTCCATGGCCGACAGCTGGTCCGTGGCGCGCATCAACCCGATCTCGGAGGCGAGCGCCGTGCCGGCACGGCCGGCGAACAGAAGCGCCGTGATCACAGGACTCAGCTCCTTGACCAGACCGATGGCGGCGGCGACTCCGAGCGCCTCCTCCGACCCGAATCGCTGCAATAGCTGAAATCCCTGCAGGCCGAGCACCATGCCGACAAAAAGTCCGGACAGCATGATAATGACCAACGAAAGCGCACCGGAATTGAACACCTGCCGCACGATCGATTCGAAGCGCAGCAGCACGCGCGGCGTGGCAACAATGAGACGCAGCAGGAACCGGCTCACGTCGCCGAGCGCCATCAATGCCTCTATCAGGCTGCTCCACAGTTCCTTGAGGGGGTTCAACGGTCCTCACCACGCGCGAGCAGCTCGCCAAAGTAATCCGCAGCCGGAAAATGGAACGGCACCGGACCGTCCGGCAGTCCGCCGATGAACTGACGCACCACCAGTGAGGTGCTCGCCTGCAGATCGCGCGGCGCGCCATGGGCGGCCACTTTGCCGCCCGACAGCAGATACACGGCGTCCGCGACCGAGGAGATCTCGTGCACGTCGTGCGATACCACGATGCTGGTGAGTCCCAGCACATCGTTCAGGCGACGGATCAGCCGCAGGATGACGCCGAGTGAAATCGGGTCCAGTCCCACGAAGGGCTCGTCATAGATGAGGATCTCGGGATCCATGACGATGGCGCGCGCCAGAGCGACGCGCCGTCCCATGCCGCCGGAGAGCTCGGCCGGCATGAGATCGGCGGCGCCTCGCAGACCCACGGCTTGCAGCTTGGTCAGCACCAGCTGGCGAATGAGACGCTCCGGAAGATTGGTGTGCTCGCGCAGCGGAAACGCGACATTCTCGAACACGTTCAAGTCGGTGAGCAGGGCACCGTTCTGAAAGAGCATGCCCATGCGCCGACGCAGCGCATACAAGCCGGCGCGGCGCAACGTGCTCATGTCTTGTCCCGCGACGATCAGTCTGCCGGAGTACGCGCGAAGCTGTCCGGTGATCAGGCGCAGCAGCGTCGTTTTGCCGGTCCCGCTTGGTCCCATGATGGCGGTGACTCGTCCGGGTGCGATGTCCACGTCAAGTCCGTCGAACACGGGCCTGCCGTTGATGGCGTAGCGCAGATCGCGGATCTCGACGATGGGAGCGGGAGAATTCAAGTTCGCGTGCCGCGCTTTGCTTGTTGAGCCTTGAACCTGAACCCTGGGCGCTCAGGTCCCGACTAGGCCGCGGAAGTTTCCATCGCCGGCTGGTAGCTGCCCGCGGCAGCGAGGCCGTTGAGCTTCGCTCGCAGGTGCAGCTGTTGCTGCCCTCCGGCAAGGCCCGCGGTAGTGCCGCCCCAGGCGCGCAAGGAGGTATCCTGCAACGCCCGGCCGTAACTGAAGGTAAGTGCCCAGGGCAATGATCCGGCCGCGTTCATCAGGCTCAGATGCAGGGTCGCCTCGGTGGGGCTTTGGCCGCCGGACAGGAACGCGATACCGGGCACGGCCGCCGGCACATGGCGCTTCAGCGTTCGCAGCGTCGCCTCCGCCACTTGTTCGGGCGGGGATTTTTTGGTGCTTTTCTTGCCTGCAATCACCATGTTCGGTTTAAGCACCATGCCCTCGAGCACGATTCGGGCGGCGAACAGGTGATCGAACACGCGCTGCAGGACGACATTCGTGACCTCCTCGCAGCGTTCTATCGGGTGATCGCCGTCCATCAGCACCTCTGGTTCGACGATCGGCACGATGCCGGCCTCCTGGCAAAGCGCAGCATAACGCGCCAAGCCCTCCGCATTGGCATCGATCGCGTAACTCGTCGGAATGCCGGAACCGATGTCGATCACCGCGCGCCATTTGGCGAACCGCGCACCCAGTTTGTAGTATTCGGCCAAGCGTTCGCGCAGCCCGTCCAAACCTTCTGTGATGGTCTCGCCCGGGAAACCCGCCAGAGGCTTGGCGCCGGTATCCACCTTGATGCCGGGAATCATGTCGTGCCCACTCAGGTAGGCCGGAAACGGCACGCCATCCTTGGTTTTCTGGCGGATCGTCTCGTCATACAGGATGACGCCGCTGATGTATTCGCCGGCTCCCGGGGTCGTGAAAAGCATTTCGCGGTATGCCCGCCGGGTCTCCTCGGTCGAATCGAGCTTGATGGTGTTGAAGCGCTTGAGGATGGTGCTCGTGCTCTCGTCGGCAGCCAGCAGTCCGCGATTTCTCGAGACCATCGCATGCGCGGTGGCGGCTAATTCGGCTGTATTCATACCGGGATCTCTCGTTGTCACTGGAGGATTTCTCGGAAATCAATCGGCAAGGATATCAAAACCAGTTGCCGAGCGCGCCCGCGACTGGCGCTGCGAACCAATTAGGACTAAACTAGTCCCACTTGGTTGATCCCCGAAAGAAGGCTGTTTCATGCTGCGAATGGGCAAGATGACCGACTACGCCACCGTCGTGCTCGCAAGTTTAGCGCAAGAGCCCGCAAGGCATCGCGCGGCGGCGGAGCTGGCCGACCGCACGCGGCTCAGCCGCCCCACCGTCAGCAAGGTTTTGAAAGGGTTACAACGCGCCGGCATGGTGATCTCCTCCCGCGGTGCGCAGGGCGGTTACCGGTTGGCCCGGCCGCCCGAGAAAATCACCGCCGCGCAGATCCTCGACGTGTTCGAAGGTCCGATCGCCATCACGGAGTGCAGCGGCGCCTCCAGCCAGTGCGGCATCGAGCGGCTTTGCCGCGTCGGCGGGGCGTGGCAGCGAATCAATGCCGGAATCCGGCGCGCGCTCGAGGATGTGACCCTCGATCAATTGGCGGGAGTCGGTTCGTCGTCGTTCCGGGTCGCGGGCTTGGCCCTGGAGATGCGCCGCCCGGCCCTGTAGTCGCACGGAAGCCCGAATCACGGAAATGCGCGGCCGCGAGCCGCAAGTACAAGCACAACTGGAAAGTTATCGTGTCAAGCAAATCAAAAGACGTCGAGGCACTGCTGGGCCAGAAGTACCAGCACGGCTTCGTCACCGACATCGAGTCCGACAGCCTGCCGCCGGGACTCGATGAGGATGTCGTGCGTGCCATCTCGCTCAAGAAGAAGGAACCTCAATTCCTGCTCGACTGGCGGCTGAAGGCGTTCCGCCATTGGCGCACGATGCGCGAGCCGACCTGGTCCCGGGTGCACTACAAGCCGATCGATTATCAGGAGATCTCGTACTACTCGGCGCCGCGTGCGCCGGCCAATGCGCCGAAGAGCATCGATGAAGTGGACCCAAAGCTGCTCGCAACCTACGCCAAGCTCGGCATACCGCTGCATGAGCGTGCGCGGCTGGCGGGCGTGGCGGTGGATGCGGTGTTCGATTCGGTGTCGGTCGCGACCACGTTCAAGGACAAGCTCGGCAAGGCCGGCGTCATTTTTTGCTCCTTCTCGGATGCCGTCCGCGATCACCCGCAACTCATCGAACGCTACCTGGGCACGGTGGTCCCCACCGGCGACAACTTCTTCGCGGCTTTGAATTCCGCCGTGTTCTCCGACGGATCCTTCGTGTACGTGCCGGCGGGTGTGCGCTGCCCGATGGAGTTGTCGACCTATTTTCGCATCAACGCTGCCAAGACCGGTCAGTTCGAGCGCACCCTGATCATCGCGGCTGAAGGCGCATCCGTCAGCTATTTGGAAGGCTGCACGGCACCCATGCGCGACGAGAACCAGTTGCACGCGGCGGTGGTCGAGCTGGTCGCCCTGGACGATGCCCGGATCAAATACTCAACCGTGCAGAACTGGTATCCGGGCGACGAGAACGGGGTCGGCGGCATCTACAATTTCGTCACCAAGCGCGGCGAATGCCGCGGGCGAAATTCGAAAATCTCCTGGACGCAGGTCGAGACCGGCTCGGCCATCACCTGGAAATATCCGAGCTGCGTGCTGCGCGGCGAGAATTCGGTCGGCGAGTTCTATTCGGTTGCGGTGGCGAACAACTATCAACAGGCCGACACCGGCACGAAGATGATTCATATCGGCAAGAATTCCAGGAGCACCATCGTCTCCAAAGGCATTTCGGCGGGTCACGCCGAGAACACCTATCGCGGCCTGGTGAAAATCCTGCCGAGCGCGGCGGGCGCGCGCAACTTCACGCAATGCGATTCCCTGCTGATGGGCGGCAAGTGCGCCGCTCACACCTATCCCTACATGGAGATCAAGAATCCGACGGCGACGGTGGAGCATGAGGCAAGCACTTCCAAGATCGGTGAGGATCAGCTGTTTTACTGCCTGCAACGCGGGATCTCGGCGGAGGATGCCGTCAACATGATTGTGAGCGGTTTCTGCAAGGTGGTGTTCAAGGAACTGCCGATGGAGTTCGCGGTCGAGGCGCAAAACCTGTTGAGCGTGAGTCTGGAAGGAGCGGTCGGCTGACCGGAGCGATGAGTACGATGCTTAAGATTTCTGATTTGAGCGCCCGTGTGGCCGGCAAGGACATTCTCAAGGGAATCAACCTGGAAGTCGGAGCGGGAGAGGTCCACGCCATCATGGGCCCGAACGGCTCCGGCAAGAGCACTCTGGCGCAGGTGCTCGCGGGCCGGGAGGACTACGAAATCACCGGCGGCGCGGTTTCGTTCGAGGACCGCGATCTGCTGGCGCTGCCGGCGGAGGAGCGCGCGCGCGCGGGACTGTTCCTCGGATTTCAGTATCCGGTGGAGATTCCGGGCGTGAACAACGTTTATCTGCTGAAAGCGGCGCTCAACGCGAAACGCAAGGCCGCCGGTGAGCCGGAGGTGGACGCCTACGAGTTCCTGGCGCTCGTCAAGCAGAAGATGAAGCTCATGCACATGAGCGAATCCTTCCTCACACGCGGCGTCAACGAGGGGTTCTCGGGCGGTGAAAAGAAACGCAACGAAGTGCTGCAGATGCTCGTGCTCGAGCCCAAGCTCGCGATCCTCGACGAAACCGATTCCGGCTTGGACATCGATGCGCTCAAGGTGGTCTCGATGGGCGTGAACAGTCTGCGCGACCCGAAACGCGCGGTGGTTTTGGTGACCCACTATCAGCGTCTGCTCGATTACATCGTTCCCGACCGGGTGCACGTGCTGTCCGGCGGCCGCATCCTGATGTCGGGCGACCGCTCGCTTGCGCTCGAGCTGGAGCGGCGCGGGTACGATTGGGTGCACGAGAGCCGCGTGGCATGAGTCCACCCACACCAGCCTCCGCCGCGGCCAAGACCTCGCCGGCCCTTCGATCTTTCGAGGCGCTGTGGTTCGCCCGCGCAGCCGATCCGCTGTCGGCGTTGCGCGAGCGGGCGATGGAGCGATTCATGCATCTCGGCTTGCCGTCCATGCACGACGAGAGCTGGCGCTACACGAATCTACGCAAGCTCTCGGCGCAGAGCTACGTCGATGCACCGCGCGCGCCGTCCGGCACTTTGCATCCGACCGCACAGCTCTGCCTGTTGGGCGAGGACGAGCGCGCAGCGACGGTGCTCATGGTCAATGGCAGCCCGGTCCTGCCTCAGCGTATGGATCTTTCAGTAAATGGTATAGAAATAAATAGCTTACAGGAAATAGCTCGAACTGACAGGAACCTTATTTCGCACTTCTTGGAGCCGCTCCCGGAGAACGACATCGCGCGTTGGCGGTTGCTCAACACCGCCCTGTTCGTCGACGGGCTGTACCTCAAGGTGAGCGCCCGGGTGGAGACGCCGCTGGTGATCTTGCACGTCGCCACCGCCGACCATCCCGGCACCGCGGCGTATTCGCGCGTGATCATCGACGCGTTGCCCGGCTCGAGCGCGACCATCATCGAGCACCATGTGCAGCAGGGTACGGATACACCGCTCTGCAATTCCGCCTCGCTGATCAAGCTCGAGCGCGATGCCGCCATCGAGCATTACCGCGTGTTCGCCACCGACCACAGGACCACCCACCTCGATTCACTCGAAGTTCGCCAGCTCAAGGACAGCCGCTGCCGGCAGTTCACCATTGCGCTTGGCGGCGGGCTGACGCGGTGCTCGCTCGAGGCTGAGCTCGCGGAACCCGGCTCCGAGCTCGACAGCTACTCGCTCCTGGTGGGCCACGAGGAGCGCCACGTCGATTGCGTGAACCTCGTGCGGCATGGCGCCAAGCACACCACGAGCCGCCAGACGGTGCGGGCGCTCGCCAGCGGCAACAGCCGCGTGATCGTCAACAGCAAGGTGGTGGTCGATGCCGGCGCTGCAAAGGCCGATTCACAGCAGTCCCTGCGCGGCTTGTTGCTTTCGCCCACCGCGGAAATCGATTCCCGGCCCCAGCTTGAGATCCACACCGACGAGGTCAAGTGCGCGCACGGCGCGACCACCGGCCGCCTCGACCCGAACATGCTGTTCTACATGCTGTCGCGCGGTTTGGATCGCGACACGGCGCAGAGCCTTTTGATCTATGCGTTCCTTGCCGACGTGCTCACCGGGATGAGCGTGCACGCAGCGCGCAACGCGATCGAAAACGCGCTGATTCCACAACTTCCCGACTCCCAAGTACTGCGAAAATTCCGATGAACCAAGCCGCTCTTGCGACCGCTGCCGCTCCTTTCGACGTGCACGCCGTGCGGCGTCATTTCCCGATACTCGCCCGCATGGTGCACGGCAAACCGCTGTGCTACCTCGACAACGGCGCCTCCGCGCAACGCCCGCTCGCGGTGATCGAGACCGTGGACGACTATGAGCGTCACCACCACGCGAACATCCACCGCGGGGTGCATACGCTGAGCCAGGAGGCCACCTCGCTCTACGAACGGGCACGCGACCGGCTGATGGCGTTCATCAATGCCCGCTCGCGTCACGAGATCATCTTCGTGAGGGGCACGACGGAGGCCATCAATCTCGTCGCCCAGAGCTACGGCCGCCCGACGCTCAAGGCGGGCGATGAGGTGCTCATCACCCATCTCGAGCATCACGCCAACATCGTGCCCTGGCAGATGCTGTGCGAACAGACCGGCGCCGAGCTCGTTGTGGCGCCGATCGACGCGCGCGGCGAAGTGCATGCGGAAATGGTCGAGGCGCTGATGACCGAGCGCACGCGCATCCTCGCCTTCGCCCACGTCTCCAATGCCTTGGGCACGATTTTGCCCGTGCGCCGGTTGATTGCGGCGGCGAAGGCCCGAGGGATCGTGACGCTGATCGACGGCGCGCAGGCCGTACCGCACTTTGCGGTGGACGTTCAGGACTTGGGATGCGATTTTTACGCGTTTTCGGGACACAAGCTGTTTGGCCCCACCGGCATCGGCATACTCTACGGCCGCGAGGCGCTGCTCGAGCGCATGCCGCCGTGGCAGGGCGGCGGCGACATGATCATGTCTGTCAGCTTCGACAAGACGACCTACAATGCGCTGCCTTACAAATTCGAGGCGGGAACCCCGAACATTTCCGGGGCCATCGGTCTGGGAGCTGCGGTGGACTTCCTGCAATCCATGGACCCAGACGCGGTGCATGCACACGAGCGTTCGCTGCTCGATTATGCGACTTCAAAGCTCGAGAAAGTCGACGGCCTCACCATCATCGGCACTGCGCCCGAGAAGGCAAGCCTGATTTCCTTCGTCTTGGACGGCGTGCACCCGCACGATCTCGGCACCATTCTCGATGAGGATGGCATTGCGGTGAGGACCGGGCATCATTGCGCCATGCCCGTCATGGAATTCTTCCGGCTCCCCGCGACCGTGCGCGCGAGCTTCGCCCTTTACAATACGTTCGAGGAAATCGACCGCCTCGCCGCGGCCCTTCCGCGAGCGCGTGCCATGTTCGTCTAACGACCTGACATAGCTTATGGAACTCAACGATCTGTACCGAGACGTGATTCTGGACCACAATCGCCGGCCGCGAAATTTCGGGCCGCTCGAGAACGCCGATGCGAGCGCGGAGGGCTTCAATCCGCTGTGCGGCGACCGGCTCACGCTGCGGCTCAATCTCGGTGACGACACCATCCGCGACATCCGCTTCGAAGGCCAGGGCTGCGCGATCTCGACCGCGTCGGCCTCACTGATGACCGAGGCTGTGAAAGGCAAGACTCGCAACGAGGCGCTTGCGCTGTTCGAGCGCGTGCACAAACTGCTTACCGACGATGAGGCGGGGGCCGAGGATCTCGGCAAGCTCGCCGCGTTGTCGGGAGTTCGTGAGTATCCCGCCCGCGTGAAGTGCGCGAGCCTTTGCTGGCATACCCTCGCCTCCGCGCTCAAGTCTGCGCCGTCGAGCGCCGCTCCGGCCGTGTCGACCGAGTGAGGGAGTGATCCATGCCTTCTTACGAAAACGAGCCCATCGTCGTACAGCGCGAAGTGAAGGCCGTTGCGATACCGGCAGGGGTCGAGGTGAATCTCAAACTAGGGTCGGTGGGCTACATCACCCAGGCCTTGGGAGGCAGTTTCACCGTCTACATCGAGGGTAATCTGTTCCGCATCGCAGGGCCGGATGCAGACGCGATCGGCAAGACCCCGGCCAGGGCGCCGGAGGTGCCGCCGGGCGCCTCCGAAGAGGACATCAAGAACGTGGTCTGGCAACAGCTCAGAACCTGCTACGACCCGGAGATTCCGGTGAACATCGTCGATCTGGGATTGATATACGAGTGCGATGTCACCAAGAACGTGGATGACACCCGCACGGTCGACATCAAGATGACGCTCACCGCTCCCGGCTGCGGCATGGGGGAGATCCTGGTGCAGGATGTGCGCGAGAAAGTGCAGATCGTACCCACGGTGGCGCGGGCGAACGTCGAACTCGTGTTCGACCCGCCCTGGAATCACGGCATGATGTCCGAGGAGGCTCGTCTGCAGACGGGAATGATGTGACGATGGTGGCGCGCAGACTGACTCTTCTGCGCCACGGCGAGGCACAGGCTCCCGACAGCTGTCCGGAGGATTTCGAGCGCGCGCTGACCCGCCACGGAGCGAACGAGGCACGCGCGATCGGCGAGCGGATTCTGCGGCGCAATCTCATCCCCGACCTGCTCCTGGTAAGTCCGGCCGAGCGGGCCTGGAGCACGGCTGAGATCGTCGCCTCCGCGTGCGAGCTTGATGCGAAGCAGCTTCAGTGCGCTCGCGAGCTTTACCTCGCGACTCCGGAAACGACATGGAAGCTGCTCAGCCGTCGGGATCCGTCGCTTCGCCACATACTCATATGCGGGCACAACCCGGGGTTGAGCCAGCTTGCGAGCCGCCTGGGACCGATTCCGGACCGCCGCGAACTGCCCACGGCCGGGCTCGTCACCGCGGTCTGGCTGCATGGAGATTGGGACGCCCTGCAGCCCGAAATGGCGGCCACTTGCGAGCTCGAAGACCCCGAAAGCAGCCTCGATCTGTGAGCTGCCTCAGCCTTGATCTCGGTTTAGGCGCATCAGGCGACGGCGATCGCGCTTGTCGGGACGGCCTTCGGACCGTGGCCGCGACAGCTGCGCCAATTGTTGTTGTTCCTTCAGATGCGCCCGGCGCAAGGCGCTCTGCGGGGTCTCGAGATAGTGGCTCTGCGCCTCGGTGGCGGGGCCGCGGCGGTGCGGCAGTCCCAGCACCTCGAATTCGGCGACGATGCCCTGGAGCGAAAGGCTCAACCGGTCGCCGATCCGGACCCGATGAGCGGGCTTCACCCGTTCGGCGTTCACATGCACCTTCCCACCGTTGATGGCGGCCGTCGCCAAGGAGCGGGTTTTGTAAAATCGCGCGTACCACAGCCATTTGTCCAAGCGGTGGTTTTCCGAAACCTCGTCCGGCCTCACGCGTACACCATCGCATTTCCCCTCCACGGTCTGGCGGTATAATAGGCCATTAGCTTTCACCCAACTTCCCAAGGACACGGTGCGCAACGACTTCCGCGAACGCCTCGAGCGCGACACTCGGGCACTCGACGAGGCCGGCCTGCTCAAGCGCGAACGCATCATCGGCTCGCCTCAGGGCGCGGTGGTGCGACTCGCCGACGGCCGGGAGATGATCAATCTCTGCGCGAACAACTATCTGGGGCTTGCCAACCATCCCACTGTGCTCGAGGCGGCACATGAGGCGCTGGATCGGTACGGCTATGGAGTCGCCTCGGTTCGCTTCATCTGCGGCACGCAGAGCGTGCATCGTGAGCTGGAAGAGCGTCTCGCGGCCTATCTTGGGATGGGCGATGCGATCCTCTATTCCTCCTGCTTCGATGCCAACGGCGGCCTGTTCGAGACGCTGCTCGGGGAAGAGGATGCGGTGATCAGCGATGCCCTCAATCACGCCAGCATCATCGACGGCATCCGGCTATGCAAGGCTCGGCGCCTGCGCTATGCCAACAATGACATGAACGAGCTCGAGCGCGCGCTCATCGACTCTGCCGATGCGCGCGTGCGCCTGATCGCGACCGACGGAGTGTTCTCCATGGACGGGTCGATTGCGCGGCTCGGAGAGATCTGCGAGCTCGCCGGCCGGCATGATGCCCTGGTGATGGTGGACGACTCGCATGCCACGGGGTTCATCGGCGCGCACGGCCGGGGCACCCACGAGCTGCGAGGCGTGATGGACCGGGTCGACATCTTGACGGGTACCTTCGGCAAGGCGCTCGGCGGAGCAAGCGGCGGATATGTCGCAGCCCGCAAGGAGATCATCGGCTGGCTGCGCCAGCGCTCGCGGCCCTACCTGTTCTCCAACAGCATCGCTCCGCCGGTGGCGGCGGCGACGCTCAAGGTTTTGGATCTTCTCGGGCGCTCCCAGGACCTGCGCGATCGGGTCCATTCGAATGCCCGTTATTTCCGGGAGCGGATGCAGCGTCTCGGTTTCGACCTGCTGCCGGGGGAGCATCCCATCGTTCCCGTCATGATCGGCGAGGCACCGCTCGCCGTGCGCCTCGCCGATCGCATGCAGGATGAGGGCGTCTACGTGGTCGCATTCGCGTTTCCGGTCGTGCCGCACGGAAAGGCCCGAATCCGCACGCAGATGAGCGCCGCGCATTCGACCTCGCAGCTCGACCGCGTGGTCTCCGCGTTCGCCGAAGCCGGACGTACGCTCGGCATCATTCATTGAAGGCAGCGTCATGAAAGCACTGGTCAAAGCGAGGGCGGAACCTGGGATCTGGATGCAGGATGTGCCGGAACCCACGGTGGGTCACAACGACGTTCTCATCAAGATTCATCGCTCGGCCATCTGCGGCACCGACATGCATATCTTCAACTGGGATGCCTGGGCGCAGAAGACGATCCCGGTCCCGATGGCGGTGGGTCATGAATATTCCGGCGAGATCGTCGAGGTGGGGAGCGAGGTGCGCGGCGTCAAGACGGGAGACCGGGTATCCGGCGAGGGACACATCACCTGTGGACATTGCCGCAACTGCCGCGCCGGACGCCGTCATCTATGCCGAAATACGCTGGGCGTCGGCGTGAATCGTCCTGGGGCCTTCGCCCAATATCTGACGCTTCCGGCGTCGAACGTGTTCAAGCTTCCGTCCGCCATCGACGATGAGATCGCCGCCATTCTCGATCCGTTTGGCAACGCCACGCACACGGCGCTCGCCTTCAATCTCGTCGGCGAGGACGTGCTCATCACCGGCGCAGGTCCGATCGGCATCATGGCCGTCTCGATCGCGCGCCACTGCGGGGCGCGGCATATCGTCATCACCGATGTGAATCCATACAGGCTGGATCTGGCGGCCAAGATGGGGGCCTCCAAAGCCATCGACGTGTCGCGTGAGTCGCTCGACGATGCGATGAGCGAACTCGGCATGGAGGAAGGCTTCGACGTGGGATTCGAGATGTCCGGTAACGCCGCCGCGCTTCGCGAGATGCTCCGCACCATGCATCATGGCGGGAATATCTCCATGCTCGGCATCCCGCCCGGCGAGACCGCGATTGATTGGAATCAGGTGATCTTCAAGGGACTGGTGATCAAGGGAATCTATGGGCGGGAGATGTTCGAGACCTGGTACAAAATGGCCAGCATGTTGCAAAGCGGACTCAACGTCAGGCCGGTCATCACGCATCGGCTCGGCATCAACGATTACCGCGAAGGATTCGAGATCATGAATTCCGGGAAATCCGGCAAGGTGATTCTGGACTGGGCGGCGTTGTAGGCACGCACGAGGCCATGCGGCGGCTCCTTGCACTGACGGCCGTGGTGGGCATGTTGTCGGGTTGCGCGATATCCAAGGACGGCATCGGATTCGCGCAACGCGCGCCCGACTCCGCTCAGATGGCCCAGACGCGAAACCAATTGCAGCGCAATGAAGGCGCCTTGGTGCCGACCGACACCGCCGTGCCCGGCATCTTGATCATCGGCACCACCGGACCGTTCCGGCTCATCAGCGACCAGGAACGCGCGGAATTTTATCGTTCCTACGTCGCCTTCGCGGCGAAATGGCATCCAGCGGAACCGCCGCGACTCGACGCCGCCGCATTTCAAGACAAGCTGGCGGGCTGGGCGTCGATCCAGACGTCCGGTATTCCAGGCATCATGTCCTGGCGTTCGCGAGTGCTGGTGCCGTCAGGTGCCGCGGGCGATACCCGGTTTGCTTCGGCAGCCGGATCGTTCATGTTCGGCACCACGGGCGATCTGGTCGTGGCGCGGCAGGACTACGACGGCCTGACCTGGCTGGAGCGCGTGCTCTGCCGTGACGACAAGACCTACCGCGACTGCGCAAAGAATTACCAGTCCGGCGTCTTCGACGAAAACACCGGCATCGAGCTCGATCGGCACCGCAAGCCGAAAGACCAGGGCGCGGTCGTGGACGTGACGAGCTACGTCCGGCTTCCGGACGATGCCGCGCGGCACACCGCGAGCGAGCTCGACATGCGCAACTCGCGGCACTGCGACTGCAACCGCGCCACGCCCGGTTCGGTGGGCTCGACGGTAACGACGCCGGCGCTCGACAATCGCTAGGCCCTTCGAGTTGGGGACCTTGGAGCGAGGGGCACTTAGAATAGACCGCAGGTTTTGGATAGACTCACATAACCCCAGTCCCCAGTCAGGAGTTCGCCATGGCCGCAGCCGTCATTCCCAGTTCACACGCAGATCTGTTCAAGAAAAAATCGTTCGCTCATCTGGCCACGTTGATGCCCGGAGGTCAGCCTCAAGTCACGCCGGTGTGGGTCGATTACGATGGACGACACGTGCTCATCAACACGGCGCAGGGCCGGCAGAAGGATAAGAATCTGCAGAAGGACACGCGGGTTGCGCTGTCGATCTTGGATCCCGACAACCCCTATCGTTATCTGGAGGTTCGGGGGCGCGTCGCCGAGCGCAGCGTGAGCGGTGCCGATGCGCACATCGATGCAATGGCGCTTAAGTATCTGGGCAAGGAAAAGTATCCGTTTCGTCAGCCCAACGAGGTGCGGGTCATCTACAAGATCGAACCGGAGCATGTGACCTCGATGGCGTGAGCCGCGGCACCGGTCGACGCCGCGGCCGCCTTCAAGCGGCCTGCGGCCGCGTCGACCTCATCGAGTCGCGCTTCGCGAACCGGTCGAACCATGCCGCGGTGTCGGGGTATGTATCCCGCCAGCCGAGCGACGCAAAACGGAAATCCAGGTATCCGAGCGCGCAGCCGATCGCAACTGCCCCAAGATCGACGCGTTCGCCGAGGCTGCGCGCCCGCGGCTCGAGCGCGGCGAGACCACAGGTCACCTTGTCGAGTTGGCCGCTCACCCACTCGCTCCATTGCAGATCCTCGGGACGCACAGCGGTCTCGTAGCGAGTCAGTATCGCCGCGTCCATGATTCCGTCCGCCAGAGCCTGCTCCGTCAGCACCATCCAGCGCGGCGCGCCGTGGGGGGGCAGAAGCCGTCCGTCGCCAAGCGAATTGAGATATTCGCAGATGACCCGGCTGTCGTAGAGCACGGTCCCCTCGTCGGTCACCAGCGTCGGGATCTTGCCGAGCGGGTTGACCAGCACCACGGAGCGGTCGCGATTCACGGGATGCGCAGCTGCCGGTACGAGCTCGAGTCGCTCGAACAGGCCCAACTCGTGGGCGCAAACCAGGCATTTACGGACGAAAGGCGACAGCGGCGAATGGAAGATTTTCATCGTCCCATCATAGGGCGACCCACCCTTCACTGTCAGCACGGGCAAACAGGGTCAGCCGCGCAGTCGAGGGCCGTGCGAGCGCAAGTTGCATGCCTCGCAAGCCCTCGACTCAAAGCCTGGCGAAAAGCCCGCTCAGTTCGTCCCCGCGGGAGCGCTGAACTGCACCGTGACACGGCGATTCTCGGCACGTCCGTCCGCGGTCTTGTTGCTACCGATCGGGTTCTCCTCGCCCAATCCTTGGGCGGTCAGGATGCCCGATGCCACCCCATGCGATTCGAGGTAGTCCTTGACGGCGATTGCCCGGCGTTCGGACAGCTTCTCGTTGTACTCGGGTTTGCCGACCGAATCGGTGTAACCGCGGATGTCCACTTTCGAGCAGCCACAGTGCTTGATGGTGGACGCCACTCCGTCGAGCACCGAGGCCGACTCCGGTCGCAGCTTGGCCGAGTTCGTCTCGAAGTTCACGCCCTTGAGCACCAACTCGCGAGGCGGTGGTGGCGGCGGTGGCGGCGGCAACGGCGCGGGCTCCGCAGCCGGAGCAGGAGGCGGCGGTGGCGGGGGCGGCGGCGGGGACGCAACGACAGGAGGCGCAGAAGCCTTCGGGCCTCCCGCGAACTTGAAGCTGAAATCGATCCCGAACGTGAGCGGCTGCTCCATCGCCGTCCGGTTGAACGTCGGCACATTCACGTTGATGGCCGACGCATTGGTGAGCAAAGCCAGCCTGTTGGTCGCATTGTTGACGAATGCCGCGATCGTCCAGTTCGCCCCCTCGAACCCTGCACGAAGGTTGGTGAGGTCATACGCCGGCAGGTAGTTGGCCTGCGCGGTCGTATCGATGCGCGAACCGACGTAGTCGTTATCGATCCGCGCCAGGAAACCGACGTTATCGCTGATCGGATGCCGATAGGCCAGGGAGCCCGACAGCGTGAGCTCGGGCACGTTCTGCACACGATCGTCGATGGTGGTGCTTGCCACCGTGTTGGCGAGGTATTCCGAATGCAACCAGCTGGTGTTCACCGACGCCACGAGGCCGGGGACGACGATGGCGCTGATCTCGAGTTCCGTGCCGTAGATGTGCGCATCGCCGGCGTTGCTGGTGAACGGGAAGCCGCAGAGCAGCGGAACGTTTTGCTGGATGTGCTGCCAGTTCTCGAAGTAGCCGGCTCCGTTGACGGTGATGCGGCCGCTGCTGTCCCTGAACTTCTCGCCGAGTTCGTAGCTCCACACCTTGTCCGGCTTGAAGCCCGGAGGCGGCGCGTTCAAGCCGATCGCCTGCAGATTGGCCAAACAACCATCCGGTCCGCTGCCGAGGGGCCCGGTCGTCGGAATCGGCTGGTTGCCACCGCCCGGGCGGAAACCCTGGGAGACGGTGCCGTAGAGAAGCAAATTCGGGTCCAGCTGATAGCTCAGATTGAACTTGGGAGTGACCCCCGAATCGCGCTCGCCTGTGGAGAAATAATCGAACGAGGCGTTGGTGGATGAGCTCAGCCATCCCGAAACGGCCGTGTTCACCGAGCCCGTGTAATAAAATCGACGCAATCCGGCCGTCGCGGTGAGTTGATTGAAAAGCGTGTAAGAGGCTTCGCCGAAGAAAGAGTTTTGCAAAATCTTGGTCGGCTGATATTGAGTGAACCCATCCCCGGTTCCGACGACGGGCACCGCCTGCGGCGTGTCGACGAACAGGTTCCAATCGGACTCGAAGTCCTGGTAGAAGTAACCGAGGATCCATTTGAATGCCGTGTCGCCTGCGGAGGTGAGGCGGATCTCCTCGCTCACTTGCTTGGACTTGTCATCCTCGAGCGAGGTCGGGGAGTTTGCGCCGATTCCGGGACCGAAGGGCCCATTGGCGTAAATCGGAAAGTAGGGGAAATCGGCGGGATTCGCGGGATTATAGGTGACCGTCGCGACCTCCTCCGCTCCGTCTTGGCGCAGGTTCTCGTCACGCACCCAATACGAGGTCGTCGAAGACACGTCGAAGGCATCGAAGTGATACTTGCCGTTGAGGCTGGCGATGTCGATCCGGTCCTCGAACGGCTCCGGCGCGTTGAAAGGCTGATAATTCGTGAGCGTTCCCGGATTGCTGTCGATCAGATTCAACCCGCCTTGCGTGATCTCCTGATACATGAAGCTCGGTTCGATCGACAGCCGATCGGTGGGGGTCCACAGGAGCGAGGCGCGCACCGTGCGCGAGTTTTCGTCGTTCACGTCGTGGAATTTCTGCGCGATGGGCGCCGCAGCCACATTGCCGCGCACCCCGGTGAGGCTCGGCGCGGGAAAGTCCGGCTGCGCAATCACGATCCGATCGATCCAGCCGGTCGTGTGGTTCAATGAGGCGACGAGGCGCAACGCCATGGTGCCGTCGACCAACGGCAAGTTGACCATGCCGTTCTCGGTGCTATTTGCGCGGTTGCCGCCGTGGGTGCCTCCCAGGATCAACTGACCGGACACCTCGAACTCGTTCGGGTTCGGCGCATTCGGCACCAGCTTGATCGTCCCACCCATCGATCCGGCGCCATACAGCGTGCCCTGCGGCCCACGCAGCACTTCGATTCGATTGAGATCATATAAATTGGGATCGATGACTACCTTGCCGTTCTGGGCAGAAGCCGGAGCACTCAACGGCGTGTCGTCCAGATAGAAGCCGACGGTGGAGGAGTTGCCGCCGGAGGAGGTCATGCCGCGCATCTCGAGCTCGGTTTGCCCGGGACCGCTCGAGCGCATGGAAACGCCCGGAACCGATTGCACCACTGCGCTGATGTCGGTGATGCCGCGATCCTGCAGGTCCACCCCCGTCAGCGCCGTGATGCTGATGGGTGTCGTCTGGACGGTTGACTCGCGCTTCTGCGCCGTGACCGTGATTTCCTCAAGTTGGTCGGCTCTGCCGGGCGCTTCGGTGACCGCCTGTTGTGCGAAGCCGGTGGCGGTGAGGCCTAGACTCACCAACGATGCAGAAACAAATCCGATTGCTCGGATTGACGATTGTCCCCTCATATTTTCTCCCTTGTCCGACTGTCAACAACGTCGCGGTGGCAGTAATGCTACAACCCTGCCCACCGCCGAGCGAGATGATTCTAGAGGTTTGGGACCTCTTTGAGCGGCAAAATCATACCACTCCCTCATCCGGGTGGCGATGCTTGGACGGCGGGTGTCGTTTTAGTCCAACGCTGCGAAGCAGCGCCCCTCACCCCAGGGGAGGTCTCGGCGCCGGGTGCGCCGTCTCGTACGCACGGGCGGCTCGAAGAACCAGCGCATCTGCGAACATCGGGCCGACGAATTGCAGCCCAATGGGCAGGCCTGACGCCGTCAGGCCGCAGGGAACCGTACATGCGGGCTGCTGCGTGAGATTGAAGGGATAGCTGAACGGCGTCCATCCGAGCAAGGCCGCAGGCGTCATATCCTTCAAGCCGGTCGGCCGGGCGTCGAACGCCGGAACGGCAACGGTTGGCGTCACGATGACATCAAAACGCTGCATGAACTCCCGCAGATGCGCACCGAGCGCCCCGCGGCGCAGCTGCAGCTGCTGCATCTCGAGCACGCTGATCGAGGAGCCCAAGCGCGCCTCGGCTGCGAAATCCGGGTCGGTCAGCGTCTGCTGGGCCGGGGTCAACGTGTTCCACAAGGTCCATGCCCCTACGAACCAAAGTCCGCAGGTGATCTCCAGCGGATCCTCGATGCCCGGGTCCACCGCCTCGACCCGGGCCCCGAGGTCCGCCAGCACACCCACTGCACGCTCGCAGGCAGCCGCAATCTCGGGGTCGACGTTGCGCGCATAGCCGAGCGTCGGGGACCAGGCAACGCGCAGATCGGCTATTCCGTCCTCGAGGCCCGCGAAATAATCGCGCCCGTCCGGCGGAAGCGAGGTCCAGTCGCGCACATCCGGCTGGCTCAACACGTTCATGACCAACGCCGCGTCGCGCACGCTCATCGTGTGTGGCCCGAGATGGGAAACCGTGCCGAAGTAAGAAAGTGGATACGCCGGCACCCGGCCGAAGCTCGGTTTGAAACCGACGTTGCCGCAGAAGGCCGCCGGAATACGGATGCTGCCCGCCCCGTCCGTACCCACCGAGATCGGACCCATGCCCGCCGCCACCGCGGCGGCCGTACCTCCGGAGGAACCTCCGGGCGTTTTTTGGCGATGCCAGGGATTTCTCGATATCCCGGTGAGCGGCGAATTGGTTTCGCCCTTGCAACCGAATTCGGGCGTGGTGGTTTTACCCAGGATCACGGCCCCCGCCTCGCGCAGCCGCGCCGCGGCCGGTGCGTCCACGTCCCAGCTTTGAGCCGGATCGACGGTGCGGCTGCCCCGCAGGGTCGGCATGCCGCGCGTGAGAATGAGGTCCTTGATGGAAGCCGGTACGCCGTCGAGCGCGCCGCAAGGCGCGCCCCGCGCCCAACGCGCCTCGCTTGCACGCGCGCTCTCAAGCGCGGCCTCCGCGGCGACATGGCTGAAAGCGTGCAATATCGGATTCAAGCGCTCGATGCGCTCGAGCGCGGCCCGAGTCGCCTCGAGCGGCGACGCTCGCCGGGTGCGATAGAGCTCCTTGAGCTCGATCGCAGTGCAGTCCGCCAGATTGGCTTTGATCATTGTTGCGACCGATTATCGGACCACGAGTTATCGGACCGCGAGCATCCTCTGTGGGCCGGCCGGTTGCTCGCACCAGCAGTACGCGTACAGCCCGCGCGGGTCGTTGAGCTCGGCGATCTTGCGCGCCCGCTCGACCAGAGGATCGAGCGCCCGCTCGAGACCGCTCTGGGACGGGTACAAATCCGCCAGGCGCCCCAGACTTTGCCCAAGCTCGGAGCGCAGCTGCATCAGCAGCTCTTCGCGCAGCGAGAGCTCGGACTCGATGTAATCCACGTCGTAGTTCGAACCGAGCTCCGCGAGCTTCGCCGCGGCGTCGGTCGCATCCTTGAGGCCGCCCAGATGATCGACGAGGCCGATGCGCTGCGCGTCGACGCCAGCCCACACCCTGCCCTGTGCGATCTTGTCGACCTCCTCCACGCTCTTCTTGCGCCCCTCGCCGACCCGGTGCAGGAACTCATCGTAGGCATGATCGACCGAAGTTTGCAGAATCCGTCGGGCCGCATCATCGAGCGGCCGATCGACACGCAACGACCCCGCCAGCGGCGTCGTACCCAGGCCATCGACCTTGACGCCGATCTTTTCGAGCGTGCGCTGAAACGTGGGCACCACCGAAAACACGCCGATTGATCCGGTCAGCGTGGTCGGGCTCGCGAATATCTGATTCGCGGCCGCGGAGATGTAATAGCCGCCCGACGCCGCGTAGGTGCTCATGGAGACCACCACGGGTTTACCCGCCTTGCGCAACGCCTGCACTTCCCGAAGGATGAGTTCCGAGGCGAACATGCTGCCGCCGGGGCTGTCCACCCGCAGCACCACGGCCTTGACCGTTTTGTCGTAGCGTGCCTGCCGCAACAGATCGGCGGTGCTCTCACCGCCGATTTTTCCGGGGGGCTGATGGCCGTCGAGGATCTCGCCGGCCGCGACCACGATGCCAACTTTGGCATCCCCCTTCGATTTCAGGCCGAGCTTGGGCCGCACTGCTGCAAGGTACTGGTTCATTCCGACCGAAGTGAACGAGTGCGTATCGGCATCCTCGCCCACGATGCTCTTCAGATCGTCGGCCAGCTGGCGGCGGCTCTTCAGTGCGGTAACGAGTCCACGCTGCATCGCGAGCTTGGCCGCATCGCCATTCACGGCCGCCAGCGCGGCCGGTGCGTCCGCCACGTATTCGTTGAGGGCATTCGGCCCCAGCGCCCTCGCACGCGTGACATCCTGGCTATAGGAATTCCAAAGGGCCTGAAGCCACACCGAACTCTCCTCCCGCTCGCTCGGCGCCATGTCGCTGCGCGAGAATTGGTCGGTGAAGCTCTTGAACGTACCAGCGCGAAAAACGTTCACATCGACTCCAAGCTTGTCTATCGCGTCCTTCAAGAACATGCGGTAGTAGCTGAAACCGTCGACGTAAACCAGGCCGAGCGGATCGAGATACACCTCGCCCGCCTGGGCGGCGAGATAATATTGAGTTTGGTCGAGCGAATCGGCCGCAACCACGACGCGCTTGCCGGCGCCGCGAAAATCACGCAGAGCGGCGCCGATCTCCTGCAGCTTCGATAGACCCGACGTGCCGAGATTGCCCAGGTCGAGCACGATGAGTTTGATGCGCTCGTCGCTCTTGGCCGCCTCTACGGCATCGATCACGTCGCGGAGCAGCGTCTCGGGCGCGGGACCGCCGGAGGCCTGGCCGAACGCGCGGCGCAACGGATCGCTGGAGAGTTGCTCGACCAGTTCGCCCTCGGGAGCGATCACCAGCGCCGCGCTTTTCGGCACCGTGGGCACGCTGTTGTGCAACGCCGCGAGCACGAAACCGAAAATGACCAGCAGCAGGATCAGGTGAAGGACCTTGCGGACCCCCTCCAGCATCCGCCAGACGAGCGAGAGAAAACCCATCAGCGCCGACTTAGGTAGCGTTCAACGAGCCTCGCTCGGCGCTCGCACACCAGCGGGTCAGACCTTCTCGTCGATGCGTGCCGCCTTGCCGGACAGATCACGCAAATAGTAGAGCTTGGCGCGCCGCACCGACCCACGGCGCTTGACGCTGACCTCGCTGATCGACGGGCTGAAAGTCTGGAACACGCGCTCGACGCCTTCACCGTGCGAAATCTTGCGCACCGTGAACGAGGAGTTGAGACCGCGATTCTTTTTGGCGATCACCACGCCCTCATAGGCCTGAACGCGCTCGCGGTCGCCCTCGACCACCTTGACCTGCACGACCACGGTGTCGCCCGGGTTGAAGTCCGGTAATTTGCGCGTCGCGCGCTCATCGTTCAGTTGTTGAATGATCTTGTTCATTGCTCTCACCCTCACCATAACTTGCGTCAATGACTCGTCTGTCTTCCGCCCGCCGCGCCGCCGCCGCGCGCTTGAATTCCTCGAGGAGAACCCGCTCCTCGCCGCTCATGCGCCGCCGCTCCAAAAGCTCCGGTCGCCGTAGCCACGTTCTACCCAGCGACTGCTGCAGTCGCCAGCGGCCGATCGCCGCATGATCGCCGGAGGCCAGCACGGCGGGCACTTCGTCACCATCAACACTCGCCGGCCGCGTGTAGTGAGGCCAGTCTAGCAGCCCGTCCGTGAACGACTCCTGCGCCGCGGACTCCGCGCTTCCGAGCGTCCCGGGAAGGAGCCTTGCGATGGCATCGATGACCACGAGCGCCGGCAGCTCACCGCCCGACAACACATAATCGCCGATCGACCACTGCTCGTCGATCTCATGCTCGACGAAGCGCTCGTCGACACCCTCGTACCGTCCCGCGACCAGGATCAATCCCGGCCAGCCGCTCGCCTCGCGCGCGCGGCTCTGTTCAAACGGCACCCCGTCGGCTCCCAAGTACACCGCCCGCGATCCTCGAGGGCTCGCGGCTCGTGCGGCGCGCACGGCATCGCGCAGCGGCTCGACCTTCAGCACCATGCCGGGACCGCCGCCGTACGGGCGATCGTCCACCCTGCGATGCACGTCTGCGGTGTGGTCGCGCGGGTCGAAATACTCGACTTCGACCACACCCCGCTCGAGTGCGCGCCCCAGAACACCGTGCGCCAATGCCTCCCGAAGCATCGACGGAAACAAGGTCACGACCGCGATACGCATGCGATCTCCGCCGCCCGTGACTAGCAGGCTGAGCCGGCTAGTCGGCCGGGTCATCCCAATCGACCACTACCTGCCGTGATTTCAGATCCACACGCCGCACATGCTGCGGGACGGCCGGCACCCAATATTCCTGTTCACCGCGCACCACCATCAAGGCATGCGCGGGTATCTCGATGAAGTGCGCCACGATTCCGAGCCGTGCGCCCGCCAGATTCATCACCTCGCAGCCGATCAAGTCGGCCCGATAAAAGTCCTTGTCGTCACTCGGCGGCAGCTCGCTTCGAGGCACCCCGATTGGCGCGCCTCGAAGCGTCTGAGCCGCGTCCCGATCGTCGATGCCCGCCAATTTCGCCGTGAGCTGGCCACCGCTCCGACCATGCGCCTCGACCGCGTAAACCTTCCACGCGCCGCCGAGCTTGAGCTGGAACCGTCGATGATCCAGTAAGCGCTCGGGCGGATCCGTATGGGAGCTCAATTTGACCCATCCCCGGACGCCGAAGGGCGCACCCACTGTCCCCAACTCGATGAGCGCCGAAGATTCTGGGCTCATCGCACCCGTCCGCGACGTCGTTAGGAGATGCTCAGGCGGCCTGTTTTCGATACACGGTCAGCAACTGCTTGACCCGATCCGACATGTGGGCACCTTCCTTCAACCAGTGTTCGATGCGCGCGACGTCCATGCGCAACTTGATTTCCGCGCCCCGGGCCACCGGATTGAACAGTCCGACGCTCTCGAGGCTGGTACCGCCCTGACGCTTGCGGCTATCGGTTACCACGACGTGGTAGAACGGCGTCTTCTTGCCGCCGCGTCGAGTCAATCGGATCGTCACCATGATGCTTCACCTTGCAATGCCAAGC
>Ga0182030_10003957_pt1 | contig 31590 bp, 39 predicted proteins | sample 812S3MmetaG_FD_121299 | JGI IMG/M metagenome (GOLD analysis project Ga0182030, IMG submission 121299) | Permafrost microbial communities from Stordalen Mire, Sweden - 812S3M metaG (Illumina Assembly) | ecosystem: Environmental > Terrestrial > Soil > Wetlands > Permafrost | place: Sweden... | reverse complement strand
TTCTATCTCGACAGAATTGACGCCGTCATTGCCTTGGTAAGCGATGCCACCCGGCACCCCGTCGTTTACCACATAGGGAGGCTGCGAAGTGGCCGTACCCGCAAAAACGTAATTCCCGTTGTAGCTGAGGTTGGCAACACTCAACACCTGCTGCGAGATGCCGCTGACTTCCTGGGCCAGGGTGTTCCGGTCCTGCTGCGATAGCGTGCCATTGGCCCCTTCTACTCCCAGGGAAATGGCCTGCTGTAACCCGGTCACGACCGTGTTGAGCGACGAATCGGCAGTCTGCAACTCCGAGGTGACGCTGGAGATGCTGCGCTGGTACTGATCGCAACTGTCCATCTGATAAGCGATGCTCACCTCCAGCGCGGCCGCCGAAGGATCGTCGGAGGCAACATTCACCCGCCGCCCCGTGGTCAACTGGGTCAAAGCCGTCTGCTCCGCCTGGTCTGAAACCTGCAGGGCATTGAGCACGATTTCTGAAGTCTGGGGAGAAATCCTCATGATGATCCACTGGCCCCCATGTCAATGACCGTCTCCAGCATTTGGTTTACCGTGGTGATGGCTTGGGCCGCAGCCTGATAGGCCCGCTGGTAAAGCAGCAGGTTCGACGCTTCCTCATCGAGCGAGACTCCGCTGACCGACGAGTCCTGCTGTTGCAGTTGCTGCAACATGGCGTTGCTGGCGTTCAAATCCGTGGTGCCATTGCTGATACTTGTACCCACTTGAAAAACCAGGTTGCCATAGGCGCCGCTGGGCGTCATGCCATTCGACACCGCCGCATTCGCCACCGCCGAGAGGTTCGCCAGATTACCGTTGCTGCCGGGCGTGCCGTCCGACCCGGCGGCGATCAGCGCCGGATCGGTAATGGCCACCGTCATGCTGGCGGCCGCTCCCGCCCCGGTAATGGGATCGAACAGATTGCCCCCGGGATTTCCGTTCAGGTCCGTACCCTCCTGGTTCGCCGTATTCAACGCCTGCACCATGCCGCCGGCCAGCGAGTCCAATTGGCCCTGCAGCGATGGCAAGGTCTGGCCCAGGACCTGCAACAGACCGCCCAGCGCCCCGCCCGAGATTTGCCCGGTGATATCGTTGCCCTGCGAAGAGTAGATGTGTTGCGCCCCGCTGGCATCGGTGGCTGTGCTGAGCGCGTAAGCCTGGCCGTCGACCACCAACGCCGCCCCCTGTTTGGTGGTCAGGGTCAGCGACGTGCCATCGCTTATTTGCGATACGTCGATGATGCCGGAAAGCTGCTGGATGAGGGCGCCGCGCTGGTCGAGGAAGCTGCCGTAATCTTGGCCGGTACTGCTAACCGCCGCCAGCTGGACGTTGATGGCCGCAATCTGCTGCGAAATCTGATTGACCTGTTGCACTTGCTGCTGCACACTGCTGTCGAGCTGGTTGCTCACGGCGGTGATCTGGTTGGCGGTGCTGTTAAACGCCGACGCCATCCCATTGGCCGCGGTCAGCACGCTTTGCCGCAGCGTGAGGTCTGAAGGATCGGTGGAAAGGCTGTTCAGACTCTGAAAGAAAGCGCTGATCTGGGCCCCGATGCCGGTAGTGTCGTCGGGAAACAGGGTCTGCACCTGATTCATGGCATTGACGTAGGCTTGCGAGTTTCCCTGTTGCTGAGTTTCGTCGCTGATTTGCAGGTCAAGCAGGTTATCGCGCAGGCTTTGAATGCCTTCCAGCTCGACCCCTCCGCCGAAGGTCACGTTACCTTGAACGATGGGGGCCGCTTCCTCCAAAATGGGAACTTCGCGGCTGTATCCGGGGGTGTTGAGGTTGGCAAGATTGTTGGTCGTGGTCTGCATCCCCGCCTGCTGCGCCTGCAGCGCGCCCAACGCAATCGACAACGTGCCAAATAGTCCGCTCATCTAGTACCAGCCGGCGGTAAGCGATTCGGTATAAGGGACCGGCTCAGCCTGCAGACCAAACAATTGCCGCCGGAGGACCAGCGAGCGCCGCCAGCGCCGCAACATGGCGCGGCAGAAAGCCCGCTGCTGCCCCAACTCCGCCAGCAGCTTACGCCGCTCCTGTTGCGCCTGGGGAGTCCCGGGCAGACGGCCGAGTTGCGCCGCCAATGCTATTACCTCGTCCGCCGTCGAGCGGATCTGCCGGCTCACTTCTATCAGAACTTCGGCGTCGCCGCCGCTGAGCGAACGAATCGCCGCCTCCAACAGGGACTTCAGCGTCTCCAGCAAGACCAGTTCTTGGTCCATCGGGGACGGCGCAATTCCCGCGCTGCCGATCTTGCTCACCACTCGCCTCCTCAGGCCAGGTCATCCAACTGATGGCCCTCCTGCTCTTCCGCCGTTAAAGCCTCGTCTTCGGCAGGCGTCGGCGTCAGCGTCGGCGAACCACCCTCCCGGCGATGCCGCCCTGTCCGCTGCCGGCGCTCCTCCGCCGACTGGCCCAACCGGCCCTCTGCAATCGGCGGGGATGCTTCCAGGCGTCCCGTGCTTAGCTCCATACAGGCATGCCCTCCTGCGCCGGGGAGCTGTCAACCTCAACTGGCCGGGGGGCTGGTCTCCGCCAGCATGGCGCTTGCAATCTGGCCCGGCGAAACCTGAAAGGTTCCGTTACCGATGGCCTGCCGCAAGTCATTCACTCGCTGCTGGCGCACCTCCGGAACCCTGTCAAGTTGGGCCTTTAGCTGCTGTACGGCATCGCTCCCGGTCGACAGGTGCGCCACATCGCCGGCGCTAGGCGCGATCGCCTCCATCGTGTCTTGGGTGGCCTGGGCCGGCGCCGCCGGACCGTTGCTGCGGTCCAGCTGCGGCGTGGTGGACGGACTTAAGTCAATTCTCATCGCAGCACCTCGTTCCCCTGTATTGCCCTGCAATTGAGTGATCGGCAATTGGTGAGAGGACTTTAATGTTGGCACCGTTTTTTCCCGAGCCGGGCTCTCTCACCCTATCGGCCAATCGCCTTCCCGCGATGAATCCTCAGATTCCGCTGGACTTCCGGCTGGCTGGCCCCGCCGGCTGCTGCTTAGGCTGCAGCTGACGCAGCAGCATGCTGGCAATTCCAATTCCGCCCCGGGCGGCCAAAGCGGTGGAAATCGCCTGCGTTCCCAGGCTGGTCACGGTATCGTGGGCCGCATCCTGGCTCTGGTCCGAACCGGCGAACGTCTGGTTCATTTTCTCCAGCCAATTCTGCAAGAGCATGGACTCGAACTCGCGGGCGGCCTTGGTCAGCTTGCTGGACGCCGGGCTGGCCTGCCCCGAAACTTCCGTCGCAGCGGGCCGGTTAAACTGCTCTGGAATCGATAGCGCCATGTTCAAATCACCTCCAGGTCGGCTTCCAGGGCGCCGGCCGCCTTGATGGCTTGCAGGATCGCCACCACGTCCCGGGCGGTTGCTCCGATGGCTTGCAGACCGTTCACCAACTGCTCGATGCTGGCGCCTTCGCCCAGCTCGATGCGCTTGGTTTTGTCGTCCTTGGCTTCCACCGTGGTGTCGGGGACCACGGCCGTCTGTCCCTTGCTGAACGGGGCCGGCTGCGACACCTGGTAGTCGGTCGAGATCTCGATGGAGAGATCGCCATGCAGAATCGAGACCGCGCTCAGACGAACGTCCTTGCCCATGACAATGGTGCCGGTGCGTTCGCTGACCACCACCCGGGCCCGGGGATGGATCTCGACCGTCAAGCTCAGCAGGCGGGCCATCAGCTCGACAATACCGTTCACCGGCACGTTCTGCAGCTCCACCCGTCCGCTGTCAACCGCGGTCGCCATGGGACGGCCGACCTCGCGGTTGATGGCGGCAGCCATTTCGCTGCTGAGGCGAAAATCGGGATCGCGCACCAGCAACGAAATCCGCTCCAACTTACGCAGGTCGATCGAGGTGTCCCGCTCCACCAATCCGCCGTTGGGAATCCGGCCCGCCGTAGGATGGTTGACCTGTTTCGAGTTGGTCCCCGATTTGCCAGCGGTATATCCGCCCAGGGTGACCGCTCCTTGCGCCTCGGCATAGACGGTGCCGTCGGCGGCGTAAAGCGGAGCCAGCAACAAGGTGCCGCCTTCCAGAGTCTTGGCGTCGCCGATCGAAGACACGGTGACATCGATCTGCATTCCCGGGCGGGCGAACGGCGGCAGCGACGCGGTAATGAAAACCGACGCCACGTTTTTCACGCTCACGGTCGCTGCCGGGGTCTGTACTCCCATCTTCTGCAGCATGCTGGTCAGGGTTTGGACGCTGAACATGGTCTGCTGCCGGTCACCGGTGCCGGCCAGTCCGACTACCATGCCATAGCCAATCAGCGGATTCTCCCGCACTCCCTCGATGCTGGCCAAGTCGCGAATGGCCAGATGGGTCTTATTTTCCTGCGCCGCCATCGCTCCGGCGGCGACAGCGATGAGTAAGCCGAGTCCTAATCCGAGTTGCAGTCGCGGTCTCATTAGAAATTCAACAGTTTCATCAGCAGACGGGTAAACAGATTGGGTTGCCGGGTGGAGTCGCTGACCACTCCCTTGCCCTTCAATTCCAATTCCAGATCACTGAGCGAAGTGGATGGCACCGAGTTGTCCGAGGCAATGTCGCCGGGGCGAACCACGCCGCGCAAGATGATGGTCTGGCTCTGCTGGTTGAAGCTGACCTGGCGTTCGCATTCCACTACCAGATAACCATTGGGCAGCACCGCTACCACCCGCCCGGCCAGATTGGCCTGCAGCAGGGACTGGCTGTCGGCGGCGCCGGTGCCTTTCAAATTGCTGCCGGAGTTCAAGTTGTACAGGGGATTGAAGGAGGCGATATTGACCTGACCCGCCAGTCCGGTGACGGCCGAACTGGAGGTGAAGGCACGTTGCGCGGTGACGTCACCCGAGGCCTGGGCCAGGGTCTGCTCCACGATGCGAATGATCACCAGGTCATTGAGCCGTCGCGCCTTGTAGTCGGTGGCCAGGTCGGTGAACCGTCCGCCTTCCAGCGGCCACAAACTGCCCAGCGAGGTTGTGGTCGCCACCGGCACCCCTTGCACCCGCTGCAGGAACTGCTGCAGCGAGGTCGGCGCCGACGGCGTGTCCTTCTTGGTCTTGGCTCCCGCTCTGCCCAGCAGGCTGCAAAACAGCAGCGTCCCTGCGATCGCGCGATACCTTGTCATTGACTCACTCCACTCGAACCAGGTCTTTGCCGGCGATGGTGGCCAGTAGCACGCGATGGGTCGCCGGGTTTTGCACCCGAATCCGCTCCCCCAGCGCACCCGATTGCAGACATACCACTTTGACTTGTAGCCGCAGCCCGGCCAACTCCTCAACCAGCTGCACATGATCGCCGCTGCGGGCCAGCAGAGCGTCCGATGATTCCGGCTTGCCAGGCGATCGCTGGGCCATGGCCAGCGCCGCCGCAGTCCATTCGTCCGCTGACGCAGAACGCAAGCCGATGTCGGCGCGCAGCAAGGCGTGAAAGGGCAGGCAATCGCGCCGCGAGGAGCAGTCCAGGCGCAGCAGCCAGGTGCCGGGGGTGAATCCTGCCCGCGCCGAGACCAGGTGCAAGACCGAGCCCGGCGGCAATGACGGCGGACACCCCAACAGCTGTAGATTTCTCTCGATCTGCTCCGGGCTGGCGTCGATGCGCAGGGCCCGCGCCACCGCCCGCGCCGCTTGCTGCTGGACCGCATTCGCATTGGACAACGCTAGTCCGCAGGGGGCAGTGACCATGCCGATCGCCAGCGGCGCCAGCAGGATTCGCATCCCTAACCACGCCAGATGTCCCCAGCGCTCGAGCACGCCGCCTCCTAATGAGAAAGATTGTTCAAATCCTGCAGCATCTGATCGGCTGCGGTCACCACGCGGGAGTTCGCCTCGTAGGAGCGCTGCGCCAGGATCATCTGGATGAACTCGTCCACCACGTTCACGTTGGATTGCTCCAGCACCCCTTGTTGCAGCGTCCCTAGCCCTTCCGAGCCGCCAGGCGTGCCAATAACCGGATCGCCGGATGCGGTGGTCGCCAGATACAGGTTCGCTCCCACGCTGTTCAGGCCCCCGGGGTTCTGGAAGGTCGCCAGTTGAATGCTGCCCACCTGTTGGGCCTGGGTCTGCGCCGGCTGGGTGACCGACACCGTGCCGTCGCTGCCGATGGTCACGGTGAGGGCATCGACCGGAATGGTGACCGGCGGATCCAGCGGGTTGCCGTCGGCGGTCACCATATTCCCCTGGTTGTCGAGATGAAACATGCCGGCCCGGGTGTAGGCTATCTGGCCGTCGGGCATGGTCACCTGAAAAAAGCCGGTGCCTTGGATCGCCAGATCCAGGGGATTGCCGGTCGAGTCGAAATCGCCCTGCGCCTGGATCACCTCCGAAGCCGCGGTGCGCGTGCCCAGACCGATCTGCAACCCGGAGGCGACAGTGGTGGTCTGGGTGGCGGCCGCCCCCGGCATTACCAGGTTTTGATAAATCATGTCCTCAAACTGCAAGCGGCGGCGGCGGAAGCCGGCGGTGCTGGAGTTCGACAGGTTATTGGCGACATTGTCCAGATTCAATTGCTGGGCCGCCATGCCGGAAGCCGCGGTATAGAGCGCACGAAACATAGGAGGTCCTCAGATACGCGACAGGTCCTGGGCCGCGATGCGGTTGAAGTTGGAGTGAAACGCGGTCAGCGCCTGCTGCAAAAGGTCGGCGTGGCGCTGCAGCGCGACCAGGCCCACGGCGGCGGCGACCCCATTCACGTTGCTGCCCTCCAGCGAACCCTGCACGATGGTCGCTGGGGCGGCAAGTTCGCTGCCCGAGGGCGCGGAAAAGGAAGTCTCGCCCAGCGGCGTCAAGGCCGTTCCCGGGGCGAACTTTACCACCTTAAGCTGGCCGGCCAGAGCACCGTCCACCGAAATCGTCCCGTCCCCGCTGACCGAAAGCTTGCCCGGCGGAATGGTGAGAGCGCCTTGCGCCCCCGCCACCAGATTTCCTTCCGCCGTTGCCAGGTGCCCACTGCCATCGACATGAAAGTTTCCGCTACGGGTGTAGAGGCGTCCGGCCCCGGTCTCGACCGCGAACCAGCCTTCCCCTTGCAGCGCGAAGTCGGAGTCGCTGCCGGTCCGTTCCAGGCTTCCCTGCAGCAAATCGGTGTGACTGCCCCCCAGCACGCCAAAGTCATTTACCGCCTGGGCGATGGGATTGGCCGCCACGCTGGCACTGGCGTTGGCCAGCTGCGAAGTGAAGGTCGGCATTTGCCCTTTGTATCCGGTGGTATTGACGTTGGCCAGATTGTTGGCCGCCAGATCGAGCGCCTGGGTGCTGGCCACCAAGCCGGCGCAGGCGGCGTAGAGTCCGCTGTTCATGGGATTCTGCTCCGGCAATGACTTTTGCAAGCAGCGAACCAAAGGAAAGGGGAGGCAGTCCGAAAATCCAACGGGTTAGCAGGATTGCAGATTAGAAAAAACTAAAGCGGGGGCACGACGCTTCCCATCGCCGTGCCCGCCAGCCAGGCCATGCCCCGCTCGCGCAGCTGGGATAACTCTATTTCTGCAGCAAGGGCAGCACGTGCTGTTTCATCTGGTCAGGGGTGAAGGGTTTGCGAATGTAACCGCGCGCCCCGCAGGAGATGGCCTCCATGACGTGCGATTCGCTGCCTTCGGTAGTAATCATCACCACCGGTACTCCCAGGGCATTTTCCACGCTGCGCAGCTGGCGCACAAACTCCAGGCCATCCATCACCGGCATGTTGATGTCGCTGAGCACCAGGTCCACTTTCTCGCGGCGCAAAATCTCCAATGCCTCGGCGCCGTTGCCGGCTTCCAGAATCTGACCGAGAGACAGGCCTCCTTGTTGCAGCGCTCGGGCCACGATTTTCCGCATTACCGAGGAATCATCGACAATCAACGTCCGTAAGCCTTCCATATTCACTCCCATGACTTGTGGCGCTCCAGTCTGGCCATAAACTCCCAAGGGTCCATCTTGTACAAGTTGTCCGCCGCCCAGTTCGCCAACTCCCGGCAATGCGCCAGCAGGCAACAACGCTGGCGCCCATCGGTCTGGTCCCAAAACCGCCAGAGCGGTCCAGCCGCCAGGCTCTCCAGCGGAACGGGGCCGGAGGGACCGCGGGCCCGGCTGGTTATCAACGAATCGGCAATGCGGGCAATGGCCCCCACCGGAGCCAGCGGATCGTATTGGTCAGCGCTGGCCGGGCCGGCCAGGGCTGCGGTCACTATGGCGGAGGGCAGGGTGCTGCACATGGTAGACAGCAGTGCCGTGGGAGAAATCGCATCTCCCGGCAACGCCGCTTTCACCATGGCCGGCAACTGCAACAACAGTCCCGCCAGAAACGATTTTCGCGGATCGCCGTCTGCCAGTTCCCGGCTAAGCAGCTGCGCTACCGCAGCCCGCAGCACGGCATCGCCGTAGAGCTGGCGCAGTTGGGCGCCCCGCTTGGGCGCGGCCCAGGATGCGATGCGCGGGGCCCGGCTTGCCAGGTGCAACATCAGGTCACGTCCCGCCGCCACCACCGCCAGGGGAAACAGCCAGATAGGGTGGCTCTGGCTACCGCGGTCCCGGTTCGCCAGTTGCAGAGTTGCGAAGGCCAAACCGGGATCGAGCGCCACTACCGAACTGGCCAACTCCAAGTCGACGGTCCCATCCTGGAACAACAGGCCGAGCAAGCGGGCCGAACGGTTCAGCAGAGGCAACATCACGGCCGGCAGCCCACACCCATCGGCGCCAGCAACCCGGCCGGCGGGCGTGGCGGATGGGGCCCCGGATCCAGCAAGCTCGCGGGTTTGGGCGGGACAATCCATCTCGGTGCCTGTGGGGTTCATCGGCACTCCCGCAGGCTCCTTTAGCGGCAGCCAGCCAGTGCGAGCGCGCCTTCCAGATCGGCGGCGGGGTCTTATTGGGGGGTGGGCTTGCGAAACAGGAAGTCGACATGGAAACCGCCGGAGCGCTCCAGCCTGGTCCAGAGATGGTCCTCGCAGCAGGTCAGGGAACAGCGTTCCGCATGCACCTGCTGGGCATAGTTGCCGATCGTCCTGGTCATCTCCACGCCACTCTGGCGCTGATTGATCACCACCGTCTCGCTTTCGCCGGTGAGCGTCTGCCATTCCAGCTGCCTGCCGTAGGTCGAGGCGGGCACAATGCAGGGCTGGGTGCGGCAGCGCAGCATCTGCTCCAGCGAATATAGCAATGGGTGGCTGACGCCTTCGAGAAAGCCCACATAGAGAATCGACTGCGGCCGGTTGTAGAACATGGGGACGGCCCGGTAGCCGTGGACCAGCGGAGCGGGCCAGTGCATGGCCGCGGGCAGGGATTGACACTCTCGCGCCGGGAAGACAGGGCAGCCCTGCTGCACCGCCAGGGCCGCGGTGATCTGTGGCTCGGAGACCGCCCCCATCTTGACCAGCCACTCGCCCAGCTTGCCGGACTGGGCCTGACGCTGCTGCTCCAGCGCCTGGCGCAGTTGATGGTCGGTGATGTCGCCTTGCGACAGCAAGACCAAGCCCAGCGGCAGACGATTGGGTTTGGCATCGCGCTGGCCGGCGTACGCGGCGCCCTCCAAACGGCGAAAGACGCCGGTCTGAAAGCAGTCCACCGAGCAGTACCAGCGTTGCTGCAACCAAATACCTTCATGCCGGGCCCACCAACGTTGCCACAGGGTAGGAGGGCGGGGGCAGAACGGACTGGCACAGGCGGGCAAGGCCGCCAGAGCGGCCATAGGCGACGAAAGCGGCAAAACCGAACGCAGCGACCGAGACATTTTCCGTTCCTCCGAGGCAAGCCTCAAAGACTGTTGACCCGCTGTTGAGGAGAAGCAACTTCGGTGACCCGCAGACCGTAGTTGCCATCGACCACTACCACTTCGCCGCGCGCGATGACCCGCCCGTTCAGCACCAGGTCCACCGGCTCCTGGATCTCGCGATCCAGCTCCAGCACCGCTCCAGTCGTCAGGTCCAGGACCTCGTGCAGGGTGGTTTGGCGGCGACCGAAGCGCAACATCACCCCCAACTCCACGTCCATCAGGAGTTCCAGGTTGCCTTGGCGCAGCAGCTCCTCGACCCGGGCCGAAGCCTGGGGCTCCGCCGCTGGAGGAGCAACCCGGGGCACCGGGACAGCGACTGCGGCCGGGGCGGCGGCGGCAACGGGCTCGGCGAGAGCGCCCGTCAGGACATCGTCCAGCGCCATTTGGGCGGCAATCGCTCGCCCTCCGTCGCCGACGCGTAGCAGTTGGCTCGAGGGTCCCCCGGCGAGACCCGCTGGATCGAGTGCCACTTGCCACCTGACTTCTCCGAAGACGGGCTTCAAAGCGCTGGCCGCCAGCCCGGACCACTGCCGCACCAGTTCCTCCAGTGCCTCGCCTTGCATCTGGTCAAGTTCGCTGGGGACGCTGACCTCTTCGCTCAGGAAGATGCCCAGCAGCTCGGCTACATCGCCGGCGCTGAAGCCCAGAAATTGCTGACCGCGCAGACCGCCTTCGGCGGTAATCCGCACCCCCACCAGAGGCACATAATCGGGGGCGGTCGCGGCCTGCCATTGCCAGCTCCCCGAGGTCAGGCGGGAAAGCAGCGAAGCCAGGCTGTCCACCCAGGCCGCAACATACTTCTCCACTTTAGTTTCGGCTTGCGGACTCATCGCTTGTCCTCTTTCTCCGGTGGCACGATGTATTGCAGCAGTTGGGCGGCGCGGCGGTTGCTGCCGCTGCTCACCGGCCGGGCCAGCCAGCAATCGCGGCCTTGCACGCGCAAGGCGGCGGGCTCGTCGATGCGACGGCGCAGGGGCAACACCCGTCCCGCCTGCAGGGACAACAGGTCGGTCAAACGGACCGCCATGGCCGGGGTCGTCAGCTCCATTTCCACCGCCGACTGCAGCATCCGCTGGCGCAGGCTCGCCTGATTCACCGCCGGGCCGCGGGCCCGCTGATACACCAGCTCCGTGCCCAGCTGGCGCAGCAGCGCGCTGGAAACCACCGAGGGGAAGGCGATGTTCAGCATGCCCTTGGAATCCGCCATGGTCACGTCGAAGGTCAGGGTCAGGGTTTTTTCCTGCGGCGGCATGATGCGCAACATCTGTGCCCCCGATTGCCGGCACTCGAATTCTACCTGCAGCCCCAGCGGCTCCCACACCAGCTGCAGCTCGTGGCAAATGACGTGGCCCACGCCTTCCAGCACGCTCTCTTCGATGTCGGTGACCTCGCGCGTACTCTTGGGCATTTGTCCCAGTCCGCCCAGGAGCAGGTCTACCACCGGAAACGCCAGGCTCAAATCGACATGCAGAATGCCGCTGGCGTCGCCCGGCGGCAGGCGGAAGGTGCTGTAGTAGGTCAGGTCGGAAAAACGGGCGAGAAAGTCACGATAGGCCAGTTGCTCGACCGCCACCAGTGCGACTTCGAATTTGTCGCGCAGATAGCCTCCCACCGCGCTGGTCAGATTGCGGGCAAAACTTTCATGCAGTTGACTGATGCTGTGCAACTGCTCTTTGCCCAGCAGCCCCGCCTGATGCAGGTCCCAGGGCTCGACCAGCACGCTTCGGCGGGCGCCGCCGGCGCCCCCGGGCTCGCCCTGCGCGGCCCGAAACAAGGCGTCAATTTCTCCCTGGCTTAAGACCTTTTCCATAGACCCGGCTGCGCTTTGGAATTACCGCTGGTGACATGCCAGCGGGCGGAGCCCGCCGGTGGCGCGACCGACAAGGCCGCCCGCAGGCGGGCCACGGCCACCGAATGAATCTGCGAAACCCGCGATTCCCCCACCCCCAAGACGGCTCCCACTTCTTTCATGGTGAGCTCTTCCTGGTAGTACAGGGCCAGCACCTGCTGCTCGCGCTCCGGCAATTCGGCAATGGCGTCGGCCAGGATCTGCTTACGCTCGCCCTGGAGGCACAGCGACAGCGGGTCCTGATCGACGGGGCCGGGAAGGGTTTCCCCCAGATCGGTTTCCCGCCCGTCTTCCAGCGACTCGATCTGCAGGCTGCCCACCTCCAGGCCGCGAATCTCGTCCAGCAGGTGCTGGAACACCTCCAGGGTCATGCCCATCGCCTCCGCCAGTTCGGGCTCGCTGGCCGAGTGGCCCAACTCGGTTTGCAGCTTCTGCATGGTGGTCTCCAGGCGGCGCGCCTTGCGGCGCAGATCGCGCGGGCTCCAGTCCATGTCGCGCAGGCTGTCCAGAATCGCCCCCCGGATACGGAACTTGGCATAGGAAGCGAAGCGCACGTTCTTGCTGGCGTCATATTTGTGCAGGGCGTCGATCAGGCCTACGATGCCGGCGTGCAGCAGATCGTCGAAGGGAACGTGCTGGGGCAGCCGCTCGTGAATGCGGCGGGCGATGTACTTGACCTGTGGCAATTGCTCCAGCAGCAGCTGGTCGGAACCCGCTACCGCCGGATCGTTCATCTGCTCATAGGCTTGAACGGCACTCATGCTTCCTCCTCATCGAATCATTCCCAACGACTGCACCTGGATTACCGGGGGAATCTCACCCGGCGACAGAACCACCACCTTGGGCAGGAACGGCTCCAGCAGGCGGCGTAAATGGAAGCGCGCCGGGGTGCTGCAAAACAGCACCGGCGTGGCCATGCGCACCTGCTCGCCTACCAGCTTCTTGAGGCCTTCCAGCACCCGCCGGACGAACGAAGGCTCCAGCGAACCACTTCCCCCCGGCGTCTGGCCGGAGAAGGCGCGAGTCAGTTCTTCTTCAATTCCGGGATCGAGCGTGACCACCCGCAAGCCGCCGTCTTCGGAGAGCAGCGGCCGCACCAGCGCCCGGCCCAACGCCTGGCGCGCGCCTTCCACCAGCAGCACCGGGTTCTTGTTGACCGCCGCGCTATCCAGCAGGCTCTCCAAAATGGTGGGCAGATCGCGAATCGATACCTGCTCACGCAGCAGTTGCTGCAGCACCTTTTGCACCTCGCCCAGGCTCATCAGCTTGGGCACCAGCTCTTCGCACAGCTTAGGCTGGCCCTCGCCCAGCCGGTCCAGCAGGCGCTTGGTCTCGTGGCGGCTCAACAGTTCGTAGGCATGCTGCTTGATCACCTCGGCCAAATGCGTGGCCATGACCGAGGTCTGGTCCACCACGGCATAGCCCAGGGCCAGCGCCTGCTCGCGCAGGCCGGGCACGATCCAGCGCGCCGCCACCCCGAACGCCGGTTCATTGGTTGCGAAACCTTGCAACTCCGGCGGCTCGCTTTCCGAGCTGATGGCCAGCAGGCAGTCGTCGCGCGTCTCCCAGCGGGCGATTTCTACCCCCCGCAAGAAGACGACGTATTCCCGCGGCTTGAGCTTGAGGTTGTCGGTGATGTGGACCGGGGGAACGATGAAGCCCAACTGCAAGGCCAGGTGCCGGCGCAGCGCCTTCACCCGCGGCAGCAACTGTCCGCCTTGTTTGGCATCCACCAGCGGCACCAGGGCATAGCCCACTTCGAGCCCCAGATCGTCCAGCTTCAGCAGGCCTTCCAGGGCGTCGGGTTGGGCGGCTCCCGGCGGCACGGCGCCCGCGGCGGCAGCGGCGGCTTCGGCGGTGGCGACCGGCTTCTCAAACTCCCGATTGGCCCGCCGTGCCAGCCAGGCCGCGCCGCCGGCGATGGCCAGAAAAGGCACCTTGGGCAGGCCGGGAACCATGGCCAGCGCGGTCATGGCGCCGGCAGCGATCCACAGCGGCCGGCTACGGCCAAACAGCTGGCTGCCGATATCGCCGCCCAAACTGTTGTCGGAAGAAGAGCGGGTCACAACGATGCCGCCGCCCACCGAGACCAGCAGCGAAGGGATGATAGTGACCAGGCCGTCGCCCACGGTCAGGATGGTGTAGGTCTTCAGCGCCTCGCGAAAAGGAACGTCCAGCTGGAAGACGCCGATCAGAAATCCGGCGATGATATTGATGGCGGTGATCAGCACCGTGGCCAGCGAGTCGCGCTGGTTGAAGCGCGCCGCCCCATCCATGGCGCCGTAGAACTCGGCTTCGCGGCTCACCTGCTCGCGCCGCGAGCGCGCCTGCTTCTCGTCGATCACTCCCGCATTCAGGTCGGCGTCGATCGCCATCTGTTTGCCGGGTAAAGCATCCAGGGTGAAGCGGGCGGTGACCTCGGCGGTACGCACCGCGCCGTGGCTCACCACCATGTACTGGATGGCAATCAGCGCCAGGAACAGGACGAAGCCAACCACGTAGTTGCCGCCGACGACGAATTGTCCGAAGGCCTCGATGACGTGGCCGGCGGCGCCCGCGCCCTCGTTGCCGTGCAGCAGAATGCGGCGGCTGCTGGCCAGATTCAGCGACAGCCGGAACAGCGTCAGCAGCAGCAGCAGGCTGGGAAAAACCGAGAACTGCACCGGACGAAGGATATGCACTGCCGACAGCAGCACCAGCACCGAGGCGGTAATGCTGATGGCCAGCAGCAGATCGAGCACGAAGGCCGGCAGCGGCACCAGCATGACGGACACCAGGGCCACCGCCGCCACCGGAATGATCCACTCCGCCGCCCGCTTGCCCAGCAGCGCTTTCGGTTTGTCGGTCGCATTCGCCATGGCCTATGCCCTGCCCGTCGCCTGCTGCGCCCGCATTTGGGCGCGATAGAGGAAGGCCAGGATTTCGGCCACCGCGGCATACAGCTTGGCGGGAATTGCCTGCCCCACTTCGACGCCGCGGTACAGCGCCTGGGCCAGCGGCGGGTTCTCCGCGATAGGGATTTCGTGCCAGCGAGCTACCTGCTTGATGCGCTCGGCCAGCGCATTGCAACCCTTGGCCACCACCACCGGCGCCGCCATCTCCAGCCGGTACTCCAAGGCCACGGCGAAGTGGGTGGGATTGGTGATGACCACGGTGGCGCGTTCCACTTCCTTCATCATGCGGCGGCGCCGCATCTGCCGCTGCAGGCGGCGCAAGCGCGCTTTCACCGAGGGGTTACCGTCAGTCTCCTTGTATTCGTCGCGCAGCTCCTGCTTGCTCATGCGCAGGTCGCGGGCCAGCTTCTGCCGCTGCAGCAGGTAGTCGATCGCCGACCACAGCAGCAGCACCAGGGTCGATTTCCAGCAGATCTCCAGCGCCCGCTCATAGGCAAACTGGCCGATCCTGCCGGCCGGCATCTGGCCGGCCCCCAACAGCCGCTCCCAATCACGAGTCAGAATGTAGATGCCCACATAGAGCAGGACCGAGCAGGGGACCAGCGACTTGGCCACCGGCGCCAAGCCGGAGAGAGAAAACATCTGCCCTAGCTTCTTGGCCGGGCTCAGGCGCTCGAGGTTGGGGGTCAGGGCTTCGGCGGCAAAGACGAAGCCGCCTTGGGCCACGCTGCTGGCCAGCGCCAACACCCACACTAGCGCCAGCGGCGCCACGATCCAGCGCAGGGCGGCAATTCCCGTCCACATCAGGATGGGAGTGCCCGGGTTGAAATCGCTCTGCCACGCCAGCTCGGTCCAGCGCGCCCACTGGCTGCGCCACAGCTGTAGTTGCGCCGCCGAGATCCACAGCACCACCAGCAGCCCGGTAAAACCGATCAGCGCGCCGGCCAGCTCGCGGCTGCGCGCTACCTGCCCCTTTTCGCGGGCCTTGTCCCGCCGTCGCGGAGTTGCTTGTTCGGTTTTGTCGCCGTCTGCCATAGGATCCTCAGTGCGCCAGTTGCAGCAGCCGTTCGCTGACGTGGATGGCGTTGGTGAAATAGCGTTCGAAGAGCGCCGGCCAGTAACGCAACGACAGCGCCAGCACCGAAAGACCAACCATGCTCTTCACCGAAAGTCCCAGAAACAGCACCGGTAGCTGCGGCGAAGCTTTACCCAGGAAGCCCAGTACCAAGTCGATGACCAGGGTGGCAATCAGCGCCGGGGCCGCGATCTGTACCCCGGCCAGCCAGATGGCGCCGGCGGCGTGCAGCAGTTGCCGGGTCAACTCGCCGCCGGCGGCTGCGGCCCCGGGGGGAAGATAGGCAAAGCTGCTGGCCAGGCCCCGGATCAGCCAGCGATGTACCCCCAGCTGGAGAAAAATCAGCATGGCAATAGTTTGCGAAAACACCGCCAGCACCGGAGTATCGACTTGGGTGTTGGGATCGAGGATGTTGACCAGGCCAAAGCCCACCTGCATGCCCATGATCTGTCCGGCGAACTGGGCCGCCTCGAAGACGAACTGCACCGCCAGCCCGATCAGCAGTCCCACCAGGGCTTCGGAGAGCATCACCCGCAGCACGCCACCGGCCGTCAGGGGGAGGCCGCGCGGGCCGCACACCGGATACAACATCGCCGTCAGCAGCACCACCAGCCCAACCTTTATGCGGGGCGCAATCGCGCTGCTGCCGAGGAAAGGCGCGAACACCAGCAGACCGGAGACCCGCGCCCCGACGAAGGCCATCGCCGCAATCGCATCTTCGAGTTGGAGTTGGAGTCGCGGTTCCATACTTGTCCTCTAGCGCAGCAACGGCCGGAAGTCGGCGAACACCTGCAGGGTAAAAAGAGTCAGCTTGCGCAGCATCCAGGGCATCAGCAGGATCGCGCCCATCGCCGTCGCCAGCAGACGGGGCACACTGGAAATGGTGTTGTCCTGCAGCGAGGTGAGCACCTGCACGACGTTGATGGTTAGGCTGACCACGGCGAGGGCGATCAGCAGCGGTGCCGCCAGCATTACCGCGGTTTCCAGCGTGTTTTGTCCCAGCTTGACGATCATCTCCGGCGACATCGCACTCCTCGCTTCGGGTGCCTCAGTAGAAACTTTTCATCAGCGAACCCACCAGCAGGTTCCAGCCATCGACCATGACGAACAGCAGGATCTTGATCGGGGTCGAGATCATCACCGGCGGCAATTGCAGCATTCCCACCGAAGTGGTAATCGAGGCCACCACCAGATCGATCACCAGAAAGGGCAGAAACAGCACCGCCCCTATCTGAAAGCCGACTTTCAGTTCTGACAGAATGTAGGCGGGCGCGACCACTCGCATGGGCAAGTCTTCCGGAGAGCGCGGGGGCGGCAGCTTGGCCACCTCCACAAACAGCGCCGCATCTTTTTCCCGCACAAACTTCAGCATGAAGTGGCGCAGCGGCTCGGAACCGCGGTCGATGGCTTCCCAGGCCGTGATCTGGTTGGCCTCCAGCGGCACCATGGCCTGCTGATAGATGGCCGCCCCCACCGGCTGCATCAGAAAGTAAGTCAGGACCAGCGACAGCCCGATCAGGGTCTGATTGGTGGGCGCGCTTTGCGTTCCCAGCGCCTGGCGCAAAAAGTGAAAGATCACCAGCAGACGCACCAGCGGGGTCATGGACAGCGCCAGCGCCGGCAGGATGCTCAACAAGGTGAGCAACAGGACGATTGTCCACGGCACTCCGCTGGCATTGGCTCCGGGAATCTGCAGCTTCGCCGGGGAAGGGACGAAGGCAGCCGCCTGACAGCGCACGCCGCACAAGCAAGCCGCCGCCAGCAGGGCTGGCCGCCACCGTCGTTGGATGATGGAACCGGTCATCGTTGCCGCTCACACCATTCCGCCAGCAACTCCGAGAAGTCCGGCGACTCTCCCAAGCGCGCCAGCAAGTTGACCGAGTGGGCGCTGCCGCCCACCAGAAACTGCTGGCCCTCGAACTGAATCACCGCCACCACCCGCTTCTCCCCCAAAGACAGGCTTTCGCACAGGCGCAGCCGCCGCGGCGCTTTGCCCACCCGGAGCGCGGGAAGCGCACTCCATAACCGCTGCCACCATCTCGACAGGCTGGTGGGAAGCGCTCGGTCCAGGTCCTTCACCATCGGTTCCATTGCCGTCCTTCAAACCAACTCGGTGATGCGCGCTCCGATGTGGCCGCCTACCGGTTCAAATTCCGCCCACCCGATAAGCTGCCCGTTAGCGTGTAAAGGGATTTCCGTGCCCCGGCTCCAAGCGCTGGCGACAATGCCGCCGGCGCGCAGCCGCAGCAGGTCACCAACCGTGAATTGCGCTACCGGAACTTGTAGCGACAGATCGCAGGGCAGCCACCAAAGCTGCTGCCACTTGTCGGTCGCCGCCGGCGGCGGCGAGACCACGCTCGGGTTCTCTGGCAGCTGCTTTTCGCTCATGGCACCAAAACTCGTTTCCCGGTTTTGCCCCGTGGCTTATTCATGCGCTGAGAGGAAGTGCAAGCAGACTGCCGAGCCGGCCCGAAAGGAAGCGCGGTACAAAAAAAATCGCGGCAGCCTAAACTGCTCTTCCGCACCGGCTTAGCGAAAGCAGGATGGGGGCCGAATGGGGGGCCGGTAGCAAACCGAAACCGGAGGGCCCGGAACTTAGAGGGGTTTCATGAAGCAACGCTCAGAGAGTGACCATGGGGTGAGGGGTTTCTAATGACCCAGGCGGTTTAGGAATGTCCCGCACCGCCGGCGTGCCGGGGTGCGGGACTTCGGTACTACATCACCTTCTACAGATCGGCCAGGACAAAGTTAACTTTAGGCTGGCGACTGGATGTTGATCGTGTCTTGCATCACTTGATCGAAGGTGGTGATGGTCCGCGCGTTGGCTTCGTAGTCCCGCTGGGCCACGATGAGGGCGGAGAACTCGGTGGCAATGTCCACATTCGACAGCTCCAGAGATCCTCCCGATACCGTGCCTAATCCGCCCGTGCCGGGCGCCCCCACCACCGCCGCTCCGGAAGCTAGAGTAGGGGAGAAATCGCTGTTTCCCACCCGCTCCAGCCCCTGCGTATTGGCGAAATTGGCCAGGGCAATCTGCCCCAGCGCCGCCGTCCGCCCGTTGCTGAAACTTCCGGTGATGGTGCCGTCGGACCCGATGGTGTAACTGTTCAGGGCGCCGCTGCCGTAGCCGTCCTGGGACGTACTGGTGGTGGTGCTGGCACTGGCCACCTGGGTCAACGTGGGCGCGTTCGAGCTGTTGTACAGGTCCCAGGTAAGCTTCAAACTGGCCGCCCCATCGGCCAGGCCGCTGGCGGTAATTCCGGTGACATTGCCGGTCGGAGAGGTCAGGTTTCCATTGCTGTCAAAGGTCAGGGCGGTGGTGTCGATCGTGGTCTGGGTCCCCATGTCCTGCCAGGTCACTCCGCCGTCGGTGAAGGTCGATCCGTCGGTCGGCCAGGTGCTGGGAGGGGTCGCGCCCGAGGTCCCGGCCACCGTACACTGATAGATGTGGCCGTTCGACGCCGAGGGCGAGATGGTCTGGCCAACCGTATAGGCAGTCGAGGCCGCCCAGGCGGGGGGCGGCGTGAGATCAGCATTGGGGATGGTGATGTCGGCGCTCCAGGCACCGGCGGCGGTCTTGGTGAAGTTGAAGTTCAACACGTGGGCCGTGCCCAGCGAGTCATACACCGTCACCGGAGTGGACAGCGGCGAGTCTCCGATGTTCGCGCTGGCGTCGAGATTGGTGGTTAACGACACCGTGGTGGTGGCGTTGGGAGGATTGATCTGCCCCATGTTTAGGTCCAAAGGCGCCAGGGCCGCCCCGGCGGGAATGGTGCCGTTAACGGCGGCGTAGCCCAGCACGTTCTCGCCATTGGGGTCCTGCAGAAGTCCATCCGGCGCCACCGAAAAATCGCCGGCCCGAGTGTAGTAGTTGGTTGCCCCCTGTTGCACCACGAAAAACCCGCTGCCCATGATGGCCACGTCGGTGGGCACGCCCGTCGATTCGGGGCTGCCGGCAGTCATATTGAGTGAGGTTTCGCTGACTGCGGTCCCGGCGCCCACCTGAATGGGATCGCCCGAGCCGTTAGTGGCCAGGGTCTGGTAAAACAGGTCGGCGAACTGGGTATCGCTGCCCTTGTAGCCCACCGTATTCAGGTTGGCAAGGTTGTTGGCGATGGTGGACATGGCGGTAGAGGCAGCATCTAAACCGGAAAGAGGAATCGAGAAGAGCGGCATTACTGGCCTCCTGCGCTACTGCTGGACGACTGCGAGCTGCCCAGCGTGCTCTGCAGCAGCTGATTAATCTGGCTTACCTGGTCCAGGCTGTTCACCTCAACCAACTGGCTGACGAAGGTCGAGGGGTCCATGGGCGAGGTGGGGTCCTGGTTTTGCAATTGCGTGATCAGCAACTGCATGAACATGCTGTCCAGACCGGTTCCCGATGAGCTGGAGCTGGAGCTGGCACTGCTGCTGCTGGAGCTGGCACTCGGGGCGGCGGTGGTTGCGGTCGCATGATTGACGGCCACGGGGTTGATGAACATGAATTACCTCTCTTCGATTTGGGGCTGGGCGCTTAATTTTGGTTTATGCATGGACGTTGAGTCCCCAGGAATGGGGGGCCATCCCACCCGGCGGTGCCGGGCTGTCCGGCGGCGGCAGCGGCCCACCAGCTCCGGAGAATCTGTAAGCAGACTGCGTCCCCGGCTGCGACCGGGGTTGATGGCCGCCCGCCCCGCCGCTGTCCTCGGATCCGGCGCGCGCATTCAGGTCGAGGCTGTCGAGCCGCAGATGGTGTTGCTCCATGGCCCGCTGTAGCGACGGCATCTCCGCCATCATGGCCGCGTGCAGCTCCAGGTGGCTGGTAGCAATACTGGCGCCAACCTGGTCCTGATTCAGGGTGGCGTGCAATTCGACGTTGCCAAAGCTGGCGGTGTTGACCCCCACCCGCATCTCGCTTTGTCCCACGCGCTCCAGCACGCGCGCGCTCTGCACTGTCATTGACGCCGGAGCTGCGCTTCCATCCGGCAGCACATCAGCCGCTACCAATTGCGCCGGAACTTCGGCGGCTGGGACCCTCGAACTGGCCGGCGGCGGTGGGTTCGGCGGAGGCGGAGTCGGGGCTGCGGTGGCTACGACCGCCGGCACCGGCTGGCTGGGAGGTGCGGCGGCGACCTCGGGGGCTGGCGGCTGATCTTGGTTTTGGTTCTGATGCTGGTTCGGTGGCTGCATCTTGTCTTCGACTTTCGGTTGCGTTTTCGGCCCTTCCGGCGAGGAGCTGGAGGCGGGAGACGACGCTTGGGGACTGGCCGGGGAGGTTTTCTGGTCACTGCGGGCCGCGCCCTCGATGCGCTGGCCCCACCGCGTCTGGGAAGCGGCGGCTGCATTCTGCCCCCCGCCATCGCTGGACGACAGGGCGGTCTGGGCCGGCGGATCGGAGCTGACCTGCGCCGGCGTCGTGGCTCCGGCTAGCTCGCCGGTCGGCGCCGTGGTGGTTTGGGCTGCGGGGGCTTCTACGGCGGAGTTGAGCGCACCACCAGGGGCTGCCGCGTTAGTGCTGCCGGACAGGGAAACGCTGGCGTGGCCGGCGGTGCCGCCTAGCTGCGCCCCAGTTCCTACCTCAGTTCCAGCGGAAGCAAGCGTCGGCGCGACTACTGCCCGGATCGGTTGCCGCCCGGGAGAAACCGTGGGCTCATCGTTGGCAGACTCCGGCGGACCTCCATCTGGCGTTGCCGAACCGGTCGCTGACGGTTCATCGCTCAAGCCGTCTGCGGGGCCTTCCTCGGGGGTAGCCGCACCTTGGGTTTTTCCGCAGGAGATGTCCGCCCCTCGCGCCGCCGGAGCCGCGACCTCGGCAGGCCAAGCCGGCGCGGTTGCATTCCAGGACACGGCCCCAGAACCTACCCGGGCGGGGTTGGTTGTCGGAGCGTCGCTAGGCTGGCCGGCAATTGTGGCATCGCTGCCGGACGCCGGTCCATTTCCCGGGGCCAAGGTCCCCGTAGCCAAGCCCGTGGGCGGCGGCAGAATAACCGCCGGCACCGCCGGTACAGTCGTAGGCGGACCCAGGTCAGCCCGGCCGGCAGCGTCACTCAGCTTCTGGTCGTCCCGCGACTTGGGGGCGGAGCCGGGTTTGCCGGTCCTGGCATCTTCAGCCGACCGGTCGCTCTTGCGGGCGTTGGCTAGCGATGGCGGAGCGCCGGACTCGTTCGCCGCCCCAGATCCGGCGGCACTCAACGCCTGGCGAAACCCACCCGGAATGCCGGCCGCTCCGGCAGCGCCGGCTAGCGGAGTCACTGCCGGACTCGGGTTGCCGGCGGGCGCTGGGATCGATGCGATCAATGGATATGCCTTTCGACAGCGTTAATTAAGGAGCAGTTCGGCTTCCAACTGGACAGGTTGCGGCCGCGGATTTTGTTGCCCTCCGAAAGCCCCAGCCCTCAAGGGTTTTACCGATTTGCCGATGCAGGACACGGGATTGGAACGACGCTGAAAAGCGGCTGCTGGGTAATCCTTGCCTAGGGGACTGGGCAAATCAGGCCAGTCCGCGGCCGCGCCGCAGAAGATGCATCTCATCCAGGCGGGCCTGCTCGCGCCGCTGTTGGGTCAGACGATAGTCGCGGAGTTGGGCGTCGCGCAAAGATTCCAGCACCTCCCGTTTGCGCCGCTCCTGCTGGTAGCATGCCATCTGCTGGGCAATTTCCTTCTGCAACTGCTGCAGCTGGGATTGCAGCCGGGTTTGCCGGTTCTCCATGCTATCCAGGCAAGCCACCGAAAACTGCACCGCGATGGCCGGGGTGGGCGCCCGCTGCAGCTCCTGGTGCAGGGCAGTCTGCAAGTGCCGCTGAGCGTCGCGCACCCGCTGCAATTCCTCTTGCCCCGCTGCCCGGCGCGCCAGCAGCGGCTGCAGACGCATCTTCTCGCGATCTTCCAGGCTGCGGCGGTAGCCCAACACGGCCTCGAGAGTGAACCGGAACGGCATATTCAGCAGGCGAGGGTGTTCAAGCGCGCCATGGTCTCGGCGAACGGGGAACGCTCTTCCGGGCTCTGGCAGAGAAATTTTTGCAACTCCGGCAGTACGGCAATGGCCCGGTCCAGCAGCGGATCGGAACCCGGGTTGTAGGCCCCAATGCGGATGAGGTCTTCGGAGCGGGCATAAGCGGAAAGCAGGGTGCGTAACTGAGAGCTGCGGGTCAAATGCTCGCGCGCGGCCACCGCCGGCATCAGCCGGCTCAGGCTGTCGAGCACGGCGATCGGGGGATAGTGGCCCTCCGAAGCCAGCCGGCGGTCGAGCATGATATGTCCGTCAACCAGCGAGCGCAAGGCATCCACCAGCGGGTCCTGCTGATCGTCGCCCTCCATCAGCACGGTGTAGAACGCGGTGATGCTGCCGGTGGCAAAGCGTCCCGCCCGCTCCACCAGCCGGGCGAGCATGCTGAAAACCGAAGGGGTGTAAGCCTTGGCCGTGGGCGGTTCCCCCGCGGCCAGGCCGATTTCGCGCTGCGCCATGGCAAAGCGGGTCAGCGAATCGACCACCAGCAAGACATTCTTGCCCGTCTGGCAGAAGTACTCCGCAATGCTGGTAGCGGCCAAAGCAGCGCGAATACGCAGCAAGGGCGATTGGTCCGAGGTCGATACCACCACCACCGCCCTTTGCCGCCCCGCCGGGCCCAGGGCCTCGAGAAATTCGCCCACTTCGCGGCCGCGCTCCCCTACCAGCGCCAGCACTGTCAAGTCGGCCGACGTGCCCCGCGCCATCATGCCGATCAGGGTGCTCTTGCCCACGCCGCTGCCGCCAAAGATGCCCAGCCGCTGTCCCTGCCCACAAGTCAGGAAGGCGTCGATGGCGCGAATGCCGCAGCCCAGCGGCTGGCGAATCGGTAACCGCTGCAAGGCCAGGGGCGCGACCGCGTCCAGTGGCCGGCGGTCGCGCGCGCCCGGGGCCGGACGGCCATCCAAGGCACATCCGGTGCCGTCGATCACCCGGCCTAACAATTCTTCCCCGACCGCCACCGCCGGCCGTTCGCCGTGGGCGACGATGGGATCGCCATAACGAACTCCGCTGGGCTTTTCCAGCGGCATGGTAAGCACTGTGGTACCACGGAAGCCGACCACCTCGCCGGAGTAGATGTGGCCGGCGGCGTCGCGCACTTCGCAGCACTCCCCCAGGCTGCAGGGCGGGCCGACCGATTCCAGAAGGTTTCCCACCACCTGGGTCACTCGTCCCTGCCAGCAAATCGCGGGCCGGGACTCCAGCAGGCTGAAGTAAGGTAGTAGCGTCCCCGGGTTCATGGCTCCGCTCCGGGACGGCCGCGTAGCAAGTCAAAGAATCCGCTCTCGATTTCCTGCAGCTGGCCGTCGAGGCTAATCTCAGTACTGCCCACCTCGGCCTGCAACACGCAGCCATGGCCATCCAGGGAGCTGTCCGGCAGTACCTCGACGCTTTGCTTATCGCCCACCTGCTGGGCGCAGAATTGGCGCCAAACCTCGGCCGCGGCGGGGGCGGTGCGCAGCACCAGGCGGGTACCCGCCTGCATCTGGTCAAGGGCCACACGGACCACCCCGGCCAGCAGCAGGGGGTCCATCTGGGCTTCGCGATGCAACACTTTGCGCGCAATCGACAGCGCCAGCCGCACCACCTCGCTCTCCACCCGGTGAAAGTAGTCCGCCCGCTGCTGGGCAAACTCCCCCAGCACGGCCGCGATGGCCGACCGCTCCTGGGCGACGGCCTGCACCGCCGCCCCGCCGGCCTGCGCTTGACCCTCGCTAAATCCCTTTTTCCGCGCCGCTTCGACGGCGGTCGCCAACTCCTGCTGCATGGCCTGCTGGCGGACCCTTCTGCCCGCTTCCGCCGCCCCCAGATCCAGGACATCGGTCGCGCCAAAACTGGCGCGAGGGATGACGGGATAGCGAAAGTTTTCGACCCGGTTGCCGTTTCCCATCGGCCACGCTTGATCAGACAATGTATTCTTCTCCACTTTCCGGCTTGAGCACGATCTTGCCCTCAGCCTCCAACTGGCGGGCCACGGCCACCGTTTCCTCCTTGGCCTTGTTCACGTCGCGCGAGCGTACCGGACCCATCACTTCCATGTCTTCCTTGAGCATTTCGAAGGCGCGGGCGGAAATTGCCTTGGTCAGGTGATTACGCATCTCCTCCGACGACCCTTTCAGGGCCAGGGCCAGGACCTTCTTGTCGAGCCGGGCCACCAGTTCGCGGATGCCGCTTTCCGGCACCCCCAGCAGATCGTCGTAGGTGAACATCAGATTGCGGATGTCCAGCGCCAGCTTGGCGTCCTCCGACTCGATGCCGTCGAGCACCGTCTTCATGGCCTCCGGCTCCAATCGGTTCATCAGATCGGCCGCGCTCTTGAAGCCGGGAAAGACCCGCCGGCTCTGCTCGCCCAGGGTCTGCAACCGCTTGTGCAGCACCAGGGAAACCTTCTGCGCCATTTCGGGAGAAAAATTGCGCAACAAGGCCAGCCGTTTCACCGAATCTACCCGTAGCGATTCGGGTAGCTGCATCAGCAGGGCCGATGCCGCCTTGGCATCCAGATAAGCCAGGATGAGCGCGATCGTCTGCGGCTGTTCGCCCTCCAGAAAGCGGGCCAGTTCCTTGGGACTGGCTTTCTGTAACGCATCCATCTGATTGGCGGTAAGCACCTGGGAGCGGTTCACCTGCTCCAGCAGTTCCTTGGCGCCGTCGCTGCCGAACGCCTTCACCAGCAGCGAGCGGGCATATTTTTCGCCTCCCTGGGTGAGGTAGTCTTGGGTGAGACTCAGGCGGTAATACTCCTCTAGTATCTGGGCGGCGATCTCGGGCTTCACCCCGCTGAGTTCGCGGATCTCCTGGGTCAGGCGCTGCAACTGCGGCTGGGTCAGATGGCGATACACCGTGGCCGCCGCTTCTTCCCCTAACAAGATCAGCAGCACGGCCGCTTTACGCACCCCGTTGAGGCCCTCCGCGGGGGCAGCGCTGGCGCTCATTCGACACCGCCTTCATGCAACCAGTTCTGCACCAGTTGCGACGCTCCCGCCGGCTCGGTCTTGACTTTCTCCACCAAATGGTTCTTCAGCACCGCCAACTTCTTCAGCGCCGGGTCGGCGTCGATGCTGGCCACTCCCAGGATGTCTTCCAGCTTGTCACCCTTGGGCCCGGCCACCAGTTCGCCGGGCTTGGCGTCGCCGGCAATAAGCCGGCTGGCGGCCGAGCGCATGGGCAATTCGCGGAAGGCGGTCAGCATCTGTTTCTTGAGCGGTCGCAGCAACAGCAGGTAGACACTGCCGAACAGGCAGCCCAGCGCCAGGTAACGGAAGAGCCAGGTCCAATTACGCAGGTTGCGCTGCAGTTTTTCCAGCATGGTGGGAGGCAGGGGCGCGTCCTGCTGCAGGGTCTGGAACGACAGGTTCTCCACCGCCAGCAGGTCGCCCCGCTTGGCGTCGATTCCCAGGGCCGCCGCCGCCAGACCTTCAATCTGTTTCATCTCGTCGGCGGTGCGTTTGCGGCGGGTGGCGACCCGTTGATTGTTCTTCTGCTCCACTTCCACCGCATCGTCCACCAGCAGCGCGGCCGCAATACGCTTGACCTGCCCCGCCGGCTGAATGGTGTGGCGCACCAGCTTGTTCACCCCATAGATGCCACTCTCCGACTTGGACGTCTGGCCCTGATTATCGGTCTTGCCGGGGGTGCTCGCCTTGGCGTTGGGCAGGTTGCTGCTGGTGCCCGGAACGCCGCCCATGGCGTCGCCGCCCAGTCGTTCTTCGCTGCGGGTCATGTTCAGCGCCACCACGGAGTTGGGGTCATAGGTCTCCTGGGTTTCTTCGCCCGAGCTTAGGTCGTACTCCACGTGCACGCTGGCCCGCACTCCCTGCGCTCCCACCACTGGCTCCAGGGTCTCGACCACGCGCTTGGCCATCTCCTGGTCGATCTCGGAGACATCGCCCTGACCGGCGCCGGCGGCAAAGCGGTTCAGCGGCTGGTTGGTCTCGGCATCGACCACCACTACGTTGTCCGGGCTCAGGCGGTCGACGGCGCCGGAGACCAACTGACGAATCGCCATGTCCTCCTGTTGCGGCAAGCTGCCGCGGCGCAGCTTCACCATGACCGAGGCCTTGGCGCTGCGATCGCGTTCGCTGTACAGCGACTCGGCCGGCATCACCAGATGGACCCGCACCGCCTCCACTTCGCTCAAGGTGGACAGGGTACGCTCCAGCTCCGCCTCCAGCGCCCGCTGATAGTTCACTTTTTCGTCGAAATCGCTGCCCGCCCAGTTGGGCTTGTCGAATAGCTCGAAACCCAGGCGTCCGCTGCGCGGCATGGGTTGCGACGCTACCTCCAGCCGGGCGCTGTCAAGCTTGTCGGCGGGGACCAGAATGCTGGTTCCATCCGGACTCTGCTGGAAGGGAATACTCTTGGCCGCCAGCGCCGCCGTGATTTCCTGGGTATCGCTCGGATTCAGTCCGGAATAGAGCGTCTTGTAATCCGGCTTGCCGATCAGTTGCACGAAGCCATACAGCGTGGCCCCGACCAGTAGCGCTCCGCCCACCAGCAGGACGCGCTGCCGGCCGGAGAGACCGGCCAGGAAATCCTTGCCCTGCTGCAGTACTTGCGCCAATGAGAGTTCGCTATTCACTGCCATTCAACCCGCGGCCTCAAAACTGCATGCCCGCGATCTGCTGGTAAGCCTGTACCACCTTGTTACGGACCTGCAGCATGAGCTGGAATGAGAGGTCGGCCTTCTCCACCGCGATGGTGGCGTCATGCACGTCGGCCCCATTGCCTTCGACCAGGCTGCTGACCTGGTAGCGGGCATCCAGGTTCAGGCTGTCGACATCGGCCACCGCCTGCTGCAAGCTGTCGCCAAAGCCGCTCTTGGCGCTCGCTCCCGCGGCGGGCGCGGCCGGCTGCGGCAGCTCGGCGGGCAAAATCCTCATCCCCAGATTGGCGGGGTCGATGGTCACGTGCCTTTATCTCCGTAGCTTCTCGTAGCTTCTCCGTAGCTTCACTTCAGGATCTGCAACGACTGTTGAATCATCTGCTTGGCCGCCTGCACCGCGCTGGCATTCAGTTCGTAGGCGCGCTCGGCGCCCATCAAGTCCACCATCTCCTGCACCGCATTGATCGCCGGATAGGCCACATAGCCGGCGGCATTGGCGTCGGGATGTCCCGGCTCGTAGCGAAGCTGCGGCGGCGTGGGATCGTCCACCACTTGGTTGACTTCGACGCCGCCGGTTTCGGGGAGACCGGTCTGGCCCAGCGAGTTGGCCAACAGCAAATGAAATCGCGCCCCCGGCTGGCTCTGGAACACCACCATGCGCCGCTGATAGGGCCCTCCCTCGGGGGTGCGCGTGGTCTCGGAGTTGGCCAGGTTGCTGGTCGCCACCTCGGCGCGCAGCCGCTCCGCGGTCAAGGCCGAGCCGCTGATCTGGAACAGCCCGAACAGACTCATTGACTGCTGCCTCCGTTGATGGCCAGCTGCAGGCGGTTGAATTCAGAGTGCAACAGCTGCATTTCGGTCTGAAACAGCAGCTGGTTCTGGGCCATCAGCAGGCCCTCGCGATCGATGCTCACGTTGTTTCCGTCGGGGCGCTCGATCAAACCTCGCACCTGGCGGACGAAGGGAACGGCCGCCGCGGAGACGTCTTCGTCGCCCGGCAAAGCCCGTTGCAACTCCTGGCGGAAGTCGATGTCGCGGGTGTGATAGCCCGGAGTATCGATGTTGGCGATGTTCTGGCTCACCAACGTTTGCCGCTGCGCCGTCAGGTCCAGCGCCCGGGTCAGGGTGGGGAGCAGAGGAGTGTCCAGCAGGCTCACGGCAACCTCCGGCCGGGCAGGCCATGTTCGCGGATCTTGTTGCGCACCGTACGCAAGCTGACCCCCAGCAATTCCGCCGCGTGGGTGCGGTTGCCGGCGGTAGCGTGCAAAGTGATTTCCAGCAGCGACTTCTCCAACTCACGCAGCGAAAGGCCGGCCTTCAGCCAGCGCACCGCGCCCGGAGCCGCCGCGGTCTGCATAAATTGCAAACCAGCGGCGCCGATTTCGTCGCCCGCGCACAAAGCGACGGCGCGCCGCATGGTATTGGCCAATTCGCGAACATTGCCCGGCCAGGGATGGGCGCGCAGGGCCGCCCGGAAAGCGTCGCCCAACCGCGGCGGCAATGCCGGAGCGGCAAATTTCGCGGCAAAGTATTCCGCCAGTTCGATCACGTCCTCGCCGCGGTCGCGCAGCGGAGGCAAGGCCAGGGGAATCACGTTCAGGCGATAATAGAGGTCTTCGCGGAAACCGCCTTCCTCAACCAGCGCATGCAGCGACCGGTTGGTGCTGGCAATCACCCGCACATCGACGGTAACCGGCCGGGTGTCGCCCAGGCGGTAAAACTCCCGCTCCTGCAGCACCCGCAGCAGCTTGGGTTGCAGCCCCAACGGCATTTCGCCAATCTCATCCAGCAGCAGCGTGCCGCCGGAGGCCAGGGTGAACTTTCCCGGGTTACTAACCAGCGCTCCGGTGAACGCCCCGCGCACGTGGCCAAACAGGTCGCTCTCCAGTAAATTTTCCGGGACCGCCGCACAATTGATGGCGACCAAGGGATGAGACGCGCGCGAACTCACGTCATGAATCAGACGGGCCAGCAGCTCTTTGCCGGTACCGCTCTCCGCCTCCAGCAAAATATCGGCCCCGCTGCGGGCCGCCTGCCGCGCCTGCTCCAGGGCCGCCAGCAACACCGGAGAGCTGCCGATGATCGGGTTCCTGGCATTTTTTTCGCGGAGGACCCCGGCCCGCTGCGGGCCCAGCCCGGGCCGCGGCTCGGGACCTTGCAGCTCAGGCGCGAACTGTGCACTGGGTAACATCTGCCTACCGTTCTTGCACGGCGGCTGCCGCTTAGGGGCCGCCGCAGATTAGATATGGCTCACGCGAAGTGACAGCCGGTCGAAACCGCCGCGGCCGCTTCTGGGCCCGGCAATCCCAGGTGTTCAGGAAGAATCGGCCCGCCTTCGGCCAGGATGGAAGCCCGTTCGATCACGTGCTGCAACTCGCGCACGTTGCCTGGCCAGGAGTGCTTTTCCAGCCAGCTAAGGGCTTCCTGAGACAGCGTCTGGTCTTGCTCGGCAGACTGAAACTGGCGCAGAAAATGTCGCGCCAGGGCTTCCACGTCTCCCCGGCGCTGGGCCAGCGCCGGCAGGTCGATGGGGAAAACCGAAAGCCGATAGAACAGGTCGTCGCGAAACTGCCTTTTTTGCGCCAGTTCGGCAAGATTGGCATTGGTGGCCGCGATCACCCGCACATCCACGCGAAACACGTCGGAACTGCCCAGCCGCTGCACTTCTCCCTGATCGAGAAAGCGCAGCAGCTTGGCCTGAATGCCCACCGGCAACTCGCCGACTTCGTCGAGGAAGAGGGTGCCGCCATGGGCGCTGTGAATACGGCCCACCCGCGATTGCACCGCTCCGGTAAAGGCGCCGCGAACGTAACCAAATAATTCCGATTCCAGCAGCGCTTCCGGGATGGCGGCACAGTTGATGACCACAAAAGGCTTGCCGGCGCGCGGGCTTAACCGATGGATCGCGTTGGCCACCACTTCCTTTCCCGTTCCGGTTGGCCCGGTGATCAGCACCGGCGTGGTGCGCCCCGCCACCAGCCGGGCCATGCGATACACCGCTGCCATGCACGGGGCCTGTCCAATCATCTCGGGCAACGGCGCCACCATGACCGGCGCTTTTATCGCGGCGCTGCCGGCAGCGGCCGGGGCCTGCCATCGGCTGATGGTTTCGAACAGATGCAACGCGCTCGCACTACGCCACTGCGACGGCAGGGCGGGCTGGCCCGCTTCGTCGAGCAGCAGCACGTCGATTCCGGGGAAACGGTGGTGAATGATCTGCAGCAGCTCTTCGGCGTCCAGGTCCGGCAGCCGGCGGTCGAGCAGCAGCAGTTGGCACTCGCTGCTCTCCAGTTTGCCCAAGGCATCGGCGCCGCCCAGCGCTTCGGCGGCGGTGATCCGCGACAGCAGCAGGTCTTGCACAATTTGGCGGCGAAGTCCGGGGTTCGAGCTGGCAACAATGACGGCGGGATCGGAAGAACCGAAAGGCTGCAAAGGGGTAGTCATACAGATGTTGTAGCTGGCAAGCCTTAGAAAAACGTTAGGCGGAGATTAGAAGTCTCTAGGAAATTGAAGATTGCGCCGCCGCCGGACGAAAGCCAGCTTCTGCGCGGAATCGCTCACCGCTCCCCTCCTCAGGCCAGAGGCAACGTCGCTTGCCAGAGACTTCGCTCGGAGACGGAGGAGACCAGCGCGAAATCCCCACCCGCGGCCCGAAAGCTGCGGCGAGCGATTTCAATCTCACAAGCGCATTGCGGGCCGGACGCGTTTGCGACCGCCGGACCAACCGGCAAACAGCTGGAGGTTGCGATGCCAATCTCCGCCTGCCGCTGCCGGGTGGGACGAACTCGCAAGCTAAGCGTCGCTCCCTTGGCAGAGTAGCGAAACAGATATTCCAGGAAGTAGAACAGGGCCCGCATCAGCCTGGTCTTATTTCCGCGCACCGCCAGGGTGCCACCTTCCATTTGCAGCTCCAGTTCTTGCCCGGCGGACTCAAAAAGCGGAAGCAGCTCTTCCCGCAGCTCGCGCAGCAGGCCGTTCAGATCGGTTGGCCGGGAAAGGTCGCCCGGCTCGTCGGCCTGGTCAAGCTCCCGCAGCAAGAGCAGCCGCTGGCGCAGACACTCGGCATTCTGCAGGGCCGACTCGAGGCTGGCCCGCAGTTCGTCAACCGTTTGATCGCGAAACAGTGAAAGCTCCAGGGAGCATTGCAGCGCGGTCAACGGTTGGCTCAGGTGGTGAACAATCTCGGAGATGAAGGAAGGTTGGGCCTCAGTCGCGCGCGCCTCAACTGGGGCTCCGGCAATCAAGCGCGGCCTTCGCAGTGGCAGCTCAATTCATACCCCACTCCGCGGACGGTGTGGATGAGGTGGGGCGCAAAGTCACCGTCGACTTTCTTTCGCAGGTAATTGATGTACACGTCGACGATGTTCGTCGTAGTGTCGAACGACAGGTTCCACACGTGCTCCACGATCATGGCCCGAGTGACCCGGCGCCCGGCGTTGCGCATGAGGTATTCCAGAAGGGC
>Ga0182030_10003956_pt1 | contig 31593 bp, 30 predicted proteins | sample 812S3MmetaG_FD_121299 | JGI IMG/M metagenome (GOLD analysis project Ga0182030, IMG submission 121299) | Permafrost microbial communities from Stordalen Mire, Sweden - 812S3M metaG (Illumina Assembly) | ecosystem: Environmental > Terrestrial > Soil > Wetlands > Permafrost | place: Sweden... | reverse complement strand
TGCTTCTGCAATACCTTCGTGATCGCCGCCGTCAACGTCGTCTTCCCGTGATCAATGTGTCCGATCGTCCCTACGTTGCAGTGCGGCTTTGTCCGCTCAAATTTTTCCTTCGCCATTTGCTCTCCGCTCCGTCGCTTATCCCTGTCGACCTGATTCTTTCACTGCCCCGCCTTTCGGCGGATGATCCACCACAAACCTATCGAGGCGCCGTCTTGCCCTGCGTCTTGGCGATAATTTCGTCCGCCACGTGACGCGGGGCTTCCTCATACCGCGCAAAATGCATCGAGTACTCGGCGCGTCCCTGGGTCGACGAACGCATATGCGTCGCGTACCCGAACATCTCCGCCAGCGGAACGATCGCCTTGATCACCTGCGAACCGGCCCGGTGCTCCATGCCCTCGATGCGTCCGCGCCGCGAACTCAGATCGCCCATGATCGTCCCGGCATAATCTTCCGGCGTAACCACCTCGACCGCCATCACCGGTTCCAGAATCACCGGACTCGCCTTGCGCGCCGCCTCTTTAAAAGCCATCGAACCGGCGATCTTGAACGCCATTTCATTGGAATCGACATCGTGATAACTGCCGTCGTAGAGCGTCGCTTTGATATCTACCATGGGATAACCGGCCAGAACGCCGCCTTCCATGGCTTCCTGCATACCCTGATCGATCGGCTTGATGAATTCCTTGGGCACCGTGCCGCCCACGATTTCGTTGACGAACTCGTAGCCCTTGCCCGGTTCGTTCGGATCGAGATAAATCTTGGCGTGGCCGTACTGGCCGCGGCCACCCGTCTGCCGGATGTACTTGCCTTCCGCTTCGGCATGCTTGCGGATGGTCTCGCGATACGCCACCTGCGGCTTGCCGACGTTGGCTTCGACCTTGTACTCGCGCATCATGCGGTCGACGATGATCTCCAGATGCAACTCGCCCATGCCGCTGATGATCGTCTGTCCGCTATCCGGGTCGGTGTGCACCTTGAAGGTCGGATCTTCCTGCGCCAGTCGCGCCAGCGCCATACCCATCTTTTCCTGATCGGCCTTCGTCTTCGGCTCGACCGCAACCGAGATTACCGGCACCGCAAACACGATCGACTCGAGCGTAATCGGATGCTTCTCTTCGCAAATCGTGTCACCCGTGCTGACATTTCTCAAACCCACAACCGCGCAAATGTCGCCCGCCAGAATTTCCTGAATGTCTTCGCGCTTATTGGCATGCATCTTGAGCAGACGCCCGATGCGCTCATGCTTCTGAGTGCGCGAGTTCAGTACCGATTCACCCGATTTCAACTGTCCCGAATAGACCCGGATAAACGTCAACTGCCCGACAAAGGGGTCGGCCATGATCTTGAACGCCAGCGCCGCGAACGGATCTTTGTCGTCGGCTTTGCGCGTAATCGTCTTTCCGTTGTCGGGATCCAGCCCGTGCGTCTCTTTCGTGTCGAGCGGAGAAGGCAGATAGTCCACCACCGCATCCAGCAGCGGCTGCACTCCCTTATTCTTGAACGCCGTTCCTACCACCACCGGAAACAACTTCAGCCCGATCGTCGATTTGCGTAGCGACGCCTTCAGTTCGTCCGCCGAAATCGCCTCGCCTTCCAGAAACTTGTGCAGAATTTCGTCGTCGTTCTCAGCGACGGTTTCAACCAACTGGGTATGGAAAGCCTCCGCTTTTTTCTGCAGATCCGCGGGAATATCGCCTACCTGATATTCCGCGCCAATGGTGTCGTCCGGCCAGATGATGGACTTCATCGCGATCAGGTCGACGACCCCGCGAAACTTGTCTTCTTGCCCAATCGGAATCTGAATCGCCACCGGCTTCGCGCTCAGGCGCTTGCGCAGAGTATCGACCGCGTGCTCGAAATCCGCACCCATCTTGTCGATCTTGTTAATGAAACAAATCCGGGGAACGCCGTATTTGTCGGCTTGCCGCCAGACTTTTTCCGACTGCGGCTGCACCCCGTGCACCGCGTCAAACACCGCCACCGCGCCATCCAGCACCCGCAGCGATCGCTCCACCTCGGCCGTGAAGTCGACGTGGCCGGGCGTGTCGATAATATTGATACGAATGTCGTGCCAGGTGCAGGTCGTCGCCGCCGACGTAATCGTAATCCCGCGCTCCTGCTCCTGCTCCATCCAGTCCATGATGGCCGTGCCTTCATGCACCTCGCCGATACGATGCGTCTTTCCCGTATAAAACAGGATGCGCTCCGTCGTCGTCGTCTTCCCGGCATCGATGTGCGCCATGATGCCGATGTTCCTGCAACGCTCTAATGGGACTGTTCTGGGCACGTCTCTTTACTCTTTCTGGGGCTCTGAAAATCAGCTTCTCGCAACGAACAGCGTCTCTACCAGCGGTAATGCGCGAACGCCTTGTTCGCTTCCGCCATGCGATGCACATCTTCTTTCTTCTTAATCGCAGCACCTTTGCCGTTGGAGGCGTCGAGCAGTTCGTTCGTCAGCTTCTCGATCATGCCCTTCTCTCCACGGCCCCGCGCATAGCTCACAATCCAGCGGATCGCCAGCGAAGTCCGGCGGTCGGGAGCGACTTCGATCGGCACCTGGTAATTCGCGCCGCCGACGCGACGCGTCTTCACTTCCAGCAACGGCTTCGCATTCTCAACCGCCTTGGTAAATAACTTCAAAGCCTCGTCGCCACCTTTTTCCTGCAATTTCTCAAGCGACTTGTAGAAGATGCCTTCGGCAGTCGACTTCTTTCCCTGCCACATCATCGAGTTGATGAATTTCGTCACCAGGTCCGACCCGTACACCGGGTCGGATTCGGTCTTCCGTTTTGCGATATGTCCTTTTCTAGGCATGTTTCTTCAGCTCTCAGCTTTCAGTTCCATTTCGCCGCGATCTCACTGGCCCGGTGCCCCGGGTTCGCGCCCATCCTTTGGGCGCTAACCTGTGGGCGCTAACCTGGGCGCAGCGTTTACCCTTGAAACCTTGCTCCTACGCCTTCTTCGCGCGCTTGGTGCCGTACTTCGATCGCCCCTGGTTGCGCCCGGCGACTCCGGTCGCATCGAGCGTTCCACGCACTACGTGATAACGCACTCCCGGCAAATCTTTCACGCGGCCTCCGCGGATCAGCACAATCGAGTGCTCCTGCAGGTTGTGGCCAACACCGGGGATGTACGTCGTCACTTCAATTCCATTGGTCAACCGAACACGCGCCACTTTGCGCAGCGCTGAGTTCGGCTTCTTTGGCGTCTGGGTGTACACGCGCGTACACACGCCGCGCTTCTGCGGACACGATTGCAGAGCCGGACTCGCCGTCTTATACCGGGGCCTCTCGCGGCCAAATTTCACCAGCTGATTAAAAGTAGGCACTCTCACCACTCCCAGACGCGGCCAACCGCGTCTCTACCGCAAATCTCGCGTAGGCCGCAGACTTCGATCCGCCGAGCGTGACCACTGCAGCCACACCCTTGCACGGAAACGCAGCTTGACCCGCTTCATTGCTGGCACGGGCTGTCGCGCCCAGCCATACTCTCCCCGCACACTCGTGCGGTGAGGTTTTTTATTTCCCGCTCAGACTAATATGCCGACGACGGTGACGCCACGCCTTACCTCAACCGTGTTTCCGATTGAGCTCGGAGGCGTTCCGTTTCGCCTGCTTCTCCTGCATAGCCTCGCGTGATCCCCGGTCTTAAACTCATCCCCCGGGCGCGAAGGTTTTCGCAGAACGTTTCAGCGAGGGCGTTCCCGGTCTCACTTCCCACCGGGGACGTATTTCTTCAAAGCTCAGCCAACATTTTACCGGAGCCTGTCACCAGCGCAGGTTGCGCATCCAACAGAACTGCCGTACACAGGCAAGCCAGACTTAACTCGCGGAACCGTTTGATAATAACAACTACCTTGCACATCGTCAACCACTCTAACGCGCATCGAAGAAAACGAGGCCTTTCGAATCGGAGCTGGAGGCGGTTGGCTCACCGGCGCTATGCTTTGCGCCTTCGGTTGCCGCTGCAATCCATCAGCCGCAAAACTTTGCCGGAAGCCTTGCCCAATCTCCCAATGACCTTCTACACTGACAGTTTTCCGCTTCACCACATTATTACGCTCGCGCCTGGCAAACCGACGCGAGGAGGGTTCATGCATCGTAGCCGTTCCGGTATTCCCCTTGCGCTGGCCATTATCCTGGTCGTCAGCCTCACCGGCTGCCTGGGCAAGAGCAGCAGTGCCCCCGCCAACGGAGGCGTGCAAACGGTCACGCTGAGCCCCAGCGCCATCACCTCCATCGACGTCGGCGGCACTCTAAATTTCAGCGCCACCGCCAAGAATTCCGCCGGCGGCGCCGTCCTTGGCGTCAATATCCAATTCGTGGTTAGCGTTCCCCAAGGTTCCACCGGACCCGCGCCCCTTTCCGTGAACAATAGCGGAAGCGCCTGCGGTGGAACCTGGGACGTCACTGGCACCATGTGCAGCCCGGGCGGTTCCGGTATCGCCCTGGTTCAGGCAGTCACCAACGGCATTTCGAGCGCGCCCACGACCGTCTATGTGCACTCCCACATTGATAGCCTCCAGGTTAGCCGCCTCGACCCCGAGGGTCCGCCGCTCTACGATTGCTTCTCCCAGGGTCAGACTTGGAACTACGCGGCGACCGCCTACAGCGGCACCACGGATATCACCAACACCGTCGGTCCCATCACCTGGTCTTCCAGCAACGCCGGTGTGGTCACCGCTGTTCCCATCGTGTCCCAAACCCAGCCCAATCTCCTGAATCAGGTCCAGGTCACCGCCAAAGCGCCCGGAATCACCAACCTCTTTGCCAGCGTCTCCGGCGCCAACAGCAGCGCTTATCCATTCACCACCTGTCTGATCCAAGCCGTCTATCTCCAGATCGGAGGTCAAAGCCAGTCAGGAAACTCCATCACCGTAGCCAACGGCGCCACCGTCTCCGTCACCGCTACCGCCATCGATAGCTTGTACAAATTCACCGGCACCCCCATCACCAACCCGCCTCTTACCTGGAGCACCACCAATCCCGAAGTGATCGCTTTCGGCACCGCTACCAACAGTACCGGCGGCAACACCGCGACCGCCCGCAACAACCTCGGCGGCGCCACTCTGTTCGCCTCCTGCACTCCCCCCACGTGCAATATCGGCGTTTTACCGGCACTCCCCGTTTACGCCAGCGATGGAATCCTGCCCAATGGGCTGACCGGCTATGGGTCGATCTCGGTGAACGTTAGTGCCAACAAGCCGCCCACCTATACCGCATGGGTTGCGACCACTGGCTGCCAGCTTCAGGCCCTTGGCTGCACCAGCGTCATGTTCCCTGTGACCCCCGGAACCACACCCATCGGCAAAATCCTGACCGTGCCCCGAACCCCCAACTCCATGATGTTCAACCATCTGTCCGCAGCTCGCGTCTACCTGGGCAGCGATCAGGGGCTGATGTTCGCGGATCTCACGGCCAGCACGCCGACCGTCTCTTTGGTCTCCAACTCTTCGACTCCCTGCAACGTCGCCCTGTGTGGCAAACTGCTCACCATTTCCAATGACGGCAAACTGGTCGTCGTCTCGGACACAGTCTCTACCCCCAGCCAGGTCTACCTCTACACCGGAAGCAGTTCTTCCCCCATCAGCATCACCATCCCCGGCGAAACCGCCACCGCCGCTGCTTTCTCTCCCGATCAGTTGAAGCTCTTCATCGTCACCGATGCCGGCAACCTGTATGTATATTCCACGGTCGACGCGGTCCGGTCGTTGGCGCTCGCAGCCCCGGCAACCCAGCTTGCCTTTTCCGCGGATGGCAGCTTCGCCTACGTGGTAGGGTCGCCTGCCGGTTCGGTCTCCGCCTACTCCACCTGTTCCCTGCCCTTGCCCGGCCCGGCAAGCGTAGACATCGGAAGTATCGCCACCACCAACTCGCCCTTGGCAATCTTCCCGTCGCCGGTCCTTGAAGCTGGACCTCTGGGTTTAACGCAGAACATATTCGCCCTGGAGCCGCCTCCACCGGGAGGTGTCAATACCGCCATCGAGGTCTTGACGGCGAATCAGTTCACCCAGGTTCCCATTCCTTACGAAAGTCCGATCCCCCAGTTCACCTGCAATCCGCCCACTCTCCAGAGCTTCACCAAGAGCCCGCCGATCAGTCTCGGTCAGGGCAACATCAATCCCCTCTATGCCCAACTGGTCGCTGATGGCACGGAGATGATCATCGTCAGCGGTAATATCCCCGCTGTGCTCGTCTTCAACGTCAGCAACGAAACCACATCTTATATTCCGCTCTATGACCCGCTCGGTGGCACCAGCACTCCTCTCGCCGCTTCCGCCTCCACCGACGGCAGCCAGGTCTATGTCGCCGCTTGCGACCAATACCCGAATGGCGATCCCACCCAACCCTGTTCCGCCGGCTCCGTACACATCGTCGGAACCGTCAGCATCGGCACCATTCAGTCCGGCGACTACCAGCAAGTCCCCTACGTCAACATTAACGACGGCAATGACATGAATATGTGCAACAGCCAGGGAGGCTCGAACCCGCCCCTCTGTCTCCCCAACCTGATCGCCATCAAACCCCAGTGATTCGCCCGCGACCACAGGGAGGGACGGGCGCCCTCGCCCGTCCCAGCACGGGAAATCTCTGACCAGATTTGGCCCGGACACTCTTGTCCGTGAAAGGCTCTGGCAGTGACACTGCTGCCCATCCGGCGAGTACTTTGCTCAGGGATTCCTTCAAAAAACTGCGGAAAATGCCACCGAAGCGAGAAGCCCAGGTCTTAACTGGGTCGGCTGAGAGACTACGGCCCGACATCCTTGCCCACACTATCCAAAACTCCATTGATAAACTGCACCGACTCGGGCGTGGAAAACTTCCGCGCGATTTCCAGCGCCTCGTTGATCACCACCGCCTTCGGCGTCGCCGGATAGCCAAGAAATTCCGCTACCGCCCCGCGCAGCACATTCCGATCCACCGTCGCCATCCGGTCCATGCGCCAGTGTTGCGTGTGCTTTCCAATCAGCTCGTCAATCTCGGCCCGCCGCTCAATCGCCACCCGAAACAGATCGTCGGCGAACCCGCGCACTTCTTCGTCAACGTTGGTCCGCTCCGCCCAGAACGTCTTCCGCACCACTTCCGAAGTCTGCTTCCCCATGTCCGCCTGAAACAGCATCTGCAGAACCAGTTCGCGGGATTTGCGGCGGGTGCCCATGGGCAGTCGTTGGTCGTGAGTCGCGAGTCGTTGGTCGTTCGCGATTCGCTCTTAGTGTACAGGTTGGGATTACACCGTGAGGGGAGTCAACGCTTGTTTCTGTCGCCCTTGACTCTGCTTTTGCGAACAGCAAGCGGCGAACGACGAACGACGCTCTTCAGATTCGCCATCTCCACCGCCGCCAGCGCCGCATCCAGCCCCTTGTTCCCCATCTTCAATCCAGCCCGATCAATCGCCTGCTCCAGCGTCTCGCAAGTCAACACCCCGAAGGCATGCGGAACACCAGTCTCCTGCGCCGACTGCCCAATCCCCCGAGTCACCTCGTTCACAATCACGTCGTAATGCGCCGTGTCCCCACGCAGCAGGCAGCCAATACAAATGATCGCATCGTATTTTCTCGTCTCGGCCAGCGTGCGAGCGGCCAGGGGAATTTCAAACGCCCCGGGGACCCGAACCAACGCGATGTCTTTTTTCTTGGCCCCGGAACGAACCAGCCCATCGTAGGCACTCTGAAAAAGTCGTTCCGTAATGAACGCATTAAACCGCGAGACAACAATTGCGAACCGCTTTCCCGCGCCGCTAAGCCTGCCTTCGATAGCCGCAACCGCAGGCTTGGGAGGCCGCTCGGAACTGATTTTTTTCTTCAGAGATTTTCTCCGTGACTCCGGTGTCTCCGTGGTGAATGCTGTGTGCCTCTGCGTCCCCTCTGGGGAAGCCTTTGACTTTACTTACCCCGAAACTGCGCGGGCCGCTTTTCCAAAAACGCCGCCGTCCCTTCCGCCTTATCCGTAGTCGCGCAGCATACTCCAAACAAAGAAGCCTCCAGAAACAGTCCCTCCGCCAAACTCATCTCCATCCCTTTGTTCACCGCCTCCATCGCGTACTGCACCGCCAGCGGAGCGTTCGCAATAATCTTAGCCGCAATCGCCTCCGCCCGCGCAATCAACTCCGCCGACGACGTCACTTCATTCACCAGCCCGATCCGATGCGCTTCCTGCGCCGTGATCACTTCTCCGCCGAGCACGATCTGCATCGCCGGCCCCTTGCCCACCAGACGCGGCAAACGCTGCGTCCCACCATATCCTGGAATAATCCCCAGCTTCACCTCCGGCTGCCCCAGCTTGGCGTTGTCGCTCGCGAGACGCATGGTGCAAGCGAGCGCCAGTTCGCATCCGCCGCCCAGCGCAAATCCATTAATGCAGGCAATCACCGGCTTGCCAAGATTTTCGATCAGTTCGAGAACCGCCTGGCCCCGATGCGCATACTCCTTGCCGGAGACCGCATCCTGCTTAGCCAGTTCGCCAATATCGGCGCCCGCCACGAAAGCCTTCTCGCCCGCCCCAGTCAAGATCGCCACGCGAATCGAGGCATCGGACTTAATGTCGCTGAACGCAACTCGCAACTCTTCCATGGTCGCCATGTTGAGCGCGTTGAGGACCCTGGGCCGGTTGACGGTGACGTAGGCGATTGCGTTTTTCTTTTCGAGAAGTATGTTTTCGTAGGTCATGGATTTGAAACCTGCAAAGAATTCACAAGATCGAAACTGAGCTTTGCTGCTTCAGCCGTTTCCGCTTTTCGCGCAATGCTCAAGAAGAAATAAGTCAATCCGACGTAGAGTAGTAGATTCGTCAAGAAATACACAAATAGCGTGAATGGGCGATCATTCCAGCCACCGAGCACGAGTGCCAGGATAGCGCCCGGCCACCCGAGAATCTCGCCCACGAGCAGTAGCACTACACCATTCAGTTTGCTGGCTACCAAAGGTAGAGAACCGATTGTCGCCCCTACGAGCAATCCCCAGCCCAGCCGTTTCATACGGATCCGAGTGGCATCTTCGCTCGCTGTCGACACAACATTCATAAGACCTACAGCCGGGTCTCCCACGCTTGCACGAACTGTGCGCAAGTGTGGGATTCGGCAGACGTCCGGCATGGGATTCTAGCGTCCACCCTTTAAATTCGCCACATACGCGTGGCCGGCTCGCCTGCTATAATTGTATAGCAGCGAGGATCCCATGCTAGCCATCCGCCTTCCCGAAAAGATCGAAAAGCGTCTCGACCGCCTCGCCAAGCGCACCGGCCGCACCAAAACTTACTACGCCCGTGAGGCAATCCTCCAGCATATCGAAAACCTTGAAGATATTTATCTGGCCGAAAAGCGCATGGACGCCATTGAGTCGGGCCGGGCAAAGACAATTCCTTTAGAGGAAATCATGCGCCAACATGGCCTGGAAGATTGAGTTTGACCGTGGCGCCCGCCGCGAACTGGAAAAGCTCGGCAAGACCGTCTCGGACCGAATCCTCCGCTTCTTGCACGAGCGGATAGAAACGCTCGACGATCCGCGGAAGGTCGGCGAGCGCTTGCAGGGAACATTGCGCGAGTTCTGGAAATACCGGGTCGGAGATTACCGTTTGATCTGCTCTCTCAAGGACGACCGCATGCTAGTCGTCGTTGTCCGCGTCGGGCACCGCCGCGACATTTATCATCGCTGATCTTTCCTCCGTGCCTCCGTGTCTCCGTAGTGAAATCATAGTTTGTTCGCCACCGGCTTGCTTGGGTCCGCATAATCATAAAACCCGCGCCCCGACTTCCTACCATACCACCCCGCCATCACCATCCGCTTCAGCAGTGGAGGCGACGCAAACCGCCGCTCCTTGAACTCGTCATACATCACATGGGTAATGTAGTAAGTCGTATCGAGCCCGACAAAATCAAGCAACGTAAACGGCCCCATCGGATACCCGCAGCCCAGCTTCATCGCCTCATCGATGTCCTCGATCGATCCCACGCCCTCTTCATAAGCCCGGATCGCATCCAGCAGATACGGCACCAGCAGCCGGTTTACGATGAATCCCGTCTTGTCCGAAGTCCGCACCGGAACCTTTCCCAGCCGCTTCGCAAACTCATAAGCCGCCTCATAAACGTCGGCAGAAGTAGCAATCGTCTTCACCACCTCCACCAGTTTCATCAGCGGCACCGGATTAAAAAAGTGCAGCCCGATAAATCGCTCCGGCCGCTTCACCGAAGTCAACAGCTCAGTCACCGAAATCGAAGAAGTATTCGACGCAAAGATCGCGTCTTTCTTCACGACGCCATCGATCGACGCGTACATCTTTTTCTTTTCCTCAACGTTCTCGATGATCGCCTCAATAACAATGTCGCAATCGGCCAGATCAGCCTTGTTCGTAGTCCCCCGAAGCCGCCCGCGAATCTCGTCTTTCTGCTGTGGACTGATTCCGCCCTTCTCCACCGGCCGCTCAGCAAACTTAGCCAGCGACTTCTCAATCCCAGCAAACCCCTTGTCAAGATACTTCTGCTCGACTTCGAGCACGGTAACGTCGAAACCCGCCGTCGCGCAGACCTGCGCGATGCCGGAACCCATCAAGCCACAACCGAGAACGCCGACTTTCTTGATCTCCATAAAGTCCTTCCGCCCCGCTGGGACAGAGGCCCAGCGAGGCAAGGATTATTCAACTATTTTAGCTCGCACGTTTCTTGGCACTCGCTAATGCGCTCTCCGCAAGGCCCTTCAAGGCCGTGGGCACTAATTTCTCCTTCTTGTCTTGATCCCGGAGCAGTCTTCGGAAAGTTTGATAGGTCTCTATGACCCTTTCAGGCTCAACGGTCTCGCGAACTGAACCTTCGTAGTAGGCGTTTGTTAGGGTTGCCGCGATGATTTTATTATCGTCCATAATGTTAACTCCTTCATTGAAAAGTAAAAGGCCCAACCAATAGGTTATGGGCCTTGAGGCGAATCAGAACTTGGCGGAGCGTCTGGCTTGGGTATCGCTTTACCGCACTGCTGTTGCCGATCCCATTGTACCTCGAAGGCATGACTGGGGTCATGGAGGCGAATCCCTACGACTCTGGCGACGGCAAGCACTCGCTGCACACAAAGCTACGGAATTGCATGGAGAACACTAGATCACCTTCCTCAACTTGTCTTTTGCAAAAAGCGCAGATGTTTTCGTCCCTGAGCCGTCTCTCTTCTATTTCCTTTTCCTTCTTCCCAAAGTAATTCCAAAGGATCACCGTCCAAGCCCCGTAGAAGAAGCCGAAGCCCAACTGCTCATCCCCAGAAGGGTAAGGATGAAAATGAGACCGGTGGGACAGGAGGCTTTGGATAGCCCCTATTATCACAATGATGACTGCGGGCGCAGACCACACAATCAGGTAACCGAACATGCGTCCCCACGCGGGCCGCTCTAAGTGGTTGGGTGACTGAGTCATCGCTTTCAGCCATTCGACCGGCGATTCTATGCCGCTGAAAACAGTTCTGCAAACGTCCTACAGCCGGGTGCCCCCGGTCGCGCGCCCTTCGAGACCGGGGGATTCCGAGATAATTTCAGAACGCGGCCTTCTCTGCAACCCATTTGCCTTGCCCCAAGCCACATTTTTTCGTACCCTAAACTTATGGAAGTCCACTTCGCCCCCGAGACCGAAAAGAAGCTCAAGGACCTCGCCGCGCAGAGCGGACGCAAGACCGCCGACGAGCTTGTGCAGGATGTGATCGAAGGCTACTTCGATGAGATTGCCCAGACGCGAACCATGCTCAACAGCCGCTACGACGACCTTAAGAGCGGCAGAGTGAAGCCCCTCTCCGGCGACGAAGTCGAAGCCTACTTCCGCGACAAGAGCGCCGCCGCTCGCCGTTCGCAGCCAGGTTCATGACCCGGTATGCCTTCCATCCGGAGGCCCGCCTTGACCTCGACGAGATTTGGGAATTCATTCGTGTGGATAACCTGGACGCTGCCGACCGCGTGATCGCGGAAATCCTGTCTGCCATTTCCGGGGCAGTGCCTTTTCCAGGTCAAGGTCACAAACGACCTGACCTCACCCATCTGCCTCTGCGGTTTCTTTTGGTTCGCGAATACCTGATTGCCTACGCGCCCGACGAAGAGCCCTTGTGGGTTGTCGCAGTTCTGCATGGACGGCGCAGTCCCCGGTTGATGGCCTCAATTTTAAGAGACCGACAGTGAACTTAGTCGGACGTGCCACGCGCCTCTTCAAGATGCTGACGCAATTCAACGGGAGACGCCCACTTGTGAAACTCGGTGAGCAGTGTGGTTTCCACCTTCTCTAACCGTTCGCTAATCCACTGTTTGTCTTCTTCCGTGAGCACATGCCAATTATAGGGCAAACACCCAATGGGATCGCAAAGTTTTTCTCAACCGCTCACTGAAAGCTCTCGACGACCATCGCAATCCCCTGCCCCCCTCCAATGCACGCCGTGGCCAGCCCGTACTTCTTCTTCCGCCGCCGCAACTCGTACAGCAGCGTGATCACGAGGCGCGTTCCGGTCGCTCCCAGCGGATGTCCCAGCGCAATCGCTCCGCCGTTCACGTTCACTTTTTCGCGATCAAGCCCCAGTTCTTTCTCCACCGCCAGGTACTGCGCCGCGAAGGCCTCGTTCACTTCGATCAAGTCGATGGAATCCAAAGTCAGCCCCGCGCGCTGCAGCGCAATCTTCGTCGCCGGAACCGGACCGCTCCCCATAATCTTCGGATCGACGCCCGCAATCCCCCAATTCACAACCCGTCCCAACGGACTCAGATTCCTTTTCTGCGCCTGCTCCAGCGACATCACTACGACTGCCGCCGCGCCATCCACAATCCCGCTCGCATTCCCCGCCGTCACCGTCCCATTTTTCCCGAATGACGCGCGCAGCTTCGCCAAACCCTCCATCGTCGTCTGCGGACGCCGGTGATCGTCCTCCGCAAGAGTCTCTCCCGTCGCCTCCCCCTTCGAATTCCGCAGCGGCACTGGCGTCAACTCTTCCTGAATCCGCCCCGCCTTGTACGCCTCCTCGGCCTTCTGCTGTGAGCGCAGCGCGAACTCATCCTGCGCCTGCCGCGTGATGCCCTGCTGCTCCGCATACAACTCCGCCGTGTTTGCCATTTGCAACCCGCAGTAGGAATCGAACAGCGCCGCCATCAGCGAGTCTTCGAGTTTGCCGCCCGGAGCCAGCGTAAACCCCTCGCGCCCGCGAACCACAAACGGCGCTTGCGACATCGCTTCCATGCCGCCCGCCAGCACTATCCTGGCTTCCTCTGTCTGGATCATCTGCGCCGCGCTGACGATCGCCTGCATCCCCGAGCCGCACAGGCGATTCACCGTCAGCGCCGGAGTCTCAATCGGCAATCCCGCCCGTAACCCCACATGCCGCGCTCCATACAGCGCGTCGCTGGTGGTTTGCTGCGCGTTACCGAAGACGACATGGTCGAATTCCTTCGCATCGATCCCCGACCGCTCCATCGCGGCCTTCGCCGCCACCGCGCCTAGTTCCTGCGCCGTGTAATCCTTGATCTTCCCGCAATAACGTCCAAAGGGCGTGCGCGCACCGCTGACGATTGCAGTGTCTCCCGGCTTCAGCATGAGGACCAACTTGTTCAGAAGAGTGCGCTGGCATTGAGCCAACCTGAGAGTTTAACAGCAGGAAACGAAGATGGCGCGAAAGTTCCGCACCTGTATTGCGCTGGCCCTTGCTTGTGTAGAGCGGACGCTCTTGTCCGCTGCCGTTGCCTTTGGTTTTAATCTACAGCTGGTTTGGTTTGCTGCCGATTCTTGTTTGTCCTTGCCTTTTGCCTAGTCCTGGACCGCCTGTCCCCAAACTTGCGGTCGCTGCTACCCTTCCGCGGACAGTGTCCGCGCCGCGCGGGCTCTACGCCACCGCCGCCGAGGCAGCGAACTGCGGCGCCTGGCATACCACCGCACCCGCGCCCTGCGCGACCGCCTGCTCCAGAGCGTGATCGGCGCGGTTGGCCACCTCGGTCACGATGTCCACCGGATCATAATGCTGCCGCATGACCCCTTGCGCCAGGCCGGCGCTGAATTCGACTCCCTGATCCTTGCCCGGAAAACACACTTCGCCGAGCAGGCGCCGCAATTTCTCGACCGCCAGCAAAGCTTCTTTTTCGCCGGTGTCGCCAAGCACCACAGCGATCGTCGTCGCTTCATAGCGGAACGCCAGATCGTTCGTCCGGATGTTCGATGAAACGACCTGCCCGACCTGCTCCATCGCCGCCGCCACCGCCGGCTCGCCGTATTCCTTGAGCAGCGCGCTGCGACGTCCAAACTGCATCAGCAACACAGTCACCGTCGTACCCTGCTGCAAGGCGCGCCGGGTTTCCGCCTGCAGCAGATCGAGATACGAAGCCCGGGTAAGCAGCCCGGATTTTTCGTCGGTTACCGAGAGATTTTTCACCAGCCGTCGCAGTCCTGCGTTGTTGAGCGCAATCAACACCTGGTCACTCAACGTCCGAATCACCAGCACCTCCGAAGGCTGCCACGCCCGGGGTGCATTTTGAGTCAGGATGAGCACTCCAATATGGTCGTTGCCTTCCGTAAGCGGCAGCGCCAGCAGCGATTCAATCTGTAACTCATCAACCGCGTTGCGCACTGCCATCAATTCGGGTGCATTTCTGACGCCACCCAAAGTCACCGCGCCCCGCGCCACCGCCAGATCCTGCACCGCTTCCGCCAGGCTCACCAGCGACGACGAAGTCGCCGGAGTCAGACCATCCATGTGATACTCCTGCACGCTCGATGGCGGCAGCCCGGGTTTGCGCAGGGCCACGATGCAACGCGCCGTCCGCCAGTTCGATCCAATTTCCTGCGCCGTTGTCTTCAAGACTCCTTCCGCATTCCCCTGGTGGTAAAGCTTGCGCGTGATTTCCGCGACCCGCGCCAGACTGCTGACATCGGACGCCTCACTCGCCGCCGTTGGCGCTGACGCCACGGCTGCGACGGCAGACGGATCGCCAGGCTTTGCCGACCCAGCTGAGGCAGCCCCCGGTACCGGCTTGGCATACTGCGGTTCGATTCCGGCCGCGATATACAGTCGCTGTAACTCCTGGTTGCGCTCTTCCTCTCGCGGAAACAGTTCCTGAATGCGCTGCAAACGCTCGATCGCCTTCGACCGCATCCCGTACTGCACCAGAATCTCGGCTTGCAGCATCAGATCCTGCAACGCCGCCGCTCCCAGCGTCGGTTCTTTGACCTGGATAGCTTCCTGCTCTTCTTTCTTCACCGTCGCCGCAAACCGCGATGCGATCACGTTGAAGCGCTGATCATCGATCTTGCCGCGCAGCATCGCCAATCTTCTCTGATGCCCGGGTTCGTACGGGTCCACTTCCGCGGCCCGGTCCAAACTCTCGCCCGCTTTCTGATAATCGTGTTTCGTGCAATACAGATCGAACAGCTTCAACAGCGCCTGAGCGTAATCCGTTTCCCGGTTCGAGGCGTTGAACAGTTCCGCCAGAAATTCCAGCATGTCCGCCGAAGGACGATGCGACGCCAGGAGTTCCTGCATGGTCCCGATGAACGATCGCCGTTCCCCGCGCCGCCGCTGAAATGCTTCCAGCTTTCGCGCCAGCGCCACCGCTTCCGCATCCAATTCGGAATCGATCATGGTTCCGATCAGATCCACCACCTGGTGCATGCGTGAGGGGTTATGCTCGAACATTTCCCAGATCAGCGGCTCGCTGTCCACACAACGATCCGCCGCCAGCAGCGCTTGAGCATACAGGTCGCGCAACTCCGGTGAGGCTTCTCCGGCATGTACCAGCGGCTCGAAAATAAAAATTGCCGCCCCGGATTCGCCCCGCGCCAGTAAACTTCTGCCGTACGCCACCGCGATCTTCGAATCTGTCGGATTCTCCGTGTAAGCCCGCTCAAACCACTGGCTGGAGTTCCCGCCCGCAGTCTCGGCCAGTTCCGCCAACTGCAGGAAGGACTGCGCTGCCATGGTATGCTCGCCCAGATCCGACGCCCATTCTGCCGCCCGCAAATGATTGGACTGCGACGGCTCCAGGCTCACTATCCGCCGCAATACCAGCAGTCCTTCTTCTTTTTGACCCTGCTTTTGCAGGTCTTCCAAAGCATTTTCGTACGTCCCGATCGCCAGTTTCTTGTTGGAGTTCTCCAGGAGTTGCCCAAAGCGCACTTTCTGTTCCCAGGTCGGATTGGCATAGCGCGCCAGCTTCTTGTAGGTCAGGCTGGCCCGCGTCGCGTCGGCGGCCGCCACTTGCCGCTCAAATAAATCTCCCAGCAACCGCACCGCTTGCGCTCCCCGGTTCAACGACAGGCACAAGTCCGCCGCCATCTGCCGCACATTATCGTTTTGCGGGTCGCTTTCCAGGATTTGAAGATATTCCGCCAGCGCGTCGGCGGTCTTCCCCTTCTGCAGAAGTTTCTCCGCCTTTTCGACGCGGCGGGCGATCTCGGCACGGCTGGGATTTTCTGGCATGGGGCGGACTTGGGACGGAGACTCCCGTCCTGATTCTAGGATTCACCCCCGGCACCGGCAACGCGGTTACTCAGCGAAGTGATTACGAAAGTCACACCGTCCGCCAGATTCCCGCTTCCGTGAGTTTCCGGCTGTGTTCCCATCGTGACAGGACCATCTTTCACGGTTCCGCTCCAGCACCTTGCTTGCAGCCGGGCGAAACTGGACAAATCGCAGGTTTCACGCCGGAACGGCAGAAGATCTGGAGTTTTCCACCGCTTCTGCCGATATCAACTATTGAAATATTGAGACTGAAGCGTCTCCCCTTGTCGGTGAACCCAATCAATTTCGAGCGGGATGGCGACTCCCCCTTGCGTCGTTTCGCCAGCCTGCGCCAGCCTTGGTTTGTCGGCCTTCTCTTCGCCGCCCTCATCGCCACTCAAGCGCTGGGCTTCCTCGTCTTTGGCACAGGCCAGTTCGGCTCCAGCCTTTCCGAGTCCATCATCGTGCTTTCCGGCCTGCTTGCCATCGCTTGCACCTGGCTTGCGTTCCGCCGCGCCCAGGGAACGATTGCCCTGTTTTGGTTTCTGTTTGTTGTGGTTCTAGTGGTCCTGCTCGTACCCACTGCACTCCAGGCCTGGGACACTCTCTTCGAACAATCTCTCTTATCGGAGTCGACCCGCAGCCTGCTCTATTGCCTCTACGGCGCGCCCATCCTGATGATGCTCTTCCTCTCGGAGTCGCATCGGCCGGAGCGCCTGAAGTTCGAGATCTTCCTCGATTTGTTTCAAGTGGCGGTTGTGGTCGGCCTCATCTACTCCACCTTTTTTTTCCTGCCTGCCCAGCGCATGCTGCCAGCCGACGCGCTCATGCACGATGTCAGCATCAGCGACGCGCAGAGCCTGCTCCTCCTCATCGCCGCCCTCGTGCGCCTGCAGTTCGCCCGCGTCCCCGGCACTCGCAATCTGTTCCTGCGGGTAGCCGTCTTCCTCCTCGTCTGCGCCGTCGCAACCTTCGTTGGGGACTGGATCTACGTCCACAAATCCTCGTCTGCAACCACATGGTTCGACCTGGGCTGGACGGTTCCTCAAGTTGCCGCCGGCTTCATCGCCCTTACTTGGAAACCGTCGCCAAAACCCCAGTCCGCCCCCGAGCCCAACAGTCTTATCAGCTTCCTCGGCACCAATCTGGTCCTCGTCGCCATGCTTTCCTGCATCGCTCTACTCATGGATCGGTGGAAACAGGCGCACGGAGAAATCCTCACCGACGTAGCCATCGCCGCATCGCTGCTCGCTTTCACACTTCGTTTGGCCCTCACCCAATTCCATCAGCACCAGGAAATAACCCAGCGCAAGGCGGCGCAAAAGCAGCTAACCGTCTCGAACCAAAGAGTCGGCCGACTCCTCGATGATGCCCGCAAGCAAACTTCCGAAATCACCCAGGTCAGCGAACTCGGAAGCCTTCTCCAAGCTTGCACCTCCCGCGAAGAGGTCTTTCGTCTCATCCCGGAGCGTTTGCGCTGCCTTTTCACCGGTGCGTCCGGCTGCATCGCCCTGCTCAGCGCATCCGGAAACCGCGCTGAGTCCGTCGCTCAATGGGGAGTCCTCTGTCCCGCCAACCAGATCTTCACACCGGAACAGTGTTGGGCGCTTCGCCGTGGCTGCACTCATGTTCATCCCGGCGGACGCTCCGAACCGCGCTGCTCCCACTTACTCGGTGAAGGTCCCTCCGTCTGTATTCCTCTCATCGCCAATGGCGACACCTTTGGAACCTTGATCATTCAGAATGACGATCAGGGCGCAGTTCCGCGAGCGCCCGCCCTCGACCTTCGAGATTCCGACTCTGAGCGCGATGCCTTCGCTCGCCGCCGTCTCCTCGCCGCCACTGTCGCGGAAAACATCGCGCTGGCGGTTGCCAATGTCAATCTTAGGGAGTCTCTCCGCCTCCAGGCCGTCCGCGACCCCCTCACCGGGCTTTACAACCGCCGCTACATGCAGGAGTTCCTTGACCGCGAACTTCACACCGCCCGCCGCAAGCACCGCCCCCTGGCCATCATGATGCTCGATATCGATCACTTCAAACGTTACAACGACAATTTCGGACACTCTGCCGGCGACAAAGCTCTCGCCGCTGTCGCTGAGATTTTTCTGCGCAGCGTGCGGGCCGCTGATGTCGCCTGCCGCTACGGCGGCGAGGAATTCACCCTCATCCTCCCCGAATGCTCCCTGCGCCAAGCTACCCTGCGCGCTGAAGAAATCCGCACTCGCCTCAAGGAATTCTGCGTTCAGCACAACGATCGGGTGACCGATCCGCTAACCATCTCGATTGGCGTCGCCGCCTTCGATGAAACTACCGATCGTGTCGACCTGCTCCTCAAGTGCGCCGACGAAGCTCTCTACCAGGCCAAGCGCGCCGGGCGCGACCGCGTCGTCGCCGCCCGCCCTGCTGCCGCCTTGCCCAACTCGGAACTGATGGAGAACCACTCCGTTACCACGTCCTAGCCCTCACCTTTTTCCCGCCACCTTCCCTCCCGCTTCTGATATACGAATACGAATCAACATGCCCGCCTCATCCTCCACTCCCAATTCGCTCAACCCAGCTCCTGCAAACCCGGAATCCGGCCTGCGCCACCAACTCACCGCTGGACAGATGACCATGGTCGCTGTCGGTGGCTCGATCGGCACCGGACTGCTCCTTGGCACCGCCGCTGCGATTGAACTCGCCGGACCCGCCGTCATCCTCAGCTTCGTCCTCGCCGCCTTCATCAGTTGGACCGTCGCCCTCGCGCTCGGCGAACTCGCCAGCTCCCATCCCGCCGCCGGTTCCTTCGGCGTCTATGGCGACCTCTATCTCAACCAATGGGCGGGATTCATCTCCCGCGCCGGCTACTGGCTCGGCATCGCCGTCTCGATCGGCGCCGAAATGGTTGCCTCCGCCACCTACATGCAGCTCTGGTTTCCAAAGGTTTCTCCTGTCGTCTGGGTCTTCGCATTCTCCGCCTTCCTCTTTTCCATCAACCTTCTCAGCGTCCATAGCTACGGCCGTTTTGAATTCTGGTTCGCCATGATCAAAGTCGCGGTCATCGCCGCCTTCGTCGCCCTCGGCGCTGCCCTGCTTCTCACCGGACGCGCCACTCCCCAATACACCCACCACGGCGGATTCTTCCCCCTGGGACACGCCGCCCCGCTCCTGGCAATCACCTTCGCTATCTACACCTTCGGCGGCGTCGAATTCGTGGCCGTGACTTCTGGCGAATCCACCTCAGCCAAAGCCATCGCCAGCGCCGTTCGCCGGACTTTTCTGACTCTCACCTTCCTTTATTTGGGAGCCATCATCATCCTGGTTGGCATCATGCCCTGGAACCGTGCTGGCGTCACCGAGAGCCCCTTCGTAAGCGTCTTCCGGTCCTTCAACTTACCCAGCGCCGCGCATTTCATGAATTTCGTGGTCCTGACTGCCGCCCTCTCCGGAGCCAACGCTGCGCTCTACGTCTCTTCGCGCATGCTGTTCTCGCTGGCGCGCACCGGGTGGGCTCCCCGGGCGTTAGGACGCCTGAGCGCCTCCGGCACTCCTGCCTGGGCCCTGTTCGTCTCTTCCTACGGAATCGTCGTCGCCCTGGTGCTTGAACGCTGGGCCCCCGCCAAGGCCTTCGAGTACATTCTTCGCGGCGCCTTTTTCGGCATGTTGCTCTCCTGGGTCATTTCGCTCGCCGCTCACATCAACTTCCGCCGTCGGTTGACCAAAACCCAGTGCGATGAAATCCCCGCCCGCTCGCCGCTGGGCCAATCGGGATCGATCATCGGTCTCGCCGTGGTCGCCGCTTCGATCGGCAAGACCTGGTGGGACTCCCGCATCAACCTGATCGCTGGACTAGCCTTGCTGATCGCCCTGACCGTTCTTTACTTCATCCTTCGGCCAGGCGCTTTGAATAGAGCTTTGGAAAAGAACCTGAGACTGCCATGAGCCTTCCCAATTTGGGAATCGACTGTCCATTTTTCGATTTTTCCGGCCAATTTCGCAGCCACACCCCTCTTTTTTTTCTGCTATATTCAGTCAGTTTCGGGCCCATCTCAGCGGCAGGACGACTCCGGACTTCCCTGCCTCTGCGACTCCCAGTCGCGACTAGTTCCGTGCCGCTCTGTTCCCCCGAAACGAAGGAGCAACTGTGACTTCCGCTCGAAAATTCAACATCCTCGCAGGCAGTGAACGTAAGCCAGTCCGCGGTGCTCGCCTGATCCACAATTCGCATCCGGACCAAACCATTGAAGTCTCCATCCGCATCCGTTCCAAGTCGGAGGCGAAGCGCGAAGAGTTCAAGAACGCTCTCGCCCAACCCGGTTTTAAGCAGATGTCGCGCGCCGATTATGAGAAAACCCATGGCGCCGATCCTGCCGACCTCGAAAAAATGAAGAGGTTCGCCCAGGAGTTTGGCCTCAAGGTTCACGAAAACGGCACCGAACTTGCCCGCCGCACCGTGATGCTTTCAGGAACCGTGACCAATCTCCAAAAAGCCTTTCACGTGGAACTCAAGGAGTACAGCCACCCCAAGGGAAATTTCCGCGGCCGCATCGGCGCCATCAGTGTGCCCAGCGACTATGCCGACATCATCACAGGAGTGTTTGGACTCGACAACCGGCCCCAGGCGGAACCCCATTTCCGGCGCATGGCTGCACCCGACAAGCATAAGCACAAGACCAGCAACCCGACCACCTCTTACGACCCCAACGAGATTGCTCAGATCTACGATTACCCCTCGGGAGATGGAACCGGCCAATGTATCGGGATCGTTGAGCTAGGTGGCGGCTTTCAACTCAACGACCTGACCAATTATTTTGGCTCACTTAACATCAATGTGCCGCAAGTCATCTCCGTGTCCGTCGATGGCGGCACAAATAGTCCAACTACCCCCGATAGCGCTGACGGCGAGGTCATGCTCGACATTGAAGTGGCGGGCGCCATTGCTCCCGCCGCGAAAATCGTCGTCTATTTTGCCCCCAACACCGATCAGGGCTTTCTGGACGCAATTACAACCGCCGTGCACGACACCACCAATCAACCGTCCGTCATTTCCATCAGTTGGGGCTCGGCTGAATCGGGCTGGACGATGCAGGCGCTTACCAACTTCGACGAGGCCTTTCAGGCAGCAGCGGCGATGGGCGTGACCGTCTGCGTTGCTTCCGGTGACAGCGGTTCGTCGGATGGCGTCAACGACGGCACGAACCACGTCGATTTTCCGGCTTCCAGTTCGTTCGCGCTGGGCTGCGGCGGTACCACCCTGCAAGCTTCGAACGGCCAGATTACCAACGAAGAAGTCTGGAACGACCAATCCACTGGCGGCGGGGCAACGGGCGGCGGAGTGAGCAATTCGTTTCCCCTTCCCAACTGGCAGGATGGATTCGGGGTTCCATTGCCTTCGGTACAAGGGGGCGGTCGAGGCGTACCTGATGTCGCTGGCGACGCCGACCCCAACACCGGCTACAACATTCTGGTCGATGGCGAAAGTGGCGTCTTCGGCGGCACCAGCGCGGTGGCTCCTCTATGGGCCGCCCTGGTTGCGCGCATCAATCAGAAACTCGGGAAATCAGTCGGATTCCTCAACCCGCTGATTTATGCCCAGGCCGTCGAAACTTCCGGATTCCACGACGTAACTGAAGGCAACAACGGCGCCTTTAGCGCAACCGACGGATGGGATCCTTGCACCGGTCTTGGCAGTCCCGATGGAGCCCGTCTCTTGGCCGCACTGACTGGAAAACTTTCTCAGGCAGCCTAAGCTACGTGGGGGCGAGCCCCGCCCCCATATCTAAGTCGCCCGCGCAGTTGCGGACCCCTCGTCCGCCCCGCGGAGCGAAGCTCCGCTCTCTATCTGGATGGGCGAAAAAGGGAAAAGGCAAAGCGAAAGTCTAGGAGCGAAAAGCTTATGAGATAAAGCGACGTCATCCCGCATTACAATGTCCTCCATGTCCGACGACCTTCTCACCTACCGCTCTGAATTCCCCATCCTCGAACGGACCAACTACATGATCTCCAACTCGCTTGGAGCCATGCCTCGCGCCGTTTATGACGCTCTCCATGCCTATGCCGACGTCTGGGCAAGCCGCGGAGTGCGCGCCTGGCAGGAACGCTGGTGGATGCTCGCCCTCGAAGTGGGTAACGAGATCGGCGCCCTGATGAATGCCCCAAAAGATTCCGTCTCTCTTCACCAGAATGTCACCACATGCCAGGCCGTGGTCGCATCCTGTTTCGATTTCTCGGGCAAGCGCAACAAAGTCGTTTACAGCGACATGAACTTCCCTTCGGTCATGTATTTCTGGGAAGCGCAGCGCCAATATGGCGCACAAGTATGCATGGTCAAGACTGACGACGGCATCACGGTTCCAACCGAGCGTCTGCTCGATGCCATCGACGACCACACTTTAATCGTTCCCATCTCGCACGTTATTTTTCGCAGTTCTTACATTAACGACGCCAAGGCCATCATCGAGAAGGCGCACAAAGTCGGAGCTCACGTTGTGCTCGACACCTTCCAGTCTCTCGGGAGTGTCCCGGTCGATATCCAGTCTTTCCATGCCGACTTCGCCTGCGGAGGAGTGCTCAAGTGGTTGTGCGGCGGTCCCGGCGTTGCCTACCTTTACGTCCGGCCCGACCTCGGCACGAAATTAGAGCCCAAGCTCACTGGCTGGTTCGCGCACGAGAATTCCTTTGAATTTGCCACCGGCCCTATCCGCTACGCTGATCCTCCGTTCCGATTTATGAATGGAACCACGCACATCCCCGCGATCGAAGCGGCGCGCCCGGGCCTCAAAATCATCCGCGAGGCTGGGCTAGAGAAAATCCGGGACAAATCCAAGCGCCAGACCGCTCGACTGATCGCCTTCGCCGACCAGCACGGATGGCGCATCAACTCTCCGCACGACCCTGAAATACGCGGCGGCACCGTCTCCATCGACATGCCCGATTCCCAGCAAGTGAGTCGCGAATTGCTCGCCCGCGACATTCTCGTGGACTGGCGTCCGAAGGCCGGAGTCCGATTTGCTCCACATTTCTACAACACCGACGCCGAGGTCGACGCGGCCATGGCAGCCGTTGTGGAAATTCTGAATGCACGGCCAGTCAGCGCATAGCCTCGGTCTAAAACCTCAGCGTAAAAATGCTGGAGCACCTGGCCCTCAATCGCTTCATTACTTCGGTAAGCTTGTTCCGCCTCTTTCTCCATGTTGTTTCTGAAATATCTTGCTTATCCTCATATTGAGATCGTCATACTGAGAATCCTCGAGTTATTACTGGAAAGCTACTTTGACCGCCTGTCTTTCTCTGTTCCTCTCGATCAGCTACCTTGCGATTGTTTCTTCGTTTGCCATCGCTGGCGGGTCCTGCTTTCTGTTTCTCGGATCCCAACTGCTTGTCCGCAAGCGCTTACTGCTCAAAACCCGCAATTCTAAAATCAGCACCGCGGCTCCGGGGTTGGCCGAGGTCCACGGCATCGCAACCGGTCCCGACAGCATTTCGTCACCGATCACGGGCAAGCCTTGCTTCCTCTATCGCACCACCGCGTGGGAGCAGCGCGCCGGCCAGAAAAAAGAAGAGTGGCGGAAAGTTGCGGAAGAAACTCTGCACGTGCCCTTCTTCATCGACGATTGCACCGGCCAGTTGCTTATCGAACCGCTCGGGGCGGATCTCGACCTGCATCACGATTTTTGCGAAGAGTATGAAGCCTCGTTCTTCTGCTCGAACTTCTCCCCGAACCGGGATGAGGTTCCCCGGCGTGTCGCCGCTTTTCTTTCCCGCCACGCCGTGATTCCGGGCCGCCGCGTGCGCATCGAAGAACGGTTGATCAAGCCCGAAGACTCGCTCTTTGTTGCCGGAACCATCGCGCAAAATCCGGGCATCGAGGTGCGCTCAGCTGCGGCCCTCCGCAACCACCCTGTGCTCAACTCAGTAGCAACTCGCTTCACGGCTCCGCCTCCTGCGCCACAAGTCATCCGGCTTGCGTTTGGGGCGGCTGCTTCCAGCAGTCAACACATGGGCCAGCAGGCGAAAATCGCGGCCGCGCTCACCCGAGCGGGCGTCGCTAAACCAGACGTTTGGTCGCCCGTCGCAGTGCCGAGTGCTGCCGTCGAAGAATCTGTTTCCCCCACCGCGACTTCGGCGGACGCCGATTCCTGTAAGAAAACAAGTCATCCGCGGGAAACGACTGCCGTCGAAAAACAAACCACCGCCGCTGGCTTCAGCCTCACTCCGCCCCTCTTGTTGAGGAAAGGCGCAGACAATATGCTCGCGATCTCCTTCCGCAGTCAGAAGGAATCGCTCGGCGCGCTCGCCCGGAAGTCGGCCGCCTTGGTCTGGGGAGGCGCCGCCATCACAGCTCTCGGCCTTTACGCTCTGATCGTTCAGATACGGTTGCGGTGACAAAACATTGACAGAAAATGATTAGTCCCCTGCTAAGCCGTTGGCTCTTTGGTCCGAAGCCTCAACTGGCAGCGAACTACGCCATGCCCCGCCCCTCCTAATTTAGAATGAACTCGTGACCGAACCCCTCCGCATCGGGATTCTCGGCGACTTTAATCCTGAACTCCGTTCCCACCATGCCACTAACAATTCACTCCAGCACGCCGCTCGGAAACTCCAAGTCATGGTGGAATCGCTTTGGCTTCCAACCCCGTCGCTTCTCGAACCGGGCGCCGCTGCCGTCCTCGATTCCTGTGATGGGCTGTGGGCATCGGCGGGCAGTCCCTATCGCAGCTTCGACGGTATGCTGAAAGGTATCGAGTATGCCCGAGTCCACGACCGGCCCTTCCTCGGCACTTGTGGAGGGTTCCAGTACACGCTGATCGAGTGCGCCCGCAACGTCCTCGGTATCCACGACGCCACCACCGCGGAAGAAGATCCGTACGCCAAACACATCGTCATCTATCCCGTCGCCTGTTCCGTTCCCAATCGCGATCCGAACGCACCCGGACTCTCCGGTAAAGTGAGCGAGATCCGTCTCCGTCCCGGCTCTTTCCTCGCGGCGTTTTACGGAAAAGAGATGATCGAGGAAGAATTCTTCTGCAACTACGAGGTGAATCCGGAGTTCGAATGGATGGCGATGGAGGCGGGCTTTCCAGTAGTAGCCCGTGGCTCGAACGAGGCATGCCGCGCCATTGAATCTCCGGCACACGCATTTTTCATAGCGACATTATTCCAGCCGCAACTTTCCTCCACCGAAGACCATTCGCATCCCCTGATCGTGGCGTTCGTGCAACATGCAGCCGATTTCCGCGGCAAACGCCTCGATGACTCCATACTGACCTGAGTCCGCATGTCGTTTCTCAGGAACTTACTTTTGCACAGGGCTTGCCGACTTTTCACGCCAGCGTAACTTCCGGTTCACACGCCTCTGCTATTTCTTGACCGGGAAACTTTGTCTTCCCCGGATCGCCACCCGCCCAGCGGAGACCGGCGAGAACCGCGCCAGTTGAGAGGCGTTCGCAAGATTCCAATGACAAGAGAGGAACAAGACATGAACACCGTAGAACGGTTGAAGGCCGGTTGGGCTTCGCTGATGATCGCTGCGTTGATGATGCAGCCGCTCCCCACGCTCGCGGAAAATCCCACAAGTGACGGGTTTGCCGACCAGAGGAAGGTTGTCGAAATCGCGCCGAAGTCAAGCGCTGAAGTCGCCCGCTACACCCGCAGCATCGAGAGTGAGCCGAGTCTCACCCACGCTCAAAAGCTCGCTCTCCTCCAGCAAAACATCAAGTACGTCTTCGTTCTCTTCCAGGAGAACCGTTCTTTCGACTTCTACTTCGGCACTTATCCTGGCGCTCGGGGCCTGTTCTCCCAACCCGCCGCCCAGACCCCGGGCTTTGTTCAGCCGATCGTTAAGACGGACGGCACCGTCGGCAGCATCTCGCCCTTTCTGATCCCTCAGTCGATTACCAACATCAATGGCAGCAACGTACTCCTGTATCCCGAGGATACCGACTCCGTCAATCACGGACACGCCGCCATCGATGCCAAGCTGGACTTGGTCAACAATGTCGCCCAGAATGACCGCTATGCGTTCACCGAAGAAGGCCTGTCGGGGACGCTGAGCGCCGATGGAACGACCTACACCGGACCGGCCCCAACTGAGCAGCAAGTGCAAAAGGGCGAATTGGTCATCGGCCACGTCGACTGCAACACCGCTCCTTTCCTCTGGCAATACGCCGACCGCTTCACGCTGTTCGACAATTTCTTTGACACCGTGATTGGCCCTTCGACGCCAAACGCCATCGCCATGATCGCTGGCCAGTCGGGTGTAACCCAGTGGATCAAGCATCCGGGGCTGGGCAACAATGTGAATCCCACGAACGCAGCCCTGCCCGTAACCGGCGATCCGCAGCCCTTCTGGGGATCTGCTCTCGATCCGACGCCTGCCGGCCAAAAGCAGCCCACGGAGGGCGGTGGAGCTCCCAGCACGAATCCTGCTTCCAACTTGACGTTTGCGAGTCTGCCCCTCTCCTTCATGGGCAACCAGGTCGAAACGCTCACCGCCAGCGACCTCAACCCTGCCTTCGACCTTCTTGATGTGCAAAAGGACATCAAGAAACTCGCCGGCAGCGCGAGCGGGCCCGTCAATTGGGCCTGGTACGAGTTAGGTTACGATCACGAGCCGATCGACCCTCCGGGTCAGACCACCCACACCAGCTACATCGCCCATCACGATGCCCCGCAGTACTTCGGGTATGAAGCCAACAATCCCAACGAAACCGCCGCCCACATGAAAGGCCTCGGCGACTTCTTCAACGCCATCAGCATCAACGCGCTCCCAGGACCCGGCGTCTACTACGTCCGCGGCGGGTACAACAATCTGGATGGTCTCATTCCTCGCTCACCCAGCCCCGCCGTCAAGGCCGCTTACGCCGGCAACGACGACCATCCGGGATACTCCGATGCCCAGATCAGCGAAGCCCTTCTGGCGGACACGATCAACGCGATCACGGCCAGCCCCTACTGGCCGCAGAGTGCCATTATCATCACCTACGATGAGACCGATGGCCTCTACGATCACACTCAGCCTACGATTCGTAGCTGGGATCCGAGCGGCACCGCTCTCGATCAGGGTCCGCGCATTCCCACAATCGTGATCTCGCCATACAGCGTGGTTCACGGAATCTCCCATGAAGCCACCGAGCATGGCTCGATCATCAGATTCATCGACGAACTCTTCAACCTCACTCCACTGGCCGATCTCCCCGACGAACACGCGGCTCGCGCATTGGGCCAGCGCTTGTACAATCAAAACTACCTTGGGCCCTCCGACGCCGGCACTCCGGGCGTGGGAGACCTCTTCTCCGCCTTCGACAATGGCCGCCTGCTGGGCCAAACCGCGCCCGTGCCGGCTTCCTATGCTGCGATTCCCGCAGCGACAGTTACCACTCTGCCGCACTATGGCGCTCAGGGCTGCCGCGTACTGCAGATCACTCCCACCGACTACACCAACAATGGACTGCTCGATCCGGCTCCACAGGACTTCAACCCGCGTCCCAGCACCAACCCTGGTACTCCGTATCTGGGCGGCTGGCCGTCCAACTAGGTATATCTCAGCTTTTCCGGCGACCGGACTTGCTTTCCGGTCGCCGGACTCTTGTTGGCATGCCACTTTAGTCGTTGGAAGGAACCCGATCAGAATGATTAGAGCTTCCGCCCTTCTATTTTTAACGTTACTGCTGATTGCCGGTCTTACTTCCCGAGCTCACGCCGGGGCTACGCTGGATCGAATCAGAGCCGCCGGCTCACTCCCTTGCGGAATCAACATTGAAGAGCCCGAATATTCCACCCAGGATGCGCACGGGAACCATGCCGTTTTCGATACGGACATCTGCAAGGCTGTGGCCGTGGCTGTGCTCGGACCCAACGCCAAGTTCACCGTCATGTCTTATCGCGACGAGCAGGACGCCCTCAAAGCCCTGAAGTCCGGCGAGATCGCTCTCCTCGCCACCGCAACTCCTAACTACATAAATTCCGCCAACAAGGGCTTTGGCTTTGCCCGGCCCATCTTCTATGACTACCAAGCTTTATTTGTGAATAAGACGATGGGTGTCGCTACTCCTCACGATCTTGCAGGTAAAAAAATATGTTTCCTCGGCGGCACCGAGATCGAGACCCAACTCACAAGTTACATGCAGCGCGAGAAGATCAAATTTCTTCCGTTTCCGTTTCAGGAGGAAGGCGAGATGGAAGCAGCGCTCGTGACCCGCAACTGCGCTGCCGTAACCGCTGACGTGTCGCAACTGGGCTACGAGCGACTCGGGTTTAAGAGCGTGGCCAGGAATTTTGAAATCCTTCCCGACGTCGTCGCGAAAGATCCACTGGCGCCAGCATATACCCTCGAAGATACGCAATGGGCCGCCATCGTCAATTGGACAGTCGAAGCTTTGATCCAAGCCGAAGAGAGCGGAGTGACCCAGGCGAATCTCGAAGAAATGAAGAACAGCGACGATGAAGTCATCCGCCGGCTGCTCGGCGTCCACCGCGGCTACGGTGGATTCCTTGGACTCGACGATGCTTGGGCGGCACGCGTCATCGAGGCCGTGGGTAACTACGGTGAGATGTTCGAGCGCGACCTCGGCTCCGGCTCCGTGATGAAGCTGGCACGGGGCGCCAACAACCTGTGGACAAAGGGCGGGCTTATGTACGCTCTTCCCATCCGCTAATGCAAGTCCTGTGCAGCCCAAGAAAACCTGCCCCAGCCCATCAAGAGTCCCGGCCGAGACACAGGGAATTCGGGTAATGGGTCAGTTTGAATTTGAGTTGTTCCGCCCGAAGAGACGTTTCCACAGGTAGGGAACGACGAAAACTGCAATTGTCGCTAGGGCAGCGCTTAGTGCCATCACCTTTACATCGGTCAAGCCGAATCTGTGATGCGGGAGGATAGCGAGCACCAGTAGGCAGGTGGCTAGTGGCAGAATAGTTTGTTGCAGAGCATCGGTGCCCTTGCCCTTGGCGATTCTCATCCCGCGATACTCTCATACCTTCAGGGATGGCAGCAAGCGACAAGACCGGTGCGGTGGCGGTGCAGTTTCAAACTGACCCACTACCCGGATTCAAACTGCACCACTACCGGAGTTCGAACCCGCTTGACCGCAGCCTACCCACTGTCGTAGCCTCGCCTGCAAAATCAAAGCGTTCGCCGTTTGCGCCTTAAGGAGGCCGCACTTGGTTCCTCTCGCTGCTCTTTGGCTCCCCATCCTGCTGTCGGCAGTCATCGTCTTCGTCGCCAGTTCCATCATGCACATGCTGCTTCCCTATCATCGCAGCGACTACCATCAACTCCCCGACGAGGACAAAGTAGTCGCTGGACTGCGCGCCGCCGCCCTCAAGCGGGGCCTCTAGGTCTTCCCCCACTGCACCCCCAAGGAGATGAAGTCGCCCGCCATGATCGAGAAGTATACGCAGGGGCCAGTCGGGTTCATCACTATCCTTCCCAGCGGACCACCCTCGATGCCGAAATTTCTGATTCAGTGGTTTGTCTTTTGCCTCTTGATCGCATTCTTCGTTGCCTACCTCACCGGACACACGGTCCCGCCTGGTATACGGTATCTGGCTGTTTTTCGCGTGGCCGGAACCGCCGCCTTCCTTGCCTTTGGTCTGGGAAACTTGAGCAATGGCATCTGGAAAGGCCAGACCTGGTCGTCAACCATCAAGGAAGTCTTTGACGGACTCGTGTATGCCTTGCTGACCGCTGGCACTTTCGGCTGGCTCTGGCCTCGGTAGAACCGCTGCCCGAGTCTTAGCGACGTTTATGTCATCAATCGAGCCCTGGTTGCGCGGTACCGAAACGGATACTCCGGCCGTCGGCCGCGCCGTGTTGCATGCACTGCAATTGGCGGAGGAAGATTTATGGAAGTGGTGTGGAAGCCTGTCAGACGCTGCACTGAATGCGCGCCCAGCGGGGGCGGCGCCGGTCGCCTTCCACATTCGGCACTTGGCGCGCAGCCTGGATCGTCTTCTGACCTACGCCGAGGGGCGCGGCTTAAACGAAGAACAACTGGCACGCCTGCGCACGGAGCTCGCTCCGGGGGCAACGCGCGAGGAGCTGTTCGCGGAGCTCACTAGCGCGCTGTCAGCCGTAGCTCCGCGAGTGCGCGCGCTGGCGGCGTCGAATCTTGAAGATACGCGATTTGTTGGAAGCAGACGTTTGCCCGCCACCGTGGGTGGCTTGCTTGTCCATGTCGCCGACCACACCCAGCGGCATGTCGGACAAGCCATCACGACGGCAAAAGTCGTTACCGAGCGAATCCTCCCGTGAGATCTTTCACGGTTGCCGTCGACTCACACGCCGGAGCCGAACAAACTAAAAAGCAGAATGGCAAGCACGATCAGCGTGAAGGTCACATACATCCGGTCACGTTCGAGGGCAAATCCCACAATTGAGAACGCTACCCGCGCAATCGGCGTGGCAATGAGAAGCAGCAACCCAAGCTGGATCCAGCCACGTCCGCGCCCGTTGATCACGCTCTGTATAACTCCTGGAATAGTGCGGAAGTCGGAGGGCTCGCCGCGGAAGATGCGGTAGTCCGCGGGTTCGTGGGCGTGACGGGATAGGTAGATGCACGCTCCCCATAGTACGATCGCGGCCGAAAGCATCACCCCGCTGCGCAGCAGGTTGCCGAGGATGACTTCAATGCGGTGATCATCCCACGACCGCGGCTGAGATCGCGCTGGCTGCTTTACTTCGGGAACGGGCGCTTGGTCGACGGGCATCAGATTTTACCCCAGAGTCCGTTGTAGAGCATTTGCAGGCCCAGAAAAAGAATCACCAGACTGAAAACCAAACGCAGCGATTTGGTTTCCGCCTTAACTAGAATTCGGCTCCCCAGCAGTGATCCGCCGAGAACTCCTAACATGACGGGCATCGACAAGCCGGGATCCACATATCCGCGACTCAGATAGACGCCGGCGCTGGCGGCTGCGGTGACTCCAATCATGAAATTGCTGGTGGTCGTGGAAACCTTGAAGGGGACCCGCATCGCCTGATCCATCGCGAGGACCTTAACCGCTCCGGAACCGATTCCAAGTAATCCGGAGAGCGCGCCCGCGCCGAACATTAGGCTGAAGCCGCTCGGAACATTCTGGACGTTGTAACTGCGCTCGCCTCCAAGGTCGGGGAAACTGCCATTCAGCTTCAGACGGGTGGCTAGCGGATCGGGAGGCAGAATGCGCTGCGCCGGCGGGCGCGGCTT
>Ga0182030_10003955_pt1 | contig 31594 bp, 30 predicted proteins | sample 812S3MmetaG_FD_121299 | JGI IMG/M metagenome (GOLD analysis project Ga0182030, IMG submission 121299) | Permafrost microbial communities from Stordalen Mire, Sweden - 812S3M metaG (Illumina Assembly) | ecosystem: Environmental > Terrestrial > Soil > Wetlands > Permafrost | place: Sweden... | reverse complement strand
GGTAAAAGTGGAAATCCGCGCTCTTGCGGATTTCCAAGCGCAGTGGGAAAGTCCCGCCCTTGGACTTTTCCACGAAGTGTCTTTTTCCATGGCCCGCTTACCCACAAATTCTGCTATAGAGCCTCAATGATAACCTTGCCTGCAATCTTGGTGAAGAATTCACTCCCCATTAGCACCCTGAGTTTCGACTGGCCTTCGTATACGCACCCGCTACCGCAATCTGGGCTTCCAGGGCAGATCTTCTTTAAAATTCGATATTGGATGTTCGTCCACATTTCTTTGCCTAACAATTAGTAATTTTATCCTGTTTTTAAGGCAAAACCGAGGGGAGCCACGATCGTCATCGGAAGATAGACCCCAATGCCTTAATAATCTCCGCCCCGAATGGGCGGAATCCGCACTACAGAGAACGCCACTTTCCTGTTTTACGCTGGGAATGGACACCAGAGCCTGCGGACTTGTGCTGCAGAGCCCGTTCGTAAACAGAGACATAGTCATTCGCCATGCGACTGGAAGAAAAGTTCTGCTTGACCTTGTTGCCTCCTGCAGTTCCCATCCGCAAACGCTCACTAGGCTCACGAAGGAGCCGCAGCAGGGCGCATGCGAGTTGATCTGGTTCTCCAGGGTCGACGAGCAGCCCGTCCACTCCGTCTTCGAGGACGGCGGGAACGGCACCGACGCGAGTGGCTAACACAGCACAACAGGAAGCAAGGGCTTCAAGTAAAGTGATAGGGAGCCCCTCGTTGAGAGAGGGCTGGACGAGAATGTCAAGCGAGGCGAAAACTTCCGGAATATCGCTCCGCCTGCCTGTGAACGTTACGAACTTCGTGAGATTCAAGTCCTTAGAAAGATCTTCAAGTCTTTGGCGTTCCGGTCCGTCGCCGACAATCGCAAAGTGCGCGCATGGGAACTCTGCAACGACCCGGCCTGCAGCCCGCAGCAGGTGTTCAATTCCTTTCTCCGGGCTCAGCCGGCCAACCGTCCCTACCATTAGTGTGTCGAAGGCAATTCCGAGTTCCTCCCGCAGCCTGGGTTCGTTGTTCTGGAACCGACTGACGTCAATGCCGTTTTCAATATTGGTAATCCGATTGGGGTGAACGCCAGCGCACTTCAACCGGCGAGTCACGTCCTCGGATACGGAGACAACCTGATCGTACCTTCGGAGAACCAATCGGTCGATCATTCCGTAAAAGTATTCGAAAAGGTCATTGTCATACCAAGTGTGACAGGTGGCGACTAGAGCCGAGCGCAACCCCGTGCCAGCAAAATAAAGGTAGAAGTCAGTCTTATACCCATGGGAATGGATAATGTCGTAAGCACCAGATTTAAGGAGGTTACGCAACTGCCGCAGAGTGCCCCTATCAAGTTGACCGCGACATGGGATCGAATGTAATCGAACTCCACGCTGGATGGCTGCCTCTTTCAATTGATCGTTTGGCCGATGCGCGTGTTCAAAGGCCGCGATCTCAACGGTGTTGTCCAGTAGCTGGAACTCCCGGCAGAGAGCCAGAATAACCGCTTCGGCTCCGTACATCCCTCCGCTACTGATAAGGTGCAAGATTCTCATGATGTAAGCCCGGCTTCGCGTTCCTTGTGGAGATTGATTAGTGCGCAGAGCGCCAAGCATTACCCGCCAATCTGCGAACCTACCTTATTCACAACCCTTATACCGTTTCCGTATGGTTAATGAGTCTGCAGAAAAGATCGTCGTAGTGTTGATACATGGCGAAGATTCCAAAGTTCTCCATTGCAATTTCGCGGGCCGTGGCACCCCGAGTGACAAGTTCTCCGCTAAACGCGGCGGTAAGAAGTGTATTGGCTAACGCAATTGGGTCATTAGGCTCGCAATACCAAGCCACGGTACCTTCTTGTGCGACTTCCGGCACCCCGCCGACTCTTGTCGCAACGATTGGTAATCCCGCAGCCATAGCCTCCAACACAACCAGCGGCAAACCCTCATTCAGCGATGGCAGAACAAAAATATCCCATTTTGAGAGGACGCTGCTGATATCACTAGACGGGCCCTTTATCTGCACGTGACGTGCCAAGCCGAGCTTGTCAGTTTGAGCCTGTAGCTCGTTCATCAAGGGGCCGCCGCCCACGATATGCAACTCCGCCGTGGGCAGCTTTTCCAGTACTAACCGGAAAGCTTCAATTAAAATCGAATGTGCTTTGACCGGAACCATTCGGCCCACCGTCCCGAATCGCAGGCAAGGAAAGCTCTGACCCGGCTGAGCCTTTTGGCTCATGAATGGCTCCAGCGAAATTCCGTTGAGAATTACAGAGTGCTTGTTCTTCCGCCCGCGCAAGCGTGGACTCAAGGTTTGCCGACAGTGATCGGACACGTGAACAACGTGGTCCGTGAGCGGGAGCACCCAACGGAAATACCGCTCGTTAAAAGCCTTTCCTTCCGAGTCTATCGGACCATGCCGGGTGTTGACAGTAGCCTTGCATCCGGCGAGTTTTGCCGCCATTGCCGCGTAATGGTGGACAAAGGGGTTGTGGGAATGAACAACGTCCGGACGGTCACGCCGCATGACTGCGGCAATTGCAAACAGCGTAGAAAACGAAAATCCTAGCTTCTTATCAAAAAAGGTGATCTCAATACCACGCTCGCGAGCCTCGTCAGCGAGCGTTCCAGGTCGGAATAAGCAGTAAATGCGGACTTGGTGTCCAGCACTCGCTTGTTCGACGGCGAGGTTGAGCACCATTTTCTCTAATCCGCCGAGATTAAGAGTTTCGACAAACTCTACGATTCTCATATCTTGAGGCATCTCACATCGCCCGCGCCTAGACCGACCTCACGTTCCGATGAACTCAATGCTTGCGAACCCTGACTCAGCAACTGCCCGGAAGCGGACTTGGCCGCTATTGCGAGTCCTGCCATTGCAGGGAAATAGTAAAAATACGCAAAATTTAGGAAAAATATCGATGCACAGAAACCTATCATAGCCAGTCTCATGCAATACATCGCACTGGTGATTTCCTTGAGATCCGGCCTCTCACTGGTCTGTTGATAAGTAGTCTTAAGCAAGCGCATGGTGGAGAAGATTCCAGCCAAATACAGCAGCATTGCCGGAATCCCGCACTCACTCGCCACCTGCGTAAAAGTATTGTGAGCATCGTGCCAGTACCCACCCGTTCCCCGCTTTTCATCCCGTCCTTCGTACAAAGTAAATTGGCCAGGACCGATGCCAGTCAATGGATTCTGGAGCGCGCATGTGATGCTATCCCAAAGGAGTGTTTGACGAGCGTCCGAGGATTCGATGGCTTCTTCCGAAGCTTCAGTATTCTGCCTTGAAAATGATAGTATTCGGTGAATCGCTGCCTCCGGCAACATCATAAATGTTGTGCTGAGTATGATTGGCGCGAGCAGTAACAAGGCGATACGGCGACGCGGCGCTGCGGTGAACAAAATGAATAGCATGTCTACAATCAGGGCGACCAGTGCACCACGAGAGCCAGTGGCTAGCACTAGATAGACTCCATAGCCAATCCCGAAGAAGGCTAGGATACGAATTATCCAAGACTTAGAGGTCCATACCACCCACAGTAGGAAGGGAAGTACCAGGAACAAATGGGCAGCATAATCGTTGGAGTTCGCAACCGTGCCAAAGTCCAATGACAACCGCTGATTATTATCAAGATGCCCGAACAGTCGAGACGAGGCGAGGTTCACTATGGCGGCGCCAGCAACTGAAAACATCATCAGCCTGCATCGTCTCCAAGTCACCGCCAACCCGCCGATCACGAAAAGCATGGGCAATGCAGTCCTGAAATACGACCACACCACCTCGGCAGAGCCGCCTCGCCATATGCTAAAGGGCACCGCAATCGCCGCCCATAACGTGAAAAGCGTCCAGTACAATGCGGGGCGGTAACGAAGGCAGCGCTTCAAGCCGCCCGTGGTCAGAACTCCAAGTAAGCTCGGAATTCCGAAAATATAAAGCAGGTAAAAGTTCGTTCCCAGTGTATAAGTGAGGATCTGTTGAAGCATGCTGAAGCAGATAAACACCAGGACAAGTCCGCTATAGAAGGCATACTTCCATAGTGGGCCTTCGGCGTTAGAATTTGCTTGGCGCGCAAAGGCAGGAACTTGGTGCACATCAGCAACGGGTTGTTCCTGAATAAAAAACATATGTACTATTCCGCTCTTGCTGTCCCTTTTCTAATTCGCGTCCGTATCATGCTTCGGCAGCCTTACGCTTCGGCGCATTTCCATCCTCGACCTGCTGAGATTCCCAGATTTTCCAAAGCGGCCCCTTTGTGAACAAAAACCTGTAAAGTCCCACAACGGCTGCGGCGTTGAGCATCAGCAATGCGGCAGCAGGGCTCGTTCCCCGATGCAGCCAGGGAACCTCGTGCCGTAAACCAATCGCTGCCATCACCCAGAACATGATTTGCACAGCGGCGGCGATTGCAAATGCCACGAATTCTCGCGACAGAGCAAAGGAACTGATTAGGAGCAGAACCAGCATGTAAGGAACGATCAGCCGCAAGACTTTATGGGAGATGAGCTGGAAGACGACTCTGCCTTGCGCAAAGACCCATGGCGCGAGACAGAACAGTTGGAAATTGCCAGCCAGTGTCCGCACCTTGCGATGAAATTCGCCACTCACCCTCTTCGGCCAGATATCGTAGACGCAGGCACGCTCATCGATGACCGCACGGAACCCCTTCCTGATAATGGCGAGTGGTTGGAGCATATCATCAAGAATAGTGCCAGCAGGAAATGCAGTCGCCAATTCGCGCCGAATCATATAAAAGCCACCGTACACACCGACCGGAGAATCCCATCGCGATTCGCACATTCTGATCCACTGCTCGTAACGCCAATAAAGCCCGCTCACAGCGGCGGAAGTGCCATCGTGCCCGTCTTGCTTCAGCAACAGTTCACCAGTTACACAACCCACTGACGAGTCGGTGAAGTTACTGACAAGTTGAGCGATGGCTCCGGGAGCTATCTCAGGGCGGATGTCGACGAATAGGAGCAGGTCACCCGAAGCCGCGGCTATACCGGCGTTCAAGGCCACGGCTTTTCCGCTGTGCTCTTGCAAGATGATGGGCTTGAGTCGCGGCTCTTCGAAACGACGTAAAATTTTATCCGAATTATCCGTGGATCCATCCGATACAACGATGATCTCCCGGACGTTAGGATAGTCGAGGTGGAGTAAGTGGTCAATCTTTTTTGCCAGCAGCGCTTCGCCGTTATGGACAGCCATGACGATGCTGACCGACGGCTCGATGGGCGCACGCGCCCATCGTCGGAGACGGATGCGTGACAACGCCTAGATGATCACCGGATAACCGGCATACGTATACAGGACCACGGCTAACGACAACCAGAAAGCGGCTCTCATTGTGCTCCTCGCCGCAGCAAAATTGTCTTGATGGTCTCGAACATAATGAGCAGATCTAAACCGCTCGTCATGTGCTTAATGTAATAGAGGTCGTATTCCAGTTTCTGTTTGGTCTCTTCGACCGACGCTCCGTATTGATAACGCACTTGCGCCCAACCTGTTAGTCCGGGGCGAATCGTGTGCCGGAGGTTGTAGTAGGGAATCTGGTCGGCCAGCCATTGGACGAATTCCGGACGTTCCGGGCGCGGACCTACAAAGCCCATATCGCCACGCAGCACGTTCCACAGCTGTGGAATTTCGTCCAGGCGGGTCTTGCGAAGAAACATTCCGACACGAGTTATGCGGGGATCGTTCTTCTTCGCCCACACGGCGCCGCGCGCCTCCGCGTCCTGTCCCATGGTGCGAAACTTATAAATTACGAAGCACTTTCCGCGTAGTCCCACCCGGTTCTGGCGAAACAGAATTGGCCCGGGAGAAGAGAGCTTAACGACGAGAGCGATGAATGGGATGATAGGAAGACAGAGGGCCAGTCCCGTCGCCGATACCAGCATGGAAACGATGCGCCGAAAGAACTGCTGCGAAGGTTTGACTCGGAATCCTTCGGCGAAGATCAGCGCGCTGGGATGCAGTCCTTCCAGTTGAAGCTTGCCGGACATCTTCTCAAGGAGCGATCCAGCGTCTTCCACGTTCACGCCGGCCAGGCGGATGTCGAGCAACTCGCGGACGGGCATTGCACCACGCCGGTCCTGCAGTGCAACGATGACGCGGTCAATCTGCAAGGCTCCAAGTCGAAAGCGCTTGAGCGCTGATGCAAAGTCCTCCACTGGGTTGTTGTGGACACCACTGGCACCGCCCCAGCCGACAACCTCCATTCCAAAATCCCGCCTCGTTCCAATCGCATCCACGATTTGTTGAGCGCGCTCACCGCAACCAAGAACGTAGACGCGTTCGCTGAACGCGGAGCGTCCAATGATCCATTCATAAGCGCGCCGCCATGCAAACAGCGCAACGGTGAGGACCGCCAGTCCCAACACAAACACGTTTGGGCCAATTGCTGTCTTCGGGAACAGATAAGAGCCGCCCGCCAAGATAAAGGACAGTAAGCCAAGCACCAGCAGTAACCGGAAATAGATCTCCCAGTGAAACGGGATTCGCTGCGGCGCATACAGATCGAAATAGTAGGAACATAAGATGGTCAGTACGGTGAGGCCAGCAATTTTCTGCGCACCCATCTCGTAGTTCATCGCAATGTACATGTTCGGGCCGAGAACCAGCGCTGCAGCAATCAGGAAGGAGCTGCTGACGATAATTGCTTCACATACCAGAAGCAGAATCATGCGCGTCGGATAGTACACATTGAAAAGCCTGACCATAGCCGAAACCGGTTACCCTTTTGCAACCTCAGACTGTTGCAGAGCGGAGTCATAACCGCTGGAGTAGTAATACCCATCGCGGCCCGCAACATTCCGGGCAGCGTTCAGGACAAATCCGAGCACCCGAGAATTGCGGAATTCGGCGCTAGCGCGCTGCGCTACATCGAATGGCGTAGAGTCGGCACGCGCCACAAGCAGTACCGTGTCGCAGGCTCGCGCGAAGTTCACTGCATCCGAAACGGGGATGACCGGAGAAGAATCTACAATGATCCAGTCAAAATGCGGAGCCAGTGTCGTGATTAGTTCTTCGATCTTGTGATTGCCCGCGAGTTCCGCGGCATTGTCGCCACTTGAACTGGCAGGAATGAACGTCAGATTAGTGATGCCGCCACGCTGCATGATTTTGCTTAGCGCCACTTTCCCGGCCAGATACTCGGCGAGGCCCGGCTTTGGCTGGCAGCCCAGAAGCGTATGAAGAACCGGCCGGCGGAGATCTCCGTCGATTAGCAGGACCTTTCGGTTCTGATGGCGCGCAAGGCTGATCGCCAGGTTTGTCGCAACAAAGCTCTTGCCTTCCTGGGGCATCCCGCTGCTGATCAGGATTGATTTGAGCGGTTCTTTGTCGCAAATCTGGTAGATCCGCGAACGAAGTGTACGGAATTGTTCGACGTTGGCGCCCCGTCCTTCCAGCGCGGGAAGCTTCTCGATGACTGGGTTCCATGTGTAAACCGCGACGTCATCGAGGGTTATCTCAGTGGACACAGAAGGTTGCACCTCAACTGGCGCGCTCACCAGCATCTCGGCTTCAACGGGCAGATCGGACGGCTGAGCTGCTTTCCGCTCGGCTTCAGCCCTTTTCAGCGCTTCGTAGATTGGGATCATACACTCTGCCCCTTAATTAAATTCTCTGCTGTGGCGGCGCCCGGGGTAGCACCCACAGCCGTAGTTCGGGTGCTTGAAACCGGGGTCGGCGATGCTGTTAAAGGTGACAGCAGAGATGACTGCTGCTCAAGTTCAAGCTCCTGGGCTACCGATTCAACGATTCGAGCCGGAACCGGCTTTGTCTGTTCGACATAGGCTGTGATCAGTGAATGCTCACAGATCAGGTTGATGAGACGCGGAATGCCTCCTGAATAGCGGTGAACCTGCTGAAGGGCTTCCGGCGATACGATCGGCGTAGTTGCCCCAGCAAGCCGAAGTCTTGTTGCAACGTAAGCGGCGGTCTCCTCGCAAGTGAGCGGCTGTGTTCGACACCACAACGATACCCGCTGACGCAACTGGCGCATGCCGGGTTCGCGCAGTTTCTCCGCGAGTTCCGGCTGGCCGCAAAGCACGATCTGCAGCAGCTTTTCCGACGCCGTCTCCAGATTCGTCAGCAGCCTGATCTCTTCCAGCAGTTCAGTGGATAGGTTTTGCGCTTCATCAATGATGATGACGCACGTCTGGTGTACACGAAAGCGTTCAATGAGCCATCGGTTGAGTTGCAATAACATCCCAGACTTCGTCCTCGATTGCGGAGGAATACCGAATTCGGTCAGGACGAACTCGAAGAAATCAAGCACTTCCAGGCGCGGATTGACAAGCAAGGCCGTCGTCACTCGATCTTCGGTAAATGAGCCCAGCACAGCATTTAGAAGCGTCGTCTTCCCCGTACCTACTTCGCCGGTCAGAATGACGAATCCTTTTCTCTCCGTAATGCCGTAGCGGAGCGTATGGAGAACCTCTCTTGTCCGCGGCATCATGTACAGAAACCTGGGGTCGGGGTTGACCCCGAACGGAGATGCGCGAAGTCCGAAATATTGTCCGTAGACGCTCACGTGCGAGAACCTGCCTTTCGCGTTTCGCTCCTGCCCCTATGGGAAAACACATGCCAGCGCTTTCCCGGCACCGAGCCGCCCCGAACCTTGCCTTCCAACGAAATCACGGCCAATGTGGGCAGGTTCGTGAATACCCAGATGTCCTTCTCGCTGCGTAAAGAGGTGTCTTTGTATTCCTTAAAGGCCGCCAGCAACAATCCGAGGCAAAGACCTGCCGCCAGTCCGCCGCCGGCAAAGATCTGACGGTTTGGAAACGATGGTCCCTCAGGTAGGTTGGGAGGATCCATCACGCGAAATTGTTCACCCTGCTGACGTCGCTCAAGATCGGTCGCCATTTCCGACTGGTTCTTCTTGTTGAGCAGCTCGTTGTAAAACTGCAGAGCAGTCTGGTAGTCGCGCGTAAGCTCTTTGATTTGCTCTTGCACCATTGGGCTGGACTGAACGCGTGCTTGATAGGTTCTGATCTGCTGTTCGATGCGCGCTTGATCCTGTTTTTTGGAAGTGATGCCTTGCTCGAGCGCCCGCAACTGCGCTCGCATCTGTTGCACCTGCGGGGGTTCGGAGCGTCCCGGAGCAGGGGGGGCGATAGTTACCTTTGGGGGAGCTTCAAGCAACTTGGCTCGCAGGCTCTCAATGTTGCGGCGGAGGGTAATCACGTCGGGATGGTCAGGCGTGTAGCGCAACTCTAACTCCGCTAAGGATAACTCCATCTGCTGAAGCTGCGTCTGTTGGTCTTGCGGCGTAACCCCGGTTGATTCCTGCGTCTTCAAATCCTTTGTCTGTTGCGCAAGCATCGCCTCTTCATATGTTTTGTCCTGCTGCATGCGCGCGAGAGACTGAGTCGCGGCGTCGAGCTGCGAGTTCAGGGACGTGACCATACTGAGGTTCGGCTGCTCCTGGCCTGGTAACTGTCCTATGAATTTCCTTTGAAAATCTGCGAGTTTGGCATCCTGCTCATCGAGGGAGCGCTTCGCGTCATCGAGTTGTCCCCGCAGGAAATCGGTCGTACCCTGCGCCGACTGTTCCCTTGCGCGCAGGTTCTCGCTCACAAACAGCGATGTAATCTCGCCGCAAACCTGTTGAGCAACGCGCGCTTGGTCGGCCTTGAACGAGATGAAGAAGCCCGGAAGCCCGCCAGCCCTCGACAACTCCGAGCGAATCGGCGTGATGCTGATCGCCTTTCGCGTCAGGTCGAGGCGGTCCTCAATCGTCGAGTTGTCCTTGGAAAACAGCGCATAGCGTTCGATGATCGGCTGCAACCGGGATCGACTGAGAATTTGCTCCTTCATCGACGCCAGCCGCTGGTTCAAATCTTCCATGACGACCGGCTTCACATAAGTATCTGGCACCAATTGCTGGTCGACAAGCACCAGCGTCTGTGAAACATATCTTGGCGGAATAACGAACGTTACGGCAATAGCGAGCAGCGGCATTACAATCGCCGGAATAACAATCCACCAGCGCCGACGCTTTAATATCCCGACAAAGTCCTCAGCCGTAAGATCTCGATGACCAAGCATTGGAATCCTTACCTCCCCTTGAGGCGTGTTTCGCGTGGTGAAAATTCGAACCCAATCCCGAACACATGGGTTAATCCGTTCAAAGCATTCCCAAACAACGTCTCTGGCGCAGATTGCGCCATGGCCGTATAGCTCAGATAAGCCGAGGCATGACGACCCAAGCGGCGGGAGACTTGCGTGCCTCCATATTTTGTTGTGTATACACATGCGGTCTGCAGACCGGCAATTTGTGGCGCATCTGTCCGCGCAAAGGAGCCCATTAATGCAAGCGTCCAATCACGTGAGAGCATGCGAGAGATGCCCAACTGCACTGAATCCGTCATGCCGCCCTCGACAACACCGGAGCCGCCATTCAGACCGCGAATATAGCGCAGATTCGTAGAAGTGGCAGAGTCCAACGTGTACTCGAGTCCGGCGGATCCGGCTACACTCGTGCTATCTTGCAATAGCGTTGTGTCCGAACTATGCATCCACTGAGGGCCCAAGCCGATGTCGCTCTTTAGTTTGCGGCTCCACTGCCGCGTGAACGTCACTTCACCGCCTTGAGAGGCGATGGCGAATCCACTGACGTCGTATTCAAATCTTGAGTACACATAATTGACGCCAATCGTATTGCGGGCATCGAGGCGACGCTTCACACCGAAGCTGGCATTTTCTTGCGTCCCATCCAACCCACCGCCATCCGGGAATTTAAGCAGGCCGAACGATCCACTACCGGTGAGTGAGGTGCTGCCGTCAAGGCGGTACTCTAGTCCGCCCGAGGCTGCGTTGCTGACGCGGGGCGCATAGTTTGTGAGAATCGATTGATTTGGAATATCACCCGGCGGAAGGATTCCAAATCCCAGCGAGCCGGTTAAATCTCCCACGCCTGGGATGCCGGAAGCCCCGGTGGTCGGAGCTTGTGGCAGATAGCTAACATTATCGGAAATATTGATAACCCATTTGCGCGAGACAAACCCTTGCGTCACCTGAAGATTCTGGAAGCTGGTGTTTTCCGATCCTGCCTGCGTTGTCCATAGGCCCCCTCCGGAGTACAGCAATCCAAAAGGATAATGCTCGCTCGTCGAGTTGTATCCGGCATCACCCGACACGCTGCTGGTTTGACCTAGATTGTTGTCGGTTGCGGCACCAAGATTCATGATCTGCGAGAAACGCAGATCATAGTGCAGAGTTCCGGAGATCACCGGCCCCCCGCTTATGGGCGGAACGGGAACTTGTCCGAAGGCCACCGCAGTGAGCGCAAGAGTCGCCAGTAACGTTGTGCGCCAGATCATATAACGCTCCATAAACTAAGGAACCACGATGGTGTCGCCGGCCTGCAAAGAGATGTTCTGGTTACTCTCGCCCTTCAGCGCCTGCTTGTAATTGAATGCGATCTTGTGCTGCTTTCCAGCCTCATTGCGAAGAACGTAAATCTTCTTCGAATTGGCAAACTGTGACAGGCCGCCAGCCGATGAGATGGCCTGCAAAACCGTCAAGTCCGCGATCAGCGGCACAGGCCCAGGCTTTGCTACCTCGCCCAAAAGGTACACACGTTGGCTGTTGACCTCCGTCATTACGATCGAAACCTGAGGATCGTGAATGAACTTCTTCAGCTCCGCCGCGATGGTTTCGGCCAATTTCATAGGCGTGAGTCCGGCGGCCTGCACGTCGTTTAGCAAGGGCATGGAGATCATGCCGTCAGGCCGAACTGGGACTGTCGCCGATGACAAGGACGGCTCTTTCCACACGGTGATCGACAAAATATCGGTGGGGCGGATGATGTAAGTTGCGACATCAGCTACCACCTTGGATTTTTCTGCCACCGTAACGCCGTCTTTTTTTTGCTGGGCTGAGACCGACGCAAGAAGCAGGAGCGCCATAACCGGAATCATTAGGACCCGTTTCATAAAACATCTCCATTTTTGCCGCCATCTGCGGGATTTTCCATACCGATTTGCTTCAGCTTATATAGAAGAGCTTTGTAACTGATCCTCAGTTCACCGGCTGCGCGCTTGCGGTTCCATCCGGTAGAGGCGAGCTTTTCAGTAATTAACTGACGTTCGATTTCGTCTGAAGCAGCTCTACTCGCTTCCTTTAGCGAGACCGACCCACCATTCTTTCCGCGCGCGTTCACCTGTGGTGCCTCGGCCCGCAACGCGGCCAGCGAGATCGACTGATCGCCAATGGCGACACAAGTCTTCATGGCTGTGTGCAACTGCGTCAGATTGCCTGGCCAGGAATGGTCTAAAAGGAATTTCATCATCTCTTCGCTCAATACCGGCTTTGGACGATCGAACTGCGTTACGTAATAGTTCAGGAGTTCGTCGGTCATGGCTAGTAGTTCGGATTTCCTCAGGCGCAGCGGAGGCAAATGAAGAGAGACGGGGGAAATCAAGTAGTAGAAATCCTCTCGCATCCGGCGCGCACGCATCTCGTCTTGCAAATTCCGGCTCGTTCCACAGACCAGGCGCATGCCTTTCCCCGGTTGCAGGCTGCAGACCCTATTTACGATCACATCCTGTAGCGTCAATGTGAGATCTGCCACCTCAATCATGTAGAGGGTGCCCTTACCTGACAGCGCCGCCAGCAAAGCCGGCTCGTCCATTTCGCTGCAACGGACTGCCTTGAACTCCCAGCGCGATCTCTCTGAATGCGCATGGATCGTCGTCGCGACCGTTTGCTTCCCAACTCCCGGTTCGCCAACGATCAAGACCGGGAAGTCGCTTTGAGCAATTCGCTCAATCGCAGTCGTCAGTTGAGGCGTCAGCGGCATGATCGGGGTACATTTGTGCTCGACGGATTGGAATAATGCTTTGCCTACCATCAGAAATCCTGAAGTTCACTGAGACTATAGCAATGCATGTTCCAAAGTGCGCGTGCGAGATAAGTGTATGAGAACGAGGCTTTACTGGCAGGAATGCCTTTTTTGTCATTCAATCGGCCACAAAAGGAGAGGGAAAGCTGAAAATAGTGGAAATGGTTTTCCACTGAGAGTGGAAGGACACTTCCCACTCAGGTGGCTGTTCGCTTTCCCTGGCCGGGTAAATGCCTTTTCCCACGGCAAGGGGAGGCTATGCCGACTGGCACCCAACCACTGAGCGTCGCGGACGCTCAGGCGTCCGACTCCAAGCTAAATCTCAAATGAGGTCTTTGAGGATGGGCAATGAACGCTTCCGACTTTTGGATGACCCAGAGCGGCGAGCCTTTTCAATTGCCTGCCGCTCTACTCGAATAATTCGCCTGATCCCAGATCCCTGGCAGGGCACTTCGCGGAAGAGCAAAATCACTACGCGTTCAAGACCGGGCAGAAGGACCGTTTGGCGGCCTTCCGAAAGGAGATCAACGCCAAGCCAAAAACTCCGGTGCCGAGCATCAACAGGGAACCAGGCTCTGGGGTTGCCACTAGAGTTGCCTGAGCTGGGTCTCCATTGTTAATAGGTATCAGAATGTTGCTGTGATTGCTGCCATTGTCAGCGAAATAGAAGTACTCGTTATTGGGAGCGCCGCTGCCAAAGCTGCCGGAGAATACATTTAGCTCGTACCCACCGAATTCAACGAGTAACCCACCCCAGTCCAGAATCCCATTCCCCTTGCTTTCCGGGTAGAGTAGATTGTCGAAGAGGAATCCACCATCCGAGGACAACGTGAGGTTGGTGGCATTGGAGCCGGTGTTGGCTACTTCAGGTGCGGTAGGGCCGAAAGTAATCGCTGGTCCACCGTTCACCGAGAAGGTTCCAGACACGTCGAGGATGGTATAGGCACCAGCCTGAGTTGCTCCATTGGCAATATTTGCAGGGCCGGTGACAAGGTTGAGAGCGGCGTTGAAGTTTGTACCGTTGATTGTGTACTCGAAGGAGTCAGCCATTACGGCTGGGGTAATCGCAAGGGCAGCTGCCAATGCGAACAAAGCTAACGAGATCTTTTTCATGTTTCCTCCGGGACTAGCTATCCCGAACGGCCAACCTGCCTAAACTACTTGCAGTGGTTCGTCCAAGGCAGCGGGCTTTGGTTTCAAGGCCCTGCCAGCTGACACCGATAACATCTATTTCATCTAAAGCAAATTGAGTGCCAAACAGAATGGCTCTTAGATTCAGTGACTTGCGCGCCGAATAATTGGAAACGCGCAACTTCTTGCGCATTCATCCACCGAGAGAGTTCCTCTTCTGTGGTCGTTACGCTGAACTTAATGTATGTTCCGCCCTCTGGTCACAAGCAAGAAACACCTGGCTTCCGGTTCTTTGTTCGACCCGCGCCGCAAGCAAGGATTATCGTCGGGGCATCCATGGTCCCGACACCTTCAGAAGGCCAAGAAACGCAACACCGGTCAAACTCCTGTCAAAGGAAGCCGCCCAGAGGCACGGAGACACGCTCAGCTCGAAGATCGAGCCTGGCAGGGTTGACAGGCGGCGGGCGTAGTGTGCCGGAGAGTGTCACATACTATTGGCCAGGCGATTTGTTTGACTCCGGATGCGCGGCGTGTAGCCTCATATCCGGTTCTTGTTCATCGGCTCGCGTCTTTGCTCCACGTCTTTCGGACCCCGCCTCGCGGCAGATGGTTATTTTTACCCTTATGCTTCGCTGTCACTTCTCCTCTATCAGGATGTGAAGGGGACTTGCACCCCCAAGCTGTCGAACATGCTCGGCAAATATAAGAAACCCCGCGGCTTTGGCCTCGGGGCTTCGTCTTCAACTACCAGAGATTACAGACCGATCACCGTGATCAATTCCTTTACGGAGTCCGCGCTCTTGTTGAGCGCAGCCTGTTCATCCGCAGTCAGTTTGATTTCGATAATCTGTTCGAGTCCATTGGCTCCCAGCTTTACGGGTACGCCGACGAACAGGCCCTTGATCCCATACTCGCCTTCCAGGTGTACCGCGCAAGGCAGGATTTTCTTCTTATCCTTCAGGATTGCTTCCACCATCTCCACCGCCGAGGCTGATGGCGCATAGAAGGCGCTGCCGGTCTTCAGGTACTTTACGATCTCGGCACCGCCATTTCGGGTCCGCTCGATCAACGCTTCCAGCTTCGCCGGTACAATCAGTTCAGTGATCGGAATGCCGGCGACCGTGGAGTAGCGCGCCAGCGGAACCATTGTATCGCCATGGCCGCCGAGCACGAATGCCGTCACGTTCTCCACGCTCACATCAAGTTCCTGAGCGATGAACGTGCGGAAGCGGGCCGAGTCCAGCACGCCCGCCATGCCGATCACGCGATTGCGCGAGAAGCCGCTCAGCTTGAAAGCAGCCTGCGCCATCGCGTCCAGCGGATTGCTGACCACGATGATGATGCAGTTCGGCGAGTACTTCACCACCTTGCTCACCACGTCCTGCATGATTTTGTAGTTGGTATGGAGCAGATCGTCGCGGCTCATTCCGGGCTTGCGTGGAATTCCCGCCGTGATAATAACGATGTCGGAGTTTGCCGTGTCAGCATAGTCGTTGGTGCCGATGATTGCGCTGTCGCGCTTTTCCACCGGCATTGCCTGTAGCAGATCGAGGGCCTTGCCTTGCGGGATGCCCTCCATGATGTCGATTAGAACAACATCGGCCAATTCCTTCGAGGCAATCCAATGGGCCGCTGTAGCCCCCACATTTCCCGCTCCTACAATTGAGACTTTCTTGCGCATTTTTCCCTTTCAAGCCGCCTTGTGCATCGAGTCTTAAATATGCCAGGCAGCGTTCAAATTATCGTGTCAGCGGCAGGACCGCCACCATGTTCTCAATAATCGCCGAGGCGAACTCGCTGGTGCCCAGCTTGGTTGCGCCATCCATCAGGCGTTCAAAATCGTACGTCACCCGCTTTTGTTCGATGGTGCGTTCCATGCTGTCCTCAACCAGTCTTGCAGCCTCTTTCCAGCCCATGAAATCCAGCATCATCACCGCAGATAGAATCACCGAGCCGGGATTGATCACATCCTTGTCCGCATACTTTGGAGCGGTGCCGTGGGTCGCTTCAAAAATTGCGTGCTCCGCCCCAATATTGGCGCCCGGCGCGATTCCCAGTCCTCCCACCTGTGCTGCACATGCATCGGAGATATAGTCGCCGTTCAGGTTCGGCGTGGCCAACACCGAATACTCGTCGGCGCGCGTCACAATCTGCTGAAAAATCGAATCGGCGATTCGGTCGTTGATCAGCAGTTTCTTCTTCCACTGGCCGTGGCCGTGGGTTGCAAAGATAGAATCCAGCACGCTCCGCACTTCAGCGTACACGCCCTGCCGGAAATCCTCCGGCGCGAACTCCATGCCGGGCTCAATCAATGCAGCATTCTCCTCCACGGTTAGCGCGGGGTTGCTGTCCTTGTTGCCCAGAATCCAGCTCTCGCGCTCAGTTACGGTCTGCGCACGGAACTCGTCAATCGCAACCTCATAACCCCACTCGCGGAAGGCGCCCTCGGTAAACTTCTGGATGTTTCCCTTGTGGACCAGGGTCACGCTCGGCCGCTTCTCCTTCAACGCAAACTCAATGGCCATCCGCACCAGGCGCTTGGTTCCCGTAATGGACATCGGCTTGATGCCAATGCCGGAATCAGCGCGAATTTGCTTTTTGCCACCGGCCAGCATCACGTTATTGAGAAAGTCGATAAGCTTCTTGCACTCAGCAGTTCCTTCCTTCCACTCGATCCCGGCGTACACGTCTTCGGTATTTTCCCGAAAGATCACGATGTTCATGCGATCGGGACGCTTCACCGGCGAGGGAATACCGCTGTAGTACTTCACCGGCCGCACGCAAGAGTAGAGATCCAGAATCTGGCGCAACGCCACATTCAGCGATCGAAAGCCCCCACCGATCGGCGTGGTGAGCGGCCCTTTAATTCCAATTCGCAGATCGCGAAAGGCATTTACCGTTTCGTCCGGAAGCCAGCTCCCGAACATCTCCTTTGCCTTTTCGCCGGCGAACACCTCGTACCACGCGATACGCCGTTTTCCGTCGTATGCCCGCTCCACCGCCGCGTCTACCACGCGCACGGACGCCTTCCAAATATCCCGTCCCGTGCCATCGCCCTCGATAAAGGGAATAATTGGATTATCCGGGACTACAAACTTTCCGTTTAAAAACTCAACCGCCCGGCCTGTGGCCGGAAGCGGAAGTCCATTGTAGGAAGCCGTCATTCAATTCTCCTGTGAGATATACATGGGAGTGCATCGGAACTGATACTGCCCTGCTGGCGCGTACGCAGGAATTTCAGGGCAGCTCCCCACAAAGCCACCACCGGTAAAGTCCTGACATTTTTGCTCGTGTTGCCGTACATTCGAGATTACCACCGGAAGCGCCGCTCTTCAATCATGGAAAAACGAATTGAAGATGCCGCGCACAATCAGCATCTGCTGATGCAGGTGGGAAGCCAGTTCAGGGCTCTGTACCATCTGTTCCACTCTCGCCCGCAACACATCGCTTTCCGGCAGCCACTTCCGCGAGCGCCCTTCCACCACCCGAATCGCATGATCCACCCGGCGAAAGAGTCCGGCTGCGTACAGCAGTTCCCTGCCCTGCACCGGCTGGAGCAGTTCCCTTTCGAGCAGCGCTTCCAGCCGTTCATTAAGCTGCCTTCCAGCGCCGGACAGAGCTGTTCGCGCCTCCAGCATGCCAACTAGAAAATCCAAATCGTAGAGACCGCCTGGGCCTGTCTTGAAACTTTCCGCTCCCCCGGCATCCGTAAGCCGTTTACGCATAGACCGCAACTCCGGGACGAACTGAGGCGATGCGGTCGAGCGTTCGCGCAGCCCCCGCAAGGCCACTGCAGCTTCCTCTGCCAACCGCTGCGCTCCGGCGATCATCCGTAGCTTGCCGAATGCGATTGTCTCCCAGGCCTTCGCCTCGCTCTCAAAATACTGTGCGAGTTGTCGGGAGGAAACCACCAGTTCGCCCTCGCTCCCGTGCGGTCGCAGGCGGGTGTCCACGGCGATCACCGATCCCTCCCGCGTATAGCTTGACAGCATTGCGACCAGCGAACGAGCGCACCGCTCCGCCTTCTCGGTATCACATTCCGCGCTCCGCAAAAACACTAGATCCGCATCCGAGATAGCGTCCAACTCGCAGGTGGCCAGTCGCCCAACGGCCATGACCGCGAATCCCTCCGGCGCGGCGGCCGCCTCCAGGGCTTGCTGGAGAATCAAGTCAAAGTTCTGCGAATATTTCCGCAGAATCTCCCACACTGGCTTCTCCTCTACTAGCGTGCGTCCCACCAAACGCAGCGTGCAGCGGCGTGCTTCCATCCGCAGCTGGTCAAAGATCGATCTCCCAGACTCCTGCTCACAACTACGGAAGAGGGCGCCGATATCCTCCGGATGCCGCGCCAGAATGTTTGTGGCCAGCGCGCTCTTCGCAAACACCGGTAGCGCACGTTCGATCCACACCACATTTTCAATCGCTGTCTGGATGCGCTCCGCTTCCGTCGATGCCGCGGCGAGAAAACGTTGCAGGTTGCCGAGGGTGAAGTCGCCCACATCCGCGGCCAGCGCGCTGGCCAATGCTTCCGAACGCAATGCAAGTTCGCGCGTTAGCTGCGCTGTACCCGGAGCGCCGAGGCCTGCGGTCACTGCCGTAGCCTCTCCTGTGGCTTCCGCTGCGCCCAGCCGAAGCACGCGTGCGCACAGGTCGCTGGCCGAATTCATGATCCGCCGCAGATCATGGATGCTCCCGACACTCTCCTCTCCGACAGACCGGAAAAGCGCGGCCTGTTCACCCGCCGCATCTGGCAAGCGATGCGATTGCACGCCCAGGCGGCACTGCAACCGGTGCTCGATGCAGCGCAGCAACCCGTAGGCCGCGCACAATTCCCGGAACTCCGCATCGCCAATGTGCCCTTTATCGTGCAGCTTCTGCAGAGCAAATAAAGTTCCACTGGAGCGCAACCAGGGCTCGCCCCCGCCGTGGACTCGCTGTAGACATTGGGCTGCAAATTCGATTTCCCGCAGCCCGCCCGCTCCGTTTTTCACGTCCAATCCATGCGCTGCCCGGCGCACAGCACCGCGCCGGATTCGCTCCAGCGAGTGAGCCGCGGTCTTGATGGCAGAGAGGCTGAGCTGTTTGCCATAGATCAGCTCCTGCACCTGCTCCACAAATTCTCCCGCCAGCATCCTATCGCCAGCACTCGATCGCAATTTCAGCAATGCCTGCAATTCCCAGTCTTGTGCGACGCTACGGTAGTAGCGCAGCGCCTGGCCGCAGCCAGCCACCATCTCTCCGCTTCTCCCCTGTGGACGAAGCCGCAAATCGACGCGGAAGACCTGCCCTTCAGCACTCATGTTTGAGAGAACAGCAGTCAATTCTTGCGCCAGCCGCGTGAAGAACTCCCTTGCCGGAATCGAAATTGCGCCCGCGTCTTCCGCGTCGTCGCAAAGATAGAGCAAATCGATGTCGGAGCTGTAGTTCAGTTCGTTGCCGCCCAGTTTGCCCAGCGCCAGAACCGAAAATCGCGCAGGATAGACCCGCCCGTTCGCAGACCGCAGCTGCGGCCAGCCCTGGCAGCGCCGGCGCATCTCGCTCTCGCAGTGCACCAGCGCCCGCTCAATCAGTACGTCCGATAGGGCTGAAATCTCCGCAGTGACCTCGGCCAGCGATGCCAGCCCAAGCAACTCACGGGTAAAGATCCTCACATATTCGCGCCGCTTGAAGCGCGCCAGCAACATCGCCAGCGGCGTTTGATGGGAGCGCAGGCGGAAGCGCGCAAACTGCTCACGAAAATCCTCCGCCTCGCGCGCTCGCGCAAGTCCGAGCGGACGCGCAAACAATTGAAGCAGGTCGGGATTCTGTAGAAGCGTCTGCCCCAGCCATTGGCTGGAGCCGAACAGAGCGACACAGGAGCGCAGCGCCAACGCGCTCGATTCAAAAGCGCTCAATGCCTCGGCAGAGTTTTGCTGCAACAGCACTTCCAATTGCAGCACTGCCTGGTCCGGATTGCCCGATGCTGCAATAAACTGCGGTAACTGTGACGCCGCCTTGGCAGGAAGCATCTTCCGAATTTCCGCATAACGCGCACCTGAGCCCTTCTCCGTAAAGGAGACAGAAGCCCCATCTGCAGTCGAATTTCCATCAAGCCGAGTCACACAATCGCTCCAGCGAGCTCTTGCCGCAGAATAGCACGGCGAGCCAGACTTCGAGCCCACTCTGCCCTCTCGAAGCGGCATTGGCGAGAAGCATAATGTCTATGTGCTTGAATAATCCGGGCAGGATGCGGAGGAATGCTGCGCCTCGTCGGACTTGCGCGCAGTTGAAATTGGCATACCAGAGACTAGGTCAGGCACGCCACGTGTATGACGAATTCATCTACCTGCAATGGCTTCACGAGGTCCGCCGCAATTTCCGATCCACGCTAGCTTCTGCCGGAAGCTCGGGGAAGAGGAACGTCGAATTGGCGCATCTTATAGAGCAGTGCCTTGTAGCTGATCTTCAGCAGGCTGGCGGCCTCCTTGCGCTTGCCCTTTGTCTGGCGAAGGACCTCGGCGATGGCTACCATTTCCGCGATGGGAAAGAACGCTTGACGTCCGACAAAGCACCGCAAAATCCGCGAGCGAGTAGTAAGGCACCGTGTCAGAATCGTAGCCCGCGAAGATAATATTCGAGGAAACCCCTACCCTGCGAGCTTCTTCCTGTAGTCTTGTGCACTCCGGACCATCGCCCACCACCAGGATCCTGTAATCCACTGCAAACGAAAGCTGGCGAAGAAGCACTAGCGCTCTGATGAGGGCGATGTGTCCCTTCTCATGAGATAGTCTGCCGATGCAGACGCCTACGAGCGCATGTGGCGGGATGTCGTATTTGCTTCGGAGAGCCTCAACCCACTCTCATGGGGCGGGGATGAACGCTTTTACCATGTTGTGTCGCACGAGTATACGCTCCCCGGTAACGCCGACTTTCTCAAGGTCCGCGGCAAAAGCCTGGCATACGGTTACAACACGACGAGCCTGGCACAGGGACCAGCGATTGAATTGGTTGTGCAGAACGTCCTTCAAATCGGTTCTTGTATAGCCATGGTGGAAGGCAATCCACGGGTATCGCTGGGGCACACCGAGCAAGCATGCAAAAAAATGGGACTTCACATTGTGGGTCTGTACGATATCCGGCTGGTGTTTCTCAAGCAAGATTCGCATTTTGCGCAACACGGATAGATCGAGGGCGCGTTTTTCAGGAATGACTTCCACTGTTAATCCAGCCGCAAGCGCCGCTCAAATGAACATATTTGGGTCGCTGATATTTCCGCGCTTATTTCCGCGCTGGAATGTCGCAATGGTAACTTGCACGCGATTGGACTGATTCCCTGCCTTCGAGCTCAGTCGGGCAAACTCGATCAGGTTCTTTGCCGGGCCGGTTACCGAGGATGCCTCGATGAACGCAAGCACCCTAATAGGTTGGGACGCCGATGCTTCTGTATCGGTTTTGGTGACAGTTGTAGTCGGAACGGTGGACATTTCCAGATTATTCCCTCAAAGAACATATGCACGCTGATTTCCACCTCTGGAGTTTAGCGCGGTGTGCCGCCCAGCCGCCAGCTAGAGACACTGTCCGATTAGACCCAGCCGTGCAGTCGGTAGTAGACCATCTTGGTGGCCTCCATCACGCAATCCTGAAAAACCCCCCAATGACTTCTCCAATTTGAGGCGCGTTTCAGCCCATCCGGAATTGGACGCGGTTCCACCTCTATGCCAACTTTTCGAAAAACCAGCGTGGCACGGCGCATATGGAAGTCACTTGTCATAAGTATCTTACGGCCAGATAATGTAGCCAGCAGAGGCTTCGCAAAGACAGCATTTTCTCGCGTGCTCATAGACTTCTCCTCTGTGATGATAGCGGCTTCCGGAACCCCACTGGTTAGCAGGAATTGCTCCATGCTGTGCGCCACGGTCTCTGGGCTTCCGCCACCGCAAAGCACTATTGTCCGGAATGTGCCTTCGCGATAGGCGCGAACGGCGTACTGGGAGCGCAGGTAGGTTGATCGTCCCAGCATTCCTTCTTCTGGGGAATCGCTACCCAGGACAATCAGCACTTCGCCTTGCGGATCGTTCCACGGTCCCGCCAGCACTCGCGACCAGAGGCTCACCAAAGGCGTTACGGTCACGATCACCATCGCCAATCCCACGAGCGCGAGAGCAGCAAACACCACGCGCCCCAGTCTTCGTAATCCTTGTCCTATCAGCGGCATAAGTAGCTTGCTCGTAACCAGTCCTAGATGCAATGTAGCACGTTCGGCGGTTTGCCTCGCTAGATTGACAATCTGTGCCGATGGCTGGCAAATTGAAAGGGTTTCTAGCGTAAGTGAAAGCATGCTTGTGCCACCGCAGCGAAGAGTTGGGCACGATAAGTTTGTTGTATCGCCAATACTCTGGAAGATGCTGATTCTGTTTTGCTTAGCATTATTGTTTTACGCAGGGGTGCTCGCTCGACTGGCATTTCAGTGGTGGCGGGATCCCAACTTCTCACACGGATTCTTTGTCCCACTGATCTCTCTCTGGATCGTTTGGAGCAGGCGCAACCAACTCCGCGAAGTCGTTATTGCGCCCTCGAATTTTGGCTTACTGTTCGTCCTCTGGGCGCTCTTGCAGTTGGTCGTCGGGGTGGTAGGCACTGAGATATTTCTGGCACGAACTTCCTTTGTCGTGCTGCTCGGCGGACTTGTTCTCTTCTTCCTTGGATGGACCAGTCTCTTGCTTCTTCAGTATTTTCAGCATTCAACTTTAGCTCTCCAACGTACCTGCTGGAAGTAACGTAGGCGAACTCATGCCCGGTGATGCCATTGCCTGCGTGAAGAAAGGACCAAAAAGAACTCTCCATGCCTCTTCGCGTAGCTCGGCAAATAGCCTTCGTCCGATGCGAGACTAGACTTTAGCTTTGTTGGCAACCGCGGTCACAATTACGTCCTCCCGCGCTAATGGCTCGCCGGAATCGAAGCGCACAATATTGGCATAGGCGTGACGGATACCTTCCATCTGAGCGTCCAACGTCCCTGCCGCGCAGTGAGGCATGAGCACCACGTTATCGAGCGCGAAAAAAGGACTCTTCGGATCGGGAGGTTCCCGCCAGAAGGCGTCGATCCCAGCCCCGCGAATACGTCTGTCCTTCAGCGCCTCATACAATGCCTGCTCATCAACCACCGGACCGCGACAGGTGTTAATCAGAATCGCGGTAGACTTCATCTGCGAGAGCGCGTGGGTGCCAATCATTCCCCGTGTGGCCGCGTTGAGAGGAACGTGGAGACTGATTACGTCTGAGGTCTTGAGCAACTCGTCCAAAGAAACGAAGCGCGCATGCAACCGCTCTTCGTCAGCCGCAGGCATTCTCGCAACGTCGTAGTAGATCAGCGACGCCCCAAAGCCCTGCATGTGTTCGGCAACCATGCGGCCGATTTTTCCGGTGCCGACCAGTCCGACTTGTTTATCGTGCAGTTCATAGGAGGTGGATCGATATTCGAATTTAGGAAATCGACCCTGAACAACGGCATTGTGCAGGCAGGGGAGCCAACGCAGTGTCGCCAGGATCAGCATGGTCGCCGCTTCGGCTACTGACCGCGAATTGCTGCCTGTGGTCTTCGCAACCGTAATCCCCATAGTTGCCGCCGTTGCCACATCAATGCGATCGCTTCCCTCTCCAATCTTCTGGATCAGTCGCGCCTTCTTAATTTGCGCTACAACCTGGGTAGGCATCTTGGCCGCCCAGGCCAGGATGTAATCCGCATTGGCTACGGCCGCAGCGGTCTTCTCTTCGGTATCCGCATCGGCAAAGCAAATCTCAAATCCCGCAGGGAGATACGACTGGAATGCTTCGCGCAACGCTGGTATGGCGACATCCAAAAACACGATCTTCTTAGGCACTGCCACAGACTCCTCCTGCTACAGCATGGCCAGCCCGCGTTCGGCGGCCACGCTCTCAAACTCATAATGATCCGAATGCGTGTGTTACGACATCACTGCTATTCCGGCAGCGGCTTTCCGCGTGTTTCCGGGAAGAACGGCGCCGCCACAAAGCCGAGGATATAAATCGAACTCACGATGACAGCAGCCTTGCCGTAGCCACCAAAATGAGTGATCAGCGTTCCCGCGACGAGCGGCCCGAGGAACGCAACGAAACGAGGAGCGTTAAAGCCAAAGGCGATGGCCGTTCCACGTATGCGCGTTGGATAAGCTTCCGGGAGCCACGTCGGGCACCAGGTGTACTGGCCGAGGGAGAATATTGCGTTGAGTGCGCAAACAAACAGGATGGCATGTATATTGTGCGTCCACAAAAATAGAACAGGAGTGAGGACGAACGCGAGCGCAAACCAGGTCATGGTTACGGGTTTTCGGCCCCAGGCGTCGGCAGCGAAGCCAAAGCCGATGTAGCCGAGGATCGCTCCCATGTTATATGCCATACCGGCGTAACTGGCCCATTGAGCCCCTGGCAATCCTTGCTTAACGGCAAGCGAGGCAATATACGGCGGTACCCACGTCGAAATACCCCACCAGCCCAGCGTCGTCGTGCAGGACATCAGGAAGGCAGCAATCGTATAACGCCGCATGCGCGGCTCGGAAAAAAGATCAAACAACGTAAAGCGCGTAAGCTTGTTCGCCGCCACGTCCAGCACTTCTCCGCGCTTTTTCGCTTCATTGGCTGCACGCCGCTTTACATCAGAAACCTTCCACTTCTCCGGTTCTTGTATTTTGCGTCGAATCCACAGCGTAGCTAAGGCCGGGACGACGCCGATGAGATACATATAACGCCATGCCGCCGGCCCAGTGCCGGAAACGAAAAGCCATATGACCGAGGCAACAAAAAAGCCCATGCCCAACCCGCATTGCATCAGCCCGGCGCCCTTGCCGCGATGTTTGTCTGGCCACATCTCCGCTACCATCGCCGTTCCGGTTCCCCACTCCGAACCCAATGCGAGGCCAACAATGAAGCGCAAGACTATAAATGAGGGCCATGACCAAGCGAAGGCGGTAAATCCGGTGACCAGCGAGTACGCGGTAATGGCATAGATCATCGTGCGTTTGCGGCCGATATAGTCCGCCAGGATTCCGCCGACGATGCCGCCGACTCCCCATCCCAGCAGGGTCAGGGCAATCGTCAACCCCGCGAAGAACGGGATTGACCGGTAGCGCGCAGCCGGCAACAACTGGTGGAACGTAACTCCCATGGTCAAAATCAGGGTGTAAGTTTCATAACCGTCGAACAGCCAGCCAAGGTTGGCCGCACCCAAGGTGTACCATTGCCGCTTATTGAGCGCCCGATACCACGGTCCCTCCGGCGCAACGATTGGGTTTGAATCTGCAGTCTGCATAACTCTTACCTTTCATTTGCTTCATTATCAAGGCCTGCTGAGACTGTCTTAAGCGTTTACCTCTGTTACTTCCTTGGCCGCGTACTTCACTGCCTCTACGATGTCCGAATAAGTGCCGCACCGGCACAGATTTCCCGATAGATAGTGTCGAATCTCATCATCGGTTGGGTGCGGGAAACGTTCCAGCAACTGCTTGGTCATCAATTCAAAGCCCGGCGTGCAGAAGCCGCACTGAAATCCCGACTTTGCGATGAATGACTCCTGAATACGATGGAGCGATCCGTGATCGGCCAGTCCTTCGACTGTGATCACTTCCTTGCCATCAACCAATGCGGCCAAAGCCAAGCAACCGGAAACTGCAATTTGGTCTATCAGCACTGTGCAGCACCCGCACAAGCCCTGGCCGCAACTCTCCCTCGCTCCGGTAAGTTGAAAATCGCGCTGCAGCACTTCTACTAACGTATCGTTTGACGCCACTTCTGCACTTACCGCGCGACCGTTAAGAGTGAAGTGGATAGTGCGCCGTTGTATTTCGCTCATTACTCATTCTCCAAAGGACGGTTCTCTGCCTTGCGTATCGCCCGCAGCACTTTCTCTGGCGTAAGTGGCAGCTCCATAATCCGGACGCCAACCGCGTCAAACAACGCATTGGCAATAGCAGGCGACACTCCAAACGTGCCCGATTCGCCAACCCCTTTCGCGCCGAAGGGAGCACGTTCATGCGGTACTTCGACCAGGTCGGCGGTGATTTCATCCGGCATGTCCAGAATGCCGGGGATCTTGTAGTCGGCCAGGCTCGCATTGACCACCTGCCCACCATCGAACAGCATCTCCTCGAACAAGCTGAAGCCGAGTTGCATCACGGCTGCACCGATGAGTTGACCTTTGACGATTGCCGGATTCAGAGCCCGGCCTACATCGGCGGAGTTCACTAACTTCGTGACGCGGATCTTGCCGGTTTGCGTATCAACCTCTATCTCGGCGCCTGCTCCGCCTGGCATCCAGAATGGTGTGATGTCTGGCGACTGCCCCGTCTCGTGATTTGCCATTACAAACGGCGGCGTAAACGACCCTACCCCGACGATATTGCCCGACTGCATCTTGAAATGCGTGGCCATAACATCGCCAAAGGTCAGCTCGGCACCGGAGGGTGCCACTACCGCTCCGTCACGGCATGAAAGCTCGGCGGCATCCACGCCCATTTCCGTGGCGGCAAATTGGAGTAATTGTGCGCGAGCGTCTTTAGCCGCCAATAGCACGGCATTGCCCATGTGGTAGGTGGAACGTGAACCAAGCGTTGCCATATCGTACGGCGTGACGTCGGTATCGGGATGGACGACAAACATGTCCTCGGTCTTCAGTCCGAGAACCTCGGCGGCGATTTGCGACATTGCCGTATCCGAGCCCTGGCCCATATCGACGGTGCTGCAATAGATGCCGCAACTGCCGTCGCTATAGATATTCAAGATCGCGCCTGATGTCGTCGGCGAAATGCAGGCCTTTATTCCGATCCCTATGCCGCGGCCGCGGCGAATCGTCCCGGAGCCATGATCGAAAGGACGGCTCCACTGCATTTTTTCTGCAACCTGGTCAAGCACATCCGTAAGGCGAGCGTTATAGATCGGCGTCCCCGTCGCATGTGGCCGCCCCTCGGTCAACACGTTGCGCCGCCGGAACTCAAGCGGATCAATCCCTAATGCGTGAGCGATGATGTCGCTCTGGCACTCGTATGCCCACACAACCTGCGGAATGCCAAAGCCGCGCAAAGCTCCGGCCGGCGGTTCGTTGGTATAACAGGCATACGCATCCAGCTTTAAGTTTTCGATGTCATACGGACCGGCAGCGGTAAACCCCGACTTCTGCGTCACCCGGGGCCCGATGTCGGCGTAGGCTCCGCCGTTCCACCAGGTTTCAACTTCGCGCGCAACAATCGTGCCATCTTTCTTCACGCCCGTCTTCATCCGTACCGTGGCTGCGTGCTTGGTAATGGTGTAGAACTGCTCTTCCATCGTCAAAGCAATCTTGACCGGCCTGCGCACCAAGAGCGCCAGCGCGGCAACCAAAACCTCAAGCTTGATATAGAGCTTGGCTCCGAAACCACCGCCTAGAAGAGCGGTCCGAACCCGCACTCGATTCTCCGGCCAGCCCAGAACCCGGCTAACCTCACTGCGAACGAAAGATGGACTCTGCGACGTCGTGTGAATCGTCACACGATTCGGACCAGTCATCTCCGCTAGAGTCACGATCGGCTCCATCGGTACGTGCGTCACCTTCCCGGTGCGGAAAACATGCTCAAATACCTGATCGGATTCGGCGAAGCCCTTTTCCACATCACCGCGGCAGACCTTTGCATCGAGCGCAATATTCGTACCCGATCGACCCTTGAGATGCTTGAGATCGGTAAAAGTGCCCGCTGGTTTGAGGAAATCATGAATGATCGGTGCGCCAGGTTTTGCCGCTTCCACTTCATTGAAGACCGCTTCGAGATCCTCGTATTCAACCTCGATCAGATCGGCGGCTTCTTCGGCGATCTGCGGGTCGGAAGCCAGAACCACGGCGACCGGCTCGCCTACGTAACGAACCTTGTCGAGAGCAAGAATCGGCTGATCATGGAACGCGGGGCCATAATAAGGATTCGGAATCATCGCCCGGATATCTTCACCGGTAATTACCGCCTCAACTCCCTCAAAGGCCAGCGCTGCGCTGGTATCGATCCGCACAATTCGCCCGTGAGGAACAGAGCTGCGGAAAATTTTGCCGTAGAGCATTCCCGGAATACGCAGGTTGTAAATGTACTCCGCACTGCCGTCAACCTTGGATCTGCTTTCCAGGCGCGGCACCGAACGCGACACCTCGTGCATCTCTGGCTCCGCGCATGGTTTCTCCAGGGGTTGGTCTTTGGTTTTGCTGTCAGACTTGGTATGGGATGGCATGGTTATTTTGCCTCACTGGATCGCGCCGGCTGCGCCTGCTCAAGAGCACGAAATACGTGGACACGCACCATCTCGCGCTTGTAAGCCGCCGTGCCGCGAATATCTGCCAATGGATTCACCTCTTCCGCGGCTGCATCGGCGGCCTTCGCGAAAACCTCCGGACCGGCGGCAGCGCCTACCAGCGCAGCTTCCGCTCCGGCTAATCGTACGGGGCACTCGGTCGCGGCGCTTACGGCGATGCGCGCTTCGGCAATCACGCCGGCCTCGCTGCGGTACCACACCGCGGTTCCCACCGCCGGCCAATCGTCGGCGTTCAGCGCCGTGTACTTGATGTATGCGCAGTGAACATCTGACGGCTGTGCCGGAATCTCGACTTCCGCAATCAGTTCGTTCCGCGAGAGTGCGGTTTGGTAGTAGCCCACAAATAATTCATCCAGACCGATCCAGCGTTCGCCGCTCGGACCTACCGCCAGAACGCGGGCTCCGAGCGTCAGCAGAATTGGCGGCAGGTCCATATGCGGGTCTCCGTGCGCGAGGTGGCCGCCAATGGTCGCCACATTGCGAATCCGCACGTTCGCGAGTGTCCTGAGAGCGCGCTTTACGACGGGCACGGCGCTTGCAACTGGCTCGGAATATTCCAGCTGCGACAACGTCGCCAAGGCGCCGATGCGCAGGCCGCCGTCCGCTGCCACTCGCACTCCGCGCATCGTCCCGTTGAGTTTGCCAAGGCTCACCAGTCGCGTCGCCTGAAAGAGCCGCGTCTTCATCATCAGCATAAGTGCCGTGCCGCCGCCGATCGCGCGCACACCCGTGTCTTCAGCGTCCAGCAGGCGAACGGCTTCTTGAATCGTGGCCGGTTCCGAAATTTCGAACGGTCTCACTTCTTGACCTCCTCGTTACCCGCACCTGCTTCGGAGCTTGCGTCCGCCGCTTTCGATTCTCCATTCGCGAACGTAGCGGGCACGGAACTTGGAATGGCGGGCTTTTCAATGGCGGCTTTCAAATTAGCGGCAAACTCTCTTCCAAGGGTCGCGCTCTTGGCCCGGAACACCGGCTGTCCAAGACCGCCCAGCTTGCCCGTCAAGCCGACGTCGGCGGAGTAATGAATGAGCGTACGGTTCTCGCCGGCGTCCGAGAATTTCAATCCCGCGCTTGCCATCAACCGTCCGCCGAGGCCAATCGGCTCCCCGGTAATCTTGGCCTCAATCGAATTCGGAGGATCGATTCCCACCACTTCCACCGTGACCTTGAAGTGGAGAGTGATGAACGAAACTTTGTTGGTGAGCAACGCCGTAAACTTTCCCGGCGCAATCTCCTGTAAATCATGGCACCCAGGAATACACTCTGCCATTCGTTGAGGATTTTCGACCAAACTGAACGCGGTGGCGCGATCGACGTTTACGATAACGTCATCAGCACTTTGCAATGCCATTGGCAAACCTTTCCGGTACACGTGCGAAACATCGCCGAGTCAGGCGACCGTCGCGGAGAATATTTTGTAAGATAGCCGCTAATTCACACTCGATGAACCCGCCCTGGGTCCAACTTTATTGCTTGGATCGAATCAATTATGCAGTGCAATGAATATCTGATAATGCCGTAATATACTCTATTTCCGTTCCCAATCGTCTCAATTCTTTTCTTTCGTCAGCCGGCCTTCCGAACTGCGCGCTCCGAGCATCTGCTCCAGGACGTGCATGAATACCGGAAGGTTTGGAATGCGTTTCGTCTGGAATGACAGGTAGGTTTGGCTCTTTGTAAGGATAACTATTTCACCGCCGCAAATGTTGTACCGCTGGATGGCCGTCCACGGAACGGTGACTGTGGATTTACCGGACAACACTCCACTGATGCCGCGCCTATTGATCACGATGGATCCAAATCGCAGATTCATTCCCAGAAAAAATCTGGTACAGTGTCCGCCGTTTTTCTTGTCCATCATGCACGATCTCTCTTCCAGGGGCATCCGTCTCTGGAACTGGTGCTACAGCCGCATGATGGCGAAATTGCAGACAATTCGGAAGAGCGACAACGCCTTACCGGATTTTCACCCGGTGATTTTCTATTCGGTATTAGCCACTTACAATGATTTCTGCGGACGCCTCTGGTATAAGTCACCAGCACTCGAAAGTCAAGTCTTAACCTCGACAGTTTTACGTCAGGATTTCCCTGGTCCCCAAATAGTATTCCCACCCTCACAACCTCTTCGACTCGTCAAATGCCGCGTAGCAACAAGCGAGCCAGTTGCTTTTTAGTTGAAGTGTGTTTTACTGTGATGGCCTTGCTACCATGAAACTTATTGACTGTAGTGGACGCATCTTAATTTCCTTGGGACATCGGTTAGAATAAATGACTTATAAAGCAATCTTAAACGACAATAAGCGCGACGGCACCGTTACCACATCCGACGGCATCACCCTCCCTTATACCGTGTACGGCAACGACTCGACCACAAGGCTGCGGCTTGTTCTTATCCACTCTCTCGCAATGAGCCGGCTGCTATGGAAGCCGGTCGCCGAGCGCCTGGCTTCACGGGCCACGATTCTGACTCTTGATTGTCGCGGCCACGGTGACGCGACGAAGGCTTCAGGGCCGTACCGCCTTGAGGATTTTGCCAGCGATCTCGCCCAACTCATGGATCACCTCGGTTGGGCGAAGGCCTATGTGGCCGGGGCCTCCATGGGCGGAAGCGTTGCACTGCAGTTCGCAGTCTCGTATCCTTCGCGTGTCCTGGGGCTCGGATTGATTGACACGACAGCCTGGTACGGCGCGGAAGCGAAGCAACGCTGGGAGTGGCGCGCGCATGAGGCGGAAGAGAAGGGACTGGGTGCGTTAATCGACTTCCAGCAGACCCGCTGGTTTACGGACAAGTATCGCGAGCAAAATACCGAGGAGGGCGCGCGCTGCCGTTCCATCTTCCTGGCAGGCGCCGTAAGTTCATTCGCGGCGACGTGCCGAATGCTCGGAGATTTCGATTTGAGAAGTAAGCTCTCAGGGTTAGAGATGCCAACGGCAGTGGTCGTCGGCGACGAAGATTATGCTACCCCGCCCGACATGGCCCGTGTTCTTCAAAGTGGGATTCCAGGCGCCACGCTGCAGGTAATTCCTGCCGCGCGTCACCTCACTTTTGTGGAGCGGCCCGATGTTGTTGCCGATGCATTGTCCGAACTGCTGGACCGGCCGAGTCCTTTCTTGACGTCCTCCCTTCCCTGAAGGAAGGAGATTCCTACGGCGCTCAAACGAAAGCAGTTTGGGTCGCTTCGGTGGGTTCCTGCTTCACGGAGCGGCCTGATTGCGCCAACTCTCCACAGGCTAACAAGCGGTGTCCCCGCTCTAAAATATTGATTGCACCGACCAG
>Ga0182030_10003953_pt1 | contig 31609 bp, 25 predicted proteins | sample 812S3MmetaG_FD_121299 | JGI IMG/M metagenome (GOLD analysis project Ga0182030, IMG submission 121299) | Permafrost microbial communities from Stordalen Mire, Sweden - 812S3M metaG (Illumina Assembly) | ecosystem: Environmental > Terrestrial > Soil > Wetlands > Permafrost | place: Sweden... | reverse complement strand
TCGCGCTCGAAGAAGGCGCTCACCGCAGGTGGCAACTTGGCTGCGAGATCGTACTTGGCCAGCAATTCGCGCGCCTCGGCCACGGTCGAGTGATCGGGCGAGGTGGGCCCGGAAGAGAGCGCATCGAGCGAGCGCAGCGGCACGTCGGGCAAAAGCAGGCTGACCTTGGCGGCCTCCGGCGCGGCGATGGCCAACCGCCCGCCCTTGACCGCGGAGAAGTGCTTGCGCAGGGTGTTGATCTCGCTGATCGGGGCGCCGGAAGCCAGCAGCACCCGATGGAACTCGATGGTGTCGTCCAGTGAGATGCGCGGATCGAGCGGCAGATCAAACATGGCCGAGCCGCCGCTGGAGATGAGGAAGATGATCAGCGTGTCTTTTTTGGCTTTTTTGAGAAAGGCCAGCGTGGCCCGGGCGGCGTCGAACGACTCCTCGTTGGGCAGCGGGTGGCCTCCCGCATAGTAGCGGAATCGCCAGTCGCGGCTCTTGGGCAACTGCTGGGAGCAGCAGATGCCGCGTAGTCCCTGGCGCCGCTTCATGCGCGACATCAGCACATCCAGCATGGGGCCGGCCGCCTTGCCGAGCGCAACGACAAAGATTTTCTGGTAGCTGGACAGATTGATCGTATCCGGACCGCTGCCGTCGGGCAGCAGGCGGTGCATCGTATCGCCGTCAAAGCGAATGCGGCGATCAAAGGCAGATTGAATGTTGCACGCCGCAACGGCGCCGGAAAAGATATCGTTGGCGGTCGCGTGCAGAACATCGAGGGCGGAATCGCTGACCGGGGTCATGGCAGTTGCTCCTTCAGCCAACCGTTGAGAGCCGATTGCATCGGTTCCAGTTGACCGCTAAAGAAATGATCGGCGCGGGGGAGGAGCACCATGGATTTAGGTTCTGAAGCGGAGGCCACGACCTCGGCCAACTGTGCTGCGGGCGCGTAGAGGTCGCTCGCTCCGCTGAGGAAGAGCTTGGGAAGGCGGCAATGATCGAGGAAGCTGTAATGGTAGTCGCGGCCTTCGGCATGGATGGGCAGGCCCAGCAGGGCCAGTGCGCGCACGCTTGCCGAAGATTGGCAGGGCGGGCAACAGGCGCTGATCGCCATGACCGCGCCGAAGCTGAAGCCCACCACCACCAGGGGCCGGCGGTACTCGTTGTCCAGCCAGTCGAGCGCCGCCCGCACATCGCCGGCCTCGGCCTCGCCGTCGTGGACTCCCTGGCTCAAGCCTGTGCCGCGAAAGTTGAAGCGCAGCACCGGCCAGCCCAGACCCCATGCAGGGTCGTTGAGGGCCTTCATGGCGCGATAAACCACTTTGTTGTGCAGGTTGCCGCAGCCCAATGGATGAGGATGGCAGACGAGCGCGGCAAAGGGAGCATCGGGAGAACCCTCGTTGACCAGCGCCTCGAGCCGGCCAACCGGGCCGGGCAAACTCACGCTGCGCAAAGCGGCGTGCGAGGCACTGGATTCGAGCAAGGTCGGTGAGTTCGTCCTAATCATCCCATTTTTGATAGTACGCGCAAAGAATGCATCTTTTCCATCCGCAACGCTGCTCTTTCCCGATTTCAGGTCGCCGCGGTTCGCGCAAAGTCCTAAAAACAGACAGTTCCGCTTCTTCAAAGGTGCAGAACACAGGGATTGAATGAGGTATTCTGGCAGCACGATGAACAACCTCCGGTCCGCCGATCTTCCCGTTGCCAGCCCCATCGACCCCGCTACCGAATCGATTGACCCCATCCGTCTTACCCGCCAGTTGTGCGAAATCGATTCCACCACCTACCACGAGGGCGCGGTGGGCGATTTTCTTGCAGAGTATCTTGCCGCGCACGGATGGGCGGTCGAGAAAACTCCCGTTCCCCAGCCGCAGGAGAGCGCCGCTGGCGGCGAACGCTGGAACGTCTACGCGGGCGTGGCCGGAGAGACGCCCGAGCTGGTCTTTTCCACCCACATGGACACCGTGCCGCCCTACATTGGCTTCAGCGAGGACAAGGAGTTCGTTTACGGCCGCGGCGTGTGCGACGCTAAAGGCATTCTGGCCGCCCAGGTGTCCGCCGCCGGACTGCTGCGCGCGGCGGGATTCAAGGTTGGCCTGTTGTTCGTGAGCGGCGAGGAGCGCGACTCGGCCGGAGCCAAGGCCGCCAACCTGACGCCCAAGGGCAGCCGCTTCCTCATCAACGGCGAACCCACCGGAAACCACCTTGCGCTGGCTTCCAAGGGCGCTCTTCGCGCGGTCTTCCAGTCCACCGGCACGATGGCTCATTCGGCTTATCCCGAGCTGGGAGAGAGCGCCATTCACAAACTGGTGGAGGTGCTCGGAAAACTGCTCATTCTGCCGCTGCCGGCCACCGAAGACGTTGGTCCCAGCACGCTCAACATCGGCCAGATTCAGGGCGGCCGCGCTCCCAACGTCATCGCCGACCAGGCCGAGGCGCAGGTGCTGGTGCGGCTGGTGGGAGACTCGGCCCCGGTGCGCGCCGCCTTGCAGCGGGCCGCGGAGGGACTGGCCGAGGTGGACTTCACGCTGGAGATTCCCTTCGTCCGCCTGCGCGCCGTCGCGGGGCTGCCGACCATGATCGCCAAGTACACCACTGACATTCCGCAGCTTGCAAACTGGGGCGAGCCGCTGCTGCTTGGCCCCGGCTCCATCCACGTGGCTCATACGCCCTTTGAGAAGCTGGCGAAAAGGGAACTGCTGGAAGCCGTCGAGCTGTACGTCAAGGTGGCCAAACAGTTGCTGAGTTGAGCGTGAGCCGTGCAGGATGAAGTTGCAGCCTGTGAGTCCGGCGCGGGAGAAACGAATGACGACTGGGATCAGGTTCGGCACCTCGGGCTGGCGGGCCGTTGTGGCCGACGAGTTTACCGTGGCCAATATCCGGCTGGCTTTGGCGGGGATTGCCGCCACGGTGAAAGCCCAGCCGGAGCCGCAACGTGTGCTGCCACCCCGTGTGTCACCACCCCAGGAAGCAAAGACCGCTTCCTGGGAACCCCGGGTGTTGGTGGGACGCGATCCGCGTTTCCTGGGGGAGAGCTTTGTGGACCTGGCGGCGCGCGTGCTGGCCGCGGCCGGGGTCACGCCGATTGTGATTCCAGAGCCCGCGCCCACGCCGGCCATCGCCTACGCGGTGCGGGAGATGAAGACCTCCGGGGCCATCAACTTTACCGCATCGCACAATCCGCCGGAGTACAACGGCATCAAGTTCTCAACCTCCGACGGCGCTCCGGCTCTGCCCGAAGTCACGCGGCAGATTGAGGCCGCGGTTGCGGAGATTTCCGCCGCAGGCGGAGCCGTTGCCGAACTCAATCCTCCCGCGGGATTCGAGACCGCCGATGTAAAGCCGGCGTTCATCGAGCGGTTGTCCGAACTGGTGAACTTGAAGATCATCGCGAAATCGGGCATCAAGGTGGTCTGCGACCCGTTCTGGGGCGCGGGGCGCGGTTACAGTTCGGAGATTCTGCGCGCGGCCGGGGTGGGGGTCGAAACCGTGCACGACTACCGCGACGTGCTCTTCGGCGGCCATGCGCCTGAGCCGGACGACCACCTGCTGGGCGACGCCAGGGCCAAAATGAAGCAGAGCGGCGCGGTTCTCTGCATTGCCACCGATGGCGACGCCGACCGCTTTGGGATTCTCGACGCGGACGGAACCTTCATCCAGCCGAATTACATCCTCGCGCTGCTGTTCGACTACCTGGTGGAGACGCGCGGCTGGCGGAACGGCGTGGCCAAGAGCGTGGCCACGACCAACCTGATCAACGCTCTGGCTGAGCGCCACAAGGTCGAGCTCTACGAGACGCCGGTGGGCTTCAAGTATATCGGCGAACTGATGATTGCCGATAAGATCGCCATTGGCGGCGAGGAGTCGGCGGGGCTGACCATTCGCGGCCACGTGCCGGAAAAAGACGGTGTGCTGGCTGGCTTGCTGGTGGCCGAGATGGTGGCCAGCCGCGGCAAGACTCTGGGAGTTCAATTAAGGGAATTATTTGGCAAGGTTGGTTCCTTTTATCCGGTTCGAGCGAACTTTCGCTTGACCTCCGAGGGGATGGCCGCGTTCACTGAGAAGTTGAAGGCCGATCCCGCGGAGTTGAGCGGGCGCAAGGTGACGGGCGTGGTGAGGACCGACGGGCTGAAGCTGATTTTCGCCGACGGCTCCTGGGTTTGCTATCGTCTCTCTGGAACCGAGCCGGTGGTGCGGGCCTATACGGAAGCGCGCAGCGAGCAGGATGGGGAGAAACTCAACGCGGCGGCCAGGAGTTTTGTGTTGCAGTGAGCAGCGGCATCAGGCCGTTCGCTCGGCAAATCAAGATGCTCCTGACGGCTGAAGGGCAAGATCGAGGCGGCAGGTTGGGCGAGAGAGAAAAAGTCGAAAAATCCGCAAAAGGCGCGATTCCCGGACCCATGCCCAAGCGGGCGCTGGACTGGACTTTGCGGATGTGGCGGGTGGCGGCGACCGGGTTGGTCGTGTTGCTGGCGTCAATGCTGAGCTGGCATGTGGTGAATGGCAAGAACGGGCTGAACGTGTGGCAGCAGAAGCAGGTTGAAGACCGGCAGCTGCGCAGGGAGATTGACGACCTCAATCAGGAAAATGCACGTCTGCGCGACCGCATCGAGCGGCTCAAGTCCAACCCGGACGCCATCGGGCAAGTGGCGCATGAGGAGTTGCATTACGCCAAGCCCAATGAGGTGATCATCACCCTGCCGCCGGACCCTCCGCAGCAATCGCAGCCGGCTGGGACGGGTAAATAAGACGGGTTATAAGTTTATAAGTTCATGGCTGCCAGCAAAAGCCGAAAGCTGTTCTTCAATCTTTGCCTCCTGCCTTCAAAAATCCACGTGGGCTCGCACCGCTCCCACCCAGACCGGGCCGCGGTCGCGGTTATAGCCGGGGTTCGCGATGTGCTGCACATCGACGGCGTAGAACAGCCCCCGCCAGGCGTGCCAGTTATAGTAACTCTCGACGATATCTTCGCGTCCGTAGTTGAGCTTGCCGTCGCCCAGCAGAAACCCGAGGCCGCCCAATTCCAGATACCGCTGGTGATCGCGCTTGATGGCGTTCGTGACCACGGCCAGACCGATCTTGTCCGCCGGGCGATGCCAGCGCGCACCGGAGTAATCGCCGCCCGCCTCGACGGTCTGGTCCACCTCGGTGTAGGCGAAGGACTCGTGCTGGCCTTCGTTCCAGCCGAAGCGGCCGAAGAGGCGCAGATTCTCCGTCAGCTCCTGTTCGGCGTTGTAGCCGAGGCCGTACTTGAGCGCGCCAAAGTGCTCGTGGAGTAGGATGTTCGGCGCTTGAAGATTCCCGTCGGCTCCGGACAGGAACGCGTCCACAGCTTCGCGGTAGGTGCCCATGTGGGCTCGGTTGGCGTAGAAGAGCACGCGCTCGGTCCCCTTGCGCCGGGGCACGAAGCTGTGACGCAACTCGAACTCGCCGTTCTGGGCGTGGGCGCGGCTGAAGGCCCAGTCCATGTCGAGACCGTTGGCCACGGTGGGCATGGCGAAGAAACCGTAGCGCAGGCTCCACGACCGGTCGTCGTACTCGGCCATGCCGCCCACCGTATAGCCGCGCGTGTCGGCTGCGTAGTCCCATGCGCCGTTGTTGTCCACCGTCCAGTTCATGAATTGCAAGTGGCTGTCGGAGCCGGGGCCGTTGGCGTCGAAAAAGTCGGGTAGCGTCAGTTTGCCGATGCGCAACTCGACACGGCGAACCGGCACGCGCGGAGCTACGGCAAAAAATCCCGGCTCTTGGGCGACGGTCTCCCGCGTCAGGCCGAAGACCTGATGAATCTCGTAGCGGGCCAGATAGGGCGCGGTGCTCAGAGTGGGGTTGCGCACCACATCCAGATTCGTGAAACCGGCGAGGCCGAGCGCCTGGCTGAGGCCACGCCCGCCAGAGCTTTCTAAATCCAGGATCAGGTCGGTCGAGTAGCGGACGGAGCGCGTGGGCCGAAGCGCAGTGTAGAGCGTGCCCAGCAGGGAAGTCTTGTACTCGGCCGCGCTGCGAAAGCTATTGGTTCCCTCGTACGGCGAATGGAAGGGCAGATCGCCCTGGAAGATGATGTTCGCCTGCCCGGAGAGCCAGTAAAGGTCGTTGCCGTGCGCGGGGAACATGGTGACCACGGGCGCGAGCTGCGTCTTGCGCATGGGCGCATCTTGCGCCTTTTGCCGCAGGCCAAGGCTGATGCCGCCGGGCTGGCCTCCGGCGCCGTTTTGCGGCGAGCCGGCGATGGGCTGCTCGGAAGCTGCCTGCGCGAGCTGACTCTGCGGCTGCGGCGCGGCGGGCAGCGCTTCAGCCGCCTGGCCGCGCGCGGTGGGGGCGGCGAGCGCCAGAATCAAGACTGCCGCCAGCCTGGCGAAGTTGCGCCGGCGGCCGAAGAAAGCCGGGTGAGCGCTTCTGGCGGAGGGCGCCGGAGAGCCTTGCGCGCAGCTCACAGGGCCATCTGAATTGGAGATAGAATGAAGACGCTCATGAGTAAGACTTTCAGAATGTAGAATCAGGAATGCAGCCCGTTGTTCGATGCCGAACCGGGTATAGGGATTGCACAAAGGAGACGCTCGATGTCCAGCCGTGATCGGGAAAAGATGAAATTGATGCAACGATTGCGCAAGTTGCGCGGGCAGTTGGATGCAGTGGAGCGGTCGCTGGGAGTCGATGAGGACTGCGGAGACCAGCTGATGTTGCTGGCCGCGGTGCGCGGGGGCGTAAACGGACTGATGGGCGAGGTGCTGGAGGATCATATCCGCTTTCATCTTACCGACGGATCCAAGGAACGGATTGCTCCCGAACTGGCCGAAGATTTGATCGACCTGGTGCGCGCGTATCTGAAGTAGCGACATTTTTGATTGCGGCTCCGGCGGCAGGACTCTTGTCGATGATATCGGCTCAGACGCGCGCCAATGGTGAAGACTTGGTTGATTTATGCCTCAGCGATGCGGTTCCGGCAGCGCAGTGCCGCCGGAGCGGAAATCGAGCGCTGTGAACCCCGGCGCACTGCTGGCGGGAAGACTTCGTTTACCGCATTGAATGTACGACGCCGGCCAGATCCAGCACGTGATAGACCAGCAGGACGCTCATCACCATCAGATAGCCGCGCAGCACCTTCAGCGACAGGCGAACGGCAGGCGTCATGGCAATCCGGCCCAGCCCTTCGGTGGAGCATTTCTCCTCGGGCGCATCGCTGAGCGGATGGATGACGCGGAAGCATTGGGGATCGAATGAAGTCTGCATGGTTGCCATGAATCACCTCGCGTTTTCAGTTAAAAAGATGGGGAAGCATGACCTGCGCGGCTAACAGCAGCGACAGGGCAAAGAGAACCACGATGATGGTCCAGTTGATGGCGTTGTTCCAGGGCCGGTTGACCCAGCGTTCGCCGAGCAGTTCCCGGTCGTTGAGCAGCAGTTGCAGAAAGATGATGGCCGAGGGCAGGATCAGTCCCGCGAAGACCTGCACGCTGAGGATGACCAACTGCAGAGGAACGCGGGGGATGAGCACGACGGTGGCGGCCAGGCCAACGCAGGCCATGTAAGTCGCGTAGAACCCTGGCGCCTCCCACAGTTTCTTGTGGAGTGAATGTGTCCATCCCTTCACTTCGCCGTAGGCCCATGCGCTGGCTAGGGAAATCGCGGTCGAGCCCAGCACGGCGGCGTTGACCATGAGCAGCAGAACGCTGTTGCGGACGAAATGGCCGGCGATGGGGCCGAGCGCCAGCGCCAACTGCGCGGGATCCTCGAATGGAATGTGGTGCTGGAAGCCGAAGTTGCCCACCAGCATCATGGCTCCGGCCACGGCCACTGTGAAGATTGCGCCGATGAGCGTATCCAGACGCGCCCACTTCAGATCGGCAAAGCGCAGACGCTTCTCAGCCACGCAACTCTGCTGAAAGAAGAGCTGCCAGGGCGCGATGGTGGTGCCCACAATGGCCAGGATCAGGAAGATCAGGCTGCCGGTCACGCCGCCTTCCGGAATCGTGGGCAGCACCGTGCTCCTGGCCACTTCAGCCCAGCCAGGATGCGACCTATAGGCCAATCCAAACCAGGTCAGGTCCATCAGGCAAAGCGCGATGACGATGCGCTCCCAGCGCAGATAGCTTCCCGTCAGAACCAGGAGCGTAAGTCCGAGCGCCGACACCGGCACCGAAATCCAGGGGCCGACGCCCATCGCGTTCAGCGCCAGCGAGATGGCGGCAAACTCGGTAATCAGCGTGAGAAAGTTGACCACCATCAGATCGATGAGCGAAAAACGTCCCCACCACTTGCCAAAACGCTCATAGATCATCGCCGCGTGGCCTTTGCCGGTGGCGATGCCCAGCCTTGCCACCATCTCCTGCACGAAGTAGCAGATGGGCAGCAGCACAATCAGGGTCCACAGCAGATGCAGCCCGTATTGGCCGCCCGCCTGCATGTAGGTGGAGACCGCTCCCGCATCGTTGTCGGCCTCCATCACGATCAGCCCAGGGCCGAAGACCATGAGGAAGGTGAGCAGATGCTTTTTCCATAAACTGCGCACCACGACGCCCTGGGCAGGCGTCGCGCCGGCTTCTTGCGTAAGTTCGGCTACGCGCACAGGCGCACCCCCAGGGGCTCATCTTTGGAGGATGCGGCGAAGAGAGGTTGCGCGGTTTCCGATTCAGCCCAAACGCAGGCCAGCGGCTTCTTCGCATCGCCCGTTGGAAGCCAGGAGCAGATGAGACGAGGGGTCTTCCGAATCAATTGCAGCTTGTTGTACATGGTTCCTCCTCGCGCAGTCCAGGCTCCTGCGCCCGCCGCGGACGCGCAAAGACGCGGTTCCGCAACGGTTTGGGAAATGGACTGTTGGATCGGGAGGGTGAGTCAGGCTTACGACACCAGCGGCTCACACGCTCAATTCACTTGTTGTATCCCGTGAAGAGCGGTGAGGAAACTGTCTCTGAGCAGACTAGAGGCGGTTTCCTGAGCGCTCATCGCGGCACAGGGCAGAACTCCACGTACTCGGAGGTTCTTTTGCGGATTCAATGCTCATGGAGTGTCTTGTTTCTCCTGCGAGGACATACATCCCCGTAACACCTTTCTACCATACCCCAGATGGGTATTGTCAACCCGGAAAGACGCACAGTGCGGGAAAACGGATCGCATTCTGAATTCTCCGCTGGGATTGTTCGCTGGCCGTTCTGGAGGCGGACATGATCGAAGGCGCGAAGCTGCTCGGCTGGGAGGGCCGGATCGGCGAGCTTAAACCCGGCTATGAGGCCGACATCGTCGCTGTTCCCGGCAACCCGCTCGACGACATTACTGCCGTCGAGCGGGTGAGCTTTGTGATGAAGGGCGGTGTGGTTGTGCGGCCGTAGACTTTGCCGCCAGCTCGTCCTGGGGTGAGCCGGCGGTTGAACGACCGCTCACTCCTGAGGGGGAGCGCCGGCGTTTGCGGATGCGGCTGCCTTTTTAGCCCGCTTGGCCAGCAGCTTTTCAAGCGTCTTCGTGTAGCGCTCCGGCTTGACCTTCTTGATCGACTCCTTGACCGCCTTGCGGTAGCCGGCCAGGTAAATCGAATAAATAAACGCAAGCGAGCACCCGATTCCCCACAGGAATCCGACACAAAGTCCGGTCACAGCTGCCCGTCCAAAACCATCCATCGAGGCTGCTTCCTTTCAACTTTCTCTTATACCGCAACGGTAAAGCTGTCCTCGGTTCGCGTAACCGCGTGGTAGAGCGTATCGCGCTCGACCGGCACACGTCCTGCCTCGGTGATCAGGCGGCAAAGTTCCTTGCGGGTCATGCCCTGCGGCGTGGTGGCGCCGGCATCGTGATAAATCTTCTCCTCGACGACGGTGCCGTCCATGTCGTCGGCGCCGAAGCGCAGCGCGATCTGCGCAATCTTCGCGGTGAGCATCTGCCAGTAAGCCTTGATGTGCGGGAAATTGTCCAGCAGCAGGCGGCTGACGGCGATCTGGCGAATGTCGGTGAGGCCGGTGGTCACCGGCAGGTGGTCGAGGGCTGTGTTCTCCGGGTGAAAAGCCAGTCCGATAAAGGCCTGGAAGCCGCCGGTCTCGTCCTGCAGGGCGCGCAGCTTCAGCAGGTGGTCCACGCGGTCTTCGTCGTTCTCGATGTGCCCGTAGAGCATGGTCGCGTTGGACTTGAAGCCCAGCTTGTGGGCCAGCCGCGCGGTATCGAGCCACTCCTGGCCGTCGATCTTGTGGTCGCAGATGAGGGAGCGGACGCGCGCTGCGAAGATCTCCGCGCCGCCGCCGGGCATCGAATCCACGCCCGCCGCACGCATCCTGAGGAGCGTCTCCTCGATTCCGATCTTGGCCCGTCGCGCCAGATAGGCCACCTCGACCATGGTGAAGGCCTTGATGTGCACCTTGGGAAAGCGCTGCTTGAGGCCGGTGACCAGATCGAGAAAGTATTCGAGCGGCAGGTCGGGGTGCAGGCCGCCAACAATGTGAAATTCGGTGACCGCCTCGGAGTAGCCGGAGGCTGCCGTCTCCCAGGCTTCTTCGAGGGTCATCGTGTAGCCGGCCGGGTCGCCCTTCTTGCGTCCGAAGGCGCACAGCCGGCAGGCCGCCACGCAGACATTGGTGGGGTTGATGTGGCGATTGACGTTGAAGTAGGTCACGTCGCCGTGCATCCGCTCGCGCACATGGTTGGCCAGCCAGCCCACCCCCAGCACGTCCGGCGATCCATAGAGCACCAGGCCGTCGTTGAAGTCGAGCCGCTGGCCGCTGAGAACCTTGGCGGCAATCGGCTCAAGCCGTGAATCGTGACTTTGAAAAGCTGCTGGTGGGCGGGAAGCCGGGGTCTCGGTCTGCATGGTTCCATGATACAGAATGGAAGCCTTCTCTGGCTGGAAACTCTTCACAGCCGGGCCTTCGGCAACCCCGGAATTCCCGGCGGGCAAACTCCTCCTGGCAGGGCAAAACAAAGGCTTTCGGCACTACGACTCAGCCCGCGGTCAAATTATTTTTGTCCGGTTTTGGCCGGTCGCGGTTCGACCAGCACGCCGTCATCGAGCGAGGCCGCCAGCAGCCGTCCGTTCGCCGCGCGCGCCAGGTTGATGCGATAACCGGTTTGCGCCCACGTCCAGGCCAGCGAATTGGGATCGACGATGAAGATCTGCTCGCTTGACCGCGAAGTGGCGAGAACCCGGTCGAGGTGCGCATCGTAGTACAGGCCGTCCACATTGTGCAGCGGAAGCCGTTTGACCCACATCCAGGTCTTTCCCTGATCGCGCGTAAAGAAGACGCCCTCGTTGGCGCCCATCCACAGCGTTCCATTGGCAGAGAAAGCGATGCAATGAATACGCGTGATCATTGCCGGAATTTCAAGCGGCATCCAGTTCTGGCCGGCGTCGGTCGACAGCACCACTCCATCCGGCCGGACGGCGCCCAGACTCGATCCGTGCGCGGCGACGGAAAAATAGTCCACCGAGCTCATCACCGGGCCGCCCTGCCAACTAACGCCCTGGTCCTGGCTGGTAAACAGACCGCCTACGGTCGATGCCAGCCAGGCGTCCGAAGAGAGGCCGAGGGCATAGACCCGCCCGGTGAGCGTGCGCTCCTCGTCCTTCACCTTCTTCTCGACATCAACCCGGACTCCGTAGTGTGTCTCGATGGCCGTCTTGAGCAGGGTGTTCTCGATCGTGTTGCGCGGGCTCCAGTTCGGAACGGGCAAGCCGGTTGCGCTCGCGGGCGGTGCCGGCGCATTTTTTTCTGCGGAATGGCGATGCCGCGGAGTCTGACGGGGCGCATCCGGGGGCGCACTTTGAGGCTCATTTTGGGGCGCGTCTTGGAGTGCGTCCTGAGGATCGGTGCGGTTTCCTTCGTCCAACGCAAAGATGCCGTCATTCGTCCCGGCCAGAATCGTTCCCTCGGGCGATTCGGCCAGGGCAAAGACATCGCGCCCGTCGAGGCCGCTGGAAATCTGCTCCCAATGAGCTCCCTCGTCGGTGGAAACAAAGACCCCGCCCCATTGCTTGTCGTTCACCACCCCGGCGAAGATTCGCGCGGGAGCTCCCGCGGGCTGATTCATGCTGCTGGCCACGAGCGCCTCGACCTTGCGCGCGGAGAAGCCATCATTGGCAGGTACAAAGCTTGCTCCCGCGTCGTTGCTCAACAGAACGCCCCCGCGGTCGGTGGCCAGCAGCACATGGTCCGGGTTCCCGGGATCGACAAAGACATCGTTGACGATCACATCCTGCGCGGTCATGAGCTTGAAACTCTTGCCGCCGTCGGTGGTTTTGTAAAGCCCTTGGGTGGTTCCGGCATAAACTACTGCGCGATTCGCCGGGTCCTGCATCAGTACCCGCGTCCGGCGCGCGGTGGAGGGAATGCCCTCTACCTTTTTGAACAGCTCACCCGCGTTCCGGCTTTTGTAAATGCCGCTGCAGGCGCTGGCGTAGACGACCTCCGGCCGCTCCGGATCGATGATGATCGAGAAGACGTCCGAGTCGTCGATGACGCCCCGCTTGATATTGCTCCAGCTCTTGCCGCCGTTGGCGGTCTTCCAGGGCAGATGCCAGGTGCCGGCATAGACCACATTCGGGTCCACGGGGTCGATCGCCAGCGACTCCACATTGTGGATTTCGTGGCTGCCGGGCGGGCTGATCAGCTTCCATGAGCCGCCGGCATCGCGGCTGCGGAAGACCCCTTCCAGGGTTCCCGCATACAGGACGCTGGGATTCGAGGGCGCCTGCGCAAAAGCGCGAATCGACTGGCCTCGCAGCCCCTCGGCAACACTCCAGGTCCGGCCCCCGTCGTGGCTTATCCAGAGCCCGCCCCCAGGCTCGCCCAGCCTCCACGCGGCCACATAGAGAGTGGCGGGATTCGCCGGGTCCACGACGATGTGGTCCAGAATCAGGTCATCGAAGTCGTCCAGCTTTGAAAGCGGATGCCAGGACGCGCCTCCATCCAGCGACTGATAGAGCCAGCTGTTGGTGGAGCCCAGATAAAGGTGGCTGGGCTGGCCGGGAACCGCCGCGAAGGCGCGCGCATCTCCACCATCGGGGCCAACCGCGCTCCAGGGCGCCTGCGCCGCAAATCCGGGAAGGGCGAAGGAACAGAGGATCAGGAGTGAAATCTGCGCGAATCGTCTGGAACAAAGGGGAAAATCAAGGCAACTCCGCAAACGCATCATGAAATATACAGCTCCCTGGGGCAAAATCTGCCGATGTGAGGCATAAAAACAAGAGGCTGGCCGTCTCGGCGGCCTACCTTCATGATTGCACAAGAAAATCCTCGGCCGGATAAGCCTCCGGCCCCCGAAGACAGGTTTCTGGGGGCCGGAGCACTGGTTCTTGCCACGTAATCTGCGCGCGGCTATTGAGGCGGCTTGACGGATTTGGTTTCAGGAGCCGATTCCATCGGCGCAATGTGTTTCTTGCTCCTATGCGCCTTGTGCGGGTGTTTCCGGTGCGGGTGGCGCATACCCAGCGGCTTGCGCGCCTGCGGCTTTACCGCGGTCTCATTCACCGGGGTTGCTCCGGCCACATCGGACGAGAAGCTGGCGCCCGCGGGCACCAGGTAGTCTTGCGCGCGCTGGCCGCTCGATGAGTTGGTCGCCACGCTGATGCGCGCAGCGTCGATGCCCTTTTCCCTCACCAGATATTCTTTGGCGTTGACGGCGCGCTCGGCGGCAAAGTCCTGAACCTTGACGTGCCGGTTGCGCCTGGCCAGACTCTCCTCCCGCGCTGTCCGCGCACTCTCCCGGGCGTCCTCGCTGCCCACCACCACGACGGTCGAGTCCGGCTGCTTTTGCAGGCCCAGCGCAATCTCATCCAGGCAGGCCTTGGCTTCATTGTCCACGCGAGTCGGACGCATCTTGTCCTTGCCGAAGCTGAGCGAGCAAAGCGCCTCGGTGTGCGAAACCGGCGGGACGTAGGGAGGCGCGATGGTGACGCTGGTCTCCGAGGTGGCCGTCTGGCCTCCGTCGTCGGTGACCGTGCAGACGATCGCCACCGGGCCCGACGGCGCGCCCGCGGAATCGAACTCCGCCGTGGCGTCGTTGCCACTGATGGCGCCGGAGGCAGACAAGTAGCTGTAAGTCAGCGGGCGATTCTGCGGGCTGACGCCAGCCGCGGTAATGGTGCTGGGGGCGCCGGGCTGGATGGTGCCGGGGGCGGCATAGCAACTGACGGTCGGCGGTTCAAAGCGCCTCACCGTAAAGCTGGTCGAGCAGTCGGCTGTCTCCCCCGGCTTCAGGCCCTCTTTGCCGGTCTTGCCCTCCCGCACCTGGCCGTTCACCGTATAAGTTCCGGGGGCCAGCTTGGCCGTGTCCACCGTGGCCGTTGTTCCGCTTCCCGTCACGCCTGGGCCGGACCAGAAATAAGCCGCATTCAGCCTGTGATTCAGGTTGCTTGCCGTTGCGGTCACCGTGACCGGCTCGCCGGGGAAGACCGAGGCCGGGCTCTGAGAACAATCCAGCGCCGGCGGGGGATGAGAGCCCGGATAGATGTGATACACGATGCCTCCCGCGAAACGGGGTCCGTTGGCGTTGACGACGCCGCCGGCGAACCAATCCATGTGATCGGAGGCCAGATACGGAGAGCCGTAATTCACGTGCACATACTCGTAGTCGGCCTCGGTGCGCAGCGCCCAGTGATGGCTCAATTCGTAGTCGATGCCGCCGCCCAGGGTAAAGGTTTCGCCGGGCGTGTAACTCTGGGAATTGGGGCCCTCCATGACGGCTCCGCCCACCAGGCCATGCACCCAGGGCGTCCACCGTCCGTCCCTCCAGCGGTAGAAGGGACCGGTCTGCATGGTGAACAGGCCGCTGTTGCTCGCGCCGTGATTGACACCTTTCGAGTCGTAAATGGCGTCGTAGACAAAAAGGTCATGCTGGCCGGAGCTGAATTCCAGCCCTAGGTGGGGGGTGAAGAAGCGGGTCAGGCTTTCCACCAGGCCGAACTTCTCGGGGTAAAAGGAAACCGGCAAAATCGGGCCAGGCGTCTGCTTGCGCGTTTCAGAGTAGCCATCGACGGTTGCGTTGGGGGAATAGAAGCCGTAGCCAACGAAGATGTCCCACTTCGATGCGGAATCGCCCGCAGAACTCGCTTTGACGGGAGAAACAACCTGGGCCGCGAGGGTTAGGGGTACAGACAGAAAACAAGCCAAGGCTAGAAACCTGCTCGCAGGCTTCAGAACACGAGCAATCATGCGTCGTTCCTCCATGATCAATCTGGGTACAATTGGAAAAAGTGTTTATTTTTCAAATTCTTGCGGGATCAACCGTCAACTCTTGCCACTTAGTTCTCCCGTGATGCGAGGATCTGCTGGCTATCCCACAGCAACACCCCAACTTACCATGTCCCTGTTGGAGATAAAGGCATTCTTTTCAGGGGGAAACCAGTACGTTACTATACATCTTGCTGGACGCATACCGTGATAGTATGTTTCCGTGTTGAGTTCCGTTGCATCGTGGATTGCACGGTGTTTAGTCTGAGGTCGTCTAGAAATGGCGTGAGCGTTGGACCCCATTTCATTCAAAGTTTCGCTTCCATCGCGAGGAGAAATCGTATGAATCCTAGGAAATTGCAGTCTGCTTGTTTGATTCTGGCGTCGGCTGGTCTTGTCTTCATGCCGATGGGATGCAAGAAGGCCCCACCGGTGACCCTGACAGCCACAGCCGCCCCCCCGGCCGTATACTCCGGCGAGCCGGTTACCGTGACCGCTACCGCTGGATCGTTGAGCACCAAGAAGAATGTGAAAGCAGTTTACACCTGGTCTGGAACTGACGTTACGGGCAATGGATCCACGGCCACGGTAGACACCACAACACTTGCGCCGGGACCGTATACGGTCAATGCGAAAGTGGAGGAATTCAGAGGTTGTGGCCTGGGGTGGTTCTGCAGTGACCGCACCCAGCATGAGGTTGCGGGTCGTTCGGCAGAAGCCACGGCGACCTATACCGTGAAGCCTTTGGAGCCGCCGACCGTAGGCTGCTCGGCCAGCCCCAGCACCATCCAGCCGGGCGAGACCAGCACCATTACCGCAGTCGGCGTCAGCCCGCAGAACCGCACGTTGACCTATAGCTACTCGGCTGCCTCAGGCACCATCAGCGGCAACGGGGCGACGGCGGAGTTCAATTCCGCGGGCGCACCGGCCGGCCCCGTGGCGATCACCTGCAACGTAGCCGACGACAAGAACCAGACGGGCACAGCGGATACCACCGTGACCATCGAAGCCCCGTATGTGGCTCCGGTTACTCACGTTCAGGCGCTTTCTGCGCTCAGCTTTGAAAAGGAGCGTCCGACGCGGGTGGACAACGAAGCCAAGGCGATTCTGGACGAAATCGCTCTCGACCTGCAGAAGCAGCCGGATGCCAAGCTGGTTCTGGTGGGCGAGGCGAGCGCCAAGGAGCGGGCAACGACCGCAAGGGAAGAGAAGATGGCCATGCACCACCACCATGTCAAGGCGGAAGACTTCGCAGCTCAGCGCGCGGTCAACGCCAAGGCTTATCTGGTGACCGAGAAGGGCATCGATGCTTCCCGCATCAGCGTGGCTACCGGTACGGCGGATTCGCAGACGGTGGAAGAGTACCTGGTGCCTGCCGGCGCCGACTTCACGGCCGACGTGCAGGGAACCACCCCGGTGGATGAGTCCGTTGTGAAGCCGCAGGAGCGCAAGCCCCTGGGCATGCGCCATGCGCACAAGCACATGCACAAGATGGCCGCGGACACGACGACCATGGAACCGCAGAAGTAGTTTGCTGACCCCTCTCGTGCCTCGGGCTTTCCGGTCCGGGGCACAGAGCAGCAAAAAATGGAATTTCTTCTGCAAAATCGAAGAGGCTGACCGGCTTGCCGGTCAGCCTCTTCGATTGATTCGCGATTCTCTGTTTTTCAGATCGCTCCGTGCGGTTCTCGAAAAGAACAGATTCGAAAGAGCGAGTCTTCCCGTCGCGGCGGACTCTTCCAGACCAGACTTTGTACTCCGCCTAGTGGTATGTCTCACGCAGATGATCGCTTATCCGTTTTGAAGGGTATGGGCTTTAGCCCGTACGTAAAGCCTACAAGTTCAATGGGCTTCAGCCCCTGAGGGAATGCCGGTCCACCGGTCTCAACCTCTCCAAGGCGCTGAAAATGGATTTGATCATCGAGACACTAAACTAGCCTACGTTCAGGGTCTTCAGCAGGCTGCGCGGTTCGCGCTGAATCTTCTCTTGCAGAAGGGTAATGGCATAGATCAGCTGCTCGGGGCGCGGCGGGCATCCGGGGACATAAACATCCACGGGAATTACCTGGTTGACGCCCTGCACCAGCGCATAATTGTTGAACACCCCGCCCGAGGTGGCGCAGGCTCCCATCGAGATGACCCACTTCGGTTCCGGCATCTGGTCGTAAAGCCGGCGGATCACCGGGGCCATCTTCTGCGAAACGCGTCCGGCAATCACCATCAGGTCGGACTGCCGCGGGGAGGGCCGGAAGACCTCGGCGCCGAAGCGCGCAATGTCAAAACGTGAGGCGCCCATGGACATCATCTCGATGGCGCAGCAGGCCAGGCCGAAGGTCATGGGCCAGATAGAGTTTTTTCTGATCCAGTTCACCGCAAAGTCCAGTGAAGTCAGCAGAACGCCCTCCGGCTGCTCATAACCGTAGGTCACCTCGTTCAGCTTGTCGCGGTTGTGCGCGCTGCTGTCCAGTGCTCCGAAAAGATAATGATCCCGTTCCGCGGTAACCGCCATGAGTCTAATATACCCCGATCTGCCCGGATCGAGTGTGGACGACCTTGCTGGCGCACTCCGCGCGCCCACATCGGCGTTGGAACGATCCTTGTCAGCCGCCGAATCAGCAGCGTGAACAGGTCTTCATAATCAAGAAAAAATGAGATGTCCATAGGCGTTTTCCTTTTTGCCGGCCTCCAGGCTGGATTTAAAGAAAATCTTCATCGGTTCCTTATGAGAAGAACCCTAGGATTCTTTCAGGAGAATTGTGTAAAGCTTCATTTTTGCTGCCCATCAGGAGGCTGGCGAAGGCTGTGTGCGGATGTTTTTGCCTTATACCGCTCCGGCAATGGCCCGCTCCGCGCTGGTTTGCGCATCTCGGCCGTCTTTCGTTGCTGCGTCTTGCAACGGGGGGTAATTTTATGCTCATCGCAGGGCTTCAGTCCTCCGCATCTTCTCGGGAGTAGGAATCTTATGATTTTTCGTGGAATCAAGTTGCTGTGTCTTTCAACCGTTCTGGGGCTCCCGGCGCTGGCTCTGGCTCAATCGCCGGCCGCCGCGGCGCCGGCCACGCAATCCCAGATCGCCGCGCTGCAACAGGCGGTGCAAGCTGCCCAAACCGCCAGCGCGAACGCTCAGTCGGCGGGCGACAACGCCTGGATGCTGGTCTCGGCCGCCCTGGTGCTGCTGATGACCGGCCCCGGCCTGGCTCTGTTCTACGGCGGCCTGGTTCGCAAGAAAAATATTCTGGGCACCATGATGCAGAGCTTCGCCATGATGGGCCTGGTCACGATCCTTTGGGCTGTCTGCGGCTACTCGCTGGCCTTCGGCCACGGCAGTTGGTTTGTCGGCGGATTCGAGCACCTCTTCCTGCGCGGCGTAGGCCTGACGCCCAATACCGACTACGCGGCCACCATTCCTGAGCAGACCTACATGATCTACCAGCTCATGTTCGCCATCATCACCCCGGCGCTGATTACCGGGGCCTTTGCCGAGCGCATGAAATTCAGCTCGATGGCCGTCTTTCTCTCACTCTGGTCGCTGGTCGTCTATTGCCCCATGGCCCACATGGTTTGGGGCGTAGGAGGGCTGCTCAACGCCACTGGCGGCCGCATTCCCAGCCTCGATTTCGCAGGCGGCACGGTCGTTCACATCACCAGCGGCGTCTCGGCGCTGGTCTGCTGTCTGTATCTGGGCAAGCGCATTGGCTACCCCCAAACCCCCATGCCGCCTCATTCGATGGTGCTGAGCTTCATCGGAGCCTGCCTGCTGTGGGTGGGCTGGTTCGGCTTCAATGCCGGCAGCGCCCTCGCGGCCAGCCCCCTGGCCACCAGCGCCTTCGTCAACACCCACTTCGCCGCCGCCGCGGCGGCCATTGGGTGGTCCATCGCCGAGTGGATTCACAACGGCAAGCCCACCGCCCTGGGCGCCATCTCGGGCGCGGTTGCCGGTCTGGTAGCCATCACGCCCGCCTCCGGCTTTGTGCAGCCCATGTCCGCTCTGGCCATCGGTCTCATCGCTGGCATCTTCTGCTTTTTCATGGTCTTCATGGTCAAGAGCTTCTTCGGCTACGATGACTCGCTCGATGCCTTTGGAGTTCATGGAGCAGGTGGAACCCTGGGCGCGCTGCTCACCGGCCTTTTTGCCACCCGCCTCATCAACCCCGCCTTTGGGAAAGACATCGCCACCGGCGCCATGGACGGACACTGGGGGCAGATGCTCAACCAGGCGGCCGGCGCCGGCATCGCCTGGACCATCTCGATTGTGGGCACGCTGATCCTGCTCTTCCTGGTCGACAAGGTGATGGGATTGCGCGTTTCGCCGGAAGAGGAATCCGCCGGCCTCGACCTCTCGCAACATAACGAGGAAGGCTACGACTTCAACACCTGATCGCGCTCTCTTGGAGCCCGCGGTCCTGAAAATCAGGCCAGGACGGCCCTCATTGGCCCCCGGCCTGTTACCCTGTCAGACGAGGCATTTGCGTATGGTCAAGATTGAAGCAGTTCTCCAGCCGTCCAAGCTCGACGCAGTCAAGGATGCACTGCTCGAAGTGGGCATCGAAGGCATGACAATTCTGGAAGCCCGCGGTCATGGCCGCCAGAAAGGTCACACTGAGTTTTATCGTGGCCGTGAGTACTCGGTCGACCTGCTGCCCAAGGTCAAAATCGAGCTGGTGGTCACCGAAGAGATGAAGGAAAAGGCATTGCAGGCCATCATCGGCGCCGCCCGCACCGGCCGGATCGGCGACGGAAAGATCTTCGTCAGCCGGGTCGACGACGCCATCCGCATCCGCAACGACGAACGCGGCGAGACCGCGCTCTAAGAGCCGTCTTCGCCTGCGTTCCGGGTCCGAGGAACCGGGGACGCAGGCGAAAGCAGAAGTTTAATCACTGGTGGGCGCTTGAGAAGCCGCAGGGCAGACTCTCAGCTTAGTTTGGGATGAATTTTCGCGGGTGCGCGCAAGTTCATCCCGGGCTCTAGCTCCACGCTGGCGGAGCGCCGTGGTTCAGCGCGCGTTGCGCCGCACGCTCAGATTATTGAGCGCATAGTCGATGAAGCGCGGCTCGAAATGCGGGGGCTGGCCCATGAACCGGCAGGTGGCCACCACCTGATCGATGATGAACCTCGGCTGATAGGCGGCGAATTCAAGCTTTTTTTCCTCTTTCAGCTTGCGCACGATGAATTCAAAGACCTCGGCGGGCAGCGCCAATCCCTGCCGCTTGCACTCCTTTTCCAGAATTGTCCGGTAAACCTCCAGGCTGGGCGCTCCCACCTCGACCTTGTAGGGAAGACGGCGCAGGAAGGCCGGGTCCATCAGGTCTTCCGGTTCGAGGTTGGTGGAAAAGATGACCAGCTCTTCGAAGGGGATGCTGAAACTCTTGCCGGTATGCAGTTTCAGGTAGTCGATGCGGTTCTCCAGGGGCACAATCCAGCGATTGAGCAGATGGGTGGGGCTGACCAACTGGCGGCCGAAGTCGTCGATGACGAAGCAGCCTCCCAGCGCCTTCAGATGCAGCGGCGCCTCGTAGAAGTGGCCTGTCTCATCGAATCTCAGGTCGAGCATCTCGAGCGTCAGCTCGCCGCCCGTGACCACAAACGGCCTGCGGCAGGCCACCCAGCGCGCATCGCAATCCTCGGCGCGGACAAACGAGAGGCTATCGTCGATCGGCTCGGCGGGACTCACCGGAACATGAACGCTGGGGTCGTAAAAGCGGATGATCTGCCCTTCGACGGTCACCGCGTAGGGCACGTAGATCACGTCGCTGAAGACGCTGCCGAGCGAATGCGCAACTGAGCTTTTGCCATTGCCGGGAGGGCCGTAGAGCAGCATGGCCCGGCCCGAGTTCAACGCCGGCCCGCACTGTTCGATGATGCTCGCGTCGAACGTCAGCTCGCCGACGGCTTTCAGAATGCGGTCGAAGGTGATCACTTCGTTGGTCAGCTTCTGAAGGTTCACCTGCAGGGTGAACTCATCGATGGTGACCGGCGCGGGGCCTGCGTAGCGCGATCGATCGAGGGCATCGAGCGTCCAGCGCTTGCCCTCCTCGGTGAACGCATAGCCCATATCGAGCGGGCTGTCGGACCTGTGCAGGCCCAGGGTGCGCAGCAGTTGCCGGTCGATGCCCATCTTCACCAGTTCGGCCACGATGTGGTAGGGGAGCTTGATTGCATCGACAAACTCCCGGCAGGTTTCCAGGTGGGCGGTGTAAATTACGCGCATCAACAGGCCGAGAAGATCGATTGCGTCGATGCCGGTGGCCGCGATGTTAGGGGGCTCGGCGGGAATGCGCTTCAGAAAGCCGTCCAACGCCTCCTGGCCGATGGCCCCGAGGGCCACCAGATTGTCGCCCAGGCGGCGTCCGTTGGTTGCTGTTCGATCGAGAGCCCTGGCCACATCCTCGACCGTGACCAGATTCGCCCGGACTAGCAGATCGCCCAATCGCATGCGCGCGCCGATGATGTCCTCCTGTCGGCAGGAAAAAATCCTGCCCTTGCAACACAGGTTTGATTTTGAAGCATGAGAGGCGGAGGGGCGCGAACCCATTGATGAAAATCGTCTCATCCGGCCCCAATTCGGGCTCCCTTCCGTTCCGCTTTCCGGGACCGGGCAAGCAAAAGTACCCGTTTTCCGCCCGGATCGCTTATGCTGTTAAGAACTTCTCCTTGCTTCGGCAAGTCACACACAATCACTTATGAATCCAGTCGCTTTAGCGGTTGACGATCTTCGGGAGCAGTATACGCAGGAAATGGCGCTTGTCCGCCAGACCTGTGAGCGCACCGGGGACGGTACAGCCGCCATTCGCCGCCGCTCGGCGGTGGTGGACCGCATTCTGATCGAGATGTGGCGCCGCGCCTTCGTTGACCTGCCGGGGCAGAACGCCGCCATGGCGGCGTTGGGCGGTTATGGGCGCAAGGATCTCTTCCCGTACTCGGATATCGATGTGCTGTTCGTCTTTGCCGACGCGAAGACCGAGTTGCTGGCCAAAGAACCGGTGCGCGCCGTGATCCAGGGGATGTGGGACATCGGCCTGCGCGCCAGTCCCGCCATCCGCACCCTCAAGGAAGCCGGCCGCTTCGATCCGGACAATCTCGAGTTCACCCTGGCCACGCTGGACCGCCGTTTCCTCGCCGGCCAGTTTCCGCTCTACCAGCAGCTTCACCAAACGGTGCTTCCCGGCCTGGTGCTGAGCGAGTGGAACACCATCACGCAAAAGCTGGGCGAGGTTGCCCGCGCCCGACACGCCAAGTTCGGCAACACCATCTTTCACCTGGAACCCAACCTCAAGGACTGTCCCGGCGGCCTGCGCGACTACAGCCTCGCCGTCTGGTTTGCCCTGCTTTTCCATTTGAAGGAGACCAAGGAGTGGCCCCGCCACCGCGGCGGCGTCTTCCAGAGCGCCCGCGGAGACGCCGAGGCGGCCTTCGACTTTCTGGCCGCCGCACGATGTTTTCTCCATTTCCGTCATGGCCGCGACGACAACACTCTCGACTGGCAATCCCAGGACGATGCCGCGGCCAACAGCATCGGCCTCGAGACGCGCGGCACCGCCGACCCGGCCTACTGGATGCGCACCTACTATCGCCATGCCCGGGTCATCTATCGCCGCGCCGCGCTCTTGATGGAGCACCTGCCGGTCCCGGTCAGCTTCTACAAGCAGTTTCGCCGCCGCCGCACGCCCATTGCCGGCACCGACTTTCTGCTCGATCAGGGCCGCATCGACATTGTTCCCGGCGCGCAGTTCAGCGATACCAGCGCCATCCTGCGCATCTTCTCGCTGATGGCCGCGCACGGCTACGCGCTCTCGCAGGCCGCCGAAGACCGCATCACCGACGCGCTGCCCGCTCTGGCCATTCACATCCCCGAAGGGCCTTACCTTTGGAACTCCCTGCGCGAGGTGCTTCTGGGACCGCACGCGGCGCACGCGCTGCGCACCATGCACGCCCTGGGCATCCTGGAGATGCTGATCCCCGAGTTTCACGGCATCGACGCCCTGGTGATCCGCGATTCCTATCACCGCTACACCGTCGACGAGCACACCTTTCTGGTCATTGACAACATCCACGGCCTCCGTCAGCCCACGCACGACTACGAACAGCGCCTGGCCCAACTGCTGCCCGAGATTGATCGCCTGGACCTGTTTCTTCTTGCCTTGCTGATGCACGATACCGGCAAAGCCCGCCGCAGCGGCGAGCACATCGCGCAGAGCATCGAACTGGCCGACGCCTTTCTCGCCCGGCTGGAATTCGATGCCGAGGAGCGCGAGTCGGTTCTCAGCCTCATCCGCCTCCATCTGGAAATGTCCAACGCCCTGCGCCGCGACATCTTCGATCAGGAGAATGTGCGCGGCTTCGCCGAGAAGCTGGGCAGCCCGATGGTGCTGAAGATGCTCACGCTGATGACCTTTGCCGACATCAAGGCCGTCAACCCCGATGCGCTTACCCCCTGGAAGGCCGAGAACCTCTGGCAGCTTTACATTGCCACGGCCAACTTCATGGACCGCTCGGTGGACGAGGTTCGCTATCGCGCCGCCATCGATCCCACGCTGCTCAATCGCATCCGGTCCATGGTCCACACCGCCCAGTACGACGCGCTCAAGCAATTTCTTGAAGGCTTGCCCCAGCGCTACCTGCAAACCCGCTTGCCCGAACAGATTCGCGACCACTTTCAGTTGGCCGTCCGGCTCGACGAAGATCCCGTCCAACTCGACCTGCGCCCCCACCGCCAACTCTTCGATCTCACCGTGATCGCCCGCGACCGCAGCCGCCTGTTTGCCGACGTGGCCGGCGCCCTGGCCGCCTGGGGCATGAACATCGTCAAGGCCGGAGCTTTCTCGAACGACGCCGGCGTAATCGTTGACAGCTTCCACTTCACCGACGCTTTCCGCACCCTCGAACTCAACCCCAGCGAGAAGGACCGCTTCCTCGAATACCTCCACGACGTGGTCTCGCTGGAAGTTCCCGTCGAGACGCTGCTGGAAGCGCGCAGTCACATGAACAGCTCCGCCAACCTCAAGGTCGAGGTGGCCACGCGCCTCGAGTTCGACTCCGAGTCCTCGACGCATTCGACGATCCTGCAAGTCGTAGCGCAGGATCTGCCCGGCCTGCTGCGGCAGATCGCGCTCACTCTCAGCACCCACCAGTGCAACATCAAAGTGGCGCTCATCGACACCGAGGGCGAAACCGCCATAGACGTCTTCTACCTCACCAGCCAGGGCGCCAAGCTGACGGAAGAGGCCCAACAGGTTCTAGCCCTGGACCTCACCACTGCAATCGACGGAATGCGCGCCTCGCTCCCGGCTTGACCCCTGCCGCATCCACAGCCTGTTTCTCGGTTTGCAAGCGCAGGCGGAGCTCCAATGGATCGATTTCGCCAGCGTGAAAGAAGGGGAAGCGCTGAATTTTCCGGATTTGAGTGGTGTCTTTCCGGTTCTGCCCCGATTGGTTCCTCCGTTGGGGAAAGGAACCTGGCTCTTTCCAGGGACGGGTTCAAGGCGGCGCGCATGGATTTTCTCCGGTTGTATGCGCTTGATTTTACGGCGTTTTAACCTCCTGTTCATCTTGCTTCGGTAGCCTGTGGAGGTGGTAGCCCAAGTGCGCGAGATTCGAGTTTCTCAGCCTCAGCTTTTACCCGAGCCCGGTTCTTCAGACGAACGTCGTTCGGCTGAGGCGGCTTCAAGCGAAGTATCACCTGTGCGCGCATTTCTCATGTCGCGCGGCAACTCGGCGACGGCCGACAGCGGTTTTTATTGGCTAATGGTGCTGTGTGCCTTGACCATCTTCGGCATTGTGGCCTTGATTGCCTTCGAGCTCGTGTCGCGCTCGCATCTTGCCTGGAGCAAATTCGGTCTCAGCTTTTTCTACAAATCCTTCACTGACCCATTCTCCCATCAGCCTATGTACTGGGACCCGGTCAACGAGCATTTCAGCGCCCTGCCGTTCGTCTATGGCACTCTTGTGTCGTCGTTCCTGGGGCTGCTTCTGGCGGTTCCGCTGGCCCTCGGCTTGGCGGTGTTTCTGACCGAGATGTGCCCGCACCGGCTGCGAGCGCCGCTGGCTTTTATCACTGAGCTACTGGCGGCGATCCCCAGCGTTATCTATGGATTGTGGGCGGTTTTCGTGCTGGTTCCGCTGCTTCGGGAACACGTGAATCCGCTGCTGATTCAATCGCTGGGCTGGACGGGTTTTTTCAGCGACGACAATCCAACCGGGCTGGGGTTTCTGGCGTCGGGTGTGATTCTGGCCATCATGATTCTGCCCATCATCTCCTCGCTGACCCGCGAGGTGATGACCGCGGTGCCGTATTCGCAGCGCGAGGCAGTGCTGGCGTTGGGCGCCACGCGCTGGGAGACGATCTGCATGGGCGTTCTGCGCAATGCGCGCATCGGCATCGTGGGCGCCATCATCCTGGGCCTGGGCCGCGCGCTGGGCGAAACCATGGCGGTGACCATGGTGATCGGCAATACTGCGGAGATTCACCGCTCGCTGCTGTCCAACGGCAGCTCGATGGCTTCCGTGATCGCCAATCAGTTCACTGAGGCGGTCGACAACGTGCACTTGAGCGCGCTGATCGAGATCGGGCTGGCGCTTTTTATTGTGACCATCATCGTGAATGCGCTGGCGCAATTACTGGTCTGGGCCGTGACGCGCGGAGCCCCGGCGCGGGTCAACTGAGGCGAAAAATCGGGGGGAGAAGCGTGTGAAGGCGGAAGAACATCAACTGCGGGCAAGATTCAGGACGCTGACCGATTACGCGGCCACTTATCTGGCGGTGCTGGCCACCGTAATCGTCGTGGCGCCGCTGGTGGCCATCTTCGCGTACCTCGTTTTCAAGGGGGCCAGTTCGCTGAACCTGGCCTTCTTCACCCAGATTCCCAAGCCTCCGGGCGAGATCGGCGGAGGCATGTCCAACGCCATCTTCGGCTCCGCGATTCTGCTTGGGCTGGCCAGCGCGATCGGCGTTCCCGTGGGGATTGGCGGCGGCATCTTTCTGGCGGAGTTTGGCCGCGGCACCAAGCTGGCCAACGCGGTGCGCTTTACCGCCGATGTGCTCAACGGCGTGCCTTCGATCGTGATGGGCATCGCCATCTACTCGTTGGTGGTGGTGCCGCAAGGCCATTTTTCGGCCCTGTCGGGCGGCGTGGCGCTGGGCATCATGATGATTCCCACGGTCTGCCGCACCACCGAGGAGATGCTGCTGATGGTGCCCCACGCGGTGCGCGAGGCGGCGCTGGCGCTGGGCGTGCCCAACTGGCGCTCGGTGCTGTCCATTACCGTGAAGACGGCCTCGCCAGGGATTATTACCGGGTGTATGCTGGCTTTTGCGCGTGTCGCGGGCGAGACGGCGCCGCTGCTGTTTACCGCTCTCGGAAACCAGTTCTGGAGCGCAAACCTCAACCAGCCGATCGGCGCTCTTCCGCTCCAGATTTACGTTTACGCGATCTCTCCCTACGACGATTGGCACCGCCTGGCGTGGGCCGGGGCGCTGGTGCTGATTGTGCTGATTGTGCTGGCGGTTTCGCTGGTGCGCTATGTGACCAGCCGCGGCGTTTTGAAAGGGGCAAGCTAAGTGGGCGTCGGCATTGAGGTAATCGACCTGAACGCGTGGTATGGAGCCAATCACACGCTGCAGGACATCAATCTGAAGATCCCGGCCAACCAGGTGACGGCGCTGATCGGCCCCTCGGGTTGCGGCAAAAGCACCTTCGTGCGCTGCATCAATCGCATGCACGAGACCAACCCCATCGCGCGCGTCACAGGGACCGTGCGCATCGGCGATCTGGACATTTATGAAGACGCCAAGCCGGTCGAGATCCGCCGCCGCGTGGGCATGGTCTTCCAGCGGCCCAATCCCTTTCCCACCATGTCCATCTACGATAACGTGGCCGCGGGGCTGAAGCTGAACGGCTACAGCAACCGGCGCGTGCTGGATAGCGTCGTGGAGCGCTCGCTGCAGAACTCGGCGCTGTGGGACGAGGTGAAGGACGATCTGAAGAAAAAATCCGGAGCCAGCCTCTCCGGCGGCCAGCAGCAGCGGCTGTGCATTGCGCGCGCGCTGGCAGTCGATCCTGAAGTCCTGCTGATGGATGAGCCGGCCTCGGCCTTGGACCCTGTTTCCACCTCCAAGATCGAAGATCTGATCTTTCAGTTGAAGTCGCAGTATACGATTGTGATTGTGACGCATAATATGCAGCAGGCCGCCCGCGTGGCCGAAAAGACGGGCTTTTTTCTGAATGGCCGCATGGTTGAATTCGACTCGACCGACAAGATCTTCACCAACCCCAGCGACAAGCGCACGGAAGACTATATTACAGGCAGGTTCGGATGACGCGCATACGCTTTCACCAAAGCCTTGACGACTTGAAGGAGCGGCTGCTGGTGATGGCCGGCCTCGCCGAGCAGGGCATCCAGCGCGCCACCGAGGCGTATCGGGTGCACGATCTGTCGATCTGCGATCTGGTGAGCCGTTCGGAGATCGCCATCAACCGGCTGGAGCGGGAGATCGACCAGGCGGCGCTGGACCTGCTGGCGATGGAGCAGCCCATGGCTGGCGATCTGCGCTTCATCCTGAGCGTCATCAAGATCAACACGGATCTGGAACTGGTGGGCGATGCGGCCGATGCCATCAGCGAGCGCGTGCGCGGCATGGACCAGATGGCCGCCGCCGAACTGCCGGTCGACATTCCGCGCATGGCGTCGATGGCCGCCGAGATGGTGCGCAAGAGCCTGCAATCGTTTATCGATGCGGATGCCGAGCTGGCGCGCTCCGTGCTCACCATGGACGACGCCGTGGACGACATGAACCGCGCGGCCTATAAGGCGCTGACCCGCGTCATGGAAGAGCAGAGCCATCTGGCCCCGCAGGCGCTAAACGCGCTGATGATTGCTCACGCCCTGGAGCGCGTGGGAGACCACGCCACCAACATCGCCGAAGACGTGATCTTCTGGGTGCAGGCAGCCGACGTGCGCCACATGAAGAGCCTGAAGAAAGCCGGACTGCTCCCGTAAAGTTGACAATCGCTCCTGGACGATTTCCCCTTGCTGAATGAAGAGGGGGAATCACGATCCGATGCTGCTTGCCCATTCTGCCCGTTGCTCTGCGGCACTGCTCGTCGTGCTGCTGATCGCCGCCGCTGGATGCAGGCAAAGCAGCTCGCGGGCTACGCCAGCGGAAAGCTCGAGCGTGCGCAGGTACCATCTCCACGGCCTGGTTTTAGGCAAGAGCGCCGTCATCGGGCAGGTGATGGTTCGTCAGGGAGCGATCCCCGGCTTTCTGCCCGCCACCAACGAGACCTATCGCGTGGCCGATTCCGCCGTTCTGGCGCGGCTCGAACCCGGCGATGAGATTCGCGCCGATGTGATGGCGCCAGTGGAGAACGACAATTTCACGCTGACGAACATTGCCGTGACCGCCGAGCCCGGAAAAAATCTGCTTCCTTCCATGCTTCCACCCCATCGCCTGCTGGTGGGCGAGCCTGTGCCGGACATCCCCATGGTGAATCAGGACGGCAGGACGATTCATCTTCAGGATGATCGCGGCAAAGCAATTCTGATCACGTTTATCGACACAGAATGCACCGACGATTGTCCCGTCATCACGGCACGCTTTGCCAAGGTGAACGCGCTGCTGTCGAAAGACCCCCGGGCTTACGCAGCGAGCCGTCTGATCAGCATCAGCCTCGATCCCCGGCACGATACGCCGCCGGTGCTACACCGCTACGGGCTGAAATACATCCACGGATACTCCGCGACTTTCTCGCACTGGGAGTTTGCCGTTCCCTCCGCCCCTCGTCTCAAGCGGCTGGCGACGGCCTTCGGTGTGGCTTATCTGCCCACGCAGGGCGACATCCTCCACACCATGGAAACCGTTCTGATTGGGCCGGAGAACACGGTCGTTCAGTCCTGGGGAGGAGACGACTGGAACCCGGCCGAAGTGGCGGCCGCGGTCCAGGCCGCCGCGGAGGGAAAGGCGCAGTAATCCGAGCCCGCCGGGGCAACGGATTGCCGCGCAAAATCCACCGTGCGGAAATTCTGCGGCTGCGGACGCAGACTGGCTTCCCGGGGCGCCCGATGGAGAACGAGGAGTGAAGGCGTTACGATGAACCAGGAGGTTTCCATGAATCGTAGAGAAGTCAAAATTTGCGGCAGTCGTATGTTCGGAGGAATGTTTCTTTTGGCGTTGGCGGCTCTGCTTGCGGCCGTCGCGCCAGCCCAGACCATCAGCCAGACGGCGAAGGTGGGCGCCTCGACCGTCACGCTGAAAGTGCTCCCGGCCGAGTCCTTCAGTGGGCCCATGGCCATGATGGTCCGGGACAGCGGCGCCGAGCCCGTTTCGCTGAACACCTCCGCCAATCCCAACCACCACATGGTCGTCTTCGTGACAAAGAACGGCGAACCGGTGGAAGATGCTCAGGTGGCCATTCGCTACCGTCAGGTTGCTGCGCGGATGGGCGCGTGGACAAAGCTCCCGGTCGTGCGCATGCACATGACCGGAAAGGGTCTCAAGAGCACACACTACGGCAACAACTTGAAGCTCGATGCGGGCGGCTATGAGGTTCGTGTGACGGTGGACGGCAGCGGGCCGGCAATCTTTCGCATCTCGCTGACGCGCTGAGGCCCGGCGTGGACGGGCGGATCGTGTACGTGCTGTGCTGCGGGCTCAAGTGGATACTTGCATTTCTTCTGCTGTCCAACTCATGGCTACCACAGCAGCGGCATGGGTAACTGCTCGGTCAGTTGCCTTGCGGCGGGCGGTCCCTCCAGCGGATTGTTGAGCCATGCCCACAAGTCCCTGAAGATGAACAGTTACTGGCGCACGGGGGCCGCAAGATTGGAGAGCGACCATCCAAAGCCGGACTATATCTGCAGGTACTTCAAGATCGGCATGGCGATCAAAGCGGTTCAGATATGCGTCTTGACCTCCCATCGGGGACCGCAGACCATCTGTTCAATTGGATACATTCGACTTCATGCCTCAAGCTGCAAAATCGCACTGTACGTCGGAAGCGCTTTACTCAAAAGGGGCCGGGCGTGCCATCAACTGCCCGTAACGTGGGAAGAAAGCATAGACATTGAGGGCACGCATGACGCAAACGCTCGTGAAGATTTTCTGCTGCAAGGGCATCGAGACGTTAGCCGGCTTTTGTAAACAGATGCACCCATACCGGTCCTAATACCAGCGAAGGTTTCGTAAAACGATAGCGGTGATTAACGTGTACGGCCGTAAGGCGAAGCGATCACTCTGAGGCGAGTATCGGCGCGACCATCACGAGAATGGAAACCTCTTCATTGTTTCGATTGTCGAAGAGTGCTGACCTCGGACCGGACCTGGCGCTTTCAAGTAACGCATGCATGTAAGCAGAGCCTATATCACCACGTTGCTCGGGATAAGAATGCGGATCATGTTCTAAACAACAGAGCCCTCAAAAGGTCGAGGGCATGTTCGGTTAAAAGGAGTGTTTATGACAACCACGCAAAAATGCGAACATCCTGGCTGCAACTGTCAGCCCGCCATCGGCAAGAAGCATTGCAGCACTGCATGTGCAGACGCAAAGAAGAGTCCAGAGACACCGTGCCAGTGCAAGCACCCGGAATGCAGCGGTACAGGACTCAAGATGTAGCTGGCTTGAACCTGACTCAGGTGTGAGTCGAGAGTTCATGTCCTATATACATTTCATTCCAACCGTGAAAGGTAAAAACGCGCCATGGCATCTTCTGCAACATTCGCAACAATAACTGTTCCTCTTGCATTGGATGAATTGTGCATCAACACGCTCCGTTTTCTGGCGGTGGACATGGTGCAGAAGGCCAACTCGGGCCATCCTGGGCTGCCGATGGGGTCGGCGGCCATGGCGTATGCGCTTTGGGACAGATCGCTCAAGTTCAACCCGCGGGATCCCGACTGGCCAGACCGCGACCGTTTTATCTTGTCGGCAGGGCACGGGTGCGCGTTGCTCTACGCACTTCTCCACGTAACCGGATTCGACCTGCCTATTGAAGAACTGAAGAGGTTTCGCCAGTGGGGCAGTCGTACGCCGGGGCATCCGGAGTATGGCAAAACTCCGGGCGTCGAGGCTACCACGGGGCCTTTGGGACAAGGCCTTGCGAACGGCGTGGGCATGGCCATTGCCGAGGCGGCGCTTGGGGCGCGCTTCAATCGGCCAGGCCACCAGATCGTGGACCACTTCACCTACGTCCTTGTCAGCGATGGCGATCTTGAGGAAGGCATCTCATCGGAGTCTGGATCGATTGCAGGCCACCAACATCTTGGAAAGCTCATCGTTCTTTACGCAGATAACCACATTACGATCGAGGGGAGCACGGAACTGACGTTCACAGAAGATCGTATGGCTCGTTTCGCCGCTTTCGGCTGGCACGTGCAGCGAGTGGAACAGAGCAATGACGTGGAAGCAGTAGCCCTTGCACTGGAGAATGCACGTGCGGAGAGCGGGTGTCCATCGTTGATTGCAGTGCGTACACACATTGGCTTTGGAAG
>Ga0182030_10003951_pt1 | contig 31615 bp, 29 predicted proteins | sample 812S3MmetaG_FD_121299 | JGI IMG/M metagenome (GOLD analysis project Ga0182030, IMG submission 121299) | Permafrost microbial communities from Stordalen Mire, Sweden - 812S3M metaG (Illumina Assembly) | ecosystem: Environmental > Terrestrial > Soil > Wetlands > Permafrost | place: Sweden... | reverse complement strand
GAACTCCAGGCTGTGGCGACCGGCCCGAACGACGCGAACGCGATCGCCGTACTTATCGCCAAAGAACGCAACGGCCCCCATCGTCTCGGCGTCGGCCTTCGTCGTCTGAATGGTGTCAACGTGTTCGTTCAGCACCACGTCGGTATTGACGATCGTCAGAATCTCGCCCGTCTCCTCCTCGGAGAGTCCGCCGTCGTGGGAAAAGTCAAAACGCAAGCGATCGGGACCCACGTACGAGCCTTGTTGGCGGACATGATCACCGAGAACGCTCCGTAGTCCCGCGTGCAACAAGTGGGTGGCCGTGTGATTACGACGCGTGGCTTCGCGCCGGTCGGCGTCGATGGTCGCGACAGCGCTCTGACCAGGTAGCACCTCCCCGTGGAGGCGTCCTCGGTGGGCGAAGAGTCCACCGGCCACGTTCTGAGTGTCGAGCACCTCAAAGCGTCCCGTCTCCGTGACGACGGTACCCGTGTCGCCGACCTGACCACCCGACTCCGCGTAAAAGGGAGTCGTGTCGAGAAACAGCTCACTCTCGCCACTCTCACCCGCGAGTACGCCCACCACGGTCGTCTCGAGAGAGTATCGAGAGACGTCGCGACCCACAAACTCGGTGGAACCGTGGCGCTCAATCAAATCGCGATACTGCGCGTCGTCGGCCCGTCGCAAGGTCTTCGCACTCGCGCGAGCGCGTTCACGTTGGGCGGCCATCGCCTGATCAAACGCCTCACGCGCGACACTGAGTCCCGACTCCGCCACGATTTCGCTGGTCAATTCGATCGGAAACCCGTGAGTATCGTGGAGTCGAAAGGCAGCTTCACCAGGAAAGACGGTGGCACCACTCGCCACCACCTCAGCCTGGGCCTCTTCCAGCAACGCAAGGCCCGTCCGTAACGTACGGGCGAATCCGGCTTCTTCACGTTCCAAGATCTCGACGATCAGGTCGCGCTGGTCCACCAGCGTGGGATAGGCCAGACCCATCTTCTCGATCGTGGCATCTACGAGAGGCGCCGTGAGCGACGCATCCGAACCCGAACGGCGCGCGGCGAGAATCGCGCGGCGAATGATGCGCCGCAGCACGTACCCTCGTCCCTCATTCGATGGCAGAACGCCATCGCCCACCAGCATGGTCATCGCGCGGCCGTGTTCGGCCACCCGGCGAATGAGGACGTCGGTCGCCTCGTCCTGGCCGTAGGGCTCCTTGAGTGAGGCCGCCGCGGCCTCGAGGAGAGGCGCAAAGAGGTCGGTCGCAAAGACCGACTCCACGCCGTTCAAGATCGAGAGGATTCGTTCAAAGCCGGCGCCCGTGTCGATGTTCTTCTTCGGCAGTTCGGTCATCGCGCCGCCCACTTCGCGCTCAAACTGCATAAAGACGAGATTCCAGATCTCGACAAAGCGATCTTCACCGCCCGACGCCGGACCTCCGGCGACACCATAGGACTCACCTTTGTCGAAGAATATCTCTGAGTCATAGCCACAGGGCCCCACGTCACCCATGAGCCAGATATTGTCCTCGCCCAGACGCTGGAGGCGATCAGCGGGTAGGCCAATACCGTCCAACCAGATGGCCGCCGCGTCGTCGTCGTCTTCGTGCACGGTCACCCACAGCTGGCCCGGATCCAGGCCAAAGCCCTCGGTGATGAGCTGCCAGGCGAACGTGATGGCCCCTTCTTTGAAATAGTCGCCAAAGGAGAAGTTGCCCATCATCTCAAAAAAGGTCAAGTGACGCTGGTCACTGCCGATCACGTCAATATCGGGCGCCCGGAAGCACTTTTGAATCGAAACCGCCCGAGCGTAGGGGGCCGGTTCTTCGCCAGTGAAATAGGGCTTGAAGGGAACCATGCCCGCCACCGTGAACAGCAGCGAGGGGTCGTGCGGGATCAAACTTGACGAGGGCACCAACGTGTGCCCGTTTTTCACGAAGTAGTCGAGAAAAATCGATCGGAGTTGGGCCGCTTCCATCCGATTTACTCTACTGGGGGTGTCGGTTCATCCTGGTGGGAGCGGTTCGTTCGCGCGCGCCACTGTTCAACGAGTGGACCCTCGCGACCGTAGTCGGAGGGATCGAAGAAGGTCTCGTCTTTCCATCGATCGGGTAGGTACTGCTGGTCAACCCAGCCACCGGGATGAGCGTGCGCGTATTGATAGTCGTTGCCGTGGCCAAGTTTCTTGGCACTCCCGTACGAGGCATCGCGAAGGTGCGCGGGCACCTCAACCAGTCCCCCCGCTTGCACGGCCGCCGTCACCGCTCCAAGAGCGCGGGTGACTGAGTTGCTCTTGGGCATCAGGGCCAACGTGATTGTGGCGTGCGCCAGAGTCAGTCGCGCCTCGGGTAGGCCCACGAACTCAACGGCCCGGGCGGCCGACTCGGCCACCAGCAGGCCGAGAGGGTCAGCCAGTCCCACGTCCTCGCTGGCGAGAATGACCAGGCGACGAGCGATAAACCGCGCACTCTCACCACTTTCCAACAAGGTCACGAGCCAGTACATCGCGGCGTCGGGATCCGAGCCACGGACGGATTTGATGAAGGCGCTGATCTGGTCGTAGTGCGAATCGGCCGACTGATGATAGAGCCGTCCATCCCTCGCTCTCGCCACATCGTCGAGCGCCACGACTGTCGGTTCGCCGTCCACTCGCGCGAGCACGATGGCCGTATCGAGGGTCGTGAGGGCACTTCTCGCGTCGCCGTCCGCCGACGAGGTGATCGCGCCGCGCGCGTCGTCAGCGATCGTGGCGTCGCGCAACTGGAGGCCCCGATTGACCAGTTCGTCCAGATCCGTTTCGCCCAGCGGACGGAGTCGCCAAAGCGTGGAGCGACTCATGAGCGCGGCGTTCACCTCGAAGTAGGGGTTCTCGGTGGTGGCTCCGATCAAGACCACTTCGCCGGTCTCGGTGGCCGGAAGCAGGAGGTCTTGTTGGGCTTTGTTGAAACGATGCACTTCGTCAATGAAGAGAACCGTGCGGACACCGCGCTCGCCGAGACGTTCTCGGGCGCGAACGATCGCTTCGCGAACGTCTTTCACCCCGCTCGACACCGCTGACAGGCTCTCCATCTCGTAGCCGGCGGCGAAGGCAAGGATGCGCGCCAGGGTCGTCTTACCGGTGCCGGCCGGACCCCAGAGGATCATCGAGGTGAGTTGTCGCGTCTCTACCAATCGACGGAGCGGACCGTCGGGTCCCACCAGATGATCTTGACCAACGATCTCGTCGAGAGTGCGCGGACGCAGCAACTCTGCGAGCGGCGCCGCTTCACGCAGGCGTTCGTTGACGGCGTCGTCAAAGAGCGACGTGGTTCACGTTCCTTTAGCGGTCGAACGAAGATGCAGATCTCGTAGTTGGCGCTCGGAGATGTTTTTCGGAGCCCCGGTCATCAGGTCTGCGCCAGATTGGGTCTTCGGGAACGCGATGACCTCACGGATGTTTTCTTCGCCGGCAAAGATCGCCACCAACCGGTCAATGCCGAAGGCGAAGCCGGCGTGGGGCGGGGCCCCGTAGCGAAAGGCGCCGAGAAGAAAGCCGAATCGACTCTGCGCCTCGTCATCGGTGATACCGAGAGCGCGAAAAATCCTCGACTGGATATCGGCGCGATGTATTCGCACTGAGCCACTACCGAGTTCCCAGCCGTTCAGCACCAGGTCGTAGGCCTGGGCGCGAACTTTCAATGGATCGCTGTCGATGAGTTCCAGGTCTTCGACGTGAGGCATGGTGAAAGGGTGGTGCGCGGCTTGCAGGTTGCCGTCTTCGTCGACGCCCTCGAACATGGGAAAGTCGGTCACCCACACGTATCTGTACGGGCCGTCCCCAACGGGCGGTGAGCCAATCGCCACACGTAGAGCCCCAAGTACCTGGCAGGCGCGCTCGTACTCATCGGCCACCACGAGCACCAAGTCCCCCGCGATCGCGCCGTCAAGAGCGGCGATGGCGGAGGACTCATCGGCGCTGAGAAAACGCGCCAGCGGAGAATCGAGGCCTTCGGCCGTAACGCGGAACCACGCGAGACCCTTGGCGCCAAGGCCTTTCGCCTGCTCGGTCAGTTGATCGAGACGCGCGCGCGAGTAGCTCGCGCCCTCTGGGACGCGCATCCCCTTGACCGTGGGTGCACCGAACGCCTTCACTTCAGTGTTCTCGAAGACTGGCGAGAGGTCACAGAGAGTCATCTCGAAGCGCAAGTCCGGCTTGTCGGTGCCGTACTTATCCAGCGCCTCGGTCCAGGAGATGGTGCCGATCTCGCCCGGACGCTCGCCCGTCGCCATCTCCGCGGCGTCCAGCACGGCGCGCGAGACAAATTTCAAGACGTCGTCTTGACTCACGAAACTTGCCTCGATGTCCATCTGGGTGAACTCGAACTGACGGTCCGCGCGCAGATCCTCATCGCGCATGCAGCGAGCGATTTGGTAGTAGCGATCGAACCCGCCCACCATGAGGAGCTGCTTGGCGATCTGAGGACTTTGGGGCAGTACATAAAACTCACCCGGGTTCAGGCGCGAAGGCACGACGAACTCTCGTGCACCTTCCGGGGTGGGCGCCCAGAGCAACGGCGTCTCCACCTCGCAGAAACCTTGATCATCCATGGCCCGGCGCAGGGCCGCGTTGACCGCGGCGCGAAGTCGAAGATTTGCCTGCATCGGTTCGCGACGGATGTCCAGGTAGCGATACTTAAGGCGAACTTGCTCGTCAATGTCGACGCGATCGTCCAATTGAAACGGCGGGGCTTCGGCGATCGAGAGTATCTCCACCAGGCAGTCCGAGAGCTCGACGGCGCCGGTGGCGAGTCGGTCATTGACCGTTCCCTCCGGCCGCGGCGTCACGGTTCCCGTGACGCGAACGACGTACTCACTGCGCGCGTCAACCGAACCCTCGATGACGGCTTGCACCACGCCGGAGCGGTCACGAACGTCGAGGAAAGCCAGATGCTCCCCATGTTCGCGCCGCTTGGCCACCCACCCGCAGACGCTGACGCGCTCGCCCACGTGATTCTCGTTGACCGAAGCGCAGAGCAGGTCCCGCAAACTAGTGGCTTCAACATCTTTGGACATGATCACTTCACTTCGTAAATAGATTGGCGACCGTGGCGACGATCTCCCCTCGAACAGCGCGCTGTTGCGTCTGTCCAAAGTCCTGGCTTCGCAGGTCTCTAATGGTAACCTCGCCCGCCGCTAGTTCCTCGGGCCCCACCAGAAGAGCAAACCGCGCGCCGGAGCGATCGGCGGCCTTCATCTGAGCCTTCATGGAGCGCTGGTCGTACGCGCGATCAGTGGCAAATCCGCCAAGGCGCAGAGTTTCGATCATCGCCGCGACCGAGACATCGCCGGTGGTATCGATCACGAAGAGGTCGAGGGTGCGCTTGAGGAGCTCACTCGTCACGCCCTCGGCCTCGCGAGCGAGCAGTATTCGCTCCACCCCGCTGCCAAAGCCAATTCCGCTGGTGGGCTTACCGCCCAACTCTTCGGCCAATTGGTCGTAGCGTCCGCCGCCCCCGATGGAATTCTGGGCGCTCTCGAAGGCGTCGGCCACGAACTCAAAGGTCGTGCGGTTGTAGTAATCAAAGCCACGCACCAGTCGAGGAGCGAGCGTTGACGTGATGCCAATCGCGCTCAGGCCATCGACCACAGAATCAAAATGAACTCGACAGGCGTCACAGACGTGGTCAATGAGCATCGGACCTTTAGAGGTGACCTCAACGCACTCCTCGCGCTTGCAGTCCAATACTCGCAGCGGGTTCTGACCCCAGGTCGTGCGGTGCTCATCACAAAGTTCGTCTTGGTGTTCGCCCAGGAACTCAGCGAGCAACGATACGTACGCCGCGCGGCACTCGGCGTGACCCATCGAGTTGATGAGGAGCGTCACCCGCTGAAGGCCGATGGCCTTGTAGACGTTGTGCGCGAGGGCGATGACTTCGACGTCGACGGCCGGGTCGTCCGTGCCGAGCACTTCCACGCCAAGTTGGTAGTGCTGACGGTAACGGCCCTTCTGAGGGCGCTCGTAGCGAAAGGCGGGAGTGAGGTACCAGGCTTTCCAGGGAGTCGTCGGCTGGTGCTGAACGAAGGCTCGCACGACCGAGGCGGTCCCCTCAGGACGCAGCGCGTAGCGTCGCTGACCGCGATCCTCAAAGACGTACATCTCGTTGCGAAACACGTCGCTGTCTTCTCCAATACCGCGCACAAAGACGCCAACGTCTTCGAAGATCGGAGTCATGACTAGGGAAAATCCGTATCGATAGGCATTCTCGGCAAAGACCGCGACCAGCCCCTCCCACAGGGCCGACTCCGGTCCGAGAACGTCGTGGGTTCCAATAGGCGCCTGAAAGGGCGCGACGGAGTCGCTCATGATGTTTTGTTCTGACCCGGCAGTTGGCGAAACGCGTCAAAGACGCCGTCGACGCCCTTCAGCGCGGCCAGCAGACTCGACAGGTGAGTCGGATCGGCTAGCTCAACGTCAAAGACCATGCGCACAATGCGGGCACCTGACGTGGTCGATGAACTCGAAATGATATTCAGGTGGTACTCCGCCACCACTTTGGAGACATCCAGCAAGAGACGAGAGCGATCGAAGGCCATAATTTCTAGCACCGCGCGATACTGGCCGCCGGCCGAACCGTCCCACTCGACATCGATGATCCGCTCTCCCAGGCGTTGGGCCAGGGCGACGGCGTTGGAGCAGTCGTCGCGGTGCACCGAGACACCTCGCCCCTGGGTGATAAATCCCATGATGCTGTCGCCCGGCACCGGCGAGCAACAGCGCGCCAGATGAACCATGACGTCGTCGAGCCCTTCGACGTAGACCCCCGCGGTGCGCCGAGTGCTGCGCGACGTGCGCGGAGCCTTCGTGACGGTGGTCGGCATCTGTTCGGCGTCACCACCGCGCAGTTCACGATCGAGTCGTTGGACGACCGCCAGCGCAGAGATCTGACCAGAGTCGATCGACATAAAGAGCGCGTCGCGCTCCTCGAGCCCGAGAGCCTTGATGACCGCGTCCAGCGCACTCGAGGAGAGCGAGGTGGCGATCGGCAGTCCTTCACGCCGCAGCGCCTTCGTGAGCTCTTCGCGACCACCTTCGATGGCATCGTCGCGCCGTTCGCGCTGGAACCATTGGCGGATCTTGGATTTCGCTCGGGACGACTGGGCGATGCCCAGCCAGTCGCGCGAAGGTCCCGCATTGTCGTTCTTGCTGGTCACGATCTCCACGACGTCGGCCGAACGCAGCACGGTATCGAGCGGCACCAACCGGCCGTTCACCTTGGCTCCGACGCAACGGTGGCCGACTTCAGTGTGCACGGCGTAGGCGAAGTCAATGGGGGTCGCGCCCTCGATGAGGGCGATCACGCGACCTTTGGGCGTGAAAAGGTAAACCTCGTCTTGACCGAGGTCGAGCTTCAGAGCTTCAAGAAAAGCGATCGGATCGTTTTCCTCTTCTTCGACGTCGGCCAGACGTTGCATCCAGGCGACTTCCTTGGCCGAGGCGCCCTCTTTGTAACTCCAGTGAGCGGCCACGCCAAACTCGGCACGGCGATGCATCTCTTGAGTACGAACCTGGACTTCGACGGACTTGCCGCGAGGTCCGATCACCGTCGTGTGCAGGGACTGATACAGGTTGAACTTGGGTGAGTTGATGTAGTCCTTGAAACGACCCTGCACCGGAGACCAGAGCGCGTGAATGGCTCCGAGCGCCGCCCAGCAGTCGCGCTCTTCTTCGACGATGAGCCGTAGGCCCACCAAGTCAAAGATGTCGTCGAACTCCTTACCGCCCACGACCATCTTCTCGTAGATGCTCCAAAAGTGCTTTGGGCGACCACGAATCTCCGCGGCGATGCCAAACTCCGCCAGTTTCTTTGAGAGCGTGTCCATTACTTCGTGCAGGTACGCCTCGCGCTCGGGCGCCCGGGCCGCGACCATCTGCTCAATCTCGGCGTAGCGCTTGGGGTGAAGGGTCGCAAAACTGAGGTCCTCGAGTTGCCACTTGACTTGTTGTACACCCAAGCGGTGAGCCAGTGGCGCATAGACGTCGAGTGTCTCTTGGGCGATCGCGCGCTGACGATGCATCGGCATCACCGAGATGGTGCGCATGTTGTGGAGTCGGTCGGCCAGCTTGATCAGCAGAACCCGCCAGTCCTGGGCCATGGCAATGAACATCTTGCGAATAGTGGCGGCCTGTTGAGCTTCCTTGGAATCGAACTCCAGGCGATCTAGCTTGGTGACGCCATCCACGACGGCCGTGACCTGGGGGCCAAACTCCCCCTCCAGCCACTGGACGGTGACTCCCGTGTCTTCCACGGCATCGTGCAACAAGGCGGCCGCGATAGTGATTTCATCCAGCCCGAGGTCGGCCGCGATGCCGGCCACGGCGATGGGGTGAGTCACGTAGGGTTCGCCGGTCCGGCGCAACTGGCCCTCGTGGGCGTTGATGGCAGCAATTCCCGCCCGACGGATTAACTCGACGTCTCCGTCCTCGTGGTGCTCGTTAAATCGCGCGATTAGCCGCTCAATTGAGCCCAAAAGGACCGGGTCGGCACTGGCGCGCGACGTGAGACTAACCATGTAGTCAGCCTACCGGTGGGTTAACGGCGTTTCTGCTTACGTGCGCGCGCCTGAATGGTGCCCGTGACGGCACTGGTGCGCATCGGTCGAACCCCGACGCTGGAGGACGTGGCTTGTGCCCCGGCGACCGCCGCCGTCGTCGCGGTCAAGACCTTACGATCGCCGCGCACCGACACTCGCGCCGCCAAGTCGCGATAGCGCGGCTCGCGCTCCTTCATGATCGCGAGCAACGGACTCGCGATGAAGATCGAGGAGTAGGCGCCACTCATAAGACCGACGAAGAGGGCCAAACCGTAGCTCTGCAAGGTGGTCGCACCGAGAATGTCGGCACCCACCACGAGCACCGCCAACACCGGCAAGATGGCCACGAGAGACGTGTTGATCGAGCGAGCCAAGGTCTGGTTCATGGAGAGATTGACCATCTCGCTGTACGTGAGATCGCCACCCTTTAAGACCCCGTTGGTGTTGTCGCGCACTCGGTCAAAGACGACGACCGTGTCGTAGAGCGAGTACCCGAGGATCGTCAAAATCGCGATCACCGTGTCCGGGGTGATCTGCAATCCAAAGAGCGAGTACACCCCGACCGTCACCAGCAAGTCGTGGACCATGGCGATGAACGCCGCGGCCGCCATCTTTGGTTCGAAACGGATACTGATGTAGGCGACAACAGCGATGAAGAAGACGATCAACGCCTCCAAGGCCTTGTCGGTTATCTGGCCACCCCAGGTCGGACCGACAGCGGTGATAGAGACCTGATTAGCGGACTTGCCGGCCACCTTGGCCATCGCGTCTACGACTTTGTTGCTAAGAGCGTTCTGGGACGTCTGGCTTAACGACTGGATGTCGGCGGAGACCTGGTAGGTCTGCGATCCAAGCTTCTCGACCGAGGGGTCGGGTAGCCCAACGGCCTTCACGGCCGTCGTCATGTCGGCGATGGTGGTGTGAGGAGCGAGAACTTCCCAGGAGTTGCCGCCCTTGAAGTCGATGCCGAAGTTGAAACCCCGTACGCCGAGCGAGCCCAAACCGAGCACGATGATGACCAGTGACACGCTGAACCAAATCTTGCGTCGGCCAACGAAGTCAACACGCGTGAGGCCGTGATACAGACGACCGACCGGACCGTAGTGCTTTTCGTCCACCGGGGCAAAGGTGTCAGTGTTACTCACTGGCCGCCCCCACCGTCTGCCGGGGACCCGCGTGAAGTCCCGCCGCCATGGACAATGCCGAGTTGCCCGAGTTATTGCGTCGACCGAGGAGAATGACCAGTGGTCGCGTGAAGTACCAGGTAATGAGCACGTCCATCAACGTAGAAAGTCCGAGAAAGAAGGCGAAGCCCTTGACGTCTCCGACAGCAATGATGTAGAGCAGAACCGCGGCGAGGAGGCTCACCGTGTCGGCGGCCAGCACGGTTCGCCACGCTGAGCGAAAGCCCCGGTCCACCGAAGAGCGAATAGAGCGCCCGGCCCGCGCTTCATCTTTTAATCGCTCGAAATACACGATGTAACTATCGACAGTGATACCAATGGACACAATCAATCCGGTAACACCAGCCAAGTCAAAACTGGGTGCGAAGGCCGTGTGGCCGAGCGCCGAGATGATGGCCCACAGTAGCGCCGCCGTGACTGACAAACCGAGCACGATGACGAGACCCAGGGCTCGGTAATAAAGAATGGTGTAGAGCAGCACCAGGGCGAGACCGGCCAAACCGGCGCCGAGACCCGCGACCAAGGCCGAGTGGCCCAACGTGGGCGACACGGTAACGGTATCGAGCGGATTAAGACGAACGGGGAGCGCACCAAAGTTCATCGCGAGCGCGAGGTTCTTCGCGGAAGCCTCAGTGAACGACCCCGAGATCTCACCTTGACCATCAAAACTGGTAAAGGTCGACTGGGCGGGCAGGATGTCGGGCGCCGACTGTACGACTCCGTCAAGTTCGATGCCGACTTGCTTGTGGAAATTCTCCTGGGCCACCTTGTCCCAGGCGGGGCTGCCCGTTCCGGTCAGCGTGTAGTTGACCACCCACTCACCGGTCTGTGTTTGTTGGGCGACGGCTTTCTTCACGGCGCGTCCGGTCAACTGCGCCTTTCCCAGTACATAGCGAAGACCCTTTTCACCCAGTACGGGCAAGAGGACTTCGTTGTTCTTGTAGTCCTTATTCGGAGCGGTGGTCTCGAGGTCAGTGAAGGCGGGGTCTGGTTGTAACGAGTTAGTGTTCGCCGTTGTTTCCAAGTACTGCGCGCCGCACGTGGGCAACTTACCGGGAGCAACCGCCTTGAGCTTGGTTCCTACATCGGCGGCACAGAGTACGGGACGAAAAAAGAGCTGCGCCGTTTCCCCCACAGCAGCCAACACGGTGCGTGCGTTCTTCACCCCGGGCACGCTGACGACGACTTCCCTGCCTTGCAGATTGACGGTGGCGCCCGAGACGCCTAGTCCATTGACGCGGTTGTTCAGAATCGTTACGACTTCTTGCATGTCCGAGAGCGACACCTTTTGGGCGGGCTTATAAACGACGGAGAGCCCTCCCGCGAGGTCCAGGCCCAACTTTGGGCCCCAGCCGAAGGACAACGTCGCGGCCAGAGATCCAAAGGCGATGGCAATAGTGAGAACGAGGCTGACGATCAGGGATCGTCGTGAACCAACCTGTGGCGGCATTACTTAGCGTCGCCTTCCGTCGGGTGGTCGTGATCGTCGTCCGTGGATTCAGGAACGTCCATCGGAGGGTCGTACTTGCGGGCGATCGCCGAGGGAATGAAGTCGAGTTCGACGCCCCCGTCAGTTCGCAAAGTGACCAGATTGGGCTCACTCTTGATAACCGTGCCGATGAATCCGCCGATGGTCTGGGCACGCTCTCCCACTTCGACCTTGCGCTGTTCCTGGCGCTGGGCCTTCATCCGCTTATTACGGGGACGAATGAAGAAGTAGTACAGGCCCGCGATGAAAACCAGGTAAATAAGAATGAACGGTGAGATCCCCGAAGATTTCTTTGTGGTGGTGGCGACGATGTGAGAAAGCGCGAACAGCATAGAGATTTCCTTCGTTAACGGACAGAGAAACTCTACTCTGTGACCGCTAAGCCTTTAGAACAGCCCCTGGTGGCGCTGCTGTAATCCCAGGTGCTCGTAGGCCCGCTCGGTAGCCACCCGGCCCCGCGGAGTGCGAATCATGAGTCCAGAACGAAGCAAGTACGGTTCGTACGCGTCCTCAATCGTCAACGGCTCTTCTCCGCACGCGTGAGCCAGCGTCGTCAGTCCCACCGGTTGGGAGGCGAACTGGTCGCAGAGCAAAGTCAATATTCGACGGTCGATCTTGTCGAGACCGAACTCATCCACGCCAAAGAGAGTGAGCGCGTCGCGCGCCACATCTTCACTGACGTCGCGGTGCCCGCCCACCGAGGCAAAATCCCGGACTCGCCGCAGCAGGCGGTTCGCGATGCGTGGCGTTCCTCGACTCCTCGAGGCGATCAGCGTGGCGGCTTCGGGACTGAGAGCCACATCGAGCAACTTCGCCGAACGCGCGGCAATCTCCGTGAGCTCGTCGACGTCATATAGGTCGAGTTGGCCAATGAAACCGAAACGGTCTCTCAGCGGTGCGGCAACCAGACCGGTCCGCGTGGTCGCGCCCACCAGGGTGAAATTCGGTAGATCCAAACGAATCGATCGGGCCGACGGCCCACGCCCAATCATGACGTCAAGGCGGAGATCCTCCATTGCCGGGTACAGCACTTCTTCCACGGCCCTCGACAAGCGATGCAGCTCATCGATGAAGAGAACGTCACCGTCTTGCAGGTCAGTCAACAAAGCGGCTAGATCGCCGGGCCGCGAGAGAACGGGCCCTGACGTCACGCGAAATCCCGCGCCCATCTCGCCCGCCACGATGCTCGCGAGTGACGTTTTGCCAAGACCCGGCGGTCCCGCGAAGAGCAAGTGGTCGGCGCACTGGTTTCGCGCGCGCGCAGAACCGAGCACGATGCGCAGGTGCCCCACGAGGTCACGTTGACCGACGAAGTCGCCGAGCGTTTGGGGACGAAGAGACACTTCCGTGCGACGCTCTTGATCGTTGGCGTCAGCGGCGACCACATGATCGCTCAGTTGTTCCAGGTCGAGTTCGTGTTTCACGGTCGCCTCAAAAGTTGCAGGGCCGTGCGTAGTGCTTCTGATTCGTCCGCCGGCAGCGTCACGTCGCGCAGGGCCGTTCGCACCTCGTGACTGGTGTAGCCAAGTGCGTGCAGCGCATCATCGATCGCGGCATCAACGTGGTCAACGGGTTCGTTCGTTACGAAGTCCACGTCGCCCAGGACTTTGCCCTTCAACTCGAGCACAATGCGACTTGCTGTCTTAGGTCCAATGCCCGAGATTGTCGCGACTTTCTTCGCATCATCGCTCTCGATCGCGTAAGCGAGTTCCGCCACGCTCATTGTTCGAAGAGCGCCGAGCGCGGTGGAGGGACCCACCCCGGGAGTGGCGAGCAATAGCTCGAAGAACTCACGATCATCGGCAGTTTGAAAACCAAAGAGCTGTATCGCGTCCTCGCGCACGACCGTATAGACGAAGAGTTCAAGCAACTCATCAAAGGGTGGCGTCTCGGCCGATGCGACGTGAACCTCGTACCCGACGCCCTGGACGTCAATGAGCACCGCACCGTTTCTCAACTGGTGTACCACTCGCCCATTGAGCCAACCGATCACGCACGCCTCCCGAGGGCGAAACGTCGCTCGGTGCGCACGATCATGAAATACGCAATGGCGAGAGCCAGCGCATCGGCCGCATCGGCCGGACGGGGTACTTCGCTCAGTCCACAAAGTCGCGCGACCATGCCCTGCACCTGACTTTTGCTCGCGGCGCCATATCCTGTCACCGCCAATTTGACTTCTTGGGACGTGAACTGACGTACGGCGACCCCCTCGATGCCCGCGAGAGCAATGGCAACGCCGCTGGCCTGCGCCACGGGTATCGCGGTCTTCGCGTTTCGTTGGTAGAAGAGGCGCTCCACGACCACGGCTTCAGGTTTGAGATCGTTCAGGAGTGCGTCAAGTTCGACGTGAAGTTCGCGAAGTCGCTGTTCCACGGGGGCCTTGGGATCTGTCTCGATGGTCCCAGCACGCGCCGCGCGGAAGGATTCGACTCCCTCAAAGGACCCTTCGATCAGTCCGAACCCACAACGGGTCAGTCCAGGGTCAATGCCGAGTACGAACATACGTTCGATGCTACTGTCCGAGACTCGCCGGAGCCGGTATTAGCTGACGACGACGTCTGCGGCGTCCGGGAAACGGCGAAAACGACCGGGATAGTCACACCCGAGAACAACACTCACCCGTCGTAGGCGGCCAGTAGTTCATCCGACATGTCGAAGTTGGCGTACACGTTTTGGACGTCGTCGTGGTCGTCGATCGCGTCCATCAGGCGCAGAATCTTCTTCGCCTCGCTGTCATCGGTGATGGGGATGGAGTTCTGAGGTACGAGAGTGAGATCTGCGTTCAGCACTTTCAGCCCGTGCTTCTCCAAGGCGTCGCGCACGGACCCTACGTCGTGGGGCTCAGTCGTCACGGTGTAGTTCTTGCCGTTGGCCTCATAGTTCTCGGCGCCGACTTCCATGATCCATTCGAGGAGTTGATCCTCATCGACAGGCCCTTCGACCTCAACGATGCCTTTGCGATCAAACTGCCACGAGACCGCTCCCGGTTCGGCAATTGCTCCCCCGTTCTTGCTAAGGAGGTGTTTGACCTCGGCGCTCGTACGGTTCCGATTGTCGCTCAAGGTCTCGATAATGACGGCCACGCCACTGGGTCCATAGCCCTCGTAGCTGATGGCCTCGTAGCGAACACCCTCGAGCTCGCCGGTCCCGCGCTTGATCGCGCGCTCAATGGTGTCAATAGGGACAGAGGCCTCGCGTGCCTTTTGGAACATGGTGCGCAACTGCGCGTTGGTGTCGGGGTCGCCGCCACCTTCGCGAGCCGCTACTTCAACTTGGCGAATTAGTTTGGCGAAGACCTTGGCCCGGGCCGAGTCTTTCGCGCCCTTGCGGTGTTTGGTCGTTGCCCATTTGGAATGGCCGGACATGGTTCCTCCTGCCCCGAAGGGCTTGGCTATCGTATCGAAAATTAGAGAGAGTTGAGAAAGAGTTCGTGCACGCGGGTGTCGCTCGAGAGCTCTGGGTGAAACGACAGCCCCCAGACGTGGCCTTGTCGCACCAAGACGGGGTGTTCGCCGGCACCATCGCCGTGGTCGAGCGAGGCGAGGACTTCAACGTCCTCGCTGACTTTCTCGATGCGCGGGGCCCGTATGAAGATTCCCGGCACCCGACCCACGCCTTTCACGTCGAGCTCCGACTCGAAACTCGCGATCTGACGTCCGTACCCGTTACGTCGAACCGACACGGACAAGGCCCCGTAACTCCACTGGTCACGTCGACCGTCCAGTATCTCCTCACTCAAGAGAATGAGTCCCGCACACGTCCCAAGCACGGGCATCTCTTCCTTTAGCTTCAGCGCCAACGCGTCACTGAGACCCGAGGTCACGAGAAGATGCGCAATGGTGGTCGACTCTCCCCCGGGCAGTACCAACGCGTCGACGCTGTCGAGCGCTTCCAGGGTGCGAACTTTTACCGCGTCAGCGCCAAGGGCGCTCAACATCGCAACGTGCTCTCCGACGTCGCCCTGAAGCGACAGCACGCCGACGCGCTTCATTACCAACCGCGTTCGGCCAACCGCTGTTCCAGCGAAGCCGTCTCCCAGCCCTTCATGGCGGCGCCAAGTCCCGTGGAGACCTTCGCGACGACACTGGCGTCTTCGAAGTGGGTGGCCGCTTCGACGATGGCTTGGGCCATGCGTACTGGCTCGTCGCTCTTAAAGATGCCCGAACCGACGAACACCGCTTCGGCGCCGAGTTGCAAGACGAGTGAAGCGTCGGCGGGCGTCGAGATGCCACCGGCACAGAACAGCGGAACTGGCAACTTGCCCAACTCAGCCACTTCTTGAACGAGGGGAAGCGGGGCCTGAAGATCTTTCGCTAACGAGTACAGCTCGCTCGCGTCAGCCGTGTGAAGGCGACGAATCTGAGCGTTGATGGTACGAAGGTGACGCACGGCTTCGACGATGTTGCCGGTACCGGCCTCGCCCTTGGAGCGAATCATGCAGGCACCCTCGCCGATGCGACGAAGCGCCTCGCCCAGGTTGGTGGCGCCACAGACAAACGGCACGGTGAAGGCCCACTTGTCGATGTGATTCTCTTCATCGGCCGGAGTGAGGACCTCGGACTCGTCGATGTAGTCGACGTCGAGCGCCTGAAGGATCTGAGCCTCGGCGAAGTGTCCGATGCGGGCCTTCGCCATGACCGGGATGGTGACCGCGGCTTGAATCTCTTGAATCATCAGCGGGTCGCTCATGCGCGCCACGCCACCGTCGCGACGAATGTCGGCGGGCACGCGTTCTAGCGCCATGACCGCGACCGCGCCGGCGTCTTCGGCGATCTTGGCCTGTTCCTGGTTGACGACGTCCATAATGACGCCGCCGCGCAGCATGTCAGCGAGACCCCGCTTGACTAGGGCAGAACCTGTCGTGGAAGAAGAACTCATGACACCAGCCTAATGGCCGATGGTTACCACTCTTCGAGGGCGCGGGCCCGTAACTCGGCGTCGTCGAGGTCACCCAAGTCGCTGACTCGTCGATCGCTCCACTGATCAAAGAAAACCCAGCGCCACTCGGCGTACGTCGGTGAGGCGAAAAACGAGTCGGGAGCTAGTTGTTGACGGGCGCACTTACGCAGCGCTCCGGCCAGGCCGAGCGGATAGCGAATACTGGCCGCGGCCACCTCATCGGCTCGATACGCCTGACCGCGGCCGGCGAGGTTCTGACGGGCCTCGTCACTGATGGTGGAGACGGCGGCCACGGCCTCGCGCTCCAACAGTCCCAGGCGTTGACGCGCGAGACAGTGTGCAACCACCCCTTCGAGCTCGATCAGTTCAAAGTCCTGCATCAGCGCCGAGGTGACGAAGAGCGAGTATTTGGCGCCATCGGGAACCAGCGCGGCGTTGAAGCCGTGGTCGCCCACAATGAACGCCGAGACGTGATCGACGCCAAACGTCGCAGCCAGTCGATCGAGCACCGTCACGAGACGCAGGCGCTCGGTCTGGTCGCCACCGGCTGTGAAGGTGGCGAGCATCGCGGCGCCGAGGGTGTGACCGCGCTGATGGTACGAGAGCAACGATCGTCGAAGACTCCACGCATAGAGCACCGCAATCACGACGCCGAGCGCCGGTAGCCACGGCACGGCGACGACGCCCACAATCAAGGCCAGAACAACGACCGCCGCAATGATCGTCTGTGGGAGCCGGCGCCGAATCGCGAAGGCCCGGAGTGCCCGCTGATGGTCGTGGCGCTCGCTGGCCGATGGCGCGTAGGGGTTGTTCCAGTCGGGATCGAGAACGGGGGCAACGTAGCGCGGTGCGCGATCACGCGAATCGTGCAAGCGCCGAGAGCGCGATCGTTGCTTGGTGGCCATCTCTTTAGGCTACTGGGCCGTGAAAACGCTGCCGCGCGAGTTCGTAGCGCGTTTCGTACTCGTCCATCAACTTTGTCATCGACCACTTTTCGCCGTACGCGCGCGCGGACTCCGTACGCTCGGGAGTTTCATCACGCAGCGCGCTCTCCACCGCTAGCTCCAGGGAGTGCGCGTCGCCAGGATGAAAGAGCGTCGCGTGACCACCGGCGGCCTCGCGATAGCCCGTGATGTCGCTCGCAATCACCAACGTCTCACTAGCCATACCCTCGAGAAGTACGAGACCAAAACTCTCGCCGTGCGTCGACGGGGCCACCAGAGCGTGTACCCGGCGAAGCCAGGAGCGTTTCTGCGCGTCGCTGACGCGCCCCAGGAAGACCACTCGCGGATCGTGGGCAGCCAGGGCCTCGAGTCGATTGCGATCTCCCCCGTCGCCCGCGATCACGAGTCGCCACGGCTTTCCTCGGCGAGCATTGTGTTCGCGCGTCGCTTCAATCAGTGTGCCCACGCCTTTTCGCTCTTCGAGTCGTCCGACGTAGAAGAGCACGGTCTCCACCGAGCGCTCGCGCGCGGACGCGACGAAGCGCTCAGTTTCAAAGCCGTTGAAGAGAATCTCGCTGTCAATTCCCGCGGCCCGTTTCAGCGTATCCGCCGCGGCCGGACTCACCGCCACCGGGACGTCGAGACGTTGGCCCAGTGCCCGAATGACCGGCGCGCCGTATCTCATCGCGGGGCCGTCGCCACTGCGATGGAAGGTCCCGACCGTGGGAAACTGGTGCTCCCAGAGAGTGGCCCAACCGAGTAACGGCGCAAAGGGTTCATGAAGGTGGACGACGTCGGGATGAAACGAGGCGATGACATCCCTGGCCCGTTGCGACGCCATCGGCGACAAGGTCAACGGTGCTCGTGAACCATTGGCGGGCATGGAGATCCGAGGACCGAGACGCACGACCTTGGCCGGTGTGTCATATTTCGCCACGTCGTGCGAGTCAGGAGCGAGGACGAGGACATCATCTCCGCGCTGGGAAAGTACGCGGCTCATCGCCAGAACTTGTTCTTGCGCGCCGCCGAACACACTGAGTGCATAGGGCGAGACGAGGGCGATGCGTCGGGTCACGAGTCGAAGCGCGCTTGGAGCACGTGCCACTGCTCAGGAGCGCGGCGAATCAGATGTTCGAGTTCTCGCGTTACGTCTTGGGTGATGCGACGAACATCCTCGCGAAGGCGTGCGCTCGTACGGGTGGTGTCGATGGGCGGCGTCACGACAGCGTGATGATCGCGACCGGGACCGCTGTAACAGGCAGCTGCCACCAACATCGCGCCGGTTCGTAGAGCCAAGGTCGCAGGCCCGCCGGGCATGGTCACGCGCTGGGAGAAAAAGTCGACTTCCACCCCATCACCTTGCAGATCACGATCACAGAGGAGCCCCACGACGCCGCCCTCGCGCAACGTCGAGAGAAGAATCGTTCCCGCGTGAGAGTTGAGCGGCTCGATACGAATGCCAATGGACTCGCGTTTTTTCTTGAACCACGTGAAGAACTCGGGCGGTTCGAGTTCCTCGGCGACCGCGGTCATGGTGAGTCCGATGGAGTCGAGAAAGGAGCCGCCCCATTCCCACGAGCCAATGTGGGGCAGGGCGATGATGATTCCCTGACCCCGCTCTTTGGCCGCCAGTAGATGTTCGAGACCTTCGGCAATTTTGAAGCGCTCGGCGATCGTTGATTTCTTCAGGGCCGGAAGTTTGGCACCCTCCGCCCAGTACTGGCCATAGCCGGCGAACCCTCGATCGACGAACTCATCAACGAGAGAATCCGCGACCGGGGCGCCGGGTGCGGCGAGAACCCGACGCAGATTGGCGCTCAAGTTGGCGCGGGCTGAGCGATGACGGCGACCAACGCTTTGGGCGATCCTGGAGGCGAGCGCCACGTCGACCCGCTCGGGCAGCGCTTCCATGCAGGCACCGAGCGCTTTAAAGGCCGCCACGCGCGCGGTGGTTGCCACTTTTAGTGACGCGAGGCGCGACTAAGACCTTGGCGCAAACGCCGACTGTGCTGACGAGCGCGCAGGGTCGGCGTAGTTGAGGGCGCTGGTCGAGCGGCGACCTGCCAGACCCTCCAAAATCGTCCGGCCGCGGTCATCGCCGTGAGGCCCAACATGATCCAGAGCATCGGGATAAATATGGTGTAGCTCAACAGGCCAACCCCGAGCAAAATCATGCGCTCGGCTCGCTCCATGAGGCCGCCCTTGGCCGCCAGTCCCAGACTCTCCGCCTTGGATCGCTGGTAGGAGATCAAGAACGTGGTGGTCAAGATGCCAAAGGGCAACAAGACCAGCTGTCCGTGGTGGTGAGAGGTGAGATAGAAGGCGACACCGCCCATGATGATCGCGTCGCCGACGCGGTCGGTCACCGAGTCAAAGAAGCTGCCTCGTTGACTGGCACGATGGCTGGCCTTGGCGACGGCACCGTCGAGCATGTCGTGAAAACCAGTCAAGGTCAACAAGACAATGGCCAACCAGTTGAACCCGGCGGCGATGGCCCAGGCCGTGGCGCAGGCAAATACCAGCCCAGAAAACGTGAGAACGTCGGCCGAAAAGCCAATTCGCACGAGCCCACGCCCCACGGGCGCCATCCTCGTGTCTATCGACTGGCGAAATTTGCCGTCGAACATCGATCCTCTTGACTCATGGCGCGAGTCTACCTGTACCCATCAGTAACTCTCGGTTCCCAACTGGTCGTGCACCTTCTGCCAGGTGGAGGCGAGTGACTCCGAAAGAACCCGTGTTTCACCGATCGTGGTCATGAAGTTGGTGTCGCCGTTCCAACGAGGCAGCGCGTGTCCGTGCAGGTGGCGCGGGATGCCCGCTCCCGCTGCCGAGCCCAAGTTCACGCCGACGTTCATCCCGTCGGGGTCATACGCCGCGTTGAGGGCCGTGACCGCACGACGGAGCACCCCCACATAGTCCAGGTACTCCTCGTCGCTCAGGTCCTCAAAGTTCGCCACGTGACGATAGGGCACGACCAAGAGATGTCCCGAACCATAAGGAAACGCGTTCAACACGAGAAACGCGTACTCGCTTCGCCACAACACGCCGGTCGACGCGTCGACCGGCTCGGTCGCGAGCTGACAGAACACGCACTGAGCATCGTCGCGGTCGTGCTCACCGGCGAAGGCTCCCGAGACGTAGTTTTCGCGCCACGCCGCAGAGAATCGCTCAAGACCCATCAGGGCGCCTCGGGCGACGCGTGACGAACGACCTCATTGGCGACTCGCTCCGCAAACTCTCCGACCTTGACGCCGCGCTGGGGATCGTTTGAACCGCGCGCGTTGATCCCGAGCGTGCCGTGGGCGACGTCGTCGTCGCCCACCACGACCACGTAGGGGATCTTCTCGAGTTTCGCCTTTCGAATGCGAGCCCCGAGCGGCTCGGTGGCGTCTTCCACGTGTGTCCGGAGCCCGCGCTCGCGCAGCAGCGCCGCGACCTCGTAGGCGTAGTCGTCGTGATCGTTGCGTACGCCTAAGACTCGAACTTGCTCCGGGCAGAGCCAGGTCGGCAAGTTGCCCGCGTAGTGCTCGATCAAGATCGCCATGAAGCGCTCCACCGAACCAAAGAGCGCGCGGTGGATCATGATCGGACGTTGGCGCGTGTTGTCGGGCGCCACGTAGGTGATGTCGAAGTTGTTGGGCATCTGAAAGTCCAGCTGGATGGTCGAGATCTGATGGGTGCGGCCGATCGCGTCCTTCGCCTGCACCGAGATCTTTGGCCCGTAGAACGCACCGCCACCGGGATCCATAACGAACTCGAGGCCGGCTGCTCGTCCCACCTCTGCAAGGATGGCTTCGGCTTCAGCCCACTCCTCGTCGGTCCCGATCGCCTTGCCCGGAGGTCGCGTCGAGAGCTCCAGGTAGAAGTCATTGAGGCCGAAATCGCGAAGGAGATCCAGCACGAAGTCGATCGTTCTCGTCAGCTCTCCGCTCATTTGGTCGCGCGTGCAGAAAATGTGTGCGTCGTCTTGGGTCATGCCGCGAACACGCGTCAGTCCTTGGACGACGCCAGACTTCTCGTAGCGATAGACGGAGCCGAACTCAAACATGCGCAGCGGCAGTTCGCGATAGCTGCGTTGGCGCGCGGCAAAAATCGTCGTGTGAAACGGGCAGTTCATTGGCTTGAGGTAGTAGCGCTGTCCTTCGTCCAGAATCATCGGCGGGTACATACCTTCGGCAAACCAGGTGAGGTGTCCCGACGTCTCAAAGAGTTCCGCCTTAGTGATGTGCGGCGAGTAGACGAACTCGTACCCCGAGACCTCGTGACGTTGGCGCGAATACTCTTCCATGACGCGTCGGATAATCCCACCACGGGGATGAAAGAGCGCGAGTCCCGGACCAATCTCGCTGGGAAACGAATAGAGGTCAAGTTCGGCGCCAAGCTTGCGGTGATCGCGCGCTTCGGCCTCTTCCAGTTGGTGAAGATGCGCCGCCAAGGCGTCCTTCGATTCCCAGGCCGTGCCGTAGATCCGCTGGAGCTGGGGATTGTCTTCGTCGCCACGCCAGTACGCCCCGGCGACGCGCGTCAAAAGAAAGGCGCCGAGTCGCGCAGTCGAGGGCACATGAGGGCCGCGGCACAGGTCCACGAAGGCGGGCGTGTTCGAGTAGGTCGAGACCACATCCTCGCCACCGGTCTCGGCGAGGTCGTCTTGGCCGCCGTGCGCCACGGCCTCGATGATTTCGACCTTGAAGGGCTGATCTCGAAAGAGTTCCAGCGCCTCATCGATGGCGTACTGGCGACGGGTAAAGGGCTGATCCTCGGCAATGATGGCTCTCATCTCTGCGTCCACGCGCGAGAGGTCGTCATCACTAAAGTGCGCACCACCAGGGAGTTCGAAGTCGTAATAGAAGCCGTCGCGGATGGCCGGCCCAATTGCGTAATGCGCCCCGGGCCACAGCCGTGTCACGGCCTGGGCCATCACGTGTGCCGTCGAGTGCCGCAAGACTTCCCGGCCGTCGTCGCTGGCGGGCGTGACAATCGCCACCCGGTCGCCGTTGGCGAGCGGCGTCGCAAGATCAGTAAAGGAGCCATTTACTTTGGCGGCCAACGCGTCCTTCGCCAGTCGTTTTCCAATCGCGGCGGCGAGGTCGAGAGGCGTCGCGCCCTCCTCCAGGGTTCTCGCACTGCCGTCAGGGAGTTCAACTGTGATCTCGGACATCACTACCTTTCGCTATTTACAGCGTAACGCCGAGCAGGGTCGCGGCCGAGGTGACGTTGGCACCCGCGTGGGCGGCCGCGTCGATCGCGAGCAGGGCTCCCGGCGTGTCGAGGTCGTCATCCAGTGCGCTGCGCACCTCGTTGAGAACGTTTGATGTACGACCGGTCAACGAGGAGCGCCACGTCGCCAGGCGCGACTGTGCGCGTGACAACATTTCGTCACGCCACTCCCAGTCCTCGCGATAGTGACGGTCAAGCAGGGAGAGCCGCACCGCGGCCGGTTCCGAACGACCAACCAGTTCGTGCACGAAGACGAGGTTGCCCAGAGACTTACTCATCTTCACCCCATCAAGTCCGACGAGCCCCACGTGCATCCAGTGTTTGACAAACGGTTCGCCCGTCACAGACTCACTCTGTGCGGTCTCGCACTCGTGGTGCGGGAAGGCGAGATCGCGCCCGCCACCGTGTACGTCGAGCGTGACGCCGAGTTCGCGCAGCGCCAGCGCTGAACACTCAATGTGCCAACCGGGTCGCCCGGGTCCCCAGCGCGACTCCCACGCAGGTTCGTCTTCGAGCGAGGTCTGCCACAAGACGAAGTCCAGCGGATCACGTTTGCGAGGGTCGTCGGGCCGCCCTCCGTGGATTGCCGCGAGCTCCAGCATGACCTCTCGACTGTCGTGACTGACTTGACCGAAACGCGGAAACTTCGCCACCTCGAAATACACGTTGCCCTCAACCTCGTAGGCGACGCCGCGATCGAGGGTGTCACCGATCAACGTCAGGATCTCGGGAATCGCGCTCGTCGCTCGTGGCTCTGAGTACACCGGCAAGAGGTTGATGAGTTTCATGTCGCGTTCGAAAATCGTCATCTCTTGGGCCGCGAGGTCGAGATAGTTGACGCCGAGCTCGCGCGCTTTGCGCAAGATGTCGTCGTCGACGTCAGTGACGTTGCGAACGCAGCGGACCTCGTGTCCGGCATCGATGAGACGACGAGTGAGCGTGTCAAAGGTTAGGTAGACGAAGGCGTGACCCAAGTGCGCGGAGTCATAGGGAGTTATGCCACAGCTATAGAGGGTTGCGACGGGTCCAACCTCGAGCGGGAACGCGCCGCGACGCGCACTGTCGTAGAGCTGCATTAGTCGGTCAGTCCAGCCAGTTTCACGTAACTGTGCACCTTGTGACGGATGTTGATCGTGATGCACACCGCGGTAAAGGCCTCGGTGGCACTCGCCAAAGACATCGATCCCGCTTCCACGCCACGCAGTCCCGGCATCTTGTTCACCATCTCGACCACCGTCGCGCGTCCCACGACACTGTCAGAGAAAATCACCACGTCGGCGTCGAGTCCGCTGTCGAGGTCTTCCATCTCACTCGCGGGCAGGTGGTGAAAAGCACCGACGATGGTGCTCTCGGGCAAAGTAAAGGCGATCTGCGCGGCCATCGAACCTCGTGGTGGATAGAGCGGGACGAGCTCTTTGCCTTCGCGCACGAGAGCGTTCACCATCGAGATCACCACCTTGCCCTTCAGCGACTCGCGCAACGCGCGCACCGTCGCAACGGCCGAGTCCCAAGGTGTGGCGACCACCACGATGTCACAGTCCGCTGCAGCTTCATTGGTACCTCCGCGGATAACGCCGTCCCCGCGTGGAAGAAGAGTTGAGGCCGTAATGTCGGCGCGAGTTTCGTCACGCGACCCGAGAATGATGTCGTAACCCGTACTCGCTAGCCGGATGGCTACCCCTCGCCCGGCCGGACCGGTGCCGCCCAACACTCCCACTGTCGTCACTGTCGTCCCCAATGCTCGAAATCCCTAGAAGTACGCTAGCGACATGGCACTCCTGAGCGATAACCGTATCTTGGTCACAGGCGTCTTGACCGACGACTCACTGGCCTTTGGCATTGCCAAACGAGCGCTCGAAGAGGGCGCGACCATCGCGCTGTCGGGATTCGGTCGGGGCTTATCCATCACCCGGCGCACCGCGAAGAAACTGGGCGACGTAGGCGAAATCATCGAGCTCGACGTCATGAACCCAGAGCAAATCGCCTCGGCCGTGGAGGAAGTGACCTCACGTTTCGGGCGCCTCGATGGTCTCGTCCACGCCATTGGCTACGCCCCGCCGAGTTGCCTTGGCTCGGGCATGTTCGCGGCCCCCTTTGAGGACGTGTCGACTGCCATGCACGCCTCGACGTATTCTCTCGCCGCTCTGGTGGGCGCCTTTCGCCCGTTACTACAAAAGAGTGAAGCCAATGGCGGGGCGTCGGTGGTGGCGCTCGACTTCGACGGCACGCGGGCTTATCCCATGTACGACTGGATGGGCGTCATGAAAGCCGCACTGGAGTCGCTCGGGCGCTACCTCGCGCGCGAAGTCGGTCCCGATCGTATTCGCGTCAACATGCTCGCAGCGGGACCCGTGCGCACCATGGCGGCAAAATCGATTCCCGGGTTTTCTCTCTTTGAGGACACGTGGAGCGAGCGAGCGCCCCTCGGTTGGGACGTGCACGACGCCAGCGCCGTAGCCGACACCGCTGTTGCGATGCTGTCACCACTGCTTCGTGCGACGACCGCTTCGGTCATACACGTGGACGGTGGCGCCCACGCAATGGGGTAGACCAAGAGTCGGATTATTTTTCCCCGCGGTCACTAGCCGAAAGTCGATCGAACGCGTCCGACCAGTACGGCCGGTACTTCACCAACCACGGCACCAACCCATCGGCTAATTCCCTCCCGTTTATGAGATAGATCTGTTGGCGACCTCGGCGTGTCGCAACGACTAATCCCGCCCCACGCAGGCTCATTAGGTGTTTCGAAATCCCCGAAGGCACAAGTTTTGGAAACTCGGCAGCTAACTCACTCACCGTTCGTGGACCCCCGTCGGCGAGAAGATCGAGGATGCGCCGGCGCGTGGGGTCTGCCAGAATCCGAAACAGTTCGTCGTTGGATGTCGGCATGATCCTCCATCGTCTTACCTTATAGTAATATATTACCCTAGGGTAAGACGATAGCGATGTCAAGCATCTAGTGCTTCTTTGCTCACTCACTCGCCCAGATGGCGAGGTCAGTCCTCTTGACCGCCGAACTGGGTTTCGTAGAGATCCCGGTAGAGACCCTCCTGAGCGTGAAGCTCAGTGTGGGTGCCCCGCTGAACGATGCGACCCGCGTCCACGACGAGGATCTGATTGGCGTTGCGAATAGTGGAGAGCCGGTGCGCGATCACGAGCGATGTGCGGTCCTTCATCGTCTCGTCTAACGCTCGTTGAACAGCCGCCTCACTCTCTGCGTCTAAGTGTGCCGTCGCCTCATCCAAAACGACGAGGTGCGGCGCTTTCAGCAGCAGTCGGGCCAGCGCCACGCGCTGCTTCTCGCCGCCCGAGAGTCGATAGCCTCGCTCCCCCACGACGGTCGAAAGACCGAGGGGCAGCGACGCAACGAGCTCAGCTATCTGAGCCGAAGCCAACGCGTTCGCGATCTGCTGATCAGTGGCGTCGGGTTTCGCGAAGACGAGATTCGCGCGCAGCGTGTCGTGAAAGAGGTGCGCATCCTGGGTGACGACGCCAACCGTCGCGTTCAACGACGCGGTCGACGCATCACGCAGGTCAACACCGTTGATCGTGACCGAGCCACCGTCCACGTCATAGAGACGAGAGACCAACATCGAGATCGTGGTCTTCCCCGCCCCACTCGGCCCCACCAGCGCAGTCATGGTGCCCGGCTTCACGTCGAAACTGACGTCGTACAGCACGGCTGTTCGCGGAGTGTCGTCGAGACGCGCGACCGCTTCGAGTGACGCCAGCGACACGTCTTGCGCCCCGGGATACGAGAAATTGACGTGATTGAACCGCAACTCGGCCGGACCAGGAGGAATTGTCGCGGGGTTCGGCTTCTCTTGAATCATGGGAGCGAGGTCAAGAACCTCAAAGAGTCGCTCGAAGCTCACCATCGCGGACATGTAGTCGATGTTGAGACTCGACAACTGCGTCAAAGGACCATACAGACGCCCAAGGTACGCCGTCAGAGCCACGACTGTTCCCACCATGATCACGCCGTGCGCCGCCTCGACGCCGCCATACCCGTAGGCAAACGCGGTGGCGAGGGACGCGGTCAGGGTGAGCGAGATAAAGAAGAAGCGCTGATAGGTGGCCTGATGGATTCCGATATCGCGTACCTGTCGCGCCCGATCGTCGAAGTTCTCACGCTCTTCGTTGGGTCGCCCAAACAGTTTGACGAGCATCGCTCCGGCGACATTGAACCGCTCGGACATCACCATGTTCATCTCGGCGTTCAGTTCCATCCCCCGCTGGAACAAGGTTCCCAATCGACGCCCCACGCGCCTCGCGGGAATGAGAAAGACCGGCACAAGGATGAGCGCGACGAGCGTGATCTGCCAACTCAAGATGAACATGACGACGAGAACGATGACGACGAGAACCAGGTTGCCAACGACGTTAGAAAATAAATCTGTGAACGCCTGCTGCGCGCCGACCACATCATTGTTCAGTCGACTAATGAGCGCGCCGGTTTGGGTGCGAGAGAAGAAAGCAATGGGCATCTCTTGGATGTGGCGAAAAACCTCGACGCGCAAGTCGTAGATCAAACCCTCGCCAATGATCGCGGAGATTCTTCGCTCGATCATTTGGAGGCCCGCGTCGCCGATCGCAAGCGCGGCGGTAATGGCCGACAATTCGACAACGAGGCCGGCGCGGTGCTTAGGAATGCCGATGTCGATAATCGCTCGCAGTAATAAGGGCGACACCGAGGAGATAATGGCGTCCAAGACGACCACGCTCAAAAAGAAGATCAAGGCCGGGCGGTAGTGCCGGGCGAACCTCAAGATACGTGGCAGCGTGCCCTTTTTTATCTGGTGCTCGAGGATCTTGCGATCGCGAGAGAGCGAGCGCAGACCCATTCGTCCACCGCCGCCCATCCCTCCGCCCCGCATGCTCATCGACACCCTTTCGCCTCAGGCAGTGTAGGAAGCGACGTCTGGCGAACGAGCACAAGCGCTCGAGGCTATGAAGTGAGCGCGCTCACCATAATGATGGCGCCAAGAGTCATCATCACGCACGCTCCTACCGTGCGCAGAACTACGAGCCGCGTCGGAGACCCCGAGAGCCACTCGCGGGCTGTTCCCGCGATAATGCCCCACGTTGAATCACTACAAAACGCCAGAACGCTGAAGATGGCTCCGAGCAGCAGCAGTTGAACCGTGACATTTCCCTTTGCCCGATTGACGAAGTGTGGAAACACCGCGGCGAAGAAGACCAGCGATTTCGGATTCAAGATACCCACTACGTAGCCCTGGCGAACAATGCTCACGTTGTTCGGGCGCTGCGATTCCCGCTCGGTCATTGCTCGCGCGTGTTCCTGGCGGTGGCGGAGAGCGCCAATACCCAGCCAGAACAGATAGCCACCGCCAATCAGCTGCAGAACGATGGTGAGTGTCTTTGAGTGTGACAGCAGAGGGCCGAGGCCAACGGCAACGATGATTGACAGCGTCAGTGTTCCAAGACTGTTTCCCAAGACGGTGAGCACTGCGACGGCCCGGCCCCAGGCCACGCCTCGGGCCAGAGTAAAGAGCACGCTCGGCCCCGGCACGATGATGATGATGATCGAGGCCACTAGAAAGGTGACGAGTTGGCCGCCGCTGATCACGAGTTCTCTTGCGTATCGTCTCGGGCAGTCGAACGACTGACCCTTCTCGTGTGGCACATAGTTCGTGTCAACGCTAATGGACGCGAATCCACGTTCGAAGGTGAAGCGACCTAACTTGTGTGGATGAGTCCACGGCACGCGCGTTTTCCACCGGAGTTTTCGTGGGGAACCTCGACGTCGGCTTATCAAATCGAAGGCGGTAACGACAATACCGACTGGTTCCGATTCGAACGGATGCCGGGCACCCCGGCGGTCGAGGTCTGCGGCGATGCGTGTGACTCATGGCATCGCTACGAGGAAGATTTGGACATCCTCGTCTCGCTCGGGCTCAACTCCTTTCGCCTCTCCGTCGAGTGGGCCCGCATCGAACCAGAGCAAGGCGTCGTGTCCCCCGAAGCCCTCGCCCACTACCGAGACGTCCTTCACGCCTGCCGCGAACGCCAGATAAGGCCTGTCGTGACATTGCACCACTTCACCCTTCCTCTCTGGGTCGCTGACCAGGGAGGATTCGAAAGCCCCGACATCGTTTCTTGGATGGGTAGCTACGCCCGAGTCGTGAGCGAGTCGCTGGGCGAACTTATCGGTGTCGCCTGCACCATCAATGAACCCAACATCGTGGCAATCATGGGCTATCTCACGGGGAACTTTCCCCCGCAGGTCACGAGTTGGGGCCGTTTCGTCGCGGTCAACGAGACCATGCGCAACTGTCACGTCGCGATGCGCGACGCGCTCGCTGCGGGTCCGGGAGACTTCCCCATCGGTCTACCCCTATCAATGCAAGAGTACGAAGCCATACCGGGGTACGAAGAGCGGCTCGAAAGCTTTCGTGCGGAGATGGAAGACAAGTACTTACTCTCGCGCGAGGGCGACGATTACATCGGCGTGCAGTGCTACACAAAACTCACTTTCGGCCCTGACGGCATCGTGAGAGACCCCGAAGGCGAGACGACCGATATGGGGTATCGCTTTTGGCCCGAGTGCGTCGAGTACACGGTCAAGCGCGCGTCGGCTTTGAGTGGGCTACCTGTCATCGTGACCGAGAACGGCATCGGCACCGCCGACGACACCCAGCGCATCCGCTACCTTGGGGGCGCCCTCCAAGGACTGCATCATCTTCTCGACGAAGGGTACGACGTCCGAGGGTATTTTCAGTGGTCCTTGCTGGACAATTTTGAATGGACACTCGGTTATCGTCCGAAATTTGGCATGGTTGCCGTTGATCGAATCACCTTTACGCGTAGGCAAAAACCATCGGCAGAATGGTTTGCGCAAAGCGTTCGTAATTTCTTTACAACTACGTGACACCTGTCTAAAGCAGGCAAAGCGCGTCAATAACGCACCTACGATTAATGCAACGAGATAGCAAGTGCAGCCCGCACCGGCGACCTCGTGAATGCACGGGAGGTGCGTGATGCGACATCACACTTTTCTCCTACAAGGAAAGTTCACCACGAAGATGGTGGCCATGACCGGCGTGTTGGTCCTCGTCGCAGGCCTTTTCGTGTGGACTGTCGCCGGTAAGCCCACACCCTCATCCGCGGCTGTCGCGCCCGCATGCACGACGGCAAATCTTGACGTATGGCTGAACACGACCGGCAACGGTGCGGCCGGTAGTTCGTACTACAACCTCAATCTCACCAACCTTTCGCCGCACTCCTGCTCACTCTTTGGCTACCCTGGCGTGTCGGCCATTACACAAGCCGGCATTCAGCTCGGTAGTTCCGCCGGGCGCGACGCGGAACACGCAAGCACGCGCATCACGTTGGCAAGCGCGCGTACAGCGAGGGGTTTCGAAACTTCGACATCGCGCAATACCGCGACTGTCATCTTGCAGATCACCGTCGCCGAAAACTTTCCCGCCTCGGTCTGTGCCCCCATCACCGCAGCCGGACTGCGCGTTTACCCGCCCGGCCAGAAAGAGTCGACGGTCGTCCCCTTCCCCTTTGTGGGGTGCGCGAAGGCCGGACCCCAGTTCTTACATGTGGAATCAGTTCAGCGGTACGTTGCCACCCAGTGAGTTGACCTGAATCCAAACGAGTGATACGGTTCACTAGTCTCCTAGTGAACTAGAGGTATCATGATTGAGTTCTACATCGACACCCACTCGGGCGTACCGCCCTATCTCCAGATCGGCCAACAGGTTCGACGAGCGCTGAAACTGGGTCTCCTCAAGCAGGGAGATCAGCTCCCGACTGTTAAAGAAGTGGTCGCCCGGCTCGCGATCAACCCGAACACCGTCTCCAAGGCCTATCGGGAATTGGAGCACGAGGGACTGGTTGCGGCGCGGATCGGCGTCGGCACCTTCGTGGCGATGTCGACGACCAGTGAGACTCTCTCGGCCCTCGTTCCTTTACGTCACGATCTCCAGAAGTGGATGGAATCGGCCCGTAAGGCCGGTCTCGATGACGAAAGTATCGAAGCACTCGTACGCGAGTGCTTTCGGTCCGCCTCGGGGACGGTAGTGGCGTGAGCTCTGTCCTAGAAACCGAGGGTCTAACAAAGCGCTATCGAAACAAGACGGCGCTCAGCAACTGCACGATCAACGTTCCCCAAGGCCACGTCGTGGGTCTGGTGGGACCCAACGGATCCGGCAAGTCAACGCTGCTCAACATCGCCTCGGGCGTGCTGTCGCCGACATCGGGATCCGTTCTGGTTTTTGGCGAGTCGCCCGCTTCATCACCCGCGCAACTCCAACGAGTTGGATTCGTTGCGCAAGACACGCCCGTGTACCCAGGGTTCAGCGTTCGTGAGCATCTGCTGTATGGCAAACATGTCAATCCCCGATGGGACGATGAACTCGCGGGTCGCCGTATTGAACAACTTGGACTCGATCGACGTCAACGCGCAGGGAAACTCTCGGGAGGTCAGCGCGCTCAGCTCGCACTCACGTTGGCCATCGCGAAGCGACCAGATTTCCTGTTGCTCGACGAACCCGTCGCGAGCCTCGATCCTCTGGCGCGACGCGAGTTCCTCCAGATATTGATGGAGACAGTGGCCGAACACGACGTAAGTGTTCTCCTTTCTTCGCACCTCGTTGCGGACATTGAGCGCGTCTGCGATTATCTCGTGGTCCTCGTGTCCTCACGGGTTCAGATTGCCGGCGAAGTCGAAGATCTGCTCGCCACGCACCACCGACTCATCGGACCTCGCGACGCGACGCCCCCCGAAAGCCAGGTGGTCATCGAGTCGAGTTTTACCGAGCGCCAGAGCACGTTGTTGGTCCGCTCCGACGGACCTATTGCCGACCCAGGTTGGACCATCGAAGCGGTGGGTCTTGAGGATCTCGTCCTCGCCTACATGAGTCACGGTCGCACGGAAATCGAATCGACCACTAATGAGAAGTTCGCATGATTTGGTTCGCGTGGCGTCAGTTCCGTCTCCAAGCACTGATCGCATTCGTGTTGCTGCTGGCCCTTGCGGTTGCGTTTCTCGTGACCGGCCCCCACCTTGTCCATTACTACAACACGACTATCGTCGGATGCCGGGCTCGAGGCGACTGCAATGCTGTCTCCGACAGATTCCTCTCGGCTTATCCCTTCCTCCAGAACCTGCTGACCGAGAGTTGGCTTCTGGCAGTGCTCATCGGCGTTTTCTGGGGGGCGCCAATTGTGGCGCGCGAATTCGATACCGGTACTTTCCGATTGGCCTGGACGCAGGGCGCATCTCGCACACAATGGCTCACGGCCAAGATACTGATCGGCGCGTTGGCAAGCGTTGTGACGGCGGGACTCTTCACT
>Ga0182030_10003949_pt1 | contig 31627 bp, 29 predicted proteins | sample 812S3MmetaG_FD_121299 | JGI IMG/M metagenome (GOLD analysis project Ga0182030, IMG submission 121299) | Permafrost microbial communities from Stordalen Mire, Sweden - 812S3M metaG (Illumina Assembly) | ecosystem: Environmental > Terrestrial > Soil > Wetlands > Permafrost | place: Sweden... | reverse complement strand
CTGACTTTCTCGTTGATCGTCCAGCCGCTGCGGCCGCCGGTGATCTCGACGTCGCCGATGTTCAGCGGCGTCTTGTTGATGTCGTCGACGTAGAGAAACGCGTTACGGCCAAGGCCGATATCGACGAAGCTCGCGCCCATGCCGGGCAGCACGTTCTGGACTTTGCCCTTGTAGATCGAGCCGATGACGCGTTCGTCACGCTCGATGTAGTACTCGGAGAGTTTCCCATCTTCGAGGATGGCGACGCGGTTTTCCCACGGATCGCTCGAAATGAGAATGTCGGTGGACAAGTTGTTTGTCTCCCGGGATCCACCGTCCTTACGACACGCATCGCGACGACGCGTTGTCTTTGTGCGTCTTCGAGCGGGTATCGCCGGCTTCGGCCGCGTCCCAAAAATTCGGTAAGAAACTGTTCGAAACACCCTACCGATCCAGCGTCCACCCTTTAGGGAACACGATCACCAGGCGAGCTATTTCGCTCATCCCCCTTCGAGAGGGAGGAGAACTCGTCCTCGCGCCCCTCCTGCGAGCGTTCGGCTGCCCAACGCCGAAAGGGTCCAGCCGTGAAGTTAGCGCTCCGTTTGATCGCGGTAGGCATCGTCGTCCTCGCCTCCCTGCTCTACGCCGGCGCAGTCCAAATCGGTACCCGGAATGCCGAAATCGCTTCGTATGCGGTCGGCGTAAACGCCGTACGGCTAGTCGAACGGCTGGACGATGTCTCGGCCGCGCTTGCCTCCTACCAACCAAGCGGCAATGCCGCCGTCGAACGGAGTTCGGCCCAATCGATCGAGGTTGCGCTCGCCCGCGTCGACCAAGACGCGCAGACGAGCGGACTGAACGACGGCATCTCCAAACCCCAAATCGCGCTGCTGCGCCGGGAATGGGCGGGAGCAGAGTCGCGACCGGCCCAGCCGGCCCTCATGCATTCGACCGACGAGGCGATGCGCGAATCGTACCTGCGCGTCGGAACGATCGCCGTCATGCGCGGCAGCGCCACCAACGCCGACGGCGTTCTCGCCGAAGTATCCCTCCAAGCGTTGCCGGTGGCCAACGCGCAGTTCGCGCGACTCGCCAGCATGCTCGGCGCGGCCGATCCCGTGCACGGCGGCAACGATCGCTTCTCGCGCGCGGCGCTCGCGGCAATCTACGCGGATGCGCGCACGGCCAGCGACATCGCGCTGGAACCGCACTGGTTCGACGGGCTACCGCCCAATGTGCGCGCGCAGGCCGACGCTACGCGCGCGGAGACCCTGGCTTTTCTCGAACTTTTCCGCACCCACATCGTAACCGGCGACGCGATCCGCAATCGCTCGCAATTGCTCGCACCCGCCACCGGCGCGGCAACGAAGTTAGCTGCTCTCGAGCAAACGCTTCTGCCGCTGCTCGACCGCCGGCTCGTGGACGCATCGGAACGCGCGCGCAACGAGATCGGGCTGATCGTGGGTCTGATCGCCGCGATCATTGCCGTCGTCGCTTTGCTCTCGCTGCAGGTCGTGCGCTCGCAACTCCGTTCGCGCCGCGCGCGGGCCGCGTTCCAGCACCAGGCGATGCACGATGCGCTGACCGGGCTGCCGAACCGCCGCGCGTTTACGCAAGCCGCGGCGAAAGCGGTCGCGGCGTGGACGCCCGTCAACGATCGTACGAGCTGGATCATTTCGATCGATTTGGATTACTTCAAAGAAGTGAACGACCGCTACGGCCATCAGGCGGGCGATGAGTTCTTAGTGGCGGCGTCGCAGCGGCTACACGGCGCGACGCCGATCGGCGATCTCGTCGCGCGCGTCGGCGGCGATGAGTTCGCGGTGCTCGTGCATCATTACGATCCCGATTCGGCGCACGCGCTGACCATCGCCGAGGGCATCTGCGAAGCGTTCAGCGAGCCGATCCGTCTGGCGGGCGTCGAGCACCGGCTCGCTGCGAGCGTCGGCATCGTCGCCGTCGATGCGCTGCACGAAACGGTCGATAGTTTGCTGCGCGATGCGGACATCGCGATGTACCGCGCGAAAGAAGAAGGCGGCGATCGCGTGGTGGTATTCGACGACGTGTTGCGCGCAGCGATCGTCGACCGCGCCGAACTCGCCGGCGACTTGCGCGCGGCGCTCGCGCGTGACGCCGGCCCGCGGGTCGTCTTCCAGCCGATCCTCTCACTCGACGACCGCACCTGTCATGGTTTTGAGGCGCTGGTGCGCTGGCGTCATCCGACACGCGGCGAGATCGATGCTTCGTTTTTGATCGACGTCGCGCAGGAAGCGCGCCTGATCGTTCCGCTCGGGCGGCGCGTCGTGCACGAAGTCTGCCGGCACCTGGCCGAATGGCGCGAAGCGGGGCTCGCCATCGAAAGCCTCGCGGTGCACGTCAACATCTCGCCGATGGAGGCGGCGTACGGCGGCACGTACGCGTCGATCGCCGACGCACTGGAAACCTGGAAGATCCCACCGCAAACGCTGGTGATCGAGATGACCGAAACGGCGTCGATCGACTCCTTCGAGACCACCGGACGTTTGCTCGCTAACCTGCACGCGAGCGGCATGCGCGTGTGTCTTGACGACTTCGGCACCGGATACTCATCGCTGCGCCACCTCAACGATTTCCAGATCGACGCGATCAAGATCGACCGCTCGTTCGTCGTCTCGGCCGCGAACGACCCCGCCAAGATACCGATCGTTGCCGGCATCATCGCGCTCGCGCGCGGTCTCAACGCCGAGGTGATCGCCGAAGGCATCGAGACGGGCGAGCAACGCGAACTGATCAACGATCTCGGCTGTCACCTCGTTCAAGGCTATCTGTTCGCGCGGCCGATGCCGGCCGACGACGCGCTCCGCTTCGCTCAGCGCACGCTCGCTCCGGTCACCAAGATCTTCTAGCCCGTCATTGTCACGCGGCGTCGACGCGACGTGTAGCGTCGCCGAAAATCAGGCGGTCTTTTTGCAGCGCGACGTTGATCAGGATCCCGGCCGCAAGATAGTCGGTGATCAACGCGCTGCCGCCGTACGACATGAAGGGCAACGGAATGCCGGTCACCGGCATGATGCCGATCGTCATGCCGATATTCACGATCATGTGGAACGCGAGCATCGTCACCAGGCCGACGCTCAGCAGCAATCCGAAGCGATCTTGCGCCGAGAACACGGCGCGCAAGGCGCCCGCGATAACCGCAACGTCGAGCGCGAGCAGGCCGCAAACGCCGATGAAGCCGACCTCTTCGCCGACCGCCGTGAAGATGAAATCGCGCGAGTTCTCGGGGACGAAATTCAGCTGGGTCTGCGTGCCGTGGTAGAGGCCCTTACCGAATAGTTCGCCGCTGCCGACGGCGATTTTCGATTGGTTGAGATTATACCCGACACCCTGCGGATCGAGTTTGGGATTGAGAAACACGAGCAGCCGCGCGCGTTGGAACGGTTTGAGGATCTTGTCGCTCGAGAGCACGTATGCCGCGCCCGCGACGATGCTGCCGAGATAGATCGCGAAATCGATCACGTTCGGCAATCCGAACGCGAGTTCGCTCGTAAGGATCGCGCCAACCACCAGCGTCGTGCCGAGGTCCGGTTGTTTGAGGATAAGCAACGCCGGCACAGCAACTGCCAAAAGCGGAATGCCGAGTTGCCACAGCGAGCGGTATGTGCCGCGCGAAAGCAGCGCAGCGACCGTAATAGCAACCGTGACCTTCGCCGGTTCGGACGGCTGAAACGTGAAGCTACCGATTTGGATCCAGCGCGCCGCGCCGAGCGCGCTGTGGCCTTTGATCGCGATGAAGATCAACAGCAGCAGCGTCACGATGTAGATCGGCAGCGCCCACTGTTGCCAGCGGTGATAGTCGACGAACGCGACGCCGAACATCACGATGATGCCGACCACCGCAAACACCGCTTGGCTCTTCCATTCGCCGGCTGCATAGGGTTCATGCAGCGTTGCCGACGAGATGAACACGATGCCGACGATCGTGAGCGCGATGCACGAGCCGGCCAGCAACCAATTGAATCGCGTGTACCAGGGGCGATCCACTAGTGAGCGGGAGCGGCGTTCACACTCGCGCGCCGGCGACGGCGGCGGCGCGGTTTCGGCGCGGCGGCGGCAACCGGAGCGACGGCCGCATCGGCTGGTGCGTCGGGCGCATCGGCGATCGCGGCGGACGCGGGTGCGGTATCGATCATCGGCGGCGGCATGTCATCCTGAGCTTGTCGAAGGACGGGCGGTGCCGGACGCGGGGCCCGGGCCGCCGGCTTCATGCCGAGGATCGGAATGTTCGCCAGCATCGCGACGACGCTCTCTTGCTGTTCGAACGTCACGTCGCAATGCGCGGCATCGACGTCGACGTACTTCGAGATCACCGCGATCAGATCGGCTTTGAGCGATTCCACGACATCGGGCGCGAGCGCCAGATGATCGGAGAGCAGCACCAAGCGCAGCCGTTCGCGCGCGGTGACGCTCGAGGGTTCCGGATTGAAGATGCGTTTAAGAAACTCGAGCATGGGTTACCGCTGGCCCCCGAACAGTTTGTCGAGAAAAGATGCTTCGCGCGGGATTTCCGGCGTCGACGTGTCGGTCCCCGCGATGCGGCCGGCAATTTTACGATACGCATCGCCGGTCGGCGAAGCTGCGTCGAGCGCGATCGGCTCGCCTTTGTTCGTCGAGACGATGACTCCCGGCTCGTCGGCGATAACACCCAGCAGCGGCAAGCGCAGGATCGCGTTGACGTCGTCGACCGAGAGCATCTTGCCGCGGCGGACGAGCGCCGGGCGCAGACGGTTCACGATCAGCGTGATCTTCACGCGGTCGCCGAGCAAGCCGACGACGCGATCGGCGTCGCGGACCGCGCTCACTTCGGGCGTGCACACGATGATCGCCTCATCGGCGCCGACGATCGCGTTCTGGAAACCCTTCTCGATGCCGGCCGGACAATCGATCAGCACGTAGTCGAAGCGCTCGCGCAGCTGGTCGACCATGGCATGAAAGGCGGTGGTGTCGACATCGTCTTTCTCGCGCGTCTGCGAAGCGGCAAGCAGTTTGAGCGTCGGCACGCGCTTGTCGCTGACCAGCGCATCGTCGAGTTCGGCTTTACCTTCGAGCACGTCGAGCACGTGATGGCGCACGCGCGCTTCGAGACCGAGCACGATGTCGAGGTTGCGCAGCCCGACATCGGCATCGATCAAAACGACGCGCGCACCGGTTGAGGCCAGCGCGACTCCGACGTTGGCGGTCGTCGTGGTCTTCCCGACGCCGCCTTTGCCCGAGGTGACGACGATGCAGCGGCCGCGGGGTTGCTGCGCCGGCGGCGCGGCGGGAAGCGGATCTTCACGGAGGTAGCCTGCACTGAGCTGCGACGAAGTGTGCACGGGTCAGCCTGCCTTTCGGCCGAGGAAGCGGCTTAGGAAGTTCGGCGCGTTGAGCTGGGTGAACGGAACGATCTCGCCTTCCAGGCGGCGCGCGATCTTCTCATAGATTCCGGCCAGCCGCGATTCGGCCCGCAAAGCGATCGGTTCGCCGCGGTTGGTCGTATCGATCACATCCTCATCGTCGGGGACGATACCGAGCAGTTCGGCCGAGAGGATCTCGCACACGTCTTCGACCGAGAGCATATCGCCCGAGCGTACCATGTCGGGGCGGATGCGATTGATCACCAAGCGTATCGGCAAGCCGCGCTCGTTGAGTTTGCCGATCACCCGGTCGGCATCGCGGATCGCGCTGACTTCCGGCGTCGTGACGACGATCGCTTCGCGGGCACCGGCGACGGCGTTACGAAACCCGTGCTCGATTCCGGCCGGGCAGTCGATGATCGCGTAGTCGCACATCTCGGCGAGGTCGTCGATCACTTTGGCGAACTGATTTTCAGTCACGGCGGTTTTGTCGCGCGTTTGCGCCGCCGGCAAGACCGAGAGCATTTCACCGAAACGCTTGTCTTTGATCAGCGCTTGCCGCAATTGGCAGCGGCCTTCGACGACCTCGACGATATCGAACACGATCCGCTTCTCGAGCCCGAGCACGAGGTCGAGATTGCGCAACCCGATGTCGGCATCCACCAGCACGACCCGCTTCCCGCGCAATGCGAGCGCCGCGCCCAAGTTCGCCGTCGTCGTCGTTTTGCCGACCCCGCCTTTGCCCGACGTAACGACGATGCGCCGTGCGCTCATAGCGAAATCTCCTTGCGGGCAACGGCTGCACCGAGCGGTGCGACGGCGATGCGATCGCCTTCAATCGTGGCTTGTTGCGGGCCGACGGCAACCAGCGCGTCGGCGCCGATCACGGTGGCGATGCGCAATTGCGTGGGCGCGAACTCGAGCGCGATAACCCGCGCGGTGCGGTCGCCTTGCGCGCCGGCGTGCGCCGTGCCGCGCAGCGCGCCGACCACGACGATGTCGCCGCTGGCGATCAGTTCGGCGCCCGGATTGAGGTCGCCGATCACGACGATGTTGCCCATGTTGTGCAGCGCTTGGCCGCCGCGCAGGGTGCCGCGGTGATAGAGCGTCGACACGCCGGCCGGCGCGTACGCCGGGGCCGCCGGGATCGTAACCCCGGCCGAGGCAACGCCCGCCGGGCCACTTGCCGGGCCACTTGCCAGCGCTCCGCCGGCGATGCGGCGCTGGGCCAGGTCGGCGCGGGCGCCGGCGAAGTCGGCGACGAGCGAACGCGCTTCGGGCGAGAGTTCGACTTGCCGTGACGGGCGGCTCCGCGGCAACGCGGAGACTTCCGCGACCGGCGCCGGACCGAGGTAGGCCAGCTGCAAGTTGGCGAGCGTTTCCGCTAACGTGTCGGTGCCCGAAACACCGTCGAGCGTGATTCCGAATTCGGCCAGCATATCGCGAAACGCCGCGATCTCCGTCGCGCCCGGTTCGAGGACGCCGAGGTTGGCGACCGCATGGCTGCCCCGATAGAAGTCGGGCCGCTCGGTGAAGTGGGCGCGCAGTTCTTCACCCGCCGCCGGTAAGGCCCGGTCGACCGCGATCTCGACGTTGCGTCCACGTCCACGAACCGTACTCACGCGAAATATCCCTCAGCCATCGAAGCGCGGTTCCGCGTGCCGGGGCACGGCCCTCCGGCATCCACACGCGGTACACAAGAACTTGCAACGGTCCACACCTTTTCCACACACGGTGCACCGATCGTAGTGCGGCAGTGTGCCAGCATACCGGCACCCGCGACCCGGAAAATGCAGGCCGCGTCGTAAACGTAACAACCGTGGTCTCAACGGGTAGGTCTCTGGAATGATGAAGAGCAGCGTCTTTGGGGCAGCCCAGACGTTCAATCGCTTGCGTTCGACGCTCAATACGGGCGCCGTCCACGCCGGCGCGCGTCAGCCGTTCAAGTTTCTCTTGTGCGGCGACCCGGGCCAGGTCGCGGCGTTTCGCTCGGTGCTGTTGACGGGCACCGGCGCCGATACGATCCCCCTCGACGCCGCCGCCGCCCTCGAGACGATCGTGCTCAACGGGTCGCCGATCGACCTGACCGATGCTCGCGCCGTGCTGTTCTTCGGCACGCCGGCCGACCGCGCGGGCGCGCCGCTGGAGTCGCTCGGCGCGCTCAAGCTGCCGGTCTTCGCCGTGCTGGTCGATCCGGGCGCAAGCCTCACCAGCGGTCCAGAGCGCGCCCCGGTGGCCGGAACGATCGAAGATTACGTCGTTCCGGCGATCGAATTCGAGCCGTTGCGCACGCGGCTGCTGCCGCATCTGATCGATGTTTGCAAAGGCGTCGAGATCGCGGTCGGACGGCGCTTACCGATGCTGCGCACGACGGTGGCGGCGAAGCTGACGCGCGATGCGGCGCTCAACGCGCTCAAGGTATCCGGCGCCAGCGCGCTCATCGATAACGTGCCGCTCGTCGGCGCTATTCTGGGCGCGTTCGTGTCGGCCGGCGACATGATGGCGATCACCGGCATCCAAATGATGCTGATGCTGCAAATTCGCGCGACGTTCGGCAAAGATCCCGACGTCGCGCAGATGTGGGAACTCTTACCGATCGTCGGCGGGGGCTTCGGTTGGCGCGCGTTGGCGCGCGAACTCTCCGGCTTCATCCCGGTCGGCGGCATCCTGATCAAGTCGGCGATCGCGTACGCGGGCACGGTCGTCGTCGGCGAGGGCGCGACGTTCTACGAATTGCACGGCCGCCACATGGCGAGCGTCGATGCGGCGAAGGTCTATGAAGACGCGCGCGCGTCGGCGCAGAGCTTCGCGCGCGACATGCTCAACCGCTTCCGCGGCAACGGTTCGCCTTAAGCGCCCTACGAATAGCGATTACGATCCTGAGCGGCGCCGGTTTCTACGCCGCACTCTTTATGTTGCGCAAGAGCCGGCTGGCGGAACGCGGCGCGGTCGATGGACCGAGCGTCGTCAAGGAACCGCACGCGCGGCTATTTTTCGGCGTACCCAACTCGCTCTTTGGGAGCGTTTACTTTCCGCTCGTCGCCGTCGCCGTTTGGTTTTTCCCGCCCGGGCTGCGCTGGTTCGTCATGGCAGCGGTAGCAGCAGCGGCGGCGACCTCGCTCTTTCTGGCCTACAGTCTGCTCTTTATCACGAAACGCGAGTGCCCGTATTGTTGGGCCAGCCACGTCGTCAACGGGCTTCTGTTCGTTCTGGTAGCGGTGGACCTGTTCGGCTAAGAACGGTCTAGTTCGGGCGGCCGAGGTGCTCGAGTAACGCGACGTCGTCGAGGTAATGGAACGACGCGCGCAGCTTCGGTCGCACGCGCTCGGCGATCCGCGCGGCAATTTGGTCCGACGCGCGGGGTTCGAGCGTCGCCCGGCGGGTGAGAAACTGTGCGATGAGCGCGCGGTCGTCGCGATCGAGACCGTCATCGTGTTCGGGATCGTCGCGCAATAACACATCGAGTACGGGCGCGTCGTCGGGACGGTCGCGCACCACGATCGTGCCGGCCGCAAAATCGCCGGGGCGTTTGTTTTCAGGTGAGAGCAGCGTGACGAGCGCCGAGAGCACGTAGATGCCGAAGCTGAACTCCACCACGCGCACGACGTTACGGATCACCGAGGCGCCGGCGTCGACCGGGAAACCGGCGTCGCGCACGACGCGGATGCCCAGTGCGCGCTTGCCGGGCGTCTGTCCGTTCCACGCCAACTCAAAGACGATGAAGTAGCCGAAGAACAGCGCGAACGTCGCCAACGCCAAGAGCGTGATCGCGGCGATGTAAACCGCTTTGTCCAGTTGCACCCACGCCACGGCCCGCGCGACCGGCACGGAGAAGATCGCCAGCGCCATGAGGACGGCGAACGCGACGGCGATTTGCAGCGCCATGTCGACCGTCAGCGCGAGAAAGCGGCTGCCGAGGCCGGCGAGTTCGTAGCGCACCGCGATCGCTTCTGCCGTCCGGACGTCGAGTGCACGTTCCACTCTCGCAAGCTACGAGCGGGGCCACGCAAGCCCTCGCGCCAATTGGCAGGTATGCGCGAAGCGCGCTTCGTCGACCATGGCCGGCCGCGTTGGGCCGAACTTGAGAACCTGCTCGGACGCGTCGACCGCAGCGGCCTGCGCCGCTTTCACGCGGAGGACCTCGACGCGCTCGCGCTCGGCTATCGCGCTGCCACGAGCGACCTCGCGATCGCCCGCGCGCGCCGGTACGACGCGCGGCTGGTCGCCTACCTCAACCGGCTGGTCGCCCGGGCGCACGCGCGCGTCTACGCCGGCACGAGCCCGGCCGGCTGGTCGAAGGTCGGGCACTTTTTTAGCGCTGCGTTTCCGCGCGAGGTACGGCGTTCGTGGCAAGCGATCGCGCTGTGCGTGCTGATTACCGTCGTCACGGCCGCGATCAGCTACCGCGCGACGAGCGTCGACCCGGCGAACGCCTACGCCTTCGTCCCGGCCGGGCAGGTTCCACTCGTCGAGCGCAGCTTGCACGACTCCAACTTCGGCTTCGATCGCGCGTTCGCGCCGGCGATGTCGGCGATGATCATCACCAACAACATCCGCGTCGACGCGATGGCTTTCGCGGGCGGGATCACGGCTGGTATTTTGACGCTCTACATCATCGGGAGCAACGGGCTGATGCTCGGCACGCTGGGCGCCGTGTTTGCGGCGCGTGGCTTCGGCACGGATTTCTGGGCAACGATTGCGCCGCACGGAGTGATCGAGTTGTTCGCCATTCAGATCGCCGGTGCGGCCGGGTTGATCCTCGGCGCCGGTATCGTGCGGCCCGGTCGCGCGCGGCGCATCGATGCGTTGACGGCGAACGCGGCGCGCGCTCTGACGCTGATGCTGGGCGTTGCCGGGCTACTCGTCATCGCCGGCACGATCGAAGGCTTCGTCTCACCCCAACGGCTCTCGACCGATGTACGCTTCTCGATCGGCGCGCTGACGGCCGTAGCCCTCACCGCCTACCTCGCTTTCGCGGGCCGCAAACGCGACGTCACAGAAGACCGCGCGTCTTGACCTCGAGGTAAGCATCGAGCGTCGCGACGCGCAAGTCGCGCGCCGGCACGTCGATGACGAGCATGCCGCGCGCACGCAGGCTCGCGACGGCGCGCTCGCGCTCGGCGGCGAGCGAGGTGGCCAGCGCCGCGCGATACGCCGTCGCGACGTCGCGCGGTTCCGCGGCGAGCGCATCCACGAGGGCGGCATCGTTCATCAACGCCACCAGCACGAGATGCCGCCTCACGAGTAGTCCGAGCGACGCCAGCACGCTGCTCGATGCCACCGGATCGAACAGATCGGTGAATACGACGATCAGGCTGCGCTTGCGATACGTGCGCAGCAACTCGAGCGCCGCGCGTTCGTAGTCCGATTCATCGAGCTGTGGTTCGACATCGGCGAGCGCCTCGACGATGGCCGCCGCTGCCGCGGGACCGGCGGCCGGACGCACCGCGGCGAGCGTCGTCGCGGCGAAGGCGTGAACGCCGACGCGATCGGCGGCGCGCCGCGCGAGACCCGCGATGCCGAGCGCCGCACCGACGGCATAGTCGAGTTTCCGCCGGTCGCCCAGCCGCGCTGCCATCAGCCGCCCCGCATCGATCGCGACGATCACCTGTTGGCTGCGTTCGACCTCATACTGCGCGACCATCACGCGGCCGCGCCGCGCGGTCGCCTTCCAATCGATGTCGCGGAAGGCGTCGCCCGCGTTGTACTCGCGCAAGCTCTCAAACTCCGTACCCGTGCCGCGCCGGCGCAGGCGGCGCAAGCCTGCCTCGATCGTCCGCGCGCGCACCGCGAGGTCGTTCGCATTTTCGAGCGCCGCGAGATCGGGCAGAATGCGGATCGGTTGCGCCCCGTCGATCCGCACGCGATGACGCACGAGCCCGGCCAGCGTTTCATACCACGCATATGAATCGGCCAGCGCCGTGCGGCCGCGTTCGCGCGGCACGAAACCGATCTCGACGCAAGCGCGCGAGCGCGGCGCGACCACCGCCGTGACGCCGCCGGTCGCAATGGCAAGCTTCGCGACGGGCGCTTCGATGATGCCGCAGCGTAGCGCAACGTCACCGCGATTTTCAATCTCGTACGCGAACGCATCGGCACGCGCGAGCGCATAGCGCTCCGGTGCGATGCGGCGCAGCGTGAAAGCCGGGGCGCTCGCGCGGCCGTCGGCGAGCGCCAGCAACGCGAACGTGACGAACCCCGTCACCGCGGCGAACGGCCACGCGACGAAACGCGCTAGTACGCCGGCGAGAAGCGCGAACACGATCGCGGCCGCGATCCCGCGCGGCCCAAGCCACAACGGGGGCCGCACGGGCCGCTGCGCGTTCACGTCGGTGCGGGCACGCTCGCGAGCAGCCGCGCGACGACCGCGTCGGCCGAGCCGCCGTCCAACTCCGCCTCCGGCCGCACGATGATGCGGTGCGCGAGCACCAGCGGCGCGACCGCCTTAACATCGTCCGGCGTGACGAACGCGCGCCCGTCGATCGTCGCGGCAGCCTGCGCCGCCGCCAAGAGCGCCAAGGCGCCGCGCGGGCTTACGCCGAGCGCAACGTCGCGTGCGCTACGCGACGCGATCGCCAGCGCCAGGATGTAGCCTTGCACGGCCGGTTCGACGTGCGTCGCGCGCACCGCAATCTGTGCCGCGACGATCTCGTGTGCGGTGGCCACGGCTTCGACGCCGGCCGCCGCGAGATCGTGCGCGTCGAATCCGGCGACCGTGCGCGCGAGTAGCGCGCGTTCTTGCGCTTCGGCCGGATAGCCGGTCCGCGCGCGGACGATGAACCGGTCGAGCTGTGCTTCGGGCAGCGGATAGGTGCCCTCGAACTCGATCGGATTCTGCGTCGCGCAGACGAAAAATGGCGCGGCGATCGGATGCGACTCGCCGTCGATCGTCACTTGGCGTTCTTCCATCGCTTCGAGCAACGCGGACTGCGTCTTCGGCGGCGTGCGGTTGATCTCGTCGGCTAGCACGAGATTGGTGAAGATCGGTCCGCGGCGCAACGCGAAGGTGCCGCTGCCCGGATCGAAAATCGTCGTGCCGGTGATGTCGGCCGGCATCAGATCGGGCGTGAATTGGATGCGCCGAAAACCCACGCCGAGCAGTCGCGCGAGCGCGCGCACGATCAACGTCTTCGCCGTACCCGGCACGCCTTCGAGCAACAGGTGGCCGCCGGCCAAGAGTGCCACGAGCACCCCGAAGGTCGACGCTTCGTTGCCGGCTACCACCCGCGCGAGTCCGGCGCGCAAACGTTGAGCGACCGCGGTCGCTTCGGTCTCCATTTACTGTGCCTCCCGAATGGTTCGCGCGAGCACCGCGCCGGCGATGAGATCACGATCGGTCGGCGCCGGCCGTTCGGCGAGGAGCCGTAACTGCGTCGCCGCATCGCCGCTCGCATGACGCGCGCCCGTTACCAAGAGCGCGAGCGCGGCGCGGCGCGACTTCGTGCGCTCGTAGAGCGCGGCGACCGCCGCCACGAATTCATCCGATGCCGGTTCGCGTTCGACGCGCAGCGTGACCGCGGGGCCCAGCCGCTGCGCGCTGCCGGCGAGCGCGATCAGCACCGCCAGCGCGATGCCGCCCAGCGCCACGCGTTGCGGAACGTCGATCACCTGCCACCAGCGACGATCGACGATCACGCCGTGCAGTGCCTCATCGAACGCAACGATGCCGCCCGCGCGCCGCGGCTGCACGAGTGCGTATGCGAGCCGCGCGTTGTCGGCTTTGGTAATCAAGGCGTTGTCAAAGCCGTGCGGGTCCGGAACGGAGACGATCTCGCCGCGGCCGTACGGCGTACGCAGCGCGACCAGCCGCGGCCCCTCGCCGGCGAGCGGTTTGCCGTCACCCAGCGTGATGAGGCGCCCGCCGCCGCGCACCCAGCGCGCGAGCGCGGCGAGATCGGCCGGGCGGCGCGCATCCGCGCCTGCCGGCACGACCGGTGCGGCCGCGATCAGCGTATCGATGGATGCATTCAGGTTTGCCGGCCGGCGTTCGAAGCGCTCGACCGCGACGCCCTCGCGCTGCAGCAGCTCATACCACGCCGCATAACCGCCGCTGCGATAGTCGGTCGATGCAAACGTGTCGGTGCCGCCTGCGGGCGGACGGCCGTTGAGCAGGGCCACCAGCACGATGCCCGCCAGCACGAGCAGCACCAAAATGCCGTCGCTCGAGCGCACGCGCCTCACGTCGCGCATCAAAACGGGTTGCCGAAGGCGGCGGCATACGTCGTTCGCAGCCGCGCAAAGCTTTCCGCGCTCGCCGCACCGGCAGCAAAGAGCGCCGTGGTCGCTTCGCGCTCGAAGGCATCGAACGCCGCATCGTTGAGCAGGCGCCGCACCTCACCGGGGGTGCGCGCCGGATCGAAGCGCAGGCGTCCGCACTCGTCGAGCGCATGCAGTGCGGCGCGCGCTAGGGCTGAGGCCGCCGCGTGCCAGCGTTCGGCGCGCGCGGCAGCGAGTGCTTGCGCGATCAGTTCAGCACTCGTAAGCTCGCGTTCGAGCGCGATGCTCGCGGTCACCGGGCGCCGGCGGCGCGCCGGCAAGCGCACGAAGCGGATGAGGAGGAACGCCAGGCCCGCCAGTGCGACCACGAGCACGGCGACGCCGATGGCCACGTTCAACGGCGTGCGCGCGCCGAGCACGTGACCGATCGCGCGCACTAAATCTCCAAGGCGCTCACCGAGCCATGCGAAGATGCGGTCGATCAAGCTGGGCGCGGGCGCTCCGTTCGACGTCGAGCCGTGAAAACGAGGATCGGCAACGATCGCGCGCGCGACGTCGCGTGGATCCCCGTGGGGCCAGAGCACCTTCAGCCCGCCGGTGCCGGCGCGGCCGCGGCCAGCAACAGATCCGATCCCTCACGCCGCAGCGCAATATCGCGCATGTAGAGCAGCACGAACACGCTGCGCAGGCCGTCGAGCAGAATCCCGGCGCAGGCGGCGATGATTCCGTAGAGCAGCGTCAGGTGCGAGAAGAACTCGACCAGGCCCGCAAACGAAATGATCGCCACCGATCCGAACCAGTCCAGCGCCACGATCGCGAGGGCAACCGCGAACGTGCGTTTTAGCAACGGCCGGTCGAGCGTGCGCCGCAGGCCGCGGCCGATTGCGCGCACCGGGTTGCCGTCCTCAACCGCCACGCTCACGCTGGCCATGAGCCACGCCGTATAACCCATTGCGACGATGGCGATGATCAGCGCGAACACGACGATTCCCAAAGCGATGCCGACGGCGATCGCCGTTATGCGCGAGAGGAGCGCGACCGCGAATACGGCGAGCACGGCAACGCCCCCGGTGATGCTCAATCCGACGCCGATCACGAGCGCGATGCCGATAAACGCGAGCGCTACGACGACCTGCGGAAGCCAGCGACGCAATGCTTGGCGGTACGCCGCTCCGATCGTCGGCGACATCCCGTCGAGGGTTTCGGCCGCGAAAACGATCAGCGCGGTTCGCGCGAGCGGATAGACGATGAGTTCGACGAGATAGAAGACGGCGAGCCATCCGGTCGGAGCGGCGGAGCGGTTGAACTCGTGCATCACCCGTGCGCGGCCGATCGCATCGGCGGGCGGCAGCGCCGACATCTGATTGAACGTCTCGACCAAGTGCGTGATGCTCGGTGAGGTGAATGCTCCCAGGATCCCGGCCGGGATCGCGATCAGGGCGAGGATGATGAACAGTGGCACAAACCGCCGCACGTACGTCGAGATTGCCCGATCGAGGATTTCGCCGATGGAACTCGGCCGCGCATCGGTAGCCGTCACCCTGACCGAGCGTTCGGTTATCCTCGGGCGACCCCTCGGCCACGGAAGCCGCAGCGCGGCCGCCGAAGTGTGGTCCATGTTGGGGACGGTGGCAGCCCTCTATCGCTATCCCGTGAAAGCCTTGCGCGCCGAGCAACTGGCGCGTGCCGACGTGCGCGCCGACGGCTTTGCCGGCGACCGCGGCAGCGCACTTATCGTGCGCAGCCCCGAAAACGCGCGCACCGGCAAGACGTATCGCGGTAAGGAGCACCGCCTGCTGCACACCGTCAGCGCCGTCACCGACGCGCAAGACCTCGCGCTCGGCGCCGGCATAACGGTCGACGAGGACGACGCCCAGCCACACTATTTTGATGCAGAACCCGTGTCGATCGTCTTCGATGCCTGGATCCGCGAACTCGAGCAGATGGCGGGGCGCACCGTTGACCCGCTGAGATTCCGGCCCAACATCGTCGCCGTCGCGGCACCGGGGTTTACCGCCTCAGAACACGCGCTTATCGGAATGCGACTGAACGTCGGCCCGGTGGCATTCGACGTCGTCTCCGCGATCACGCGTTGCGTGACGCCGAGCTACGACATCGCGACCGGCAAACCCGATCCCGCGCTCCACCGCACGATCGTCGCCGAACGCGGCAACATCATGGGCATCTACTGCCGCGTCGTCGTCCCCGGCGAGATCGTTCCCGGCGCAGCGATCGAGACGGCGTAGCGGCGAGGTTCAGCCGAGGGTGCGGCGCCCTTCGATCGCCTTGGCGAGCGTCACCTCGTCGGCGTAATCCAAATCGCCGCCGATCGGCAAGCCGTAGGCGAGTCGCGTGACGAGCACGCCGAGCGGCCCGATCAAGCGCGAAAGATAGAGCGCCGTCGCTTCGCCTTCGGCGTTGGGATTCGTCGCCACGATCACTTCCTCGAACCCGTTGGAACCAATGCGTTCGATCAGTTCTTTCACGCGCAGTTGCGCGGGACCGATGCCGTCCATCGGCGAGATCAGTCCGCCGAGCACGTGATAGCGGCCGTTATATGCCGACGTGCGTTCGAGCGCGTAGATGTCCTTCGCTTCGGCGACCACGCAGAGCATGCGCGCATCGCGCCGCGGATCGCCGCAGATCGCGCACGGATCATCTTCGGTAATCGAAAAACAGCGCGAACACAACCGCACCCGATCTTTAAGCGCAATAATCGCATCCGCCAGCAATTCAGCATCCGCCCGCGGCTTATTAAGCAAATGAAAAACCAGCCGCGCCGCAGTCTTAGGCCCAATCGTCGGCAACTTGGAAAACTCGTTAATAAGCGCCGCAACCGGCCCCGCAACCCCGTTCGGCATCTAGCCGCGCTGTGGAACGCCGCGTTGCTGCGCGGGGGCGTCTGAGGCGATGCGGAGGCAGGATGCCGGGAGCAGCACCTCAGCCGAGTTGTGATTTTTCCACGACGGAAAAATCACAACGTCCCCCGCGCAGCAATGCGGCGTTCCACAGCGCCTCACATGAGCCCAGGAATCTTCATACCGCCGGTCAGCTTCCCCATCTTCTGTTCGCTAAGCGCCTTGGCTTTAACGATCGCGTCATTGAGCGCGACGACAACGAGGTCTTCGAGCGTATCGATGTCAGCGGGGTCGACCGCTTCCGGTTTGATCGTCAGCTTCGTCACGCGGTATTCGCCGTTAACGGAACACGTCACGACGCCGCCGGCGGCGCTGCCTTCGACGGTCGCGTTGGCGAGCTCGTCTTGCACGCGCGCCATCTCTTGCTGCATCTTCTTGAGCTGCTGCATCATCTGGGCCTGATTCACGTCGTCGTCCTTTGCTTTCGAGTGCGCATCAGAGGAGCCGGTCGAACGCGTATCGCGCGACGTCGTCGGGATGCTCTTGCGGCATTTCGTCGTCGGACGCCGATTCGCTGGCAACCGGGGCCGGAGCGGCGCCGACGATCACACGCAAGTCGATGGGGCGGCCGATCACGGCGTCCACCGCGCGCTTGAGCGTATCGAGGCTGCGCTTGAGGGTCTCACCGGAGATCGGATCGGGCGTGCGCAGGGTGATCGCATCATCGGTCACGGCGTCGATCGTCGCGCGGCCGAGCGACGCGGCGAGCGAGGGTTTCTCGCTCTCGGCCCGCGAGCGCACGTTCGACCACAGCGACCGCACTTTGGCCGGCGTGAGCGCGCCGACCGGCGCGACTCCGGCGGGCGCGGCTTGCGCGGCCGGCTTCGGGGCCGGCGGCGTTGGGGACGGGGCGGCTGCAGCCGAGCGCACCGGCGCCGCGGCCGGCGGTGGAACCGGCGTTGCGCTACGCGGCGGGATCGGCGCCGCGACGCGTGCGGGTGCAGGCGCGACGGGGTTTCCCGATTCGATGGCGGTGACGCGCGCGGCCAGCGCATCGAGTGACGGGTCTTCCGTCTGCAGGATGAAACGCAACATCGCCGTCTCGAGTTCGAGGCGCGCGTTGCCCGAGTTGCGCGCGGCCGCAAGCGCGTCGCCGAAAAGGCGCAGCGCGCGCACGATGCGCGCTTGCGGGACGGTCTGCGCGCGCTCCGCGGCGGCGGCGGCGTCGTCGGCGGCGAGATCGCGCGCGAGCAATTCGGGGTTCACTCGCGCGACCAGCAAATGCCGAAATTCCGCAATCAGCGCGCGTATAAGACCCGGCATGTCGCTGCCGCCGTCGCTGGCATCGTCGATCGTTTGCAGTGCCGAAGCAGCGTCGCCACCGAGCGACGCATCGCGCAGGGCAAGCGCGAACCCGCGCCCGGTTTGACCGAACGCCGCATCGACGGTGGCCAAATCGACCTGACCGGCGCCAAATGCCGCGACTTGTTCGAGCATCGTCAGCGCATCGCGCAAACCGCCGTCGGCGCGATACGCAAGTGCGCCCAGCGCCGCGTCGTCGATCACGATACCCTCGGCATCGGAGATTTCGCGCATCCGGCGGATCATCGTTTCGATCGAGATGCGGCGAAATGCGTAACGCTGGCAGCGCGAGAGAATCGTCGGCGGCAGCGCTTCGGGCGCAGTGGTCGCGAGGATGAAGACGACGTGCGGCGGCGGCTCTTCGAGCGTCTTGAGGAACGCGTTGGCGCCCTCTTTCGTGAGCATGTGCGCTTCGTCGATGATGTAGACTTTCGATCGCATCACCGACGGCGGAAACTTCACCGCATCCCGCAGCGCGCGAATCTCGTCGATGCCGCGATTCGATGCCGCGTCGATCTCGACGACGTCGAACGCGGTCCCCTCGAGGATAGCCGTGCAGTTGGCGCAGGTGTTGTCCGGCGTTGCGGTCGGGCCGAGCTCGCACTCGATGCAGCGCGCCAGAATCTTGGCCGCCGAGGTCTTCCCCGACCCGCGGGGTCCGGAGAAGAGATAGGCGTGGGCGAGCCTGCCGGTCTCGATGGCCGTAGTGAGCGTGCGCACGACCGCATCCTGGCCGACCAAGCTAGTAAAGGTTAGAGGACGCCAGGTACGATAGAGGGACACCGGGCGGAGGTTCGGACCGGAGTCCGTCCATCCCGGCTGACGCAACCGTTTGAGCGGTGCCGAGTACGGGAATAGAGCTACTGTCCGGCTGACGACGCGTTCCGCCCCCTTTAGCAAGGGGGCTTCACTCCGTCGCCCGCCACATCGTTTTGGGAGAGTCTCGTGGAACTCTACGCTGCGCTACGCGAGCGTTTCGGATACGACACCTTCAACCCCGGTCAGGAAGAAATCATCAACCGCGTACTGGCCGGCGAAGATACGCTGGCCATCTTGGCGACCGGTGCCGGCAAATCACTGTGCTATCAGTTGCCGGCGTTGATGCTGCCCGGCACGACGGTTATCGTCTCGCCGCTGATCGCGCTGATGAAAGATCAGCTCGACATGCTCGAATCGCACGGCGTGCGCGAGACCGTCGCCTTGAACTCCACCTTGACCGAAGATCAAGAGGCCGCCGCCATCGCGCGCATCGCCTCGGGGGCGATGAAGATCGTGTTCGTCACCCCGGAAAAACTCGAGGACGACGCGTTCGTCGCGATCCTGAAAAAATTGACGGTGCCGCTGTTCGTGATCGACGAAGCGCACTGCATCAGCCAGTGGGGCCACGATTTCCGGCCGGCCTATCTCAACCTCGGCCGCGTGATCGCTGCGCTCGGGAAGCCGACCGTGCTGGCGCTCACCGCGACCGCGACGCCGGCGGTGCGCGAAGACATCCTCAACCAGCTGGGCGTTCCCGATGTGAAGCCGATCGTGCGCGGGTTCGACCGGCCGAATCTGATCTACAGCGTGCGCCGCGCCGAAAACGAAGCCGGCAAACTGCGCGCGATTAAAGCCCTGTTTGAAAACAACGACTTGCAAGGCACCGGGATCATCTACACGGCGACGATCAAGAACGCGCTCGAAGTGCAGAAATATCTGCAGGACCACCTGGAAATCCCGGCCGCCGTCTATCATTCCAAGCTGCAGAAGCACGACCGCATCGCGGTGCACGAACTGTTCATGCAAGAGGCGATCAAGGCCGTCGTCGCGACCAACGCGTTTGGCCTCGGGATCGACAAACCAAACATCCGTTTCGTCGTGCACTACGATCTGCCGGGTTCGATCGAAGCGTACACGCAAGAAGCCGGCCGCGCCGGGCGCGACGGAAAGCCCTCGAAGTGCATCCTCGTCTACCGCATGAGCGACACGCGCGTGCAAAACTACTTTCTCACCGGCAAGTATCCGGACATCGAGGAAGTGCAGCGCGTCTTCGGCACCCTCGAGATCTTCGGCACCCAAGAGGATGGCGTGTCGCTGACCGACTTGCGCAAGATCACGCAACTGCCGCTGACCAAACTCAAAGTCGTGCTGGCGCTGCTCAAAAAGGCCGGCTTCATCGAGGCGTCCTCGCGGGCGAAGTACATCCTGGCGAAACACGCTAGCGTCGAAGCCGTACTCGATCTCGCTAATTACGAGACCAAGAAACGCTACGATCAGTCCAAACTCGCGATGATGCTGCAGTATGCGGAAACGACATCGTGCCGGCGGCGCTTCATCCTGAATTACTTCGGTGAGAACTTCACCGCCGACTCGTGCGGCGCGTGCGAGAACTGTCTCCAAGGACGACGCGACCGGGCGCTCTCCGGCTACGGCATCGCCGACGTCGTGTACCATACGAAATTCGGGCAAGGCACGGTCGAACGCGCCGAGAAGGACCTCGTAACCGTCTTATTCCCCGCGGTCGGGTACAAGACGTTGCTGGCTTCAGCCGTCTCGCGCGAGATGAAGATCGCGTAATTTCGTTTCGGGAGTCCCTATTGCGTCGTGCGTCAGCGGCTATCGCAGGCTTATGCCTGATCGCCCTGCTCGCCTGGCCGGCGAGTGCCCAGGTCAACCCACCGGCGCCGGTCCCGACCGGCCCGGTCAATCCGGCCATTCCCGACGCGGTTCCGCCCGTCGCGCCGCCGGCCGAGGGATCGCCTGCGCCCGCGATGTCGCCCGAGACGACCTCACCCGAAGGCGAGACATCGCCGACGCCGCTACCAACTCCGAGCCCGCCGCCGATCGTGGTCGAACCGGCAAATCCGGCCATCGAGCCGGGGCGCACCGTCACCGCGCGCATCAACAGCGCTGCGGGCACGATCACCGCAACCGCCGCCGACCCCGCGATCGCGACGGTCGTGGTCGATCAAGGGCAGCGCGCGATCTACATCAGCGGCGTCGCCATCGGTTCGACGGTCGTCACGGTCGGTGACAGCCGTGGGCTGACAAGCGACGTCACGGTGCGCGTCGCGTACGACGCGGGTACGGTTGCCGACGGGGTCCCGTTGCGCGTGACCGGCGATCCGGCCTCGGTGGCGTTTCTCCGCGACGCCGCGATCCAAGCGGCCGAGGCGGCCGCTACGTCGCGCACCGGCGCGCGCATCTACGTGCCACCGGAAGCGGTGGTCGTGCACGCGACGCTCGCGACCGACAACCGCGTGACGATCGACGTTCCGGTGCGCATCACCGGCGATGCGTACATCAACACCGCCGGCACGACGCACGTCGCCGTCGAGAACTTTGCGTTGCCGCGCGTGGCACCGAGTCGGTTGCTGGTCAGCGATTATCCCGAACGCCTGACGGCCGACGGCGTATTGTTTACCGCGACGATCGATCGCACGACGTCACAACGCTTTCTGTACTATCACTTCAACCCGTCGACCGAACCCGCGCGGCGCATCCTCGTCAAAGCGACCAACACCGCGGCGACGCCGGCCGTGCTGCACCTGCTCGCGGCGCTCGCCGGCCCCGGTTCGAACGAGATGGAGGTCGGCCACAACGCGACCCGGTCGTTCCTGGTCCGGTCGCGACGCAACGAAGGCACCGTATTTACGATTCCGCCCAACTCGACGGTCAACATCGTCAACCACAATCTGCCGCCGAATTCGGTCGTGAACGGCATCCTCCAAATGCGCGAACTCAGCGGCGAGCCGCTCCAGATCGCGGTCGTCGCGCAGGGCGCCGACGCGCCGCTCGATCAATCGGCGGACGCCGCGAACCTGCTCGCGGGCGGTGCGTTGCACGCGCGCGGCGTGTACCCGGTGCCCGAATTTTTCTCGGATTATACGTTTTTCACCGACGCGCCGCCGCTCGAAATTCCGATCGGCCAGCTACCGCTGCCGAACTTGCGCGTCGGCGAGGCGCTCTCAGGCGACTACGGCGTCATGCAGTCGATGCGCGTCGTGATCGTCAACACGTCGCGTTTTGGTCAAGCCATCGCCCTCTATGCAAACCCGCGCGGCGGTCAGGCCACGGGCACGTTCATCATCGACGACACGCTCGTGCAAGCGCACCGCTTACCGGCGTACTCGCGCTACAAGATCTGGCAAGAGACGATCGCCGCCGGCACGTACCGCACCCTGCGCATTACGACGATGCCGGAGGGCGGCTCGTCGTATCCGCTGCGCCTCGTCTTCGCGCAGGACGACGGCAGCGTCGCCCCCGGCGGCCCGGACTCACCGGTATACTGATTCATAGATCGCGTTGCACGCCGCGGCCGCCAACGTCCAGCTAAAGCGGGCGGCGGCGCGCGCGCGAATGACCGCCGCGCGCGCATCGGCGGCATCCCGGTCGGCCAGGATCGCGCGCACCGCTTCGATCCAGGCATTCGTATCGTCGGGATCGGCGAGCGGCGCGTCGTCGCCCGCAACTTCAACCAGCGACGATGACCGCGCGGCGACGACCGGCAGTCCGGCGCACAACGCCTCGGCCAGCGCGTAACCGAAGCCCTCATAGTGCGACGGCACCAGCGCCAGCGTCGCTTTGGCGTAGAGCGCGTCGAGTTCGGCGACGCCCACATAGCCCAGCAACGTGACGCGCCCGCCGAGACCAAGCTCGCCGATGCGCGCGCGCACTTCGTCCAGATACGGCGTCGGCGGCCCCACCGCGACGAGATCGAGCTCCGGAACGGCGGGCAGTAGCTCGACTGCGCGCAGCAAGTTCTTGCGCCGTTCGACCGTTCCGACGACGAGTGCGAGTGGACGGGCGCGCGGCCGGCGGACGATGGCGGCGAAGCGTTCGTCGACGCCCGGGTACACGACGTGCACGTCGCCGCGCGGGCCGGCCAGCGCCAGGAATTCGTCGCGCGCGAAGGCTGAATCCGTCATCACCGCCGCCGCGCCCCGATAGAGCCGTTTCATCAGCGTGCCGAAGTAGGCGCGCGCGTACGCTCGCGTATGCGCCTGCACGCGCAGCCACGCCATATCGTGCACCGTCACGACCGTGGGCAGAACGCGGACGAGCGGCAACGTGCCCGACGCGGCATGCAGCACGTCGGCGCCGCTGCGCGCGGCGAGCAACGGCAAGATGGCCTGATCCCAGACGACGCGCCGGTCGAAGCGCCACGGATCGAGCGCCGGAAACCGCAACTCCCGCACGTCGGTGCCGCTGGCGATTAAGGCGCGCGCGAGGTCGCGCTGATACACGCCGATCCCCGTCGCGGTGCCGACCGCAAGTTGCGTGTCGAGTGCGACCCTCACCCGTGACAGCGCGCCAGCGCGGCGACCACGTCGGGCGCGTAGCCGTCCCCGGCTGCGGAAACGAGATGATGCTGCTGGTCCGCGAAGCCGCGCGCCCGCGCGAGTGCCGTGCGCGAAGCGGCGCAATCGCCCAGCGTTGCCGTCGTGACCGCCACGCCGACGAAAGCATCGACGCTATCCGGCACGACTTGCGCGGCGCGCTCGTAGGTACGCCGCGCGCCCTCGGCGTCGCCGATGCGCAACGCGGCGAAGGCGTAGTTCAGCAGATACTTCTCGTCGTTCGGCGCACGCGCTAGCGCGCGCGCGAACGCATCGACGGCGGCGCGTTCGAACGCTTCGGCATCGGCGGGATAGCGCGCCGCCACGCTCGCGGCGATGACGCCTTCGCGCCACTCCACTTCGGCCGTGATCTCCGGCGCCGACGCGGCGGCGACGAGCCGTTGCTCGAAGTCCCGTACGAGCGCGAGCGCGGCGCGGGGATCGCTCGCACTGAGCGCATCGATCGCCGCCTGCGCCGCGATGAAATCGCCGGCTAGCTCGAAATCGCGCAGCGCGGTCGCCGGGTCGTTGGCGAGCAACGCGGCGCGTCCGCGCAGATCGATCACGTCGGACGTATCGGCCAGCGGCGCGAGCAGAGCCGTAGCCCGGGCCGGTTCGTTCTTCACGATCGCTCCGCGCGCGAGTTCGATCCGCACGGCGGGAATCCGGTCGAGGCCGGTGCGCGCCATCACATCGAACGGCCAGTCGCCGGCGAGCGCGCGCGGTACCGACGGCGCGACGGCCAGCGACCCATAGAGTCCGTCAGCCACAAGTTGCGCCGCGAGCGCCAGCAACACGATCGCTGCGCCGAGCACTCCCAGCGTCGTGCGGGCGCCGCTCAAAAGCGAATCGTGAAGTTCACGTCCTCGCTGTTCGCCGTGAGGTTGAAGCTCGAGAGGGCGGCGTCTTTATAGGTGGAGTTGCGGAAGTTCAGACCGACCGAACTGGACGTCTTCGGGACGGTGTAGCTGAGGCCGAGGTCGATCTGATCTTTCGTGCCGCCGATGTTCGGCTGCAGCGTCGTGCCGTACGAACCAAAGTAGCGCTGATCGCTGTAGCGGGTGTTCAGCACGATATCGCGCGTCACCGGCAGCGACGCGCCGGCGGCAAGCATCGTGTGATACAAGCTGACGTAATTCGGATAGTAGACGACCGACGACGATCCGGCCGCCGCTTGGAAGTTTGCCAGCGCACCCGGGTCGACGCCCGCAATGGCGGGGTTGTACGGAATGTAGAGCTGACCCGTCGTGTCGTTACGCTTGAGATGTTCGAGCGTGCCGGACAGACTGACCGACACGTTGCCCACCGGTACCGTCGCACCGGCGTCGAGCTTATCGAACGTCGCGCGCACGCCGGTTGGAAACTGCGGCCCGAACGTGCCGGTGGAATTCGCGTTCGCTTGCAGCTGACTGAGATGTTGGGCGAAGATGCGCCCGTCGATCGTCAGGCCGCCGATGCGCAGCGGGCTCAGCACGGTCAGCGACGGTCCTTGCGTGTTGGGTGCGAACGCACTGTAGAAGTCGGGACCGCCGGCAACGAACGGGTTGAAGACAGGATAGATGAATGTGAGCGCGGGATTGGCTGCCGTGGCCGAACGGCCGGGCGCACCCTGATTGATCGACGCATCGAAGGTCTGGTTGATTCCGAGCGTGTTGGCGAAGCCGAAGAACTGCGGGAAGAAATCGCCCTGGTAGTTCGCCCACGTCGGCGGCGCGTTGCCGAAGAAGCGCAGCGGCGCGCCGTCGAGATAATTCGTGCCGATCGACTGATACTGCACGGTCGCTTGGATCGCATGGAGCGTTAGCTTGAGCCCGGCGACCGCAGCGTAGGCGCCGGTCACGGCGATGAGTTGCTGATCGGGCGTGAAGCGGCTGCCGGAAACTTCGCCGAACAACGTCGGCGCCGTCTGCGCGTTGCCGGTGCGCACGAACGCCAGCGGCACTTGGAAATCCAAACCGAACACGGTGTCGCTGACCTCGCCGAAATCGCCGGCCGGCAAAGCGTTCACGCCGAGGTCGACCGCACCCGGCGTCGCGCCTTGGGCGAGATCTTCGTCCCACAAACGGTGAAACGTCAAACCGACTTCGGCGCCGGGCAATCCGGCGAACTGCTGGTTGATGCGCAACCCGGTTTGATACCGCTGCGGGATCGCGTTGTTGGTGTAGCCGAGGCCGATGTAGCCGATCGATATGCGCGCGCCGGGCGGTAGCGGGATCGCAAAGACGACTTCGTTCGTGCCGTCGAGATACGAGAACGCGGGCAACGCGGCCGTGCCGGCAGGCGTTGCGTACGACGTGATGGTGACGGTTCCGGCAACCGCTTTCTTGCTGAGATACACGGCGCTCAGGCCGCCCCCGCCGGCGGTGAACGTGTCGGTCGTCGGCGTCGAGCCGGTCTGCACGAGACTTCCTTGCGGCGGCACGACCGGCGCGAGATAGGTGTTTGCGAAACCGTTGCCCGCAGGCGTCGTGAGAAAGCTCTGCGTGTTGATCAGCGTCTGATCGACGAGCGAAAACGTGAGCTGGAAGGTGGTGAGTCCGTTAAGGATGCCGCCGATCTCGAAGCCTTTGGGAAACGGCTGCGTCGGATTGGCAAAATCGTTCTGCTGACTGAGATCGGGCGCACGGTACGTCAAACCGAGCCGCGAGGACGCGATGTTGTCGAGCTCCGCCTCGCGCAACGTCAAGTTGGTGAACGCGCCGGCTTGCGCGACGTCGACCACGACGTCGGGTGAGATGGAAAACTGTTGCGCGTTCGCCGAACCCGATCCGTAATCGATCACGTGCACGGGGACCGAGATCGTGACGTTTTCATTGACGGTGTAGATGAAATCGAAACGCGCGTCGGTGCGCAAGATCGTCTGCGGACCGGCCTGCTGCTCGAGCGGGTTGTTGTCGTCGGGCGAACTCGCGTACGCGTTGACGAACTGGTCGATGCCGGTGGCCACCCCGTTCGCGACCGGGCCCGGTGCATAGTACGGCGTCTGCGCCGTGCCGGTACCGTTGACGATCGATTGCGGCGTTACCGGAAACGCGCTCAGCGAGCCGTTGCCCAGAACCGTGCCGTGCACGGAGACGGCTTGCGCGACGCGGGTGCGGCGGTCGAGCGAAGCGACGACGTCTTCGAGACTCGTCACGCGCACGCCGAGCGCGTCCAGCTCGTCCTTGAGTGCGTTGATGAGTTTCTGCAACTGGTCGAGGTCCGTCTTCGAGGCGGTGCCGGCACCGGTTGCCTCGATCTTCGCGATCACGCGCGCGACGACCGCCGCCATCTCATAGCGCGTGAGCGGCCGGTCGCCCTTGAACGAGCCATCCGGATACCCGTCGATCAACCCATCCGCGGCGAGCGACGCAATGGCTTGGTAAGCCCAGTGGTTCGCCGGCACGTCGGCAAACGGCGTTGCCGGAGCGCGCAGCGGCAGCACGGCGAACGCGACGCAGGCAAGTCCGGCAGCGAGGAGACGAGCATGGCGAGCCATCGCGTTGCGCCTATTCCGCGAGTCGGAGGTACCGCTCGGCGATCAGCAGTGCCGCATAATCGTCGATCGGCCGGTCGGGGAGCAGCATTCCGCGGGGAACGATCCGGCGCCAACCGCGCGGCGGATGATCGGCAAAAAATCGCGCGCGCGCGCGCAACGTCGTCTCGCGCTCGTCCACCAGAACGAACGGCAGCCCGGCGTCGCGCACGACCGCCGAGACGACGTCAGCGTTCGTGCCGTGTCCGATTGCGACCATATCGATATCGAAGTTCGCGCGGAGCGTCGCGAGCCGCGGCCCGAACTCCTCGAGCGGAACGATGCCCATCGTCAGCGGTTGCGCGTCGATTCGTTCGATCGCCGCGTAACCACACTTACGCGTGCCGGGATCGACGCCGAGCAGCATCAGCGAGCGGGCTCGAGCTCGACATCGATCCCGAACGGTCCGACGTGAGGGTAGAGATCGATCGGGGTCTTCGCTGTCAGACGATACTTGCCGCGCAAGTGGGGCAGCTGGCTCGTGACGGCCTGTACTTGCGCGCTGTTGATCAATGGCGGATAGAGAAACTGCGGCGGATATTCGCGCGCGACGAGGTTTTGATCGGCCCGCGCCACCAGCGCCGCGATATTGACGTTGGGCGTGCCGCCGTTGACGTCGATCGAGGCCAGCGTTTCACCAGCCGATGCCAGCAGCTTGTCCTCGAAGAACTGGAACGAAAACGAGATCACTTCGCCACGGAAGAGATTCTGGTAGGCCACCGGCAAAAAGAGAATCGCGGCGTGCGGATCGGAGGTCTGCGCGCGCGCTTGCTGCATCAGCAAAAGTTCCTTGGCCCGGATCTTCGGCTCGCTCGCGGTGTCCGTGTACGGGCGCAAGCCGATCGCGGGCGTGGTCAGCTGCTGGTTCGCAGTTCGCACGACCGTGTCGAAAAAGTGGCTGAAATCGGCGAGCTGGTCGTCATCGCTCTTGGCGAGGTCGAACGTCCAGTAGGTGTTCGCGATCAGCGTGAACTTGGGCACGGCCAACAGACCGCTGCGCGTCTGCTGAAGCTCCTTCTCTTGCGAGAGGGCTTGCGCTTGGAGTTCGTTGATGCGCCCGGTGAGCGTGCCGAGCCGGAAGAACGCGGTGCGGACGTAGCTCGATGCGGCGAGCGCGCCGAGCGTGACGATCAGCGCGATCAGCATGCCCGTCCCGACCGCCACGATCGTCGACGTGTACTTGGGACGCAAACCGAAAAGCGTCAGCCGCTTTCGGCCGACTTGGTGACCGACGCGATCGCCGACATATGCGATCGCTCCGGCCAGCACGATGATGATTACGACGACGAGCAGACCGCCCATTAAACCGCCGATGCCCGTCGCAACAGCCACAGCCCAATCACGCTAAAGAGCGCGTTCGGCGCCCAGGCGGCAATCCCGGCGAGCGGGAGCGCCAGACTGCCGATCGCCAGCGCAATCGTCGTGATGACGTAGTAGACGAAGACGATCGCCAGCGCTAGGCCGAAGCCGAGCGCCGCGCCGCCGCCGCGAATGCGCCGCATCCCCAATGGAAACGCAAAGAGCACGAAGACGAAGGCCGAGAACGGCCGCGCCAGCTTCGCGGCATAGGTGGCGCTGAACAGCCGTCGCTGAGGGTCGCTCAGGGTTGCGTTGACGAGCGCGTTTTTGATCTCGCTGCGCGAGAGGTTCTCCGGGTCGTTGGCCTGGAGGTTGCGCTTGGCGATCTCGCTCGGACGCTCGCCGATGTCGACCGAGAGCGTCGGCGAGACCAGTGTGCCGGTCTCTTCGCCGTCGACGGCATACTGATGGGTCGTCGCGTTCTGGAACGTCCACGTCGGCGGATCGTAGCGAGCCTGTTTGCTGACAATCATTTCATCGAGGTTTTGCTTCGCATCGTAGCGCAGCACGGTGACATTGATCAGGGTCTGTTCGGAGGCATCGAGACCGCCCGCAATCGTCACTTGCTTGCCGCCGCCCGGCAGCTGCGTGACGGCGGACAAGGACGCCGTTGCCGGCGAGATGTGTTCGATCGCCGATTCGCGCAAGTACGCGGCGCGATCGTTGGCCAGCGGGACGAGCTCCTCTTGCAGAATCAACGAGAAGAGCGACACGGCGAGTCCGACGACCGCCAGCGGCAAAAACATCCGCGCGAGCGAGACGCCGCCCGCTTTGAGTGCGGTGATCTCGCTCTCACCGGACAGCCGCCCCATCGAGAGCAGCGTGCCGAACAGCATCGCCATCGGGATGACGTCCAAGAGAAAGGCCGGCATTTCCCAGAGGAAATATTCGATCGCGACCAAGATCGGCACGTGCTCTTGCGAAACGAGCCGGCCGATCGCCAGAAACTGCGTGATGACGAAGATCAATGTGAACGCCGCGCCGCCGAAGAGCGCTGGGCCGCTGAATTCGGCGATAAGGTAGCGATCGAGAATCGTTACCCGTAACGGCTCCAGCTCGCTGCGTAGCGCGGCCGCGCTACGCGCCGGGAACATGCGCGATCATAACCTAAAGCCTTCGCCCAAATAAAACTTCCGCGCGACCGGTGAGGCCAGTACGTCGTCGGCCGTCCCCGAAACTTCGATCTTCCCGTCGTTGAGGATGTATGCGCGGTCGACGATCGCCAACGTCTCGCGCACTTGATGATCGGTGATCAGCACGCCGAGGCCGCGGTCGCGCAGTTGGCGGATCATGGCCTGGATGTCGGCGACCGCGATCGGATCGATTCCGGTGAACGGTTCGTCGAGCAGCAGGAACGCCGGTTCGGTCGCGATCGCGCGCGCGATTTCGACGCGCCGCCGCTCGCCGCCGGAAAGCGAATCGCCACGCGCGTCGACCAAGTCCCCGAGGCCAAACTCACCGAGTAGCGCGGGCAAACGGCGCTCGCGTTCTTCCGCTTCGACGCCGTTCATTTCCCAAATCAAGCGCAGGTTATCGCCGACCGACAGCTTGCGGAAGATCGAGTTTTCTTGCGCGAGATAGCCGATGCCGGCGCGCGCACGCTCGTGCATCGGGGCGCTCGTAATGTCGCGGCTCGCGCCGGCGCGAACCAGCGCCACGTTGCCGCTGTCGGGGCGGACCAGGCCGACGACCATGTAGAACGTCGTCGTCTTGCCGGCACCGTTGGGGCCCAGCAATCCGACGACTTCGCCGCGGCGCACGTCGGCGGTGACGCTTTTGACGACCGTGCGCGTGCCGTAGCGCTTTACGAGATCGGTCATAACGATGCGATCGTCGAGCGTCATCGGCGATACACCCGGACGTCCGCCAGCCGCGCGTCGCCGTCGATCTCATCGCCGACCAGCGTCAGACCGGTAGGGGTCGTCATCACGACGTGGCCGTCGCCATGTATCCGTTCCGAATTTCCATCATACCGGAGACGATCGCAGGACAACACGTTGCCGTCTTGCGATCGCGCGCGGACGCCGCCCGTCATGAGCACGCTCTTATCGGCACTTGTCAGCACGGCCTTCGGCGCGTCGGCCACGGTACGCGACCCACTGCGATCGATGAAGGTGATATGCGGCCGATCGAACGACCCGCTGCCGGTCGCCGTATGGCCCGCGGTCGTGTCGGCGGTGAACGAATCGGCGCGGACGATGTAGATCGTCCGCTGATGTTTCATCTCGCTCAAGGTCGTATACTGGCCGTTGGCGCCGCTGCTCGTAACGTGGAGCGGCAATGGCGTCGGGGTCGGTGCCGGCGTGGGGCTCGGTCCGCCCGGCGCCGGCGCGCCCGGATGCCCGCAGGCAACCAGGAGCGCGACCAACACGACTTCAGCTCGCAGGCGCATCGAGGTCATGCTGCGCGAGTGCCAGCGCCAGCGCTGCTCCCTGCGTGGCGAAAGCGAAGTAGATGCTGATGGTATTCACCAGAACGTGCACCTGAAGGGCGACGAGCCCGCCGGCGAGCGCGTACACGAGCGCGCGCCGCCGCGGATCCGCCGAGCGCAACACGTTCGGGATCTTGCGGATGTAGACCGACCAGCACCATAACAGCGCGACGAAGCCGACCAGCCCCGACTCGGCCAGATAGGCGAGCGGCAAACTGTGCGGATCGAAGGCAACCGGCGCTTCGCCGCCCGGCGCCTCGGGCGGGCGCAGCACGTCGTACGTCCGGCGGAAAGCGAACGGCCCGACGCCGCTGAGCGGAAACGCGACCCACGTGCGCATTCCGGTCGTAAAGGCGACGAAGCGGGACGTATCGTCGCGCGGGTTGTGGTGCGCTTGGCCCGGACCCGCCACCAGCAGTAACGCTGCGACCACGACCACGCCGAGGCCGATCCACACGCGCCGGCCACCGATGAGGACCGCGAAGAACAGCGCGCCGGCGATCGCGGCGACGAAACCCCAACGGGAGTAGGTGGCGCCGAGGGCGAGCAGACCGGTCACGATCGCCACGCCGGCCAGGCGTCGCAGCGCCGTTCCGCGCGCGTAAATAGCGACGCCGGTGGCGAGGCCCAATACCACCAGCGTGAAGGCGGCGAGTTCGTTCGGGTTGAGAAACGAGCCGACTGCGCGGCCGTTGTCGTACGCGTAGAGCGGCGCCGGATAGCGACTGAACGTCATCACGAGCGCAACCACCTCGGCGACGATGGCGGAGCCGAGCCACGCAATGACGATCGCCCGGGTCACGCCGGGCAACGCGGAGTAGCCGTAGACCGCAATCCCGACGACGCCCATCGCGAGCACGATCAGCGCCAGTTCGCAGCCGGTTCGGGGATCGAAGCCGAGCAGCGCTCCCGGGATGATCGCGAGCCCGGCCACCAATTGCGCCAACACGATCGGGCGCGGCGCCGGCCGCCGGAACGCGCCCCACGTGCAGATCGCCGCCGCCGCCAGCATGGTGAGCGCGATGGCGATCGCGCCGGCCGGAGCGACGAGCGCCGGAATGGGCAACCGCACCGGGTCGAGCACTTCGAAGGTGCCGTAGAGCGGGATCGCCGCGTACATGAAGACGATCGCCGCGACGACGATCCGGTCGGCGGCGCTCACGCGGGAACCAGGTCGACGATGGCGCGCGCGATTGCCGCCGCGCCGCCGCTCG